>FWPV01000556.1_pt1 | contig 116529 bp, 87 predicted proteins | sample 2228371 | NCBI WGS metagenome assembly FWPV01 (sample SAMEA103939776, study PRJEB20133) | metagenome | reverse complement strand
GCTTTGAACTGAGCAGTGTATCGTTTGCGCATGACCGGTATTGTACCTTAACTTCGGCCATTTCTCTGTCTAGTTTTTGCCATCCATTATAGACACACGCCGGGGAGCACCATTGACAGGGCCCTCCGTACTGAGGAGCCGGATGAGGGGAAACGCTCACGTCCAGTTCTGAACCGGCGGCGGGGTGGGCGACCGCCCCGCCGACCGTAACCTAAGAACGTGCAAGCTGCGCGTTCATCCGGTAGGAAGGCTGGCCTCGCCAGCCAGGGGGTGCTCCAGAGAACTTGCCCGCGCGATGCCAGTTGAAAAGTCTTCCCATACGTGATACACTGATGCAGGCAATAGGAACATTTACCTATGGGCCTGCGGTTTGAATTGAATGAAGCCAAGGCAAAAGCCAATATCCGAAAAGATGGCGTCAGCTTCGAGGAAGCGGTCACGGTCTTCACGATGCCTTAGGGGGGATGCGCGTCCCGCGGACGCAGCTATCGCTCTGCCGGTAACAACCGCCATATGGAAGGCGAGTGCCCTGCTGTAAGGCACGACAGCTCATCCAGTCCGCCACGCCGGTGAAGCGCAGGTCGTTAGTTTCTCTCTGGCAAGCATGCCAAGTGAGAGTATGGCGGAGTGCAAACATAAGAACTGACAATTGAGTGAGGAATAGAACTATGACAACGATAAGGTACATCTACTGGCAAGATGAGGATATGTGGCTTGGATATCTCGAAGAGTATCCTGACTATTGGACTCAAGGTGAAACGATAGAAGAATTGGAAGAGAATCTGAGAGATATCGCTAGGGAACTCACCAGTGGAAGTATCCCTTGCGTCCGCAGGGTAGCCCAACTGGAAGTGGCATGAAACGAAGCGATTTGATACGCGAGTTAGAGAAAATGGGATGTGTGCTGATTCGTCATGGGGCGAAGCATGACTGGTATCAGAACCCGAGGACGAAAGCGTCTCAGCCTGTTCCTCGTCACAAGGAGATCAAGGAGCACCTGGCAAGACATATCATCAAAATGTTAAGGGATGAAACCTAACACGCTCTTGGTGCGACCCGTTTGCCCGAAACCGCGATGAGCGGGGGATGGGTAGCAAAGGAAAGGATACCGGCAGTTCTGGACTTTGACAACTGTGTGTCCATTCAGGTGCGGGGAGACATCCCCAACTCCTGACCTCCAGAGCGAAGGTGTGGATGAGGCGTCACAGGGGCGTTCGGCCGAATGCACGCCCACTGTCACGACCAGACACACGCCGGGGAGCACCATTGACAAGGCCCCCCGTACTGAGGAGCCGGATGAGGGGAAACGCTCACGTCTGGGCAAAGCGGCTACGACCCGTGCGACCTGGGCGTAGACTTCGAGGCGTATGATGCGACCGCCGGGCTGGCGCCGGTGATCCCGGCCGATTACGTGGCACCCTTGCTGACAGTGGAGGATGCGGCGTTTCGCCGCCAATATGCCTACCGATTCCAAATCCTCTTTCACGCTAGTCGCAGAGCACCGCTTCACCTGCTCTCGCTGCGGTGAGTCAGCAGGTGACGTCCAGCTTTTCGGCGACGAAAACGCCGCCGAGATCGTACGAACCAGTTTCACAAGCCGTCTTACGGCACGCGTCGCGGCAGGATCTTTCGAGCAGTTACGTCGTGCCATTATCGGTGGTGACGTGCAAGTCTTGTATAGGCTTGATCGCGAGCTAGTGCCGTTTTTTTGCCCGCAGTGCAATGCGTGCTTTTGCGGCGCGCATTGGCGGTGCTGGGACGTCTTCGATGAGGATGCCTGGCACGACTCGATCCGCGGCACATGCCCGGAGGGACACGAACGAATGCTGGAGGATTGACCCTGCGAGATAGGGAAAGTTTGCCAATGACAGATCAAGAGCTCAAATCCATCCTGACCACGGCGAAAACCATCGCCATCGTAGGCCTGTCGGACAAGCCGGAGCGCGACAGCTATCGCGTCGCCGAACACCTCCAGCGCCACGGTTACCGGATCATCCCCGTGAACCCGGCGATCGCAAGCGTGCTGGGCGAAAAGAGCTATGCCTCTGTGGCGGAGATCCCCGAACCCGTGGACGTGGTGGATATCTTCCGCAAGCCGGATGCGGTGGGCCCCATCGTGGAAGAAGCCATCGCGGCGGGCGCAAAGGTGGTTTGGATGCAACTGGGGGTCGTCAACCAGGCCGCAGCCGAGACAGCACGCCGGGCCGGGCTCCAGGTCGTCATGGATCGGTGCATGAAGGTGGAGCACCAACGGCTGCTGGGGAGCAATACAGGCGCCTAAGCGTTGGTGATATTCTGGTTTTCCAACAGCCTCCGGTACGCAGCCAGCGCAGCTTCGCCGGAAAGCAAAGCCTCGCTGGCTGCGGTCCAGTCCGCCGGTATCATTTCTACGATCCAGCCCTCGCCGTAAGGATCGGCCACTGCCCGCTCGGGCTCAGCCTCCAGGGCTTCGTTGGCCCGCACCACCGTGCCGGTGAACGGCGCGGCTAGCGGGCCGTTATATTTCAGGCTCTCCACCATGGCCACGCTCCGGCCCTGGGTCACCTCGCGGCCCAATACGCTGGGCCGCGTGCCGATGGCGACCAACGAGCGGCCCAACAGCCAGTACGCCACCGGCGTCAGCCCGACGCGAACGATCCCGTCCGGCAGCGGCCGGCACCACACGTGCTTCTCGACCAGGTAGTACAGGTCCTCGGGAAAGTCGAAGCCGCGGATCGTGGCCACGTTTGGCTCAGCTCCCCACCACCGTCTTCACCTCGAACTGAGGCGGCATCTCCATGTGTTTCTTCACCGCGCACTGCTCGGCCGAACGCACCAGCGCAGCGTGATACTTCTCCGGGAATTCCGGCGGCACCTGGATGTCCAACATCACTTTGCTCACCATCCCGTTGATCGGGTTGACCTGCAACCGCTGCACGATGCGGATGCCGTCGGTCGGCAGCCCGCGCTGCTTGCAAAAGCCGAGCACATAGATCCCGGCGCAAGTGCCGATGGACGCCAGGAAGGTCGCGAACGGCGTCGGGGCTGAACCCTGTCCGCCGCCCTGGGGCGGCTGGTCGGTGCGTACCACATAGGGGCCGAAGTGCGCATCTACGCGCGCGCCGCCGGGGAACGTGATCACCATCTCCATGTTATGTCATTCTCCTCAGGCAAATTGACACGCCGTCGCGACCAAGAGCCGGTCGGGCGTGCCGTTACCATCAGATGCGGCGCGCAGAAGCGAGGTTACAGGCGAGACACGGCTATGGCTTGATGATCACCGGCATGCCGATGTAGGCCACATCGTAGAGCATCTTGGCGTTGACGTTGTCCAGCATCACGCAGCCGTAGGTGATGGGGGTGCCCACATAGCCCGTCCACACCTGGGCGCCCGTTTTGGCGTTCCACGGCAAGCCGTGGATGCCGTTCTCGCTGGCCCCGGCCCAGTAGATGCCTAACCAATAGGGCATCCAGATGTTCCAGGTGGAACCGTAGGCCTTGGGCAGTTTGGATTGCACGCGATAAGTGCCGGGCCGCGTCGCCGCGCCGGGACGGCCCGTAGAGCAAACCCACTGGGCGACCAGCACGTCCCCGCGATAAAGCCAGCACCGCTGCTGCGAGATGCTGACCACAAACCGGGCGGCCTGTCCGCCGTAGGCGACCTGCGAGCCGGCCTTCGGGATGGTCAGGCGCATGCCGACGCGGATCAAATCGGCGCTGCTGAGGCCGTTCTCGGCCACCAGCGCGGCGACCGTAGTGCCGTAACGCTGGGCGATCTGGCTCAGCGTCTCGCCGGCTTGAACCACATGGACTACGGGGGCCGGAGTCGTGGGTTTCGGCGTGGGCGCCGGGGCCGGGCTGGGAGGAGGCGGGGCGCTGCCGCCTGCGCCGGGGATCAAGAGCCGCTGGCCCACCCAGATCACGTCGGGGTTGCCGATGCCGTTCGCCGCGATGATGGCCGCTGCGCTGACACCGTGGGCACGGGCGATTTTGCCCAGGGTGTCACCGGGCTGCACCGTGTAGTAACGAACGCTTGCGCCGCCGTCGGCGGCAGCGCCGCTGCCCGGCGTGCTCGGACCCTGGACGCCCTCACGGGCCGGGATCTTCAGACGCTGGCCGGGATAGATCACGTCCGGGTTGCTCAGGCCGTTGAGCTGGACGATGCTGGACACGGTGACGCCGTGCCGCGCTGCGATATCGGCCAGCCGGTCGCCCGGCCGCACCACGTAGATGATCGTGTCACCGGACGGTGCCGCGTGCGCCTGGCCGGGAACCGTCAGCACCGCGACGCACAACACGGCCAACACAGCGTAAAGCATCAATCTGTTTCCAGCGCCTGCCTGCATGGACTTACCTCCGGGATCCGGCTTATGGTGTATAATCAACCGGACAACGATATGACAACAAAAAGATACTCCAAACCGCGCGCGATGTCAAACGAGGGATGATTCCCTCAGCTCCCGGAGGAGTTCACGGCCATGACACATATGAACTATTGGACGACGTTAGCCTCCCGACTGGTGCTGGACCGCGCACCCTGGCTACGGGTGTGGGAGGAAGATGTCCTGCTGCCGGACGGCCAGCGCATCAACGGATACCTGCGCGCCGAGGCGCGCGACTACGCGATGGTTTACGCGCAACTGACGGACGGGACCGTGCCGCTGGTGCGCCAATACAAGCACGGCATTGCAGAGGAGAGCTTCGACCTGCCGGCCGGCTATCTGGAGTCAACCGGTGAGCCGCCGCTGGTGGCCGCGCAACGTGAGCTGCACGAAGAGACCGGGCTGCGCGCCCCTTCCTGGCAGTCGCTGGGGCATCTGGTGATTGACACCAACCGCGGGCCCACCCGGGCGCACATCTTCCTGGCCCGCAACGCCTACCGGGACGGCCCGGCGCATCTCGATCCCACCGAATCGCTGACGGTCAGCTTCCACGCGCCGGAGAAGCTCCGGGCCCTGGTGCGCAAAGGCCAGATCAACTCGCTGGCCTCAGTGGCAGGCATCATGCTGGCCCTGGACGCGCTGTGCTGTGGGTAGGTGAGCCCCGCGCTACACCGGCAGGATCAGCCTTCGTCTTCGTCCAGCGCTGCGTGCGTGAGACGGTTCAGGTCCTCGGCCGATGCGCCGCGAGCCCGCTCGATGCGCTCATAGCGTCGGCCGAACTGGCCCAAGGCGTAGTTGACGAAATCATCCTCCACCAGGCCGAACGGCACCTCCTCGTAGGCCGCGAACATATCGGTCACCACGCCCAACGCGAGGGGAAGCAGGCTGTTCATGGTCTCGTCGAACACGGGCCACAGATCGGGGTCGGCCGCCAGATGCCTGGAGATGAAATAGACCCCATAAGCGATGTGCCGCGATTCGTCCTGCTTCAACAGCCGGATCCCCTTGCACTGGCCGGGCAGCAGGCCGTTGCGCTCCAGGGCCGTCAAATAGGCGTGATAGCCCGTCTCGGCCAGGATGCCCTCCACCACCATGTTGTACGTCGTCGAGGCGCGCACCTGATTGGCCGGGGTCGGGTCTTCCAGCAGGGCGTTCATCGCCCGCGGCAGCGCCTCGTAGAACAACGCACGGTAATGCGCATCGTGATAGCGGGCCAGGTCGGCCGGCGCACCCGTCACCACCTCCAGAAAACGGCGGAAGAAGTCGGTGTGCTTGGCCTCTTCGAACAGGAACGTAGTGAGGTACAGCTCCTCCTCGATGCGGCCCTCGCGCGCCACGGTCATCAGCAGCGGCAAAATGTCCAGGGTGACCGCTTCCTCGCCGGCCACGAAGTTGGCGGTCAGGCGCAGGATCAGGTCGCGCTGTTGATCGTCCAGCCGAGCCCAGTCCAACGCATCCTGCTCAAAGCTAATATCGCTGGGATTCCAGACCCCAAAGCGCTTGGCCTTCTCGAAGAGGCGCATCACCGGGGTATTGCGCGCAAGCCCGCGCGTGGTTGTTACGAACGACTCATGCATAGGGAGGACCTCCGGGTATCAGGCTGGTATGATGCCGCGCTCGTGCCACCGGTCTTCCGCGTGCAAATAGGCTCTGATGGCTGCAGCAGCCGCGATGCGGATCGGCTCGGGCGGCCACGGTATCACGCGGCGGTTGACGAAGGGACAGGCCAACAGCTCGGTCTGCTTCTCCAACAACAGGTCGCGCAGGGTCTGCGCGTTCAAATGGCTCATGGAGACGCCATGGCCGATACAGCCCAGGCTGTAGACGACGTCATGACCCCCCAGGTAGCCCAGGGCCGGCGTCAGGTCCAGGGTGACGGAGAACGGCCCGCCCCACCGGTGGGTGATCTGCACGCCTTGCAAGGGTGGGAAGAGCCAGGTCAGGTGCCGCTCCAGGTGTCGCCAGGCAGCCTCGTTTCGGTCGCCGTCGAGCCCGCCGCCATACGTCAATCCCACCGGCCCGCCGCCGATCACCACCCGGTGGTCGGGCGTGATGCGGTAGTAGTGGATCAGGTTGCGCGCGTCCTCCACCCCCTCGCCGCCCTGCCAGCCGATGGCCGCGAGCTGCTCCGGCCGCAGCGGTTCGGTGGCGATCATGTAGGTGAAGGCAGGGGTTTGCCGCCGGCGCAGTTGGGGGAACAGATGCGAGTAGGCATTGGTCGCCAGCACGACCTTCCTGGCAATCGCCTTGCCCTCGGGAGTCTGCAGCCAGAAGCCGGACCCTATGCGGCGTATCTCCAGCACCGGGGTATGTTCGAAGATGCGGGCGCCCATGCGCTGGGCCAGGCGCTTCTCCTCGCGCACCAGCTTGAGCGGATGCACCAACACCAGACGCGGTTCCCACATGGCGCCCAGATAACGGGGAGAGTTGACCCGGCCGCGCACCCCATCGGCCTCCAGCCAGTCAATGCCGTGGATGCCGAGCGACTGCACCAGGCGGATCTCCGCTTGCAGCCGCCTGACGTATGCGGGGGTCGTCGCTGCGCGCAGGAAGCCCGGCCGGCGGTAATCGCAGTCCAGGCCCTCCGCCAGGATCACTTCGCTCATGCGGTCAACCGCCCGCTCCATGTAGGTGTGAGCGTCCTTGACGAACTGCTTGCCGCGCAACCAGGCGTTCACGCCGAAGCCCAGGCCGACCACCGTCATCCCGAAGGAGCCGTTCCGGCCGCTGGCGCCATACCCGATAGTCTGAGCCTCCAAGACCGCCACCTGCAACGCCGGTTCTGCGCGCAACAGCTCATAGGCCGTTATCAGCCCGGTGAACCCGCCGCCCACGATCGCCACATCCACGGGCAGGTCGCCGCGGAGGGCCGGCTCGGGCGCTGCAGGGGGGACGGAATCGTGCCAGTAAGAAGGGGGTGTGTCCGGGAATCGCATGGTGGCCTCCTCGGGTTGCCTCAGTCGGCCCTGAACGTAACGGCTTTTGTAATCCTGGAGTGCTAAACTTTAGTAGTGTAACCGCAGGTCAGATCCTGCCTTGAAAATCCGGACGCCGGGGCTTGCCCCGGGACGCAATCAGACCGCAGCAAGCTGCGGCGTCCGTCATGGCGGTGGACGCCGGGGCTTGCCCCGGGACGCCGCAAGACCGCAGCAAGCTGCGGCTTCCGTTTTGCCGTACTCACGTGCCAGGCATCTTGCAGAGTGCCTGGCACATGAGTAAGTATAGCACAGCGACGCGCAGGTTACAACACGGCGGGACGAGTAAAATCCTTGCGCGCAAGGTGACACTTTGACCAGAGATGTCTACGGCCCTATAATGATTGAAGATTTCACTGTCCATCGAGTAGTAAAGAAGGGATGAGCAAACCATGAACCGGAAGAGATTCGGCGGCCTCCGGGCTGCACACAGGATTGCCGTACTGATCGTCGTGGTGTTGACCGCGCTCACCGCTACGATTTCGCCGCTCAAGGCAGCGTCACCCCAGATTGCACTTGGAACTTCTACGGACAACATCCCGGCCGTTGCTGTGTTGCCCGGCTCGGCCGAGCGCTTCTACAAAATCCTGATCGGGCAGACGGGGATGCACGCCGTCACTTACGAGATGCTGGCGGCCGCGGGATTGCCGGTAGACGAGATAGATCCGGATACCTTCCAGCTCTTCGAGCAAGGAACAGAAATCGCCCGCCGGGTAGTGGATGCCGACGGAGATGGCGCCTTCTCGCCGGGGGACAGCATCATCTTCTACGGCCACACCTTGTGGACGGAGTACACCAGCAAGAACATCTACTGGCTGACCTACGGTTACGGCCCGGGGCTGGCAATGGCCCAACGTTCCGCTGCTCCCGACCCCGGTTTGCCGCAAGTCGAGACGTTCCTGGAGACCTTGCACCTCGAGCAGGATGCCATCTACACGCGGGCCATACCCCTCTCGGGCGATGCTGACCGCTGGCATTGGATCCGCTATCAGACATCGTGCAGCATCAACAAGCCGGCCGTAGTCAAGATAGACATCCAAACGCCCGGTGTCGCAACAGGGGCCTTCGCGGCGACCTTCACGCCGCGGCTGCGGGGTTTCAACAAGAACGACTCCGTCCCGCTTCAGCACACCGCCGTCTTCGATGTCAACGGCACCGTCATCGGGACGGCGACCTTCACGAACCAGAACGAGTTCACGGGCAGCTTCAGCTTCGACCAGTCGCTGCTGCAGGACGGCCCCAATGCCTTCACCCTGACGGCGCCCTGTCCCACGCCCAGCACTTCGGACATCGGCCTGATCAACTGGTACGATCTCAGCTATCAGCGCACCTATGCTGCCCCCGCGACGGGCCAGTTCAAGTTCGGCGTGGACGTCCCGGGCCCCGTGCGCCTCACCCTCACGGGCTTGAGCAACACGGCGATCGAAGTCTACGACATCACGGATCCGCTCCATCCCGCGCTGCTCACCGACATTGCGCCGGGCCTGATCGCCAGCAACGGCCTGGTCCTGGCACACACCCTCGGGGAACCCGGCCGCTACATCGCGACCGCACCTGAGCAGTTGCTGGCGCCCGAGGAGATCACGCCGGACACGCCGTCTCAACTGCGCGCACCGGCCGAAGGGGCGGACTGGATCATCATCACACCGGAGTACTTCCGATCCGAGGCGGAACGTCTCGCAGCCCATCGCCGGTTGTACCAGCACTATCGCACGGCGGTGGTGGATGTCCAGGACGTCTACGATGAGTTCAACGGCGGCGTGAAGGACAAGGAGGCCATTCGTGCGTTCCTGCGCCACGCCTACGAAAACTGGCCGCCGCCTGCCCCCCGTTATGTTGTGCTACTGGGTGACGGCCATTACGACCCGCGTTACCTCTTGAGCTCGACGAACATGATTGACCACATCCCGCCCTACCTGGCTGCGGTCAACCCGTTCGACGGTATTGTGGCTGCGGACAACCGCTACGTCGCCTACGATCCGGTGCCGCCCGCCAAGAATCCGGCGCCCTTCATGCACCTGGGCCGCCTGCCCGCCAACACGCTGGACGACGCCCGGGCCATGGTGGACAAGATTATCGCCTACGAGACCGCTCCTGTTGCCGGCTGGAACTGGGACATCCTTTTCATCGCGGACAACGCCGATCAGGGCGGCAACTTCCCGGTCAACTCCGACAAGGTCGCAGAAGGTTCTGTCCTGCCGCCGGAATACAACCGCGAGAAAATTTACTACCTGGTCAACTACGCAAACAAGACCGATGCCAACAACGCCATCATTGACGCCATCAACCAGGGGGTGCTGTTCGTCAACTACCACGGACACGCATCGACGCGCGATTGGTCGTCGGAGCCGTTGCTGGCGCAGAGCGATCAGGCGCGCATGACCAACACCGGCATGTATCCGGTCTTCTTGCCGATGACCTGCCTGGAGGGAGACTTCATCAACCCCGGCAGCACCCTGCAAAGCTTCGGGGAAAGCGTGGTTCGCCTGCCTGGCGCCGGGGCTGTGGCGAGCTGGTCTCCTACCGGGAAGGGAGTGGCCCAGGGACACGACATCATCTACGAGGCGTTCTACGCCGCCATCTTCGAGCATGGGATCACCGAGATCGGCCCTGCTACTACTTATGCAAAGCAGGTCATGTACAATAGCTCCAGCCTGTTCAAGGACCTGATTGACAGCTACATCCTGTTCGGCGACCCGGCGATGCCGCTGGCTTTGCCTTCTGCCGACCTCGTCCTGGAGAAGCGGGCGGAGCCGACGGGGCCCTGGCAGCCAGGCCAGGTGATCACCTACACGCTCACCTACAGCAACATCGGTGCATTGCCCGCTGTCAACGTGATCCTGACCGACACCCTGCCGGCGGCGCTGACTGCGACCGCCTGGACCGCCGACGACCCGGCCGTTACGGTCCTGCCGGGCACGACATACGCCTGGCAACTGTCTGATCTGGCGCCGGGCGCCGGTGGCGTGATCACCGTTACGGCCACCTTGGACCCTGCCACACCGGGCGATACGACCATTACGAACACAGCAACCATCGCCACAACCTCATACGAGCGACCGGCCCATGTTGCCGGCAACACGCAGACGGCCTCAGGGGTCACAGCGCCCACCCTGTACACGCTGGCGGGCCGGACCTTCACCGACGCCGATGGCAACGGAACTTACAATCCACCAGGGGATACCCCGCTGGCCAATGTGCCCATCGAGGTGCGGGACAGCAACGGCACGGTGGTAGCCAGCGCGATCAGCGACAGCGAAGGACTATGGTCGGTCAGCCTGCCGGCCGGCGCATATACAGTAGTCGTGCCGGCCACCTTCAACGGCCAGACTATCGGTATCGGAACCGAGATCGAAGTTGAGTTAGGCGCTGGCGGGCAGGGTGCGGAAGTGGAGGTCCCCTACGTGGCACCCACCGGCCTGGAAATCGAGTACTTCCGCGCCAGGCGCACATCGGGCGGCGTGCTCGTCGAATGGGCCACGCGACTGGAGGGCATCGTCCACCACTTCGACGTCTATCGGTCCACCGACCCGATGGCCGAGCCGGGAGCGCGCGCGAAAGTGAACCAGGATCCTATCCTGCCTCAAGCGCCGCACGGAGAAGGTGCGACCTATACGCTGCTGGACAATCAGGCGCCCATGGCTCCGGTCGTATACTACTGGCTCCGGATCGAAACAACAACAGATGGTTCGGAGCTCTGGATGGGTCCGACCCCGGCGGCCTGGAGGGCCGTTGTGCGGTTGCCGCTGGTCCAGAAGCCGTAAGGATCACAGGGAGACCGGTTGCCGTGTTGCCGGGTTCATGATTTCGACAACGTATGACCGAAAAATCCGTTACTTTCCCGGAGGAGTAGCGTCTACATAGGTAAGTCAAGCAGCGCCGCCGCGTCTTGCGACGCTGCTTGAGCCCACTTCACAGTAGTTACCATCCCGGTTGTGGAAACGTCGCCATCAGAGGAGAGGATTTCATCATGAGGGATACAAAATCAAAACACACCCGACCGGGCAAACATGCCTGGTTGATGCGAGCATTGGGGATTCTCCTGCTTTTTGTGTGGGTGCTCAGTAGCGTCCTTGGTTCCTCCCAGGTGCCTGCTTCGGCAGGTCCTGTGGGAATCCTGCCCGGAGAGCAGGTGTCTACCGGGGCGAGGTCAAACAACGCGCTGCCTGCGAACAGGATTGATAGTGTCGTGGTGGAGTTGACCAAAGTAGCCGAACCCGATCCTGACGGCATCCGACGGGTGGGCGATCTGGTGGTCTTCACCATCACCATTGAAAACCGGGATGTATCACCGATCATCATCCTCCCTCTTTTCGATCAGTACGATCCTGCGTACCTGGACTATGTCAGCGCCAATCCAACACCCGATTCCGTGGATGAGATCAACGGCCAGCTTGTCTGGAGCGACCTCGCTCCGACGCTGCCCGGCGGTCAGCTCGGCCCAGGTGAATCCACAACGGTCACGATTACTTTCATCGCGCTGCAACCGGGTAACACAATCAACACGGCAACGATCCAGGGCGCCCAAACCGAAGACGGCCGACAGGTGCCGCCCATCAGCGATTCGGCGGAAGTCACCATCGAAGCTGTAGACACCCCGACTCCGACCGCTACGGCGACGCCGACGAACACTCCCACTAACACGCCGACGTTCACGCCGACAAATACACCGACCAACACGCCGACAAACACACCAACACCGACGAGTACGCCGACGAATACACCGACCAACACGCCGACCAACACGCCAACGAATACACCTACCAACACGCCGACCAACACGCCAACGAACACACCAACGCCGACGAATACGCCGACGGGCACATTGCCTCCTACCAATACGCCTACTAACACGCCGACCAACACGCCGACGAATACGCCGACGCGCACGCCGACCAACACGCCGACGAACACACCAACACCGACCAACACGCCGACGCGCACGCCGACCAATACACCGACGCGCACACCCACGCCAACAGCCACACCCACTCCGACCCCGCGGCCTGCTGCAATCGGTGATTATGTCTGGTATGATGCGAACGGCGACGGCCGCCAGGACGTGGGCGAACCCGGCATCGGTAACGTGACGCTTGCTCTTTACCTGGATAACGGCGATGGCGTCTTCGGCCCCGGCGATATCCTGGTAGCAACCACGATTACAGATCAGGATGGCGGTTATCTCTTCGACAACCTGCCCCCCGGCACCTACTTCGTTGATGTGACCGACACCTACGGCATTCTGGCCGGCTATACCCTGTCCGTGGGCCCGCAATCTTCCACCGATCCCACCGGGCCCATTACCGTTGCGCCCGGCGACACCTATCGCGACGCCGACTTCGGCTACCGGCTCATCCCGCCGCCTGGCTCTGCGGTCATCGGTGACACCGTCTTCTACGACTACGATGGCGATGGCATCCAGGACCCCGGCGAGCCCGGCATTCCCGGCGTCACTGTGACCGTCATAGACTCCAACGGCAACGTCTACACGGCGGTTACCGATCAAAACGGCCAGTACCAGATCATCGTCCCGGCCGACGGCGTCCTCACTTACACGGTGCAGCCTACTGCGGGCATTCCGCCCGGGTATACGCCCACCACGCCGGAACCAGTGGCCGTCCCACCGCTTCAGCCCGGCGACCAGTACCTGGACGCCGACTTCGGCTATAACTCGCCCAACCTCGGCGCTATCGGCGGCACCATCTGGGAGGACACCAACCAGAACGGCCTCCTGGATCCCGGCGAGCCTCGCCTGGCCGGCGTCTCCGTGTCCTTGATTGACCCAAACACCGGCAACGTCATTGCGACTACAACGACGGACAGCAACGGCGACTACCTCTTTGCCGGTATCCCGGCCGGCACCTACCAGGTCATCGTCACCGACACTCAAAACCGGCTCGACGACTACTCGGTCGGCCCGCTGGGGCCCAACCCCGGCCAGGACAACAACAACCAGGCCCAGCCCTACACCGTCACTATCGGCCCTGGCGTTATCAACACCACCGCCGATTTCGGTTACGTCAAAGATGACCCGCTGGCAGGTACGATCGGCAACCAGATTTGGGTGGAAACCGACGGCGATGGTTTGTATGAGCCCGGCGATGGTGAGATCGGCGTCGCTGGCGTGACCGTTGACCTGTACCTCAACGGAGTCTTCTATGCCCGAACCACCACCGGCGCCTCCGGCGATTATGTGTTCACCGGGCTGCCGGCCGGCAACTACACCGTCGTAGTCTCCGACATTTACGGCATCCTGACCGGTTACCTGCCGACGACCATCGTCGGCGGCACCGCCGACAACACCAACAAAGCACAGCCCTACGCCATCACACTGCCGGCAGGCGGCCAAAACCTGACCGCCGACTTCGGGTACATCAGCCCGGGGTCCATTCGCATCACCAAGAGCCCTGATCTGCAGCAAGTCCAGAACGGCGGCACGGCTGTGTTCACCATCGTGGTGACGAACACCGGCGACGTGACCTTGACCAACGTGACGGTCAGCGACCCGTTGGCGCCTGACTGCAACCGCGTCTTCCCCAGCCTGGCCCCTGGAGCCAGCGTGAGCTACACATGTACCGTGGCCAACGTCACCAACGATTTCACCAACGTGGCCACCGCCAGCGGACAGCCACCCGTAGGGCCGACGGTGTCCGACACAGACAGCGCCGTGGTGGACGTGATCAACCCAGGGCTGGACATTCAGAAGACACCGGATACGCAACAAGTGCCGGTCGGCGGGACGGCAACCTTCACCATCCGGGTAGAAAACACAGGTGATGTTACGCTGGCTCCGGTAGTCGTGAGCGACCCCTTAGCGCCCAATTGTGACCGCACGTTCGTTAGCCTGGCGGTGGGCGAGGTACGGACCTACACGTGCACAGTGACAAACGTCACTGCGGGCTTCACCAACGTGGCGACCGCTACCGGCACGCCGCCGGTGGGACCCAACGTCACCGACAGTGACGACGCCGTTGTGACGGTCAACGTGCCGTCGTTGAGCATCCAGAAGCTGCCGGATGTACAGCAGGTGCAGGCGGGAGGGACCGCCACCTTCACCATCATCGTTCGCAACACCGGTAATGTCACGTTGGCGCCTGTGGTAGTCAGCGACCCGCTGGCACCCAACTGCAACCGCACCTTCACCAGCCTGGCCCCGGGTGACAGCCAGACCTACACCTGCACGGTGGCCAACGTCACGGCTGACTTCACCAACGTGGCCACGGCTACCGGCACGCCGCCAGTGGGACCCAACGTGAGCGCCTCGGACGACGCGGTGGTGGATGTGATCAATCCGGGCATCCGGGTCAGCAAATCGCCGGATCTGCAGCAGGTGCCCAGCGGCGGCACGGCAACGTTCACCATCGTAGTCACCAATACCGGCGACGTGACCCTGACCAACGTGACGGTCAGCGACCCGCTGGCACCCAACTGCAACCGCTTCTTCGCCAGCCTGGCCCCAGGCCAAAGCCAGACCTACACCTGCACGGTGGCCAACGTCACGGCTGACTTCACCAACGTGGCCACGGCTACCGGCACGCCGCCGGTGGGACCCAACGTGAGCGCCTCGGACGACGCGGTGGTGGATGTGATCAATCCGGGCATCCGGGTCAGCAAATCGCCGGATTTGCAGCAAGTGCCCAGCGGCGGCACGGCCACCTTCACCATTGTGGTCACCAACACCGGCGACGTGACCCTGACCAACGTGACGGTCAGCGACCCGATGGCGCCCAACTGCAACCGCTTCTTCGCCAGCCTGGCCCCAGGCCAAAGCCAGACCTTCACCTGCACGGTGGCCAATGTCACGGCTGACTTCACCAACGTCGTGACGGTCACCGGCACGCCGCCCGTAGGCCCCAACGTGACCGGCACGGACGACGCAGTGGTGGATGTGATCAATCCGAGCATCAGCATCAGCAAATCGCCGGATTTGCAGCAAGTGCCCAGCGGCGGCACGGCCACCTTCACCATTGTGGTCACCAACACCGGCGACGTCACCCTGACCAACGTTGTCGTTAGTGACCCGCTAGCACCGGGCTGCGATCGCACTTTTGTCACCCTGGCCCCGGGTGCCAGCCAGAGCTATACCTGCACCGTGGCCAACGTCACTGCCGGTTTTACTAACGTCGCCACGGTCACCGGCACGCCGCCTGTAGGCCCCAACGTGACCGATAGCGACGATGCCGTGGTGACGGTGCAGCCGACCCCGACACCGACGGCAACGCGTACCAACACACCGACCAGCACGGCGACACCGACGCGCACGCCGACGGCAACGCCAACGCGCACCAGCACACCGACGGCGACGCCGACGCGCACCAGCACACCGACGGCTACCCCAACGCCGGGCGAGTGCTTCTGCCAGCCCGACATCTACGAGCCCAACGACACCCAGAGTCAGGCCACGCAGCTGCCGGTGAACGGCCCGCTGCAGAGCCACACCTTCCACGTGGCAACCGATGTGGATTGGTTCCGCATTGATGGCTTGACGCCCGGCCGCTTCTACAACGTCGCCACCTCTAACCTGGGTGGGGGCGCCGATACGTACATGATCCTGTACGATCAGTTCGGGAACATCATCAAGACGAACGACGATATAGACACTGCCCAATGCCTGGTGAACCCGCAATTCTGCGCCTCGACCATCACATGGGCGCCGACTTACAGCGGGCCGTACTACCTGCTGGTGCGCACGTTGACCTTCCCGCCCCAGGAGTACCCGGCTTGCCCGTGCCCATCATACGACATCCGGCTGAAGGCCTTGAGCGTCTATCTGCCGATCATCATCGGGCCTTCTCCGGAGCCGCCGACACCGACGCCGACTCACACGCCGACGGTGACACCTACCCCAACGCCGACGCGGCCTGCTGAGGTGCCGACGACCATACCGCTGCCCGGCGGGATGCATCCCAAGGGGGTCGCCGTCAACCCGGAGACACATCGCGTGTATGTGACCAGCCGTGACAACAATCGCCTGTACATGATTGACGGCCTGACCAACACCGTGCTCGGCAGCGTAAAGGTCGGAGAAGAGCCGTGGGGCGTCGCTGTGAATCCCAACACCAACAAGGTGTATGTGGCTAACTTCTCAGGCGGCAACAACAACTTCTATGTTCTGGACGGAGATACCCTGGCCATCCTGGATATCCTCTGGATCGGCCCGAACCCGACCTTTGTCGAGATCAACGAGAACACCAATTCTATCTTCGTGGTGACCTACGCCAATGAAGCGCTGTGGGTCATTGACGGCATCACCGACAGAGTCAGAGCTCTGGTCGGGACTGACAACCGCGGATCGTGGGGCCTGGCCGTGAACCCCAACCTGAACCGGGCGTACGTGAGCGGCCGAAACTCCGCCACCATTACCACCATGGACGGCAACAACGGCTGGCAGCCGATCGTGGAGCAAACGCTGAAGGTCGGCGATACGTACCTGTGCACGCCGTACGATATGGCGTTCAATCCGGTCAACAACAAGCTCTATGTGGCATGCGCCCAAGGCAGCGTTGACCGGGCGCTGATCTTCGTGGCCACGCCCGGTGGTCTGGTCTTCCAGGCCCAGGTGGGGATCGGGGCCGGCGGCGCCGATGGCGGTGGCGGCGTGGTGGTCAACCCCACCACGGGCAACGCCTTCTTCACCAACAGCCTGGCCAACACGGTCAGCGTGATCAGCGGTGACACCAACTCGGTCATCGCCACGGTGCCGGTGGGCGGCAATCCCTTCGGCATCGGCGTAGACCGGGTCACCGGCCGCGTGTTTGTGGGCAACCGCAGCACCAACAACGTCTCGGTGTTCCAGGACCCCTCAATGCCGTAAAGCAACAGGTGAGGCGTGTTTGATACCCACGCCTCACCTGTCCACGGCACTACAACATGATCACAGGATACCGGGGAGCAGGCAGCTGCCTGCTCCCCGGTGCTTTTATGGCGTGCTCCCCGTAACTTGTGGACGGACATAACGTCTGCGTAAGTGAAAAGACGTAACGCATGGACACACCGGACAACACGCCCGTGGAACGGCGGAGGTAACCCCATGAAGATCAGCGCCTGGCTTAAACTCGCCTGGGCTGCCGGACTCGCCTTGATCCTGATCGCAGGTTTTCTGGGCACATTGACAGCAGCACCAATGACGCCTCCTGGATATGAGCCCACGTTGCCCATCTCCCACACCGTGATGGTGACCATCAATGCGACCACCTATGTCACGTTCGCCAACCACCTGCCCCCCACCCCAACCCCTACCAACACACCGACCGAGACCCCGACCAGTACGCCTACAGCGACCGCCACACCTTTCCCGAACATCGGCTGCATTGTGGGGAAGAAAGTGGATGATCTCCATGTGGGCTTGCCCGGCTGGACGATCCAGGCGTGGCCGCGCGACGGCCAGGGCATCACGTTGACAACCACAACCGACGGCAGCGGCGACTTCTACTTTGCCGGGTTACCGGGGGGCTGGTGGATCGTCTCGGAGGTGATGCAGCCGGGCTGGATGCCGGTGACAGACCCTTCCTTCGAGGTGTGGGTTCCGGACATGCCGCCCTGCGTCCAGGTGCGATTCAAAAACCGCCAGGCGTGCGCAGTGGACCCCTACGAGCCCGACGACACGTGGCAGACGGCGAAACTGATCATCCCCGGCCAGGTGCAAAAGCACACCCTGGAGCCCCCCAGCGACCTGGATTGGGTGATGTTCGATGCGGTTGCCGGCGGCGTCTACACCTTGCGGACAGATAACCTGTTAGGCGCCACCGATACCTACCTGACCCTCTACGACACCGACGGCACAACCTTGCTGGCTCTCAACGACGACATCGTCACAGGCGCCGATCCCCGTTCGCAAATCATCTGGCGCGCGCCCGCCACAGGGCGCTACTATGCCCGCGTGCGTGATTTCTACCAGACGGGGGCGCGCGGCTGCCTGGCTTACGACTTGATACTGAGCGCCCGGATAGACACCTATCTCCCCATTATGATCGGGCCGCCGCCTGCGCCGCCGACGCCCACCCCATCGCCGACGCCTTCGATCACGCCGACCCCAACCAGCACACCAACGCCTTCGATCACACCGACGCCTACCGCCACGCGCACGCCGGTGCCCACCCTGCCGCCCATCACCATCCCAGGCCTGAACCATCCCAAAGGCATCGGAGTCAACCGCATCACCCATGAACTGTACGTCGCCAGCCGCAACACCGATCGCGTGTACCGGGTGAACGCCTTGACGGGTGCAGTCCTGAGCTGGACCCCGGTGGGCAAAGAGCCGTTCGGCGTGGCCGTCAACAGCATCACCAACAAAGTCTACGTGGCCAATTTCCGGGGCGACTCACTGACGGTCATCAACGGCGCCACGCAAGCGGTGATCAAGACCATTTCGTTTGCGCCCTATGGGGAGCCGACCTATGTGGCGGTTAATGAGACCACGAACCGCATTTACGTGCCGCTCCATCTGGGCGGCCGGCTGGCGGTGATCAACGGTGCGACCGACACGCTGATGACCACCATCGAGGTCGGGGCCGGGGCGTTCGGGGTGGCAGTGGATCCGTCTATGCAGCGGGCCTACGTATCCTGTCGGGATGCCAGGTGGGTGCAGGTGGTTGACACGGCGAGCCACACCATTCGATGGGAGCAGCGGGTCAACCTGCTGGGAACGCCCTACGCGCTGGGCATCAACCCGGGCCTCAACCGGCTGTATGTGTCGTACGCGCCGGAAAACGACAACCCACGGCAGGTGCTGGTGTATCGCATCCCGGCGACCGGGCCCTCTTTGCTGGCCATCGTGCCCACGGGCAACGGTGGCCCGTACGGAGGCGGCGGCATTGATGCCAACCCGGTCACAGGCCACGTTTTCGCAAGCAACAGCCAGGACAACTCGGTGACCGTCTTCGATGGCCACACCAACCTGGTGCTGGACACCGTGCCTGTGGGACTCGACCCGCAGTTCGTGACGGTGCATCCTGGGCTGAGTTACGCCTTCATCGGCAACCGGGCCAGCAACTCGATCAGCGGCATACCGGACGGTTACTGAACGGCGCGCGGGGAACATCCGGCGTGCAGAAGAACCGATTTCGTGCTATGATACGATCGAACGTTAGTGAGGCAGCTTGCGTGCTTTCCTGGAAGGAGGGTGTCGCATGAAACCGAACGTCAAGAGCTGGCCGAAGCGGTTCGTACAATGGTTATGCCGCACGCCGTTCGAGCAGTTGCCGCCACAATACGGCACCACAGTCCCGCCGGAGTTGCGCCGGTTCGAAGCCCAGGCCGAGGAGGTCAGCCGTCGCGGCCTGGGCCAGGTAGCAACGCCGACCCAAGGCCGCGAGGTCAAGGTGAAGCCCGCGCGACCGGACGAAGCCCTGGAGCGACAATAGCAGCCGGGGCGCTCTTCAGGCCAGCGGGAAGACGGCCGCCAGGACCCACCCAAAGAAAAAGGCACTGCCCAGCGCGTAAGGCCAGGGGCGGTCGAACGCCGTCGCCGTGAACGCCAGGACAGCCAGGATCACCGGTAACAGCGGCATCAGCAGCAACAGGAATCCCAACGCCGGCGCCAGCGTCAGAGTCACCAGCAGCCCGGCGACCAGGACCATGCTCTGGCCTGCCCACCAGAGCGCTCGCGCGCCCGCCGAGGCGCCCCACTGCGCAAAACCGGCCGCCAGGAACCACGGCAAACACGCCAGCGCCAGCAACGGCCAGCGCCAAAGCCGGGGGCCGATCAACCACCACTGCACCCACACAGGCTGGGCCATCACCCCGAAGGCGATCACGAGGAACGCCAGGCAAAGCACGCCCAAAGCGATACCGGCCGGCGCAGGCGCGTGAGACGGACGAACCATGGCGAGCCAGATCGAGCCGGCCACCAGGAACCAGAGGGCCACAGCCCCGCCGACAAGCAGACCGCCCAGGTTCTGCAGCGGCGTCAACCGGCCCAGCATCCCTACGCCGACGGCTGCCGCTGTCGGACCCAACACCAGGCCGGCCCAGCGCCTCCAGGCCGGCGCCTGTCCCTCCACCGGCAGCCCGGAACGCAAGGCCGGAGCGAGGGCCGCCAGGGCCAGCAGCCACGCAACCAGATGCAGGCCATACCAGAGGATGCGTCGGTCCATATAGGGGGTGGTGCGCGGCGTGCCGAAGGTTGCGCCGAGCCAGTCAACGGCAGCCATATGGCTCTCGCGGCGGAAGAGGATTGAGATGTGCTCTGCATTGGGGATGATCACCAGCTTCCGGCCGCGACCGTCCGCGATGGCTTCGTTCGGGCCCCCGGCCGCCTGCAACAGGCGCTCGGCGTTGGCCACAAAGCGGCCCTCCCAGCTACCCGCCTGGAGCAGGAGATTGCGCGGCGCATCAGGGGTCACGTCGGCGCCGGTAGGGGAAATCGCCACCACGGCAGCGTAGCGATCGGGCCGATCAATCCCCGCCGTCATCACGGCGCCAGAGCCCATGGAATGGCCCAGTAAGGCCACCCGGCTGGGATCGGCCTCCGGTTGGGCCACCAGGGAATCATAGGCCAACGCCAGGTCGCGCTGAAGGCCATCGCGCTCCAGCCGATTGCCGTTGGCCCCATGCCCGCCGAAATCCCACAGCAGCACCGCGTACCCGGCGCGCGCCAGGGTGTATCCATAGCCCAACATGAGCTGCTTTGACCCGGCGAACCCGTGCGCCACCAGCACCCCCGGCACCGGCACATCGGTAACCGGCGCCAGGAAGATCATCGGCACCCCGTCACGGGTCAGAGTGCGGACGGTCAGCCCACGCGCCACAGCGGCGACCTGAGACCAGGCCAACAGGATCAGGACCGCCGCGATCCCCAACAGAGACCACCGTCGTCTGCTCATCTCAGAACCTCCCCCGGCCGTTAGCTTTGACGCTGGCAGGATCATCCAATACAATAGGCTGTATGGAGACAAACACCGCTTTGCTGAATTCAAGCTCCCCCATTGCCTGGCTGGCGGCCAGCCTGGGCATCGCCGTGATCGCCACGCACCTCGCCTATGTCGTGCATCGCCGAGCCCCTTTCTTGCAGACGCCGTGGGCACAGATCATCGGCTGGGCCGGCACGAGGCTCTTTTTCATCGTGGTGCCCCTGGCGGCCTGGCGCAGAGGGGCTCTGTCGCCGCTCTACTTGGGGCTCAGCGGTCTGGATTGGATCCCCTCCCTGGCGCTCGGCGTGCCGCTGGCGACAGCCATTACGGCCATCATCCTGTTCGGATGGTTCGCGTATCGCCGGACGCTCCCCGTGAGGGCGGAACCGCTCCCTCGTGCCCATCTTGTCGTCCGGCTGCGCGCCCCCATGGATGCCATCTTGCTGCAATGGCACTGGGCGTTCTACCGGGCGCTGGCCATCGCCTGGGTTGCGGCCCTTCCGGCCCTGACGTTGAATGTCGCAGGAGGCCCCGGCTTGGATCTGGCCGCCGACCCGATCTACTGGGGAAGCTGGCTGGGCCTGGCTTTCACCGGCCTTGAGGCCGGTTTGAACCCCTTCATGCGCGCTGCGGCCAGAGGGCCTTACGGCAGAGAGGTTCTCTTACGTCAAGTCTTCCTGGGCCTGACCACGACGGGGCTTTTCATCGTCACGCGCAACCTCTGGCTGTGCCTGGCCTGCCATGTGGCCGTGGAGACGGCCGTTGCGGCCTGGGCGCCATCGGGTCGAGAGCCGAGTCACCAGCAAAAAGAAACCAGGCCCTGAGCGGGTACCTGGTTCCTTGTTCCCTGCCAAATCACAGACGCGTCATCAACGGATGATCAACCCCAGCGCGATCAACACGGCAAACGTGGCTGCAGCCAGAATCCCCAGCCGGCGCAGGTCCTGGAGCACATAGCTGTAGTCTTGTGTAACCGTAACCGGGACGCGTGGGCTGACAGGACGGGCTGCGGGCGCGCCGGCACCGGACGCAGGAGCACCGGCAGGCCCGGCCGGTTGCGCCGCCTGAGGTGCCTGCGATGGCTTGCCGTTGCCGTACATGCGTGGTTCCGCTGACCGGGGCACACGCCGCGGCTGAGTCTTCTTCTTAGCCATGCGAAAAATCGTCTCCTTCGTGAATGATGATTTACGATTGCCTGAAGGACATTATAGCCGTTTCCCCATCAGGGGTCAATTCAGCCAGGGCTTACGCGATTGGGCCTCACGTTCATCGCCGGATCAGCTTGTCGATGCGTGAAGTCAATGCCCGTGACAGCGTCACTACCTCCGAGACGCCGAGCCACCGCAGCACAGCCAGGTAGAACAGGGCACCGGCGCCCCCGGCCACACCCACGACGACGGCCTCACCGACCACACCGGTGCGAGCCCAGGGATCGAGCCAGCGCGCTATCGCCCACACGCCGACCCCCATCACCGCAGAGGCCGACGCTGCCCGCACCAACGTCCCGAGGATTTGCTGGGACCTCAACCGCCCCACGCTGCGCCATAGCAACACCACCATGATGGTCATGTGCCCGAGCTGCTTCACCGAGTCGGCCAACACCAACCCCAGGAAGCCCATCGGCCCCTTGAGCAACAACGCCGCAACGAAGTAGAAGCCCACCGACACCACCCCAACGATCGCCGGCGTGCGGGTATCCTGTCGCGCATAGAAGGTGTAATTGAGCAGGAAATCCACCCCGGCGAACATCAAGCCGATCAGATACAGACGCAAGGCGAATGCCGTCCAATAGGTGTCGTAGACCCCAAATGCACCGTGCTCGAACAACAACCTCACCACGGGGACCGAGAGCGCCCAAAGGCCCACTGTGGCCGGGATGAGCAGAATCAATACCAGCCGCAGGCCGCGGCCGAACACGTTGCGAAAGCCCTCCCAGTCGCCTGCGGCCGCGTGCTGCGAAAGGGTCGGAAGCGCGGCCAGCGAAACCGCCACGGGCACCAGCCCCAGGGGGAGCTGGATCAGGGTGGTCGCATAGCCCATCCAGCTCAAACCGTACTCCCCCGTGGCCGAGGCCCAGCGGCCATCCACGATGATCTGGAATTGGGTCACGATGAGCCCCAGCACGATGGGGACGTAGAGACGCAGGATACGCCGCACGGCGGGATGCCGCCACAAAACGGAAAAACGAAGCCGCAGGTCGCGCAGGCCGGGCGCCATCACAACCAGTTGCATGACGCTGCCGGCCACAATGCCCAGCGGCAGGGCATATACGCCGATCCGTTCCGCCAACAACGGGGCGGCGATCACGATGCCCATGTTGAACATCGCGCCGCTGATGGCGGTGTAGTTGAATCGCCTCAGGGCATACAGCAGCCCTGTAACACCGCCCGAAAGCCCGAACAGGAGCACGGCCGGCGCGATCACCCGCAGCATGCGCGCCAGCACCGCTTGCAGCGCAGGGTCCTCGAAGTCGCCCAGGATATCGGCGATGGGCACCGCCAACAACTCCAGGGCCAGCACGATAACGCCCATCACCACGGCGATCAGGCTGAGGATGGCGCTGGCTGCCCTGGTGAGCTCTTGCCGGCGCTCGGGTCGCGCGTATTCGCTGAAAACCGGCACCAGGGCCGCGCTCAGCATCCCGCCCACCAACAGGTCGTAGATCATGGTGGGCACCCGGGCCGCCAGCTTGAACGCGCTCAGTTCGCCGCTGGAGCCGAAATAGCCGGAGATGATCGCTTCGCGCGCAAGGCCGACGACCCGGCTGGCGATGTTGCCCAGTCCCAGGATGCCCGCGGATCGAGCCAGGCCTGTCTCGCGTTGCGAGTTCACGTCTACACCTCGGGGAGGGCCCTGATGCGCGCGATGATCTCCGAGGTGGAACGATCGGGGATATACGGGAGGTAGACCACGCGGCCGCCGTACGCTTCCACCAGCGCGGCTTCGGGGGGCCGCGGCCCGCCGGGGCGGTTCCAGTCACCGCCTTTGACGTAGATGTCGGGGCGCAGGGCCGCGACCAGCGCTTCGGCGGTCAAGTCGTCGAAGATCACCACAACGTCAACGCAACCCAACGCCGCCAGCAGCTCAGCGCGTTCCTCCTGGCCGACGATGGGACGGCCCGGCTTGCGCGCTGCCGTGGAGGCGTCGCTGTTGAGGCCGATGATCAAGGCATCGCCCATGGCGCGCGCCGCCTGCAGATACCGCACATGGCCCACATGCAGCAGGTCGAAATGCCCGTTGGTGAAAACCACCGGGCCGGTCTGCCCGGCGCGCCAGGCCAGCGCCTGGTCCAAAGTCAGCACCTGTCCCACACGTCATCTCCTCTCGCAGAATCTTTCCCTCAGCACCGCCCAGGCGAAACGGGGCAGGTCGAGCTGGCGGCGCCACCGCCACGGCTGGGTAATCAGCCGGTACAACCATTCCAGGTTCAGCCGTTGTACCCAGGCCGGCGCCCGCTTCTGCACCCCGGCGATGAAATCCAGCGTCCCCCCCACCCCCATCATGACCGGCACACCCAACGCCGCGGCATGTTTGGCGATCCACAGGTCCTGCCTGGGCGCGCCATAGGCCACGAACAAGAGGTGCGGCTTTGCAGCACGGATCCGGGCGATGATCTCCGGGGCCTCTGCGTCGGCAGGGGAACCGGCATAGGTGCCCACCACTTGCAGCCCCGGGTAGCGCTGCATCAAGATGTCCCCGGCGCGCTGGGCGACGCCGGGCGCCGCGCCCAACAGAAAGACGCGCCAGGATTCCTGTGCGGCCCGCTGCGCGATCAGCGGCACCCCGTCCGATCCGGTCACCCGCTGGGGCAACGGCCGGCCCAGCAGCCTGGCAGCCCACAGCAACCCTACGCCGTCCGCCATCACCAGATCGGCCTCAGCCAGGACGCAACGGAACGCCGGGTTGCGCCGGGCTTCCATGACAAACTCCGGGTTGGCGGTACAGATCTGATGCGGTGTGCCCTCCGCAATGAACGCCGCTACCTGGGCCAACAGGCCCTCGTAGGTCAGCGCGTCCACCCGGATGCCCAAGATCTCAACAGCCGCCGGCCGATTGACGCTCCCTGTGCCCGCCACGCCCTCAGCTCCCGCTTCGGCGCCGCGCGACCTGCTCTAGCACTGCCAGGGTCTCGCGGGCGCACTTCTCCCACGAAAACCGTTTGACGTTTTCCCTGCCCCGGCGCGCCAGCTCGGCCCGCAAAGCATCATCGGTGATGATCCGATACATCGCCTCGGCGATCTCGTCAACGTTGTGGGGGTCCACGAGGATGGCCGCATCCCCTGCCACTTCGGGCAGCGATGAAGTGTTACTGGTAATCACGGGCACGCCACACGCTCCTGCTTCGAGCACCGGAATGCCGAAGCCTTCGTACAAAGAGGGATAAACAAAAGCCGTTGCTCCGCTGAGCAGCGCCGGCAGATGCTCGTCCGGCACATAGCCGGGGAACAACACCCGGTGATCCAACCCCAGGCGACTCACCTGCGCGAACAGCGCATCGTACAACCATCCTTTCTTCCCGGCCAGCACAAGCTGGATGTCCGACAGCGCCGGCTGTGCGGCCAACCGGGCAAAGGCCTCGACGACGCGCTCCAGGTTCTTGCGCGGCTGCAACGTGCCGACATAGAGAAGATAGCGTTCCCCCAGCCGGTAACGGGCACGCGTCTCGGCCACCAGGACGGGATCGTCCACGCGATGCAGGTGTTCGTCCCAGCCCAGATGCACGACGTGGATCCTGGCCGGCGGGATGCCATAGGCGCGCGCCAGATCGCGGCCGGTCGCCGCGGAGTCCACCAGCACGGCAGCCGCCTGTCGGGCGCTCCAGCGGGTGGACCAATCCAGATAGCGCCGATCCCATGCGCGGTGCGACTCGGGATAGTACAGATAGCCCAGGTCGTGCACGGTGACCACGGACGCACGCGGGTGGAGCAACGGGATGACATGGGCAGGCACGAACAACACGTCGGGCGGACGGGAGGCCATCTCGGCGCTCAGCCGCAGGTGTGTCCAAAGGCGGGGGAAGGGGATGTAGCGGATCTCGACGTCTTCCGGCCGCGCATTGAGGCGACGACTGAAGTCGTCACGACGAGGTGCGCTGTCGGGGCGACGACTGAAGTCGTCACGACGAGGTGGGGGCGGGGCATTGACGTAGAGGCGGAAGCGGTGGCCCGAGCCCAGGTTCAACAACGCCCGGATCAGGCGCAGTGAATAGGTCTCGGTACCGGTACGTTGCGCGGTCACTGCCCGGCTGGCGTCAATCCCGATCAGCATGGTCCGCTCACGACGCGCGCGATCAAAGCGCTCAGCAATGCCGGGCACGATGGGGAGCAAAGGGCCGGTCGGTGCGCTGCCGTCCTCATCCCTGCGCCCTGTCCTCCCGTCCCATCACGATCCGTTCGATCACGGCCGCCAGGCCATCCTCGGCGACCGGCGGCGCAACCCAATCGGCCACAGCCTTCACGTCCTCGGTCGCGTTGCCCATGGCCACACCGACGCCCGCCCAGCGGAGCATGCTGATGTCGTTGCCCGAATCGCCCACCGCCAGGGTCTCGTCTTGCGAGATCCCCAGGTATCCCGCCAGGAACGCCAGCGCCTCGCCCTTTGATACACGAGGGGACATGACCTCTACGAAAAGCGCATGTGAACGGACCACCGCCAACCGGCCGGCACAAAGGCGCCGCAGCTCCTCGATCAAGCGATCGTTCTCGGCGGGTTCCCCGATGATCAGGGCCTTCAAGGGCTGCTGGCCGCGGACAGCCAGGCGATCACACGCCTCGGCCAGGGAGCCGACCTGATGCATGGGCAGGCCAAACCACCGCTCGTAGAAGGCCAGGGGATGGCGCAAGCGCGTGTAGTAGAAGTGATCCTCCCCGTACAGGGTCAGGTCCAGATCCGTGGCTTCGGCCCAGGCCAGAAGCTCCCGCAGCGGCTCGCCGGGCAACGGCTCGCACAGCAACGTGCGTTGGCCGTCAACCAGCTCCTTGACCATTGCGCCCTGCATGCAAATGACAGGATCGCGCAAGCCCAGTGCGGCAGCGTAGCGGCTGGCTGAAGGATAAGATCGGCCGGTCGCCAGGACGACGCGCAGGCCCGCAGACAACGCTGTCCCCACGGCCGCCACCACCCGTGAACCGGGAAGCGCGCCGTCCTCCGCTGCCGTGCCGTCATAATCGAAAGCCAGGAGCCGAATGGGCATCTCTAATCCCTGAACTCAATCACCAGGATGCGGTCCAGGCCGAAAAGGTCCGGATGGACCTCAGTATCTGCATCGGGCAAGATGGCCTGCACCAGCGCAACTGCCGCCTCACCCTGATCGGCGCCGATCTCCAGATAGACCGTTGCGGCGGGGCGCAGCTTCGCGCGGCCCTCGGGCGTGGCCAGCGTCTCCAGCAACTGGCGGATCACCTGCAAGCCGTCCGGGCCGCCGTCCAGCGCCAGGAATGGCTCGAAGTCGCGTACCTGGGGCGGCAGCCTGGCCAGCTCGCCGGAAGGGACGTACGGCAGATTGGCCACGACGATATCCACAGGTTCGGGCACCGGGTCCAGCAGATGCCCGGGGAGCAACTGCACCTGATCGGCGAGCCCATACCGCCAGATGTTGCGTTCGGCCACCTCCAGCGCCTCGGGGGAGATGTCGGTGGCGTAAACGACCAGCTCCGGCTCGTTGACCGCCAGCGCTATGGCGATGGCCCCGCTCCCGGTGCCGATGTCGGCCACCCGGGGCTGTACGCCCTCGCGAATCAAAAAGCGCACGTGAGCCAGTACCCGGTCCACCAGCAGCTCGGTCTCCGGCCGCGGGATCAACACCCGGCGGTCCACGGTGATATCCAGCCCGTAGAACGACTTGTAACCGACCAGGTAGGCCACCGGCTCATGGCGCATCCGCCGTCGCACCAGGTCCTCGAACCGGGCGATCTCGACCTCGGACAGGCGCCGCGTCGGATGGGCGTAGAGCCAGGCCTTGTTTACGCCCAACACGAAGCTCAGCAGCACCGCCGCGTCGAGCTGCGGGGACTCGATCCCAGCCTCGCGCAGCCGTCGTGAGGCGGCCAGCAGCGCCCGCCCCACATCACTGGAACGATCCAAAGACCACGTTATCTGAAGAGGCGCATCCCCGGCGACCGCCGGCTGGGGACGCGACGATGTGGCCTCAGGCCTAACGAAAGTAACCGTCATGTCCAGCTCCTTTGCTGGTGTGATCGCTCCTTTGCGATGGGAGCTTGCAGAGCGGCAGTAACAGATGGCTCATGTTATGCCTCGCCGACCGCCTCCAGACGCTCCGCCTGTTCGGCAGCGGCCAGCTCGGCGATGAACTCGTCCAGGTCACCGTCCAGGACGGCGGTGAGATTGTACACCGTCTTGCCGATGCGATGGTCGGTGACCCGGTTCTGAGGGAAGTTGTAGGTGCGGATCTTCTCGCTGCGCTCGGCCGAGCCGACCTGGCTGCGCCGGGCCGCGCTGCGTTCGGCATCCAGACGCTCCTGCTCCATCTGATAGAGGCGGGCGCGCAGGATGGACATCGCCCGCAGGCGGTTTTGGAGCTGGGATTTCTCGTCCTGACAACTCACCACCAGGCCCGTGGGCAGATGGGTGATGCGGATGGCCGAATCGGTGGTGTTGACGCTCTGGCCGCCGGGGCCGGTCGCGCGAAAAACATCCACCCGAATATCCTCCGGCCGGATGTCCACCTCCACCTCGTCGGCCTCGGGCAAGACCGCCACAGTGGCCGTAGAGGTATGGATACGGCCCTGCGCCTCGGTCACCGGCACCCGCTGCACCCGGTGGACGCCGCTCTCGTACTTCAAACGTGAATAGGCGCCTTTGCCGCGCACCTGGAAGATGACCTCCTTGAAGCCACCGATGCCCGTCTCGTGATGGCTGAGCATCTCGATCTTGAAGCCGTGCGCTTCGGCCCAGCGGGTGTACATGCGGAACAGGTCGGCCGCAAAAAGCGCCGCCTCCTCGCCGCCCGTGCCGGCCCGGATCTCCACGATGACGTTCTTGTCGTCGCGTGGGTCCTTGGGGAGCAGCAACACTTTCAACTGCTCCAGGCGTTGGGCCTGCTCCTCCTCCAGGCGCTCCACTTCAGCCCGCGCCAGGTCGGCCAGATCGGGATCGGAACCGTCCTCGGCCAGGGCGCGCGCGTCGGCCAGCTCGGCTTCGGCGGCCTGATAAGCGCGATAGACCGACACGATCTCCTGGATCTCCGCCTGCTCGCGCGCCAGCTCGCCCAGCCGCGCCGGGTCGGTGGCAACCGATGGGTCGGCCATCAGTTGGTTCAGTTCTTCATAGCGGCGATCAATGGCCGCAATTCTTTCCAGCACGCTACAACACCCCATGACCGGGCATCAGCCCAGGAATACCGGCAAGTTGCTGATCGCGATGATGTGCTTCCACTGCTCCGGGTCGTTGCCCTCGGTGAACGCGGCCGCTTCGGCCACCACCGTGCCACCGGCCTCGGCCACCAGCTTGCGCATGCCCGCCAGCGTGCTGCCGGTGCTGATCACGTCGTCCACCAGGAGGATGCGCTTGCCCTGCACCAGGCCCAGGTCCTTGCCGTCCAGCCACAGGGTCTGCGGCGCGCCGGTGGTGATAGAGAGCACCTCCACGCTCATGGCGCCCACCATGTACGGCTTCCGCGTTTTGCGCGCCACGATGTAAGGCCGCTTCAGCCGTACCGCCAGCGCGTGGGCCAGCGGTATGCTTTTGACCTCGGCGGTCATCAAGGCATCCACGTCGGTCGGGACGCGCTTGGCCAGCTCATCCGCAATGGCCTCCACCACCTCGGTGTCCCCCAGCATGTTGAAGATCGCGATGCGCACCTTGGGCGCCACCTCAAACAGCGGCAGATGACGGGTCAACCCGCAGATGTTAACCGTGTAGTACTCCTGGGTCATGGTCCTTTCCTTTCTGAAAGCCGTGATCGCGCAAAAACGGGCCACGACAGCAATGCTCGGGCCCGGCATTCATATTCTACCACAATGATCTCACAGACGGATAATTCGAGTCCGGGAGTTTTCGGGGCAGACCTCGCTGGCCCTTTTCTGCAGGCTATGGTACACTGGCAGCAATCCTCCGGCGCGCAAGGAAAGAAGCCCATGTTGGCACGTAACATCTGGCGGACGATTTGCCTGTTGATCCTTTTCGCGGCCATTGTGGCCCTCCCGGCTTCGGCGCAAGAGGAACGCCCCGGCCTGTACCGTGTCACCTTACCGGCCACCGACCGTGAGGCACGTACCCGGCTGGCCGAGCAGGGGATCGCCGTCGAGGCCGTCGGCCCGTCCGGCGTCGTCGCCACCGTGGACGAGGCGGGGCTGGCGGCGCTCCGGGCGAAGGGGCTGTCTCCCCTGGCGGTCGAACCGCTGGACTTCCCCCCCGAAGATGAAGCGTATCACAACTACGAGGAGATGATGGCCGCGCTGAGCCAGATGGCGGCCCAGCGGCCTGATATCGTGGTGCTGACCACGGCCGGTTACAGCGTCGAGGGCCGTGCGATCCCGGCGGTGAAGATCAGCGATCAGCCGGAGATAGACGATCCCACCGAACCGGCCGTGCTCTTCATGGCCTTGACCCACGCGCGCGAGCATTTGACGGTGGAGATGGCGCTGGCTATCGTGCGCCTGTTCGTCGAGGGCTACGGCACTGACCCTGCGCTCACCAACCTGGTGGAGCAGCGGGAGATCTATGTGCTCCCCAACGTGAACCCCGATGGCGGCGAATACGATATCGCCGACGGCTTCTACCGCTACTGGCGCAAGAACCGCAGGCCCAACCCGGACGGCACCTACGGCGTTGACCTCAACCGCAACTACGGCTACCGCTGGGGTTGCTGCGGCGGCTCCAGCCCGGTGCCGGGGAGCGAGACCTATCGGGGCCCGGCGCCTTTCTCCGAGCCTGAGACCCAGGCCGTGCGCGATTTCGTCTTGGCGCGGCCCAACATCACGGCTGCCATCAGCTTCCACACCTACGGGGAGTTGATCCTCTATCCGTACGGTTACACTTATGACGACTTGCCGGAGGACATGGATGCCGACGACCAACGCACGTTCGTGGCCCTGGCCAACCTCATGGCAGCCACCAACGGCTACCGTCCCCAGCAGGCCAGCGATTTGTACATCACGTCCGGCGACACGGTGGACTGGCTGTATGGCCAACTGGGCATCTTCGGGTTCACCTTCGAAATGTACCCGACGAGTTTCTCCCCGGGCTTCTACCCGCCGGGAGAAGTCATCCCCCGGGAGACAGCCCGCAACTTCCCGGCGGTGATCGCGTTGACCGCGGCCGCCGACAACCCCCGCAAGATTATCGGCCTGGGCGGGGACGCCACACCGCCGGTTGTGATGCTGTACTTCACGGCGCCGGACCCCTGGCTGGTGAGCACGCCGGTCACCCTGGCCGCGGCAGCAGAGGACGACGTGGGGGTCACGTTGGTGGCGTGGCAGGCCAACGGCGCCGCCATCGGCATGGATCGGACGCCGCCCTTCACCACTACCTGGGCCCCGGACGAACCAGGCCTCTATCGCATCGAGGCCCTGGCCTTTGATGGGGGCGGCAACGTCGCGACCTCAGAGGCCTTTACCGCGACCGTTTACGGGCCGGCCGATGCTGCGCTCGATGTCGCAGGCCAGGACGCAGTAGACCTCTTTGCGCCGCTGCGGCTGTCGTTCAGCCGGCCTGTCACCGTCACCACGCTGGCCTTGCATTTCGAACCGCCTGTAGATTTCCAGCTACAGGCATGGGGTGAAACGGAGGCGCTCATCGTCCATGCGCCCTTCCGCCCGCGCACGCACTATCGGCTTGTGTTGGAAAGCGGCCTTGGCCCCCAAAGTATCTTGCGACCGGCCCAGTGGGATTTTTCGACCAGACCATCACGAGTCTATGTGCCCTTGATAAGTGCATTTGAAATAGAAAGCTAGATGGCTTATACTAAGGAACGGGATGGGAAAAACATCTGTACCGGAGACACTACGTTGGTATTGATATCAACCCAAAGTACATTGAGCTTGCCCGGAGTCGTCTATCCTCCAGCCAGCCGTGGCTGCCAGGGATAGCCGAAGAACGGCCGGTATACCTGACCAAAAAGCCCGTAGGCTCGAAGAAAACGGATCAAGGAAGGAAATGCAACCACTTGGACAAGTAACACAATGACGCTTTCTTTGAAGCCAGGAGCCGCGTCGTCAATCGCCTGACCCGAGAATTCATCGAGAGGTTCTGCAGGGCCGACGGTTCCATTGACTGGGTCAGCCTGGTCGAGTTCAACAGCGGCAATTACGACCTCGATGCTTTCCGGTTCTAATCCCACCCATCTCACGGAGGATTCTCAATGGCACAGAAGATGAGTCTCTACCAAAACGTCACCGAACAGTTCAACAGGGCCGCTGACCTCATGGCGTTGGACCCAGATATCCGCAAGATCCTGGCCAAGCCGATGAACGAGATCACGGTCACCTTTCCGGTAAAGCTGGACAACGGCCACATCGAAGTGTTCACCGGCTATCGCGTGCAGCACAGTAATGTACTCGGCCCGTTCAAAGGCGGCCTGCGCTACCACCCGAAGGTGGACATTGACGAGGTGCGCGCACTGGCCACCTGGATGACCTGGAAGACAGCTATTGCGGACATCCCTATGGGCGGTGCCAAGGGCGGCATCCAGCTCGACCCCCGGCAGTACTCCATGGCGGAGTTGGAGCGCATCACCCGTCGTTTCACGTTCGCGCTGGGCAACAACATCGGTCCCGATTACGACATCCCCGCGCCGGACGTCAACACCAACGCCCAAATCATGGCCTGGCTCCTGGACACCTACCTCTCCACCATCCCGCCGGCCGAGCGGCATCGGAGCCACCACGTGGTCACTGGCAAGCCCATCGAGCTGGGGGGGAGCCCAGGCCGGGACAAAGCCACCGGCCAGGGGGTGGTCTTCATCATCGAGCAGTGGGCAGCGGAGAGGGGGCTCGATCTGAGCCGGGCAACCTACTTCGTCCAGGGTTTCGGCAACGTCGGTTCGTGGACGGCCCGGTTACTGCAGCCCAAGGGCGCGCGGCTGTTGGCGGTGGAGGACCATACCGGGGCCATCGCCGACCCGGAAGGCATTGATGCGGCCGACCTCTATCGCTACGTGGCCGCCACCAGCGGCGTGGCCGGGTATCCCCGGGCCAAACCCATTGATCACATCACCTTCATGAGCACGCACGCCGATTTCTTCGTCCCGGCTGCTCTGGAGAGCCAGATCACCGCCGAGACAGCGCCGTTCCTGGACGTAAAGGTGGTCTTCGAGGGCGCCAACGGCCCCACCGACCTGGACGGTGACCGCATCCTGGCCGAACGAGGCATCGAAGTCATCCCGGACATCCTCTGCAACGCCGGCGGCGTCATCGTCAGCTACTTCGAATGGCTGCAGAACAAACGCAGTGAATCGTGGGAACTGGAAGAGGTAGACGCCAAGCTCTACAAACGCATGGTTCACGCTTACGAACGCGTTCGCAACACCACCCTGGAGTTCGGCCGCCTCGATTGGCGGACGGCCGCGTACATCGTAGCGCTGCGGCGGTTGGAGAAAGTGTACAAGGAACGCGGGATCTTCCCGTGATCCTCTGCCGGGCGGAAGCCTGGGTTCGGTGACACCTGCGGGGACCTTTCTGATTGTCTGCGAGAATTGCACCTGGCGCCGGCAGACGGGCACTGTTTGCCTTTGTCGCTGCCGGCGCTCTGATTCTGTCGGTGGGCTTATGGCGTTACGACGGCCCTGAAGGCCTGTGGCGTCGCGTGCGCGCGGCAACAGGGCCGTTGCTGCCTAGGCCCGTCCACGTGCCCACCCCGTTGCCGACCGCAGGTCCGACGCCGTCGGCCGGTTTCAGCACAACCACACCCTCTGCGCTCGTTCAACCGACCCTGGCGCTGGCGACGCCTGCCGGACGGCCGCCGGCCACACCGAGCCGGACGCCGACCCTCACACCGGCGCCCACACCCACATCGGCGCCGGCCACACTCACGCCGACCACAACACGCGGCACGGTTCCCACGCCACAGAATGCACAAGGCATAACAAAAACGCCACCCCCCAGCGCGACCGCCACCACGCAATACGCAACACGCAGTACGCAATACGCAGTACCCAGTACGCCACACGCGCTACCGGACTCGCTCCGTCTCACCGGCCTGACCCACTACTGGCAGACGTGGAACAACTGCGGCCCGGCAACTCTGGCGATGCACCTCAGCTACTTCGGCCTGAAGATCGGCCAGGACGCCATCGGGGCGGCGCTGCGACCGTTCAAAGACGATAAGAACGTCAGTCCGCAGGAGCTGGCCGCCTACGTCCGGGCGCAAGGGCTGGCGGCTGTGGCGCGGGTCAACGGCGACGGCCAGCGCTTGCGTCAACTCCTCGCCGCGGGGGTGCCGGTCATGATCGAGACATGGTACGAACCCAAGCCCAACGACGGCATGGGACACTATCGCCTCATCGTCGGCTTCGACGACGCGGCCGGCGAGTGGATCGTTTACGACTCCTACGACAGCCGCGGCGTTGTCAAGGGCCAGCCGTACCAGGGGATCCGCCTGTCCTACGAGGAGGTTGACGCCTTGTGGGCCGTCTTCAACCGCGCCTATGTGGTAATCTATGATGCCCCCAGGGCCGCGGCCGTAGAAGGCATCCTCGGCGCCGACCTGGACGAGGCGACCATGTGGGAGCGGTCGCTGGTGGCCGCCGAGCAAGCCGTGGCTGCCAACGCACGCGATCCTTTCGCATGGTTCAACCTGGGCAGCAGCCTGACCGCGCTGGGGCGCTATGCCGAAGCCGCGGATGCGTTCGACAGGGCTCGGCAGATCGGACTGCCGTGGCGCATGCTCTGGTACCAATTCGAGCCGTTCCGGGCCTACTACGAGGTGGGGCGCTACGCTGAGGTGCAGGCGCTGGCCGACGCCACCCTGCGCACGTCCGGACCTGTGATCGAAGAGCTCTTCTTCTGGAGGGGGCTGGCCCGCTATGCACAGGGGGACCGAAAAGCGGCCCGAGAGGCATGGCTACGGTCTCTGGAGCTGAACCCGAACTACGCTGACGCCCGCGCTGCCCTGGAAGTGGTGGGGCCGTAGGGACGAACAGAGCGCATGATGCACCACGCCGAAGCATCCCATCGCCGCCGACATATCGCCCGCAACGTCGTGCTGGTGGCAGGGTCTTTCGTGCTGGCAGCAGCGGCCGGGCTTTTTCGCAATATCGTCATCGCCCGGACGTTCGGCATCGGCGCCGAACTGGACGCGTACTACGCCGCGTTCAAGTTTCCCGACCTGCTCTTCACCGTGGTGGCCGGGGGCGCGCTGGCCACTGCGTTCATCCCGGTGTTCGCCGACTATGTGGCGGCCGGAGATTGCGCCGGCGCGTGGCGGCTGGCCAGCGCAGTGGTCAACTGGGTCACTGTGATCGTGACGGTCGCAGCAGTCATCGCCGCGGCCTTTGCCCCCTGGTTGACTCGCGTCCTGATCGCGCCGGGCTTCTCACCCTCCCAGCAGGCCGAGACTGCGGCCTTGATGCGCCTGGTGCTGATCTCCACTACGATCTTCGGCGTCAGCGCCGTGCTGGGCAGCGCGTTGAACGGTTTCAAGCACTTCCTGCTCCCCGCGCTGGCGCCTGTGGTGTACCCGTTGGGCATCGCAGCCGGTGCGCTCTGGCTGGCCCCGGAACTGGGCGTGCGAGGCTTAGCCCTGGGCGCAGTGCTGGGAGCAACGCTCCACCTGGCCATCAAGGTCCCCGCGCTGATCCGCTACGGCTTTCGCTGGTATGCGGTGCTGCGCACGGAGGATGGCGCATTGCGGCGCGTGGCCTTACTCATGGGCCCGCGCGTGCTTGACCTGGGGGTGTTCCACCTGACGCTGCTGGCCACCACCAACCTGGCCTCGCGGCTGGACGCGGGGAGCGTCAGCGCGCTGGAGTGGGGCTGGGACGCCATGCAACTGCCCGAGACCATCATCGGCACTGCGTTCGGGCTGGTCGCGTTCCCCACCCTCGCCGAGCTGGCGTCACGCGGGGATCGCGCGAGCCTTCGCCGGACGCTGGGCGAATCGCTGCGCACGGTGCTGGCGCTGGCCGTGCCCGCTGCGGCCGGGCTGATCCTCTTGGGTCGGCCGCTGCTGGCGCTGCTCTACCAGCGAGGCGCGTTCGACGCGGCCGCAACCGAGGCAGTATACGTTGCACTGCGCTTCTACGCGCTGGGGCTGGCGGGCCACGCGTGCCTGGAGCTGGCCGCGCGCGCGTTCTTCGCCCTGAAGGACACGGTCACGCCGTTGCTGCTGGCCGCCGCCTCGGCTGCGCTGAACATCGCCCTGGCGCTGGCGCTCATGGGGCCGCTGGGCCACGGCGGGCTGGCGCTGGCCAACTCGGTCGCGATCACGCTGGAGGTGCTGGCGCTGCTGTGGCTGCTGCGCCGGCGGCTGGACGGCGTAGAGGGCCGGCAGACCCTGGCAACATTGGCCCGCGTGACCGCCGCATCCCTGGCCATGAGCGGCGCCGTGCTGGTCGCGCTGCAATGGGGGGCAGGGCACTCACCCCTGATCCAGGTGGCCCTGGGCGGCGCAGCGGGCGCGACAACCTATCTGCTGGCGGCCCGGCTGCTCGGGGTGCGCCAACTGGAACATTTCCTGGCCGCGGTGTTGGGCCGGGGCTGAGAGCCGCGGCGGGTTCACGAAGCCAACACGAAATGCGTCAGGATCGCAATCAGCGCGAGGGCAGTCAGGGCCAGCAGGATCACCCCCACAACCCATTGTCCCAGCAGGCCGGCGGCCAGCGCCCCGACCACCAGGGCCGCCAGGACAACCAGCGCAGCCGCAGCCCCTTGCCGTCGTGGGCCAAGAGGCCGACTGGCCCGCAGCCACAACCACAGCCCGCCCCCGACCCCGAGCAGGCTCAGCAACAGCCAGGCGGCGGTGATCAGGGCGCCGCTGACGCCGGGCACGTCCAGCACCAGGATGCCGCACGCCTGGGATTGCGATGGCATGGGGGCCTGTCGCAAGGCGCTGACCCGCACCAGGACGATGAAGCCATAAGCGGCATCTTCGGCGGACACAAACCACGACATGCGCTTCGTTTCGCCGGGCTCCAGCGGCAGCTTGACGCGTTCCTCCCGCATCAGGGTGACGAATCCCTGGCTGATGTGCGCCCAGGCCGTGCGCTCCACCGGCCGGCTGCCGGTGTTCGTGAACGCGGCCGAAACCTCTCCCACTTCGCCGCGCGTGATAAAGACCGGGCAGCGCAGGGAAACGTCGGGCTGCTCGGCCCGCTCCGCAGAGTCGAACAGGCTCGCCTCCAGATCACCCCATGTGCTGGCGGCGGCCAGGGCAATGCCCAGCAAGATGCCGACGACATAGCAGAAAACGCCTGCCGTTCGGCGCAGGTTCTGTGATCGGTTCAAAGAATCTCCTCCGGGTCGTGTTGCGTGCCGCTCCGACAAAGCCGAGCATCACGCAACCGTGCCTTCAAATTAGCTTTTTATGATGATCTTTGTTATAATTTTGCGTTGAGTTCAGAACGAACTTGTAGATTGTTGAGCCTGTGATCTATTGTAGACTATGTCCGTAAATCCGAATAATCCCCTGGTCGTGCAAAGTGACCGCAGCATCTTGCTGGAAGTCGCCAACCCGCTGTACACCGAAGCGCGCGATGCATTGGCCCGCTTTGCGGAGCTGGAAAAGAGCCCGGAGCACATCCACACCTACCGGCTGTCGCCCCTTTCGCTGTGGAACGCGGCCGCCAGCGGATTGAGCGCCGATGCCATCCTCGACACCTTGACCCGCTACAGCAAATACGACGTGCCCGGGAACATCCAGGCCGACGTGCGCGATTACGTCAGCCGCTTCGGCCGGCTGAAACTGCGGGCCGGGCCGGCGGGCGAGCTGCTGCTGACCGCCGACGATCCCTTGCTGCTGCTGGAGGTGAGCCGGCAGCGCAAGGTGCGCCAGTTCATCCTGGAGGAGATTGACCGCCGCACGGTGCGGGTCAACCCCGCCATGCGCGGCCACATCAAGAAGGCGCTGGTGGACATCGGCTTCCCGGCCGAAGACCTGGCCGGCTACGTGCCCGGCGCGGGGATGAGCATCCGCCTGCGGCCGCACACCCTGATCACCAACCGTCCTTTCAGCCTGCGCCATTATCAGCAAGAAGCCGTGGAGGTCTTCTACGCGCGCGGCACCCCGCGCGGCGGATCGGGCGTGATCGTCCTGCCCTGCGGCGCGGGGAAAACCATGGTGGGAATGGGCGCGATGGAGGCGCTGCAGACCAACACCCTGGTCCTTACCACCAACACCGTCGCGGTGCGCCAATGGATCGAAGAACTGCTGGACAAGACCACCCTCATGCCGGAAGACATCGGAGAGTACACGGGAGACATCAAGCAAATCCGGCCCGTCACCATCACCACCTATCAGATCCTGACCTACCACAAACGGCGCAAGCGGGCCGGCGAGGACGAGGACCTGTTCGACGACTTCGGGAACGGGCAGCCAAAGCCCATCAGCCTGGAAGACTTCCCGCACTTTCAATTGTTCAATCAACGGGACTGGGGCCTGATCATCTACGACGAAGTGCACCTGTTGCCGGCGCCCATGTTCCGCATGACCGCCGAACTCCAGGCGCGGCGCCGGTTGGGCCTCACCGCAACACTGGTGCGCGAAGACCATAAAGAAGATCATGTCTTCGCGCTCATCGGGCCGAAGAAGTACGACGTGCCGTGGAAAGACCTGGAGCGCCAGGGCTGGATCGCCACGGCGCACTGTCACGAGATCCGCCTGGACATGGGGCCGGAGCGCCGGCTGGAGTATGCCCTGGCCGACAGCAAGGTGCAATACGCGGTGGCGGCCACCGACCCGGCCAAATTCCCGGTGGTGCAGGAGATCCTCGCCAAGCATCCCGACGACCAGGTCCTGGTCATCGGCACCTATCTGGAGCAACTGGAACAGATGGCGCGCATCCTGGACGCGCCGCTGCTGACGGGCCAGACCCCGGTGCGCGAACGCCAGAAGCTGTATCAACAGATGCGGGAGGGCACGCTGCGCTGCCTGGTCGTCTCCAAGGTGGCCAACTTCGCGGTAGATCTGCCCGATGTCAGCGTGGCGATCGAGATCAGCGGCACCTTCGGCTCCAGGCAGGAGGAGGCCCAGCGCCTGGGGCGCATCTTGCGGCCCAAGAAGGACGGACGGCCAGCCCACTTCTACGCGATCGTCATGCGAGACACCAAGGATCAAATGTTCGGCGCCAAACGGCAGATGTTCCTCACCGAGCAGGGCTACAAGTACGAGGTCCTCTACCGGGACGACCTGCCGCAGTACGACCCGGACCGCGACCGCGCCACGTGGTGATCTGTGATGCTCAACCCACTTCCCGCTGACGTACGTCAGCAACGACTGGCCCAACTGAACAACCTGCTGGAGATGTACTCCATCCAGTTGCTGCGCCAGGCTGCCCGGCTTTGGGGGTGGTCCCTGCGCGGCACCGCCAAAGCAGAGGTGGTGGGCCAGATGCTGACCTATCTCAGCGACGCAAACCGCATGGCCGAGGCTTTTGCGGAATTGCCGGAAGATGAGCGCGAGGTCCTGCACTGGCTGAAGGTGTTGCAGCCCACAAAGCCGATCAGCCGGCCCATCCAGGCTGCGTTGGAAGCATCCCGGGGTTCGAAGATCACCCAAAAAGGCATCGACGCGCTGGTGGAAGACCTGGGGGCGCGCTGCCTGGTCTTCCCGACCTTGCAGGGACATCAGGTGCCCGAGCTGTACGAGGAGTGGCTGCCGGGCCTGGCCGCCGAGAAACTGCGCTACGACCGCCAACCGGTCGCCGTCACTTCTTTCAGCCTGGCCGACCTGAGCAATCACATTCAACATCTCCTGCTGAACATCCGGCACGAAGAGCCCGTCCTGACGTTCTACAGGCCCTTGCAGCGCGATTACCCCACCGGCACCTCAACGCCACCGGCTGCGGTCGCCCGCCCCTGTCCCGTAGCCACCCCGACCTTGAACGCCTGGGGCTATCTGACCAAGGAAGAACGACAGCTCGCGCATTTCCTGATCGAGGCGTTTCTGGCAGGCGGTGTATGCTACACTCACCAGACAACCAGCACCCAGTTCTTGAAGACCAGGACACCTCAAGGCGCCGAGCTGCTGGAGAAGGAACCGGCCCAGCAGCTTGCCTGGCTTCGCGGGGTCTGGCAGGCGAAGATCACAGGACAAGTACCGCTCGGCCTGAACGTCTGGACCGAAGCAGACCTGGCCCTCCAACATGTGCCCGGCCGTTTCCGGTTGGCCCCTTCGGCTTACTGGGGCACCCAGGAGCAGCTTGCTCCCTTGCTTGCCATGTTGCACAAGTGGTTGGCATCTCTGGTGACCGGGCTACGGGCCGACGTCTGGTACAGCACTGCGAGCCTCTGTGCGCTGATCTATCGTTTGCGGCCGAATCTTCTTCTCACACCCGAAAAGCCCATGTTCACCTGGTATTGGTATCAGGACGGCAAACCGCTCGATCCGGCCCACATGTCGCTCGAAGACTGGCAGGACACTTACGGGAAACTGGTCGAGGCATGGCTGGCCAGCACGGCCACCTGGATGTTGATCGCAGAGGTAGGCTACGAGGCGGGCCGGCCGGTCGCGTTCCGTCGCTACGCCCAAATCCCCCGGCACGAACGCAGCCCGCTGCCGTCCAATGCTGTCAAGGTGACCGCGGACGACGTGGTGGTCGTGCAAAACATCCCCCGGACGGGCCGCCTGCGCCAGATCATGGGAAGTATTGCAGTCGAGACCCAGCGCGAGCGCGCGACAACGACCTACCGGCTCGCGCCGCTCAAATTCCGGGACCTGTTGCTGCAGGGAATCACGGCAGACCGGCTGAAAGAGGCCTTCGCGAGCACCGGCTACACCCTGGACCACAAGTTGGCCGAACAACTGGAGTCCTGGCAGGCTCGCGCGGGCCAGGAGCAGATCTACGAACGGGTTGCGGTCATCGAGTTCAACGAAGCGGTCCATCCGACCGAGGTTGCGGCCATTGCGGCCAGCCTCAACGTGGGGCCGATCTACGCCATTTCGCCGCGTTGTCTGGTGTTGCTGAACCCCGATGCGGTCCAATATGCCGTTGCGCAGCTCCGCCAGCGCGGCTACACGCCACGGGTGATCGCATGACAATCCCCACTTTGATCGAGGCCATCGAAGCGTTCAATGCTAACGACATCGGCCTGATGTTGCGCCACGCGGGGGTCACAGATGTGCCGAAGACCAAAGAGGCCAAAATCGCACTCTGGCGCAAGCGGATGACCGACCCGGAGCGAATCCGTCAGGCGGTGGCCCGGTTGGCCCCTCGAGCGCGCCAGGCTTTGCAGTTGCTGCAGCTACGAGAGGGCAAAGAGCTGCGCACAAGCCGCTATCGCGAACTGCTCCAGAGCGCGGGCATCGTCCCCCGCCAGAGCCAGCGCTTACCCTACTCGACCTCTTCGGCCCTCGCAAGCCCTGGCCTGATTACCGACCCCAGGACTTTCGAGGAGATCCTGGCCGTGCTACTGCTCAACGGCCTGATCTGGACGCACACACTGCCGGAGGGCATGCCCGGCAACGCCCGTCTGAGTTTCACAGGTGGACGTTATGTCTACATTCCGGCCGAAGTCGCGGCGCACCTGCCCCCTGTGGAGCGGCCAAAACGCACGCCGCCCCCGGTCCAGCATGTGGTGGCCGCCTCGGCCCGCACCTGCCAACGCGACCTGTACCTGCTCTGGAGTGCTGCCCGGGAGGAACCGTTGATGCTCGTGAGCAGCGGGCTGCTGCGGATGACCGACCTCCGCCGCATCGCAAAACAGCTCCTGGTGCCGGAAAACATCGCCACAGGGACGAAGGAAAGCGATTACCGCCGCATCTTCTTCCTCCGCCGCCTGCTGACGGCGATTGGGTTGTTGCAGGAGTCGCCGCGCACCTCCACCCTCGAAGCGAATCCTGTCCCCGGATTCCTGCAGTTGCAACCCGCCGACCGGGTCAAGGCCAGCTTTGAAAGCTGGCGCGACGGGCTGTGGTGGAACGAGCTGTGGGCCACTTACATCCCCGGCAGGACGCGTGCCAGTGGCTCGGTCACCGATTTCGCACCCGACCAGGTGCGCAAGGCACGGCGAAAAGTGCTGACCGTCCTGGTGGAACTGGTGCGCTCGTTGGAACGAGAGGCCAGGGAGCCTGCGTGGGTGGCGCTGGACGAGCTCTCCGAAACAATGCGGGACCGGGATGAGGAGTTCCTGCTCGGCCGATCCGCCGTCGCGGAGCAACCCTATTATTACCGCTACTCCTACACCCCTTCGGAAACGCAGATTTATCAGGTCAACAGCCTGCTTTGGCAGTGGGACCTCTCCGGCAAAAGGGATACCAGCGGCTGGGACACCGTGGAGCGCGTGTTCATCCAGGCGGTGCTGACCGAAGGGCTCTACTGGTTGGGGCTGGTTGACCTGGGATACGCCAAACCGGTTGCCCAGGAGGGAGGCAAGGCGCCGGACAACCTGCTGGCGGTGCGCCTGACCGATATGGGCCGCTGGCTGCTGTTAGGCGCGGCAAAACCGGCCATCCCCGAGGAAACCGGTCGCGTGGTGCTGCAACCCAACTTCCGCATTTTCGCCTTCGATCCCATCGCCGATAGCGTGCTGGCCCGGCTGGACGCCTTCGCCAACCGCTTGAACGCGGAACGGGCCATCGAATACGAATTGACACGAGATTCAGTGTATCGGGCACAGCTCGCCGGCCAGACAACGGCCGAGATCGCCGCCTGGCTGGAGCAGGTCACCGGCGCTCCGCTGCCCCAAAACGTCGCGCGCAGCCTGGAGGAGTGGCAGGCCGCCTTCGAGCAGATTACGATATGGACGACCGCAAGCTGGGTGGAGGCGGCTAATCCCGCAATCGTCGAGAAGCTGCTCCAGGACCCCAGCCTCAACCAGGCGATCATCAAGCGCGCCTCTCCCACCGGCCTTATGGTTCGCCCTGACAAGATCAACGCCGTCGAGGAGGCCCTCCTGGCCGCGGGCGAATTTCCGTTGCGTTTCCAAAGCGCCGGCGCCGCCCGGCCGGGGACGATCGAGGTGCGGGATGACGGCAGCGTGTTGCCGACGGAGCCTGTGACCGATTTCTACACCCGTGTCGTGCTGGCGCAATTCGCCGAACGCAGCGACGCGGGCTGGCGCATCACCCCCGCCTCGGTTGCGCGGGCCACCGGCCGGGGCATGGACGCCGCAGCCATCCTGGAGGCGCTCTCGTCCCTGACGGGCAGGCAGGTGTCGGAGACCCTCCAGGCGCAGATCAAAGCCTGGAGCAAACACTACGGCACGGCATACATCACCGATCTGACCCTGGTGCAATTCCGGGATCAGGACACGCTGGACGACCTGCGCCGGGACCCCGAACTGACCAACCTGCTGCAGCCATTCCACCCCGAGGCCCGGCTTGGCCTGGCCGTTGTGGCGACAGACCGGCGCGAGGAGCTGAAAGCGCTGCTGGCGGCGCGCGGGGTGGAAGTTCTGGAGGAACCGGGACGATAACCGCAACCCGAAAAGAGGACATGACATGCGAACCGGCGCTCGAATCCTGGTCATCTGGGGCGCGCTCCTGGCGTTGGCAGGCCTGCTGAACGGCTGCTTCGGCCAGGTGATCACCCGCGTGACCCCCACGCCCAGTGCCACGCCTACCATCGCGGTGACCGCGGTGGCCACAGTCCGGCCCACTGCGACGCCCGCCCCTTACACGCCCGCGCCCACGGCTACCCCGACCGTGAGCCCCACCCCCATCATCTATCGGATTGCGCGCGGGGATACCCTGCTGGCCATCGCGCAGAAGTTCGGCGTGACGGTGCGGGACTTGCAAGACACCAACGGCATCACCGACCCGCGCGCGCTGCGCGTGGGCCAGGAGCTGATCATCCCGGAGCGGGAGGACATCGGTGATGCCACGCCCACCGCGGAACCGACCCCGCTGCCGTTCGTCGTAGAGAACATCAGTTTCGTCAACACGCCGCTGGGCGGTCTGTGGTGCTTCGGGGAGATCCACAACACCACCGGGACGCACCTGGAACAGGCGGGGGTCGTGATCATCTTGCTGGATCAAGATGGCACGGCGGTGGCCGAGGCCGAGGACTTCGTCCAGATCGAGCTGCTGAAGCCGGGCGATCGCGCGCCCTTTGCGGTGCGTTTCCCCGTGCCGCCGCAATCGTTCGCCAGTTATCTGGCTTTGCCGCGCAAGGGGTTGCAGGGCTACGTAGGGGGCTACTACCTGGACCTGGTCGCCCAGGATCTGGCCGGCGAGGGCGAACGGTACGCCACCTACACTGTCAGCGGCTACATCGCCAACACGGGCCCCGAGGACGCCGTGGACGTGCGCGTGACCGTCACGCTCTACGACGCGCTGGGCCGGGTGATCGGCGTCCGACGGGCACCTCCCGAGTACAATGTGATCCCGGTCGGAGGGCGTTCTACCTTCAGCATCGAATTGACACCGGCCGGCGGCCCCGTGGCGAGTTACGCGGTGCACGCCCTGGGCCGCCGCATCCCGACACCTACACCACCCGCGAGGTAACAGTATGGTTCTGGCAGCCGACGGAACCCTCCTCTATCGCCTGATGCAGCGCTTGCTCTGGGCGCTGGCCCGGTTGCTATGCCGGATCGAGGTCAGCGGCGTGGAAAACGTGCCCCTTCACGGGCCGCTGGTGGTCGCGCCCAATCACATCCATGCCTTCGACGTGCCGCTGGTAGGCATGGTGATCCCCCGCCGCACCGCGATCTTTGCCGCGGACAAATGGCGCGGCAAACTGGGCGGCTGGGTGATGGAACGGCTGACGCGCGTGATCTACGTGGCGCGCGGAGAGGCGGATCGCGGCGCACTGAGCCAGGCGCTGGAGGTGTTGAAGCAAGGCCACGCCCTGGCCGTGGCGCCGGAAGGGACGCGCACCCGCACCGGCGGCTTGCAGCAGGGGAAGCACGGTGCGGTCTATCTCGCCAGCCGCACCGGCGCAATCATCGTGCCGGTCGCCATCTGGGGCCACGAAAAGGCCCTGGCGACGTGGCGACGCCTGCGCCGGCCGGAGATCCACGTGCGCATCGGCCAACCCATCCGCCTGCCGGCCGGCGCCGAGCACGCGCGCACTGCGGAGCTGCACGCCTACACCGACGAATTGATGCTGGCGCTGGCGCGGCTGTTGCCGGCCGGGTATCGGGGCGTGTATGCCGGTCGAGTGACGACGTCGTCCCCGTCGCAGTAGCGGCCAGGGCTAACTCCAATGGAGTCCTCATAACTGCATCCGGACAAGCTGGCCATCCAGCACCAGAACCTGACGGTGATCGCAGAGGACGTGCTGGACGCGGGTAAAGTTGTATGTTAAGGGCAGGTTCAGAAATCCTAACCGAACCTGAACCTGCCCGTCACACTGTCTCAACATGGCCTTAAACTCGCTGAGCGATACTGCGTTCGCCAGCAAAAAGATGGCCATGTTGAGACCGATATGCGGATTGCTCTGTTCACCGAGACCTTCCTTCCCAAGACCGACGGCGTCGTCAACACCCTCTGCCGGGTACTGGAGCACCTGGCGCGCCGCGGGCACACGGTATTGCTGTTTGCGCCCGCCGGGGGACCCACGCATTATGCGGGAACACCGGTAGTCGGCCTGCCGGCCGTGCCGTTCCCCCTCTATCCCGAGCTCAAACTGGTGCCGCCCACCGTAGACGTAAGCGAGCGCCTGGCGGCCTTCGCCCCTGACCTGATCCATGTCTTCAACCCCGTATCACTGGGCGTAGCCGGCCTGCGCCATGCGCGTGAGATGGGTATCCCGGTTGCAGCATCGTACCAGACCGACCTGCCCGGCTTCGCGGAACGCTGGGGGCTGGGATTTGTGAGCGACCTCTTATGGGCGTATTTGCGCTGGGTACATGACCAGGCCGACCTCAACTTTTGCCCCTCGCAGTTCACGCTGAACCAGCTCGCAAGCCATGGCTTTCGCAATCTGCGCATTTGGGGCCGCGGGGTAGATGCGAGACAGTTCCACCCGCGGCATGCGGACACAACATGGCGAGCGCGGCTTAGCGGCGGTCAGCCGGAAGCACCGCTCATCATCACCGTGGGACGACTGGCACCTGAAAAACGCATGGGGCTGCTCCGGCCTCTGGCCGATGCGCTGCCTCATGCGCGCCTGGCCATCGTGGGGGATGGCCCGGCGCGCTGGCTGCTGGAAAGCCAGTTTGCCGGCACGCCCACCGTTTTCACCGGCTATCTGCGAGGGGCCGACCTGGCGGCTGCTTACGCCTCGGCCGACATCTTCGTCCTCACCGGTGCCAACGAGACGTTCGGCAATGTCGTGCTGGAGGCGATGGCCTCTGGCCTGCCCGTAGTGGTACCCAGCGCTGGCGGCCAGCTCGACCATGTGCGTCATGAGATCAACGGCCTGATATACGACGCCGAGGATAACGATGCACTGATCGCCCAGGTGACCCGCCTGGTAACGGACCTGCCAGGTGCGCGACGTTTGGGGGCCGCCGGCCGCGCTTACGCCGAGACGCAGCACTGGGAACACATCCTGGACAGGCTGATCGCTGATTGGCGGAGCATCGTCCGCCGACCGCAGATCGCACTGGCCGCATAGAACACAACATCGCTCACGAGCAACGAGAGGCGATTATGGGACGAGCAGACCTACACCTTCACACCACCTATAGCGACGGCATGGGCACGGTGGAGGCAGTGCTGGAGGCCGCGCGACGCGCCGGGCTAGACGTCATCGCGATCACCGATCACGACACGCTGCAGGGCGCGCTGCGCGGCCGTGATATCGGGGCCCGCTACGGCATCGGTGTGGTGCCGGGGGTTGAGATCTCCACAGCCGAGGGGCATCTGCTGGCCTATTGGATAGAACAGTACATCCCACCGGGCTTGCCGTTGATCGAGACGCTGCTGCGCGTCGGGGAGCAAGGCGGGCTGTGTGTTGCGGCGCATCCTACGGCCCAATGGGTGCCGAGCCTGGGCGCCAGAGCCATCTGGCGTGCCTTGCAACACCCCGATGCAGGCCGCATCCTGGTCGGCATCGAGGTCTATAACATGGGGCTGCCGCGGCTGGTAAACAACCGCGGCGCGCTGGCGCTGGGGCAGGCGACCGGTCTTGCGCAAGTGGCGAACACTGACTCGCACATGTTGTGGACCATCGGGCTGTGTGCCACCGGGTTCCCAGGTATTTCGCCGCAGGCGTTACGCCGTTCATTAGAGGAACGCACCTGCCAACCGCTGATCGCCCCAAGACCAGGCGGTTTCGTTGTCAGCTGGCTGGTGCAATCGCTGGTCCGACGGTGGGGTGTCGGGTACTGGAATCCCAAGCCAGGAGCGCCCATCGTCCTGCGTCGTCTGAGTGCTGTCCAATGATCGAAGAGCGTTCCATCAGCCTGAACTACACCTCGGCCAATCTTTTCAAACACACACATCCCAACCCCCTTTACCGGGCCTTTATCGCCAGATTCAACGCCCGGCTGCTGGCATTGGCAGACACTGTTCGGCCACACAGCGTCTTGGAAGTGGGCTGCGGCGAAGGATTTGTGCTCAGGTATCTGGCCCAGAGACGGCCGGATTGGCACCTGGCAGGTTGTGACGTCAGCGCCGGTGCTATCGCCTACGCCCGGCGGTATTGCCCTTGCGACGTCTCGCTGCAAGTCGGCGACATTTACCGGCTGCCCGTTGCGTCTGCCGCTTTTGACCTGGTCATCTGCAGCGAAGTGCTGGAGCACCTGGACGACGTGTCGGCTGCGTTGGCGGAGCTGATACGCGTCAGCAGAGGACACGTAGTGATTACCGTCCCCCACGAGCCGTTTTTCCGGTTGCTAGATCAGCTAGCCGTCTGGCTGAAGTTGGGGCCTGGCTCAGGGCACCGGCAATTCTGGACGGCCGCGGGCTTTCGTCGCCTGATGCGCCGTTATTTCCAACGGGTCAACTTTTCCTATTCTCCGCCATATCAACTGGCACTGGGCACGACACTGTTGTGATTTCTTAATCTCTTCTTCACCATCCGCTAGAAATATCTTTAAGTCGGGATAACATTGGGCTGCTACACTCTCCGCAGTAGAGAGTGGGCTATGCCGAAGACGATCTTGTTGGTTGACGACGACACCATGCTGTGCGAGACGCTGGCGCTGAACCTGCGCGACGCAGGTTATGAAGTGTTGACCTGCGGCGACGGGACAAAAGCGCTGGAGCTGGCAGAAACTCGCAAACCGGACCTTGTCATCCTCGACCTGATGCTCCCCGAGCTCGACGGCCTGACGGTGTGTCGGCGGCTGCGACGGTTCTCCGACGTGCCGGTCCTGATGCTGACCGCCCGGACGGGCGAGCTGGACAAGATCGTCGGCCTGGAAAGCGGCGCCGACGATTACATTACCAAACCCTTCAGCGTGGGAGAGCTGCTGGCGCGCATTCGGGCTTTGTTGCGCCGGGTCGGGCCGCGGCCACCGTCTGATGAACTGCGGGCCGGTGATCCCGAGAATCACCCGGACCAAATGCTGATTCTGAACCTGGTGAACCGCCGTGCTATAATGGGCGGCAAGGACCTGGCACTAAGCCCCAAAGAGTTCAGCTTGTTGGCCGAACTCATCCGTCACCGTGGTGTACTGCTGTCGCGCGATCTGCTGTTGGCCCGGGTATGGGGCTACGATTTCCTGGGCGATAGCCGTACGGTGGACGTGCACATCCGCTGGTTGCGCGAGAAGATCGAAGCTGATCCGTCCAATCCCCAACGCATTGTCACCGTGCGCGGGATCGGATACCGGTTCGAGGGGTGATCGGGCGGCTACATCGCGCAGCACATCTACCGGTTGGCGCCTGGCTGGGCTGGCGGGCTGGGCCGTATGGATAATCACCGCGCCTCCAGCGGCGACATAGCGCCCGCACGGCGACCTTCAACGCGGCCACGGCGGGGGCTGAAGGCCTGGTCGCCGCCGTCGCGACCGCAGGGGTCATCCTGGCCGTTATCCTCATCGGCCGGCGCTACGGGGCGGAGAGCCTTTCGCATCGTGAGAAATACACCGGCGGGTGAGTAGATGACCAATCACGACGAATACTCCAAAACTGTCCTTTTCTCGATTCTGGCGATAACCATCCTTTTGCCGTCGCTCTTCTTTGCGGCCATTCGGATGTTCGACCTGACAGGTTGGCTCGTCTATTTCTTGCAACTCGCCCTGTACACGCTATTTTACGGGCTGGCCTGGTGGGGGATAAGGACAGAAAACATCGTTTTGCCGGTCAATCGGCGGAAACTCTGGCAGGCCATCGGGATACTTCTAGCCAGTTGGTTGGGCTATGTCCTGATTCTGACTCTCTCCGGCGCGCTTTCCTGGGCCGATGAGATGCGAAACTGGCAAAACACGCCGCTATGGAAAGCCGGCGCGCACCTGGTCAGCGCCTGGTTTTTTGTAGGGATGGCGGAAGAATTGCTGTTTCGCGGCTATTTCCTGACCGCTTTCGGGCGGCATTTCATCGGCGGCGGCAAACGCCACATGGCAAAGTCCATCCTGCTCACCAGCGCGTTTTTCTCGCTCTGGCATCTGCCGGTTAGAATCTACGCCCTCCTGACGGGCGAAATGAGCCTGTTCTTGTTGCTCATCAGTCTGGTTGTCGCCTTTGCTATCGGGATTGGTTTTGCGTGGCTTTTCGTTCGGACTCAAAATATCCTGGCGGCGGGACTGGTGCATGGCCTCATGGATTACCCCTTGCTTGGGGCGGAAACGCAACTCTCGTTCCTGATTTTAGCGCTGGCGATTGCCTTTGGTGAAATGAGCCGCTGGCTGGGCGCCAGGAAAAAGGACAGGACTGAGTAAATCATAACAGCCGCACTTTCCCGCCACTCGGCCCGTACATCCCCAACGACCTACTAATGGGCGCGCCGTCGGCGCAGCGTTACATCAGCCCCTCGGGCATCGCCTGAGATTAGCAAACCTTCACACACTGCTAACATCACGATAACCCTCTCTTAGCATCCTCTTCGCATACCTCTGGCACACTTGCACTGACCATGAAAGACGTCGTGTCGCCGGTTTCAAGCTACGACCGGAAACATCTACCCTGACAGGCCGGAAAGACCGCATTATGGCACTGGAAAACACCACTCACAACCAAAAGCCTGCCAGCCAGGAAGTCCTGGCGAAACTCAGCAGGCTGCACAAAAACTCCATCCAATACGATGTCTTTGGCCGGCGCGCGGCGTTGCCCAGCGAAGTCGCCCGCGTGCTTGCTCGACGCACCCCAGAGCCGGCCCACACTCCCTCCACAACCGGCGACTCTGAGTGTTTGCCGAATGAGGTTAAGCTATGACGGTGTCAACAGGGCTGGGGGACATAGCACAACCGGCTGAACCTTTCGCTCCCATCATCCTGCCGGAGCCCGTGGAGCGCCGCTGGGCTGACAACCTGGCCAGCCTGGTTTCGGCGCTCCTGTCGCCCCCGGTACTGGCAGTCGTCATGATTGCCATCGCTGCGAGGGCCGCCGGCACGCCGGTGGCGTGGCTTTGGGCCGGGGTAAACCTGGCGTTGAGCGTCCTGGCGCCCATCGGCCACCTGCTGTGGCTGCACAGGCGGGGCATCGTCTCAGACCTGGATGTGCAGCGGCGGGAAGAGCGCTTCCGCCCGCTATCCTTCACGCTGGCGGCCATGGCTGCCAGCACCGCCTTGCTCTGGTTCAGCGCAGCCCCGGCGATCATGCGCGGCCTGGCCGCTGCGCACCTGGCCCAGACGACGCTGGTGCTGGCGATTACGCTGCGCTGGAAAATCAGCATGCACGGCGCGGCCAGCGCAGCATGCGCCGCGCTCTTGCTCTTTGTCGCCGGTCCGCCTGCGGCCTCAGCGTTGGCCGCAGTGCCCCTCGTCGCCTGGTCGCGCGTCCGTCTCCGACGGCACACTCCCGCGCAGACCATCGCGGGAGCAGCGCTCGGCGGCCTGGTGATGTGGAGCATATTGCTGTGGATCGCATGACATGTACCCTGATTTGGAATCGAAAAGAATGAACATCCTTCTCACCAACGACGATGGCATCATGGCGCCGGGCCTCTGGGCGGCCGCCCGAACGCTGGCCGAAATCGGCCAGGTCACGGTTGTCGCACCAGCGGGCAATTACAGCGGGTATGGCGCCGCACTGCCGCCCAGCCGATCCGTTTCCTTCTTCCGCTATCAACATTCAGAGGGACATCCGACCGGGGTCACAGCTTTCGGCTTGAGCGGGACACCCGCCGGATGTGTCCACGTCGGGCTGAGCGGCGCGTTGGGCGGCGGGCCGTTCGATCTGGTCGTCAGCGGCATCAACCACAGCGCCAACCTGGGGCGTGACGTCTTCTACTCCGGCACAGTGGGCGCCGCGCTGACTGCGCACCTGATGGGAGTGCCGGCCATCGCCATTTCGCTCGATGTCGGGCCCAGCGGCATCGCCCATTGGGGCACGGCTGCCTGGGCCTTGGGCGAAACCATACGCCTCTGGCGGGCAAACCCGGAGCCGACACCGGTAGTTTTCAACGTCAATGTGCCCAACCTCCCGGTCCCCGCCCTGGAAGGCATGCTGATCACCTCGCCGGCGAACGAATCCTGCCTGACCAAGTATCGCTTCGAGCCGGACCCGCATCTGGAAAACACCCTGGCTGTCCGACGCCAGGCCGATGAAGAGCCTGCGCCTGAACCGTGGACGGATGTCTGGGCCGTTCGACGGGGATATGTGGCGATCACCCCTTTCAGGGCCATTCCCGATCTGTTGTGCGTAGCCCCGTGGGGGGCGCCGACCGAGGCCATCGAATCGCCGATGCTTTCGGCGTCTGAAGCGGCAACGTGAGCGATACGCGTCCTCCAGACACCCGATGAACACAGTCTGTACCGTTTTTCATCGTGCTTTCTTGCCCTTTCAGATCGAAGGCAGTCAATCATCCATCACTTTGAGGAGACCAAACAGATGTTTCGATTCCGCTATCTCTCCTTCCTCCTGATCGGCTTGTTGCTCCTCGGTCTGCTGCCGGCCGACGCGCCGGCACAAGCCCGACAGCTCCAACCGCTTGCTTCGAGCGTCTCGAGCCCGGCGAGCTCGATCTCGCTGGAACTTCTCGGCCGCTACGCCGGCCCAGGAGCTGAGATTGCCGCCTATGATCCCGGCACGCGGCGCCTGTTTGTCACCGGGCCTTACCTGCAGGTGCTGGACATCGCCAACCCCATCACCCCCACCCTGGTGTTCACCGTGCCTGTCGAGGCCACCCACGTGGCGATTTTCAACGGTTTGGTGGCAGCCGCCGTGCCGGCCAACCCGCCGCAGGATCCCGGCCAGGTGGTCTTCATGGACACCGACGGCCAGGTGCTCAACACGGTGACCGTGGGCAGCCTGCCCGACATGCTGGTCTTCACGCCCGATGGCCAGAGGGTGCTGGTGGCCAATGAGGGGGAGCCCAGCGCTGCGGTGGATCCAGAGGGGTCAGTCAGCATCATTGACCTCGCGGCAGGCGTGGCTACGGCAACCGTCGCCACGGCCGATTTCACCGCCTTCAACAGCCGGCGCGCCGAGCTGGTCGAGCTGGGGGTGCGCATCTTCCCCGCGGCGGCCAGCGTGGCACAAGACCTGGAGCCAGAATACATCGCCGTGGCTCCGGATGGCGCAACCGCCTGGGTCGTGTTACAGGAGAATAACGCCGTCGCCCTGCTGGACATCGCCACGGCTCGCATCACCCGCATCCTGCCGCTGGGCCTGAAGGACTGGAGCATGGGCCAGCCGCGATTGGTGACCTATCCCTGGCAGGAGCGACCGGCCATCGGTCAGGCGCCGTCCCTGTCTACGACTGACGCGGCCTCGCCCCAGGCCATCGAGCCGATCACGATCCGCATGGGCGGCTTCTCCGGCCTCTTCTTCGAGGGCAGAACCGAGAGCGGCAACCTGCGCTTCATCACCCATCCCGACCGCGGCCCCAACGGCGAGCCCACGGACATCATCCCACATATCCCCGGCCGCGAGCGCCCCTTTCCCATCCCCAAATTCCAGCCGGAGATCATCCGCTTCGAGCTGAACCCGGCCAGCGGCGCCATCACCATCACCCAGCGTACACCCTTGAAGCTGGCCAACGGCGCACCGCTGAGCGGCCTGCCCAACCTGCAGGCGGGCGCGCAGGGCACGGCCTACACCGACGAAGTCCCGGTGGACCTGTTCGGCAACCGGCTGGCCAACGATCCCCTCGGCGCCGACCTGGAGGGGATCGCGGTGGCGCCCGATGGCACTTTCTGGATGGTGGACGAGTACCGGCCGGCCATCTATCACTTTGCAGCGGATGGCGTGCTCATCAACCGCTTCATTCCTCAGGGCACGGCCGCGGCCGTCAACGCTGCCCCCGGCACGTTCGGCACGGAAGTTTTGCCGGCGGTCTATGCCCAGCGGCGGGCCAACCGCGGCTTTGAGGCCGTGGCGCTGGAGGGCAACAAGCTCTACGCCTTCATCCAGAGCGCGCTGGACAACCCGGACACAGCCAACGACGCGACCTCCCGTGCATCCCGCAACCTGCGCATCGTGGAGTTCGACATCGTCAGCCAGACGGTGACGGCCGAGTATCTCTACCTGTTGCGTGACATCACCGGCAGCGGCGATGCGCGCACCGACAAGATCGGCGACGCCGTCAGCCTGGGCCACGGCCGCTTCCTGGTGATCGAGCGCGACGACCGCATCGGCTACGACGCCAACAAGCTGCTGTTCGAGATTGACCTGAAAGGCGCCACAGACGTCCACGACCCGGCCAACCTGACGGGCCTGCCGGCCGGCAAGACCCTGGAGCAAGCCAGCGTAGCCGAGCTGATGGCTGCCGGCATCCGGCCGGTGCATAAGCGACTGGTAACCAACCTGGCCGCCTTGGGGTACGTGGGTGTGAGCAAACCGGAGGGCCTGGCGCTGGTGGATGCCACCACCGTGGCCGTGATCAACGACAACGACTTCGAGCTGCTGGCTGCGCCGATTCGCGGGGATGGGACGATTGACCTCAACCCCGATCCCGAGCCGGTGCTGGTGGGCCTGGTGCACTTCGACCGGCCCGGCGGCCTGGACGCCAGCGACCGCGATGGGGAGGGGGGCGGCAAGGCCATCAACATTCAGCCCTGGCCGGTGCTGGGCATGTTCATGCCCGATGGCATCGCCGGCTTCAGCGTAGCGGGCGAGACCTTCTACGTGACCGGCAACGAGGGGGATGCCCGCAGCGAGGACCGGCGCATTGGCACGCTGAACCTGGACCCGATCACCTTCTCCAATGCGGCGAGCCTGAAGCAGAACGCGGCCTTGGGCCGGTTGAACGCCTCTTCGATTGACGGCGACCTGGACGGCGACGGCGACTACGACCGCCTGTACGTCTATGGCGCCCGCTCCTTCTCGGTGTGGGATGCGGCGGGCAACCTCGTATGGGACAGCGGCAGCGAGTTCGAGCGCCTGACGGCCGAGCTGGCGCCGGCGCTCTTCAACGCCAACAACGGCAACCCGGCCAACTGGGACGAGCGCTCCGACGATAAGGGGCCGGAGCCGGAGGGCATCGCTGTGGGCGTGGTGGCCGGTCGGCCCTACGCCTTCGTCGGCCTGGAGCGCGCTGGCGGCGGCGTCATGGTATACGATCTGGGCAACCCGCGGCAGCCGGCGTTCGTGGGCTACTTCCGCAGCGATAGCGACATCTCGCCCGAGGGGGTGCTCTTCATCCCGGCCCAAGACAGCCCTACGGGCAAGGCATTGGTGGTGCTCACCCACGAGATCAGCAACACGACCACCATCTACCAGGTGAAGGGGCCGGTTCATGGCCTCTATCTGCCGCTGATCCGGCGGTAACACGTTCAAAGACAGGAACGACTGCACGGCCCTGGGCGAGAATCTCGGATCAACGGCGCCGAGGGCCGTGCTCAATCATCCATCACCATAAGGAGGATCACATGTTCACCCGCTCACCGCATCTCATTCTGTTGGTTGCCATCTTGGGCCTACTGCTGGCCGGCTGCGCGCCGGCGCCCGCGGCCAACCCATCCGGTCCGGCTGAGAAGGCCACTTCCGGCGAGATCACCGTCTACACCGCGCTGGAAGACGATCAGATCGCCAGGTACCTGCCGGCCTTCAACCAGCAGTACCCCAACATCAAGGTCAACATCGTGCGCGATTCCACCGGCATCGTCACCGCCAAACTGCTGGCGGAAAAGGCTAACCCGCAGGCCGACGTGGTGTGGGGCCTGGCCGCCACCAGCCTGCTCATTGCGGACAAGGAAGGGATGTTGGCGCCTTATGCGCCGGAGGGCCTGGACAAGATCCGCCCTAACTTCCGGGACAGCCGCAACCCGCCGCATTGGGTCGGCATTGACACCTGGTTCTCGGCCTTCTGCGTCAACACGAAGGAGTTGGCAGCCAAGAAGCTCGCTTTGCCGGCCTCGTGGGACGACCTGCTCAAGCCGGAGTACAAAGGCCTGATCGTTATGCCGAACCCCAACTCCTCCGGCACCGGCTACCTGTCCGTCTCAGCGATCCTGCAGCTCAAGGGAGAAGCCGAAGGCTGGAAGTACCTGGACAAGTTGCACGAAAATATCGCGGTGTACACCCACTCCGGCTCCAAGCCGTGCAAGATGGCCGGCGCGGGTGAAACCGTGATCGGCATCTCCTTCGACTATCGTGCGGTCAAGCAAAAGGCCGACGGCCAGCCCATCGAAGCAGTCTTCCCGAAGGAAGGCTCGGGCTGGGAGACCGAGGCGAACGCGCTGGTGAAAAAGGCCAGCATCAAGCCGGCCGCCCGCACCTTCCTGGATTGGGCCATCAGCACGGAGGCGATGAAACTCTATGCCCAAAGCTTCCCGATCACAGCGGCAGACACGGGAGTGGCTATCCCGGCCGGCTATCCGGCCGACCCGATCAAGCAATTGATCAAGAACGACCTGGTGAAGGCCGCTGCCGAGCGCGAGCGCATCCTCCAGGAATGGATGAAGCGCTACGACGCCAAGTCGGAGCCGAAGTGAGCTGACGAAGGACGAATGACGAAGGACAGCCGCGCCTGTATCCTTCGTCATTTGTCGCTCGGTATTCGTCACGCGAGGAAAACCATGACCTCCACGCCACCCTATCTCCGAGTCCACAACGTCAGCAAATCGTTCGGCAAGGTGGCCGCCCTGGACGATGTGTCGCTGGACGTGCGCGAGGGGGAGTTCCTCTTCCTGCTGGGGCCCAGCGGCTGCGGCAAGACCACCTTGCTGCGCATCATCGCCGGGCTGGAGGCGCCGACCGCGGGGCAGGTGATCCAGGCGGGCCAGGATGTCACGCGCTTGCCGCCCAGCCGGCGAGACTTCGGCATCGTCTTCCAATCCTACGCGCTCTTCCCCAACCTGACCGTGGCGCAGAACATCGCCTACGGCCTGGAGAACCAACGTGTGCCCAGGCCACAGGTGCAGGCGCGCGTCGCTCAGATGCTGCAACTGGTCGGGCTGGAGGGCTATGAGGCGCGCTACCCGGCGCAACTCTCCGGCGGGCAACAGCAGCGGGTGGCGCTGGCGCGCGCCCTGGCGATCTCGCCCGGCCTGTTGCTGCTGGACGAACCGCTCTCCGCGCTGGATGCGCGGGTGCGCGCCCGCTTGCGCCTGGAACTGGCCGTATTGCAGCGCCGCCTGGGCGTCACGACCATCATGGTGACGCACGACCAGGAGGAGGCGCTGACCATGGCCGACCGCATCGTCGTCATGGACCATGGCCGCATTGCGCAGATCGGCACGCCGCACGAGGTCTATCGCGCGCCGGCCACGCCGTTCGTCGCCGATTTCGTCGGCCTGATGAACTTCCTGCCGGGCGTGATGGCTGCGGGCCGGGTGGCGCAGGTGCGCTGCGGCGGGGCAATGCTCCAGGTGCCTGCCGATGCGCAAAACCTCCCGCCCGGCCGCGAGGTGACGGTGGCGATTCGCCCCGAGGACGTGCGCATCCTCCATAACGGCCTTGACATGACGAATGTCTTGGAAACACGCGTACACGAAATCGAGTTCCTGGGGCCTTTCCAGCGGTTGCATCTGCAATTCCCGCAGCAAGGCGATTGCGCGCTCGGCCTGACCGCCTATCTCGATCCGACCCGGCAGGCGAAACCGATCCACAAAGGGGCGCGCCTGTCGGTGCATCTGCCGGTGGAAGCCCTGCGCGTCTATCCGATGGACGTCACACCCTGAAAACGACGGGCCTATGACGACAATCGCTCCCTCTCGTGTTCAGGTCCGGTTTCCCGGCCTGGCCTGGACACGCGAACAGTGGCTCCAGCACATCCTCGTCGGCCTGGTCACGCTCTGGCTGCTGATCGGGGTCGTGCTACCGCTGGCGCCGCTGGTCAGCCGCAGCCTGAGCGACGCCAACGGCCAGTTTGCCGGCGCCGCCAACTTCGTGCGCTATTTCCGCACCCCTGGGCTGGCCTGGTCGTTCGGCAACAGCCTGTTGGTGGCCGGCGCGTCCACCGTACTGGCTGTGACGCTGGCTTTCGGCTACACCTACGCGCTGACGCGCACCACCATGCCCGGCAAAGGTTTCTTCCGCGCCGTGGCGATGCTGCCGCTCTACGCGCCGACCATGGCAATCGGCATCGGGCTGGTGTATCTGTTCGGGAAGAAGGGACTGGTGACCACCGGCTTCCTGGGGTTGGGGGAGCGGTGGCTGGGCACAGCGGTGGGCTGGGACATCGGCCTCTACGGCCCGGTCGGCATCATCCTGGGCGAGCTGCTCTACTGCTTCCCGCAGGCGCTGGTGATCCTGGTGGTGGCGGCGAGCCTGGCCGATGCGCGGCTGTATGAGGCCAGCCACGCGCTGCGCGCCTCGCCGTTGCGCACCTTCTGGACGGTGACGGTGCCTACCCTGCGCTACGGCCTGATCAGCGCGATCTTCGTCTGCTTCACGCTCGCCTTCACCGATTTCGGCATCGCCAAAGTGGTGGGCGGCAACTTCAACGTGCTGGCGACCGATATCTACAAGCAGGTAATCGGCCAGCAGAACTTCAGCATGGGCGCGACCATCAGCCTGTTGCTGCTCACCCCGACCGTCATCGCCTTCGTGCTCGACCGCCTGGTGCAGCAGCGGCAGGCCGCGGCCCTGACCACGCGCTCGACCCCGTACCAGCCCAAGCCCTCGCGCCGCGCCGATGTTCTGGCGACGGTCTATTGCTCGCTGATCGCAGCTGCGATCCTGATCGTGATCGGCACGGTGTTCTTCGCTGCGGTGGTCAACGTCTGGCCCTACAATCTGCAATTCACCTTGCGCCATTTCGACTTCCGGGCGGTAGGGGGCGGCGGCGCGGCGGCCTTCTGGAACAGCATCCGCATGTCGTTGTACACGGCCCTGATCGGCGCGGCCGTCACCTTCGCCAGCGCCTATCTGATCGAAAAGACGAGGAGCCTGCGCTCCCTGCGCTCGGCCGCCTACTTCTTCTCGATGATCCCGATGGCGCTGCCGGGGCTGGTCATCGGCCTGGCCTACATCTTCTTCTTCAACCCGCGGCGGTGGGAGATCGCGGGCCTGTCTGTGGCGAACCCGTTTAGCTTTCTATACGGTACCATGGCCATCCTGGTGCTGGCGAACATCGTCCACTTCTACACCGTCAGCTTCATGACCGCGACGACCGCGCTAAAGCAGTTGGACGCCGAGTTCGAGGCGGTGTCGGCTTCGCTGCGCGTGCCCTTTTACCGTACTTTCTGGCGCATCACCGTGCCGTTGTGTATGCCCGCCATCCTGGAGATTTTCATCTACTACTTTGTCAACGCGATGGTGACCGTTTCCGCCGTGATCTTCCTCTATTCGCCGAACCTGAAGCTGGCAGCGGTGGCCATCGTGAACATGGAGGATGCCGGCGACACGGCCGCGGCCGCGGCCATGTCCGCCCTGGTGATCCTGACCAGTGTGGGCGTTCGGCTGCTCTACGAAGTGGCCGCGCGGCAATTGAACCGGCGCACCCAGCGTTGGCGGATGCGGGAGACGTGATGCGCAATGCGTATTGCGTGTGGTGTGACGATGCTATTGACCCGGCGCTTGCCCACTCCAAAGCGAGAAAAAAATGCGTGCAGACAAACCACTTTTCACCCCCGGCCCGTTGACCACCAGCTTGACGGTGAAGCAGGCCATGCTGCGCGATCTGGGGTCGCGCGACTACGAGTTCATCCGCATCGTGCGGGAGATCCGCCAGGAGCTGCTCCGGCTGGCGGAAGCCGACGGCGGCTATGAAGCGATCTTGATGCAGGGCAGCGGCACCTTCGGCCTCGAGTCGGTCATCGGCTCGATCACGCCGCCCGACGGCAAGTGGCTGTTCGTCGTCAACGGCGCATATGGCCGGCGCATGGCCCAGATCGCCGCCACACTCGGGATCGCCCATGCGAGCGTGACCTTCCCGGAAAACCGGCCGGCGGTCGCCGAGGCGGTAGCGATGGCGTTGGATCACGACCCGGCCATCACCCATGTCGGTGCGGTGCATTGCGAAACCACCACCGGCTTGCTCAATCCCATTCAGGAACTGGGCCGGGCAGCCGCGGCGCACCGGAAGGTGTTCTTTGTGGACGCCATGAGCAGCTTCGGCGCCGTGCCGATCCCGGTCGCCGATTGGGACATCCACTATCTCGTCTCCTCGGCCAACAAATGTATCGAAGGCGTGCCCGGCTTCAGCTTCGTGCTGGCGCAACGCGATCTCTTGGAACAGACCGATGGCTATGCCCGCAGCGTGAGCCTGAACCTGCTGGCTCAATGGCGTGGATTGGAGGCAGACGGCCAGTTTCGCTTCACGCCGCCCACTCACGCCATCCTCGCCTTCCGCCAGGCGCTGGCCGAGTTGGCGGCGGAAGGCGGCATCGCCGGCCGCGCCGCGCGCTATCGCCACAACTACGAGACACTGATTGCGGGGATGCGCCAGCTCGGCTTCACCGAATACCTGCGGCCCGAAGACCAGAGTTCCATCATCACCTCGTTCCGCTATCCGGACCATCCGAACTTCGACTTCAACCGCTTCTACGAAATGCTGAACGAGAAGGGCTTCGTCATCTACCCCGGCAAGGTCAGCGACGCGGCGTGCTTTCGCATCGGCACGATCGGGCGCATCTACGCAGACGACATACGCGCGCTGCTGGCCGCCATCCGAGAAACATTGGCCGAAATGGAGATCACCCTATGAATCATACGATCAACCTGAGCCATCGCGCCCAACGCCCCACCGGCCCTATCCGGGCGGTCATCCTGGACTGGGCAGGCACCATCGTGGATCACGGTTCCGTTGCGCCGGTCATGGCGTTCATCGAAACCTTCCGGCTGCACGGTGTGGAGATCAGCGTCGAGGAGGCGCGCGGCCCGATGGGCATGCCCAAGTACGATCACATCCGCGCCATCACCCAGATGCCGCCGGTCGCGGCGCGGTGGAAAGCAGCCCACGGCCGCCCGCCGAACGAGGCCGATGTGGCGGCCATGTACGAAGCGTTCATCCCGCTGCAGCTCAAGGTCCTGGCGGACTACGCCGATCCCATCCCCGGCGCGGTGGAGACCCTCGCCAAATTGCGCAAGCGGGGCATCAAGATCGGCTCAACGACCGGCTACAACCGCGACATGATGGAGGTGCTCGTCCCTGAAGCCGTGCGCCGCGGCATCCAGCCGGACTCGATCGTGTGCGTCAACGACGTGCCCGCGGGCCGACCGGAGCCCTGGATGGCGCTGCGCAGCGCGCTGGAGCTGCGCGCCTACCCGCCGGCCCTGTGCGTGAAAGTGGGCGACACCGTGCCCGACATCCAGGAAGGTCTCAACGCCGGCATGTGGACGGTGGCCGTGGCGCTGACCGGCAACGAGCTGGGGCTGACGGCCGATGAACTGACTGCTCTGTCACAGGATGAGCTGGAGACCCGCCGCGAGCGCGCCCACCTGCGCCTGGCCGACGCCGGCGCGCACTATGTGATTGATGGCATTTGGAGCCTGCCGATGGTTCTCGATGACATCGAGGCGCGCCTGGCGGACGGGGAGCAGCCCTGATTCTACCACATGCCTTGATCACCGGCGAGAGTCTCAGATGAGCGCCCATGTCGCAGGCGACACAAGCAGAGATGAAAATGCAGCCATCAGCGTTTATCCGCGCTCGTCAGCGTCCTATTTTCAGACCGGCGACCGTCTGCAGATGATGACCCAGACGCTGCGCCGCCCCGCCATCCCCGGCATAGCGCTGGACCCGCGCATCCTGGACCGCTTGCTCATCATTGATGATACTGACCCGCAGGGGACTGACATGCAGCAAGTTCGCGCGTTCGTGGCCGCCCTGCAAGCAGGCGGCAACACGGCGATCTATTCGGCGTTGGCCGAGGCCTATCGGTTAGCTGCCGCGGCCCAGGCTGAGGAACCGGGCCGCTACTACTCCATCGTGTTGATGAGCGACGGCGAAAACAACAGCGGGATGAACGCTGCTCAGTTCGCCGACTTCTATCGGAGCCAGCCCGCAGCTGTGCGCAGCAACCGCACCTTCACGGTGGTCTTCGGCAAGGCCGACCGAGCGACCATGGACCAGATCGCCACCACCGGCGGCCGGACTTTCGACGACACCAAGGACCCACTGGATGCCATTTTCAAGCAGATTCGTGGATACCAATGAGAAACGTGGTGCGTGTGCGAAGTCCTGGGGCCGGTCGCACGGCTGCCCAGGTCGCCACACTGGCCGTCCTGGTCCTGGGCACCTGGCCATCCGGCCGGTTCACCTGCGCTGGGGCGCCAGCGACGCCGACCTGCTGCGGCCCATGCCGGGCGACTTGAGCGGCTCGCGCTGGACGCGCGGCGTCCTGGTCGTGGCCTTGTTTGCCGGGCTGTTCTGGGCTGAAAGGCCCTTATACCCTGGAGCATCTGCATGAACAAATCACTGATTGCCTTCTTCGGCTTGTCCTATGCGCTCAGTTGGTGCGTCTTCGTGCCGCTGGCGTTGCAGGCCCAGGGCGTCTTGAGCGGCCTGCCGCCCTGGCTGCACCTGCTGGCCGCGTACGGGCCGCTGCTGGCGGCGTTCATTACTGCGCTGGCCTTCGAGCGTACAGAGGGCGCACGGCGCCTGGTCGCGCAGATGACGCGCTGGCGCATTGGCTGGGGGTGGTGGCTGGTGGCGCTGGGCAGCCCATTGCTGCTTTTCACCGGCGCAATGCTTGTTTCCAACCTGTTCGGCAGCCCCGCGGGGCTGGCCGCGTTCGGCCGCGTGGACGAGCTGCCCGGCCTGGCTGGGCTGGCGGGGTGGGCCGTCTGGCTCCTCACCTTCGGCCTGGGCGAGGAGACCGGCTGGCGCGGCTTCGCCCTGCCGCGCCTTCAACGGCGTTACAGCGCGCGCACGGCGACCCTCATCCTGGGCCTGCTGTGGGCGGCCTGGCACGCGCCCACCTTCTTCTACAACTACGCGCTCTCGCCCTTCAGCGTCCTGGCGTTCACGGTGAGCATTCTCTCCGGCGCGCTGCTGCTCACCTGGCTCTACAACAGCACCGGCGGCAGCGTGCTGGCCACGGCCCTCTGGCATGGCACCTTCAACGCGGCCACGGCGGGGGCCGAAGGCCTGGTCGCCGCCGTCGCAACGGCAGGGGTCATCCTGGCCGTCATCCTCATCGGCCGGCGCTACGGGGCAGAGAGCCTCTCGCACCGTCCGAAGTACACGGACGGTTGAGCCGATGACGGCCACAGCCCCGCTCCTCATCATCGGTGGCGGCCCGGCCGGGCTGGCGGCCGCGCGCGTCGCTGCGCAGGCGGGCGCTGACGTGATCCTCTTCGAGAAGCTCGCCCGCCCCGGCGAGCTGGGCCATCCGTGCAGCGGGGTGATCGCGCCCGTGCCGGGCTTCGTGCGCGGCGAGCGCCGCGGGGACGGCCTGCACTTTCCCGGCCTCGACCTGCACATCCCCAACGACCTGCTGGTAGGCGCGCCGTCCGTGCAGCGTTACATCAGCCCCTCGGGCATCGCCTGCGAGGCGCGCTTCCCGGCGCGGGACGATTTCCCCATCGCCGCCATAGACAAACCCGCCCTGCTGCGCCAGATGGCCGCACAGGCTGCCCAGGCCGGGGCCGAGCTTCGCTTCGGGACAGCCGTGACCGGCCTGCTCAGCGAGGATGGCCGCGTGGCCGGCGTGCGCACCCACGCGGGCGAGGTGCGCGGCGGGGCCGTGCTGGCCGCCGAGGGGGTCTCCCGCCAGTTCACCGAAGAGGCCGGCCTGTATGCCGACAGCCCCGCGGCCACGCGTTACGCGTTCATCGTCAGCGAGACGCTGGCGGCCCCGGCAGTGCGGGAAGCGGACGTGGGACAGATCAGCACCCTGGGCCGGCGCTATACCTCGGTCGACGCACCGTGCTTCGGCGCGGTGGTCCTGCCGAAAGCCGGGCTGGCGGAGGTCTACTTCTCGGTCTTCGCCGACGCGCCGCAGGCGCACACCGAAGCGTCGCTCTGGCATTACCTCGCCGAATACAAGGCGAACGACCCGCGCATCAGCGGCCTGTTGGCCGGCGCGCAGACGCTCGTGCGCGCCGGCACGCGCATGGTGCTGCGTCCGGTCCCGCGCCGCGTGACGGCGGATGGCTTCATCGGCGTGGGCGACTCGGTCGGGCCGGGCGGGCACGTCGGCATCCTGCCCTGCATCTTCCTCGGCCGGCAGGCGGGGCGATTGGCCGCGCAGGCTCTGCGCAGCGGGGACACCTCCCGCCGCGCGCTGGCGGCGTTCGAGCGGCTGTACCACGGCCCGCTCCAGCGTGGGCTGGACACCGAGAGCAAGCTCATCACCGGCCTGGCGGCCATGAGCGACGATGAGCTCGACCGCGTCTGCGAGACCTTCAGCCGCATCAACCTGGCCCCCTTCTTCTTCGGCGCGTGGCGGCCCATGCTGGCCGAAACCGCCCGCTGGCTGGTCACGTCCCTGCCGCTGATCCTGCGCGACCGGCGGCTGGTGGGCCGATTGATGCGTGGACGTTGAGACCATGAGCCGTCCTGCCGCCTTCGCCCTCGCCCTGCCGCTGCTGCTCCTGTCGGTGATGGCGGGCGTTTTTGCGCTCTGTGCCCGTTGGCTGGGCGATGAGGCCGGCTACTTGCTCGGCTTCGCCTGCTACTGGCTGGTCTGGTGCCTGCTGGTTCCCTGGTTGATGACAGGCCGCCGGCCGCTGGCTGCGTTGCTCCGTGACCGCGCCTCGCTCTTTACGCGCCGCAACTGGCCGGCTGCGCTGGTCTGGTTGCTGGTGGTGGGGATTGCGGTGGCGATGTACGCCGGGGAGTTCGTCGCTGCGCCGCCGGCCCTGATCTGGCTGGCCGTCCCGCTGGCAACCGTCAACGGCGTCTGCGAGGAGATCCTCTGGCGCGGGCTCTACGTGAACCTGTTCCCGCGCAACCCCTGGCTGGGGCTGGTCTATCCGGCTCTCGGCTTCGCCCTGTGGCATCTGGCGCCGCAGGTGGTCTTCCCCGCCGCAAGCCCTGTCGGATTGGTGGTTTCCACGTTCTTCCTGGGCCTGGCCTACGGCTTCATCGCCAGGCGCACCGGTTCGGCCAGGTGGCCGGCGGTTTCGCACAGTGTGAGCGGCATCATGGCTTTGAGCGGCGCGCTGGCGCCGGCGCTGCTGACCTTGGAGGAGAACGCCGAAAAGGCACGACCACAACGATGGACGAAGTAGGCAAACTGGTGGATATTCGATGCTGGCGAGCAAGACACCAGTTTGCTCGCCTGAGAACACTGTGATATAGTCTAGTCGCGACTAGTTTAGTTTAGCCTAGCTTATCTCAGTGAGATGGTCATGTTTATCAACCGCGTGCGTGAGTTGAGCTTCCTGGAGCGGCGGTACGCCTCCAACCAGGCCGAGCTGGTCGTGCTCTACGGCCGGCGCCGCGTGGGCAAGACCGAGCTGCTGCGCCGCTTCTGCGAGGGCAAACGCCACTTTTTCTACGTGGCCGACCTGGGCACCGAAGCCAGCACCCTGGCGGAGCTGGCGCGGCGGTACGGCGAGCAGTTCCACAATGACCCGGAGAGCACGCACTTCGCCACCTGGGATCAGGCATTCAAAGCCTTGGCGCGCCAGGCCGGCAAGGAGCGCCTCATCGTGGTGCTCGATGAGTTCACCTACCTGCTGCAAACCAGCCCCACCTTGCCCTCTATCCTCCAGCGCCTCTGGGATGAATCGCTCCAACATACCCGCATGATGCTGATCCTGAGCGGCAGCTACATCGGCATCATGGAGCGCGAGGTGTTGGCCTACCAGGCACCCCTTTACGGCCGGCGCACGGGCCAATGGCATCTGCAGCCGTTGAGCTTCACCGATGCGCGGCTCTTCTTGCCCGGCTACAGCCTGCAGGATCAGGTGCGGGCCTACGCAGTGTTGGGCGGTGTGCCGGCCTACCTGCGCCAGTTCGCCGATCGCCGGCCGCTACTGGACAACATCGAAAGCGAGATCCTCAGCCAGGGCGCGTTCCTGTACGACGAACCGCGCTTCCTGTTGCAGATGGAACTGCGCGAGCCGCGGGTCTACTTCGCGATCCTCGAAGCCATCGCCACCGGCCGCGTGCGCCAGGAGGAGATCAGCCAGGCGGTCGGCCTAAAAGGCGCCTCGTTGGGCTATTACCTGAACACGCTGCGCGACCTCGGCCTGCTCGAGCGGGCGGTGCCGGTCACCGATGCCGATCCGGCCCGCTCCCGGCAGGGGCGCTATCGTCTGCTCGATCCCTTCTTCCGCTTCTGGTTCCGCTTCGTCTATCGCGAGCGCGTCCATCTGGAGCGCGGGGACACGGCCACGGTGCGCCAGGCAGTGAGCGAGCAGTTGGATACCCTGGCCGGCTGGGCCTTCGAGGAGATCTGCCGCGCCCGCGTCTGGGAGCTGGCTGCCGCCGGCCGCATCCCCTTCCGGCCACAACGGGTCGGCATGTGGTGGGATACGCAGGCCCAGATTGATGTGGCGGCGCTCGACGATGAGTACATCTTGCTGGGCGAATGTCGCTGGCGCTCGCGGCCCCTCGGCCCCGACGCGCTGGCTGAGCTCAGGCGCAAGGCCGAACGCGTGCCGGGCAACCGCCGTCAGGTGCTGGCGCTCTTCTCGCGCGCCGGTTTCACCGAGCCGCTCCAGGCTGAAGCGGCCGGCCAGGGCGTGCTGTTGTTCGGCCTGGAAGATCTGCTCGGCGGAGAGGCAAAATGAGCGAATACCAATACTACGAATGGCAGACCATTGACCGGACCTTGACTGCTGAGGAACAGGCCGCGGTGAGCAGGCTCTCCAGCCACATTGACGTCACCTCGACGCGCGCCTGGGTCGAGTATCATTGGAGCGGCTTCAAACACGACCCCATACAGGTGCTGGCGCGCTACTTCGATGCCTTCCTCTACTACGCCAATTGGGGCTGCCAGCGGCTGGCGTTCCGTTTCCCCAAGGGATTGCTGGACGTGGCAGCGCTGCAGCCCTATCTGTGGGAGTACTGCTCAGAGCTGGAACGTATCGGCGACGCCTTGATCCTGGACATCTCGTATCCTGACGAGGATGGCGGCAACTATTTCGAGGGCGAGGCGCGGCTTTCTGCGCTGGCACCGCTGCGCAACGACATCCTGAACGGCGACTATCGTGCCCTCTATCTGGCCTGGCTGCTGGCCGCAGCAGCCAACGACATTGACGAGGAGCTGGAACCGCCGGTGCCGCCGGGCTTGCAGGAGCTTTCGGCACCGCTGGCGGAGTTCGTGCGCTTCTTCCAGTTGGATCCGTTCCTGGTGCAGGCGGCCGCGCAGGCCAGCGAGCCGCTCCGCCCTGCGCCGATGCCCGCGCTGGACGTGCTCATCGCCCGGCTGCCGCGCGTCGAGTGCGACGCGTTCCTGCGCCGGCTCGTCGAAGGGGAACCGATGCTGGCGGTCAAACTCAAACGGCGCTTACAGGAACTGGCTGGCCCGCCTGCCAGGCCACAGTCAACAGTAGCGCGGCGCACCTGGGCCGAGCTGCGCGAGACCGCCGACCGGCTCCGCCAGGAGGAGGCGCGGCGCCGAAAGGCCGAGGCGGAGGCTAGGCGGATCAAAGAGCTACAGGACTTCGCGCCGCGTGCGGAACAGGCCTGGCGCGATGTCCAGGCATTGCTTGAAGAGAAGAAAGCGCGGCCCTACGACGAGGCGGTGGCGCTGCTGGTCAAGCTGCGCGATCTGGCCGTCTTCCAGGGCCGGCTGCCGGAATTCCAGGCCAGACTGGCAGCGCTACAGGCGCAATACGCCAATCGGCCGGCCTTTCAGGAACGGTTGCGCAGAGCCAAACTGGTTTGAGATGGTCGAAATCGGCGCTGTATGGCTTGACATGCCCGCCGTGTTGCATTATCATTCGGGATATGAATAACTTTCATTCAGAGCCGCCGCGCTATTATCACCGTTGGCTGACGCCGATGCTGCAAGCGGCGTGTGAGGCACATCCGATTGTTGTGCTCACCGGCGCACGGCAGGTCGGTAAGAGCACCTTGCTGCGGCGGGCCGAGCCGTTCGCTGGCTGGCGTTATCACACTATGGACGACTTCGAGGCGTTGCGCCAGGTGCGCGACGATCCCGCCAGCCTGTGGGCCGGTGCACACGAGGTGGTGCTGGATGAGGTGCAGAAGGCACCTGGACTGCTGCCCGCCGTCAAGCGCGCCGTGGACGAACACCCCGGCCGCTACCGCTTCGTCCTGTCCGGGTCGGCCAACCTACTCTTGATGCACAACGTCAGCGAGAGCCTGGCCGGCCGGGCGGTCTACCTGACACTAGACCCGTTGACGTTGGGCGAGTTGCACGGACAGCCGCCCCCTGCGCTGTTGGCCGATCTCCTGGCTGGCCGCTGGCCGGAGGAGGGGACCCTGCCGGAAGCGCCGCCTGACCCGCTCCCGCTGATGCAGCGCGGCTTCATGCCCGCGCTGATGGCGCTCACTGCGCCGGAAAGCTATCTCCGCTGGTGGGAGGGCTACGTGGCGACCTACCTGGAACGCGACCTTCGGCAGATGTCCCAAGTGGAGTCGCTGGTGGACTTCCGGCGGGCCATGGCGCTGCTGGCGCTGCGCACCGGCCAATTGCTCAACCAGTCGGAGGTGGCACGCGACGCCGGCCTCTCGCAGCCGACGATCCACCGCTATCTGAACCTCCTGGAAGCCACCCACCTGTTCGAGCGCGTACCCCCCTATCTGGGGAGCCACACGACGCGCCTGTTGAAGTCGCCGCGCGTCTTCTGGGCCGATGTGGGGTTGGCGGTCTTCCTGGCGGGCTATTTCAGCACCGATGAGCTGGCCAGAGCGCGGGAGTTGGGCGCGTTCTTCGAGACGCTGATCTACCAACATCTGCGCGTGAGCTGCAGCCTGCTGATTCCGCGCGGCCGGCTCCACTTCTGGCGCACGCAGACCGGCGATGAGGTGGATTTCGTGATCGAGCACGGCCGGCGGGTCGTGGGCATCGAGGTCAAGTTGACCGACGCACCAGGCTATCGGCATGCGGCGGGGCTGGTCAGATTCCTGGCCGAGCACCCCCAGGCCGTGGGCGGCATCTTGCTGCACAGTGGCCGGCAGATTCGGCGGCTGGCCGAGAAGATCGTGGCCGTGCCGTGGCCGTTGTTGACCGGATAGAGCCGAAAGGTAGCTTCATGTCAAACTGGATCAACCACAACCATCTCTACGGCCTGGCCCGCCGTGGTCGGCGCCTGACCCCCTGGTGGGCGCTACTGCCGCTGGCCTGGCTCATGCTACTGCTCTCACAGCTTTTCGGCCTGCCGATCCTGCTGCTCCTCTTTGCCGTGCGGGAGGGCACGGGGGAGGTGGCCGGCAGCGCCCTGGCGCCCACACCTGCTGGCCTGCTGCAAGGGCTGTTGCTGGCCCTGTCCTTCGGCGGCGTGCTCCTGCTGGTCTGGCTGTGGGTGAAGTTCTACGAGAGGCGGCCCTTCGCGACCCTGGGCTTCGAGCGAGGCAACGCAGGCCGCCGCTATCTGCGCGGGCTGATCCTGGGCTTCCTGGCCTTTGCCGGCGCCGTGGGGCTGATGGCGCTCTTCGGGTACGTCGGCCCGGAGACCACCGACCCTGCCGTCGTGGGCGTGGCCGCGCTGGGCGGGGTGCTGCTGGCCCTGCCCGGCTGGATCGTCCAGGGTGCGGCCGAGGAGGCGCTCACCCGCGGCTGGATGCTGCCCGTGCTGGCCGCGCGCTACCGGCCATGGATCGGCATCGCCGTTTCGTCCCTCTTCTTCGCCGCGGCCCACGGCCTCAACCCCAACCTCACCCCCCTGGCGCTGGCCAACCTGATCCTCTACGGCCTCTTTGCGGCCCTCTATGCCCTGCGCGAGGGCTCGCTGTGGGGCATCAGCGCCTTTCACGCCGTCTGGAACTGGGCGCAGGGCAACCTCTTCGGCCTGCAGGTGAGCGGCGCCGAGCTGGGCGGCGGGATGCTCTTCGACCTGATGGAGGCCGGCCCCGACTGGTTCACCGGCGGCGCGTTCGGCCCCGAGGGGGGCCTGGCCGTGACGCTGGTGCTGCTGCTGGGGCTCGCGGCGATGGCCCTGTGGCGGCGGCCGCCTGAGCTCCTCGAAACAAGGTAAGGCAAAACACTGCGAGCACCGGGGATGGCTGCCATAATGCCCTGCGGACGGTCGGGTTCTTGCGCGCCCGCCGCAATCACCGCTCGCAACTACGTCGTAGCCCGGCATGTCACGGCTGTCGGCGCCCAAGTTAGCCGTTTCTGCAGCAGCGAGAGGGTGTGCGTTGCCGTGAGCCACTTTCGTGCGGACAGGAGGTCGAGATGTCCAAGCAGCGTCCGCTCCGTTGGTGGGCCTTGATGTCGATCGTGCTGCTGCCGCTGATCATGACGGTGTTCCGGCCGGCCGATGCCCAACCCACCGCCCTGCAGATCGTCAACGTCCAGCCCAGCGCCGGCACCGTCGGCCTTTACGAGAAGTTCGAGCTGACCTTCGACGTAACCGGCGGCGTTGCCACCAACCCCGACTGGCCCTACGACCCGGCGCCGCCCCCCGGCGTGCCCGCAGGCATCGGCATCAGCGTGGACGGCCTGTTCACCCCCGACAACTGGGCCACCGTCATCACCCAGCCCGGCTTCCTCTACCAGGACTACGAGCGCCGCTGCATCGGCGACACCGCGGCCAACGACTGCCGCGACGGCGCCGAGTGGCTCTATCCGGTCGGCGCGGCGGTGTGGAAGGTGCGCTTCGCGCCGCAGCAAACGGGCCTCTGGCGCTACCGCCTCCGCGCGGCCGACGCCTCCGGCACGGCCCAGAGCGCCGAAGGGACCTTCACCGTCCTCCCCGCCACCGCGGCGCACAACCACGGCTTCATCCGCGTCAGCGCCGCCGACCCCGGCTACTTCGAATACGCCGACGGCACCCCCTTCATCGCCGCCGGCCACGGCTCCGGCTTCGACGCCCGCCGCTTCACCTACGCCGTGGACAAGGAGATGCAGCGCTTCGAGGCCCACCGCGTCAACTTCCTGCGCATCTGGCTGACCGGCAGCAGCATCTTCATGGCCCCCTGGCACCCGTGGGACTCGCACCACCTGCCCGGCGAGGGCGGCTACCTCAACCCCGCCGGCCTCACCTACGCCCAGGCCTACGCCGACCACCTCTTCGCCCTGCGCTTGTGGGACTACCCCGACCCGGCGGTGGAGAACCGACGCAACCCGTGCATGTTCCAGGGCTTCAGCGACAGCGTCCCGGTCAGGCCGGCCACGACGTACCAGTTGCGCGTGCGGCTGCGCACCGTCGGCGTGACCGGGCCGCGCAACGCCGCCTATCCCTACGGCTTCACCGTGCGCACCGCTGGCTGGCTGGGGGATACCTGCGCCGACCCGGCCGCGACCGCGGGCAGCTCCACCCGCCTGCTGGGCTTCGTCAACGGCACCACCGACTGGCACGAGGTCACGGCCACCTTCACCACCGGCCCCGACCAGTACTTCCTGGACAACTTCTACCTGATCCTGGAGAACACCACCGGCGGCGACGCGTTCGTGGACGAGGTATCGCTGCGCGAGGTGGTGGGCGGCACCCCGGCCGGGCCGGAGGTGCTGCGCAAGAACCGCTTCGCCTACCACCGCTACTTCGACCAGCGGCCCTCCTGGCGCTGGGACTACGCTTTCGAAGCCGCGGCCCAGGCCGGGGTGACCATCCGGCCGGTGGTGCTGGAGAAGAACGACTGGATCGCCAACCACCTGGACGCGGCCGGCAATCCGGTGAGCGGCTACTACGACCTGGACAACAACCGCTTCTACGCCGCGCCCGACACTGCGGTGCGGCGCTACCACGAGTACTTCTGGCGCTACCTCGGCGCGCGCTGGGGCTACGCGCGGTCGGTGCACTCGTGGGAGCTGCTCAACGAGGGGGATCCCTACAACGGCAACCACTACGCCATGGCCGATGCCTTCGGCCGCTTTATGCGGGCCAACGACTCCCACGGCCACCCCGTCACCACCTCCACCTGGCACAGCTTCCCCATCGCCGAGTTCTGGGGCAACCCGGCCTACAGCGGCGTGGACTACGCCGACATCCACGAGTACGCCTGCTGCGGCAACCGCTACGCCGGCTGGGCCAACAGCATCGGCGATCCGCTGGCGCTGGAGCAACGGCCGGCCTACGTCTACGGCGGCCGGGGCGCGTCGGTGCGCATCCCCGGCAACGTGCGGTTCAACAATGTCGGCGGCACGCCCCGCTCTCTGGTCATTCGCGGTGCGGGGGAGTGGGTCATCCGCTACCGCATGAAGGCGGAGAGCTTCACCGGCGCGTGCGGCTTCGGCATTCCGAACACCCTGGCCGGCCCGCGGCTGCTGTGGATCCTGGACGACGCGCAGAGCAGCGTGGTGCCGCCCCCGGCCGAGGAGGGCAAGTCGTGGCTGTGCACGGCGCCGGCCGGCACCTACGACTGGCGCACCTTCGACAGCCGCACCACCCACGACGGCCTGCCCGCGCCCGCGTCCGAGCGCATCATCCTGAGCGACGACGCGCTCCACAGCCTGGCCATCTACTTCCAGAACGGCTTCGGCACGGCCGGCAACGCCTGGATTGACGAGGTGGAGCTGATCGGCCCTGCCGGACAGCAGGTCTACGTCAACGGCGAGTTCGACCCCACCGTGCTGTGGGAGGATGCGGCGCACCTGACGTCCGCGCTGAGCCGGCAGATCGGCGGCCGCGCGGCTTCGGGCCCGGGCAAGCCGGTGACACGCGGGGAGGTGGCCCTGGGCGATCAGGACGACTACCGCGGGGACGAGAACCACGATCAAAGCCTGGACACGACGGGCGTGTGGCTGCACACCTTCGTGTGGGGGCAGCTCAACCCCGGCGGGCTCTACGAGCTGTACTGGGACCCGGTCAACATCCGGCGCTACAACCTCTACGGCCACTTCCGCGCCTTCCGCGACTTCATGGACGGCATCCCGCTGAACAACGGCCGCTACGCCGACCTGCGAGCCGCAGCCTCCAGCCCCGACCTGATCGTCCTGGGCCAGGCCGACCGCACGGCCGGCCGCGGGCACCTGTACGTGCGCCATCGGCAGTACACCTGGCGCAACGTGGTGGACGAAATAGCAGCAACTCCCGTGGCCGGCGCGGTGACGATCCCAGACCTGGCGCCGGGGGTCTACCGGATCGAGTGGTGGGACCCATGGGTGGGCGTGGTCTCCGGGGTCGAGGACGTGGTGTTGACCGGCAACGACCTGACCCTGACGCTGCCAGCGCCGCTGTCCACCGCCATTGCGGCCAGGTTTGCGCCCCTGGCCGTGGCCGATCTGCGGGCGGCCCCGGCGACCGGCGGCGTGGCGCTGCGCTGGACCGACCTGGGCGGCGGCGTGCAGCGCTACGAGGTGTGGCGGAGCGCCCGGCCGGCCTTCCTGCCCGGCGACCCCGATGCCCAGCGCATCGCCGCGAACGTGGCGCCCGTGTCCGGCGGCGAGGTGGCCTTCACCGACAGCAACAGTCACCTGGGCGACCCGACAGTCAACGACGTTTACGTGGTGGTGGCGGTGGTGGCGGGCCAGCCCTCCGCGCCCTCCAACCGCGTGGGAGAGTTCGACTTCGGGCTGACGGCGGGACGATAGAAGGCATTCGCGCTACAAACGGCAAACTCCGGCGGTAGAACCTGAAGTTCTCCTATAGGGATCGCTGTCGAATTCAGCTCTTGGTCTGCTGCGCAGCGGCGCTAAGCGAGCCAAGCGTTCGTTGAGTTCGTCCAAGCGCCTCTCGATACCGCTGAATTCGACGTCCATAGCCCGCTCCTTTCAAGATATCCTCGCGCTGGGCCCGGAGAAACGGCAAGAAGTCTTCATTTTAGCATTGCCAGCGCAAACGGTCAATCATGTCCTCGTCATTCCGCCGATAAATGGTATCTGGCTCTCTTTGTCGAACTGATAGGCGCTGCTATAATTCGAGGCGTTCCGGCCAGCAAAACAAGACCCACAGGCACCATTGATCTCCCGGAGCTGTCCCATGCGCCGAACCCACCTCCTCTGGCTGACCCTGACGCTGTTGATCCTCGGTTCCCTTCCTGCTCTGCTCTTCCAGCGGCCCGCCGGGGCGCAGAGCGCCGGCTTTTCCCTGCGCTTCTACGGCCACGGCACGGGCGACATTGACCGGGTCAAGATCCCCCTGGACGCGCCCGCCCGGCCAGTGGATGTGGGCGCCACCGACTTCACCCTGGAGTTCTGGCTGAAGGCTAACCTGGCCGATAACCCCGGCACGACGAGCTGCGGCCAGAACGACGGCTGGATCACCGGCAACATCATCTTCGACCGCGATGTCTTCGGCGACGGCGACTACGGCGACTACGGGGTCTCCCTGGGCAGCGGCCGGATCGCGTTCGGCGTCAACAACGGCTCCAGCGGCACCACGGTCTGCAGCTCGGCGGTGGTCGCCGACGGCCAGTGGCACCACATCGCGCTGACCCGCGTCCGCAACACCGGCCAACTGCGCGTCTTCGTGGACGGCGTGCTCAGCGGCCAGACAACCGGGCCGACCGGCGACATCAGCTACCGCGACGGCCGCGCCACCTCCTGGCCCAACGACCCCTTCCTGGTGATCGGCGCGGAGAAGCATGACTACGACAACAGCGCCTATCCCTCCTTCAGCGGCCTGGTGGACGAGGTGCGGCTGTCGAACGTGGTGCGTTACACGGCCAACTTCACGCGACCCACCGCACCATTCACTGCCGACGCCAACACCGTGGCGCTGTATCACTTCGACGAAGGGCCGGCCGGGCTGTGCGCCAGCAACCAGACCATCGTGGACAGCTCCGGCGCAACGGGCGGGCCCAGCAACGGCATCTGCCGGCCGGGCGGCTCGGCGCCGGCGGGGCCGGTCTACTCGACCGACACCCCCTTTGCGGCCGGCGGCCCCACCGCCACGCCCACGCCCACGCCGACTCCGACCAACGCCCCCCTGCCGCCCGTCCCGCCCACGGTGAGCATCGCCCGCAGCGGCAGCGACGTGGAGCTGAGCTGGGCCGACCAGCCGGCCAACGCGGGCGGCCATCGCGCCTGGTTCAGCCAGGCCCCCTACTTCGCGCCGGGCGACCCCGGCGCAACGGCGCAGGACCGGCCGCCGGGCAGCACGTCGTGGACGCACCCAGGCGCAGCGGGCAACCCGGCCTACAACTACAGCTATCTGGTGCAGGGGCTCAACGCGGCCGGGACGCCGTCGGCGCCTGGCAACCGCACTGGGGTGTTCAACTTTGGGCTGTTCACCGGCGCCACTGCGACGCCCACCCCTACGCCTCCCACGCCGACGGCCGGCGAGTGGTCGCAGCACGCCCATGACGCCCAGCGCACCGGCTACACCGCCCAGGTCGTGCCCTATCCCTGGCGGCTGCGCTGGATCTGGAACGGCGTCAGCCCCACCGGCGGGGTGAGCAAGGTCACCACGGGCGGGACGCTGCCGCGCAACGTGCAGCCGGTCACCGGCGCCGGCCAGGTCTACATCGCCGCCGGGGTGGACGGCGTCTTCGCGCTCAGCGAGGCCACGGGCGCACAGCTCTGGCAGCGCAGCGGCATCGGCGACATCCGCTCCACCGTGGCCTACGACGGGGACACGGGCGCAGTGTTCGCCGTCTCGGCCACCGGCGTCCTTTACAAGCTGCGGGCCAGCGACGGCGCCGTGCTGGCCACCTTCAACAGCGGCCAGAGCAGCACGCTGCCCCTGCCGCCGGCCGTGCTGGGCGACCGGGTGCTTTTCTCCATGGGCAACTCAGTCTTCGCCGTGGACAAGACGACCATGACGGCCCTCTGGACCTACAACGCCGGCGCGACGGTGGCCGTGCCGCCTGCCTATTCGCCCTCACGGAACCTGGTCATCGTCGCCACCGAGCCGGACCTGTACGTCCACGCCATCCGCAACAGCAACGGCACCCAGCAATGGCGCGTGCGGCCGGTGCCCCCCGGCCGCAGCTTCAGCGACCCCACCGAGTACCGCAATGGTTGGCCCGTGATCGCCGAGAACGCAGGCTACGTCCTGGTCAAGGTGCGGCTGGACTGGGGAACGCTCTGGCGCGATTGGCCGCAGACCAACCCCGAGATGCGCCAGTTCCTGACCGCCAACCCGGACCAGCAGGCGCTGTTCGTGTTGGACCTGGACGACGGCAGCGTGCCCTTCATCGCCCACGTGGGCCACGGCGGCTACGGCGACAGCGATTACCTGCCCATGGGCCCGCAGCCGGTGGTCAAGCGCCTGCCGAACGGCAAGGAGGTGGTGTACACGATCATCCGCGCCCGGCACGCCTACGACGCACGCTGGGACTCGCACTTCGGCGAGATGGTGCTGGACGACAGCACGGTCAGCGGCCTGCTGGGCGGCTACGTGCGCTTCATCGCCTTCGACTGGCCGCCGGGCGACCCCAACCCCTTCCTGCTCACCGACGAGCAGCCCAACGTCTCGGTGGCCGGGGATTACCTGTTCGGCGGGCACTGGGAGGCCGGCTTCGCCGCACGCATCCTGGATCGCTCCGACGCCCGCGGCAGCTTCAGCGACAAGATCACCACCCAGCGGCTGGCCACGGTGGCCACGTCGCAGGATGACACCGGCGGGTGCGCGTTCAGCGCCTCCCACTACTGCCCGGCCAACCTGACCAACACGCGCGACTACGACTTCGGCTTTTACATCTACTACAACCAGGGCCCGGTCTACGACCAGTACTGGAGCGAGTACGCGATCGCGGTGGTCAGCAACGACAACGTCTACTTCCGCAGTTGCGACGGCGCGCTCGTGGCCCTGACCAGCGGCGACCCGCAATCAACTGCCCAGGTTTCCCTCACCCTGCCCTTGATCCAACGGACGACGGATCGCACGGCGCCGGCTGCGGCCGCGACCCGGCCCCACGGCCGGCCGGAGGCGGTGATCGCCCACAGCGAGGCGCGGGCGTGGGCCGGACGGACGGTGACGGTCACCGGCGAGGTGCGCCACGTGGTCAACAACGGCAAGCACGTGCTGGTGGGGTTCGCCAGCCCGCACCAGGGCAGCTTCAAGGCCATCATCCGCCGCGAGCACTGGCCCACCTTCGCCGGCCGGCCGGAAACGCTCTTCCCCGTGGGCACCAAGGTGGAGGTCACCGGCGTGGTGAGGTGGTACCAGGGGGACCCGGCGATCTTCGTGGCGACGCCGGCGCAGATCGAGGTGGTGGGCCCGTAGCCTGGCCCGATATGATCCGTGGCGAGAAGCACCTCGCGATGGACTGGCATGGGCTGCGTTCGGCAGCCCATGCCAGCCGCAGATTTCCCCGCTCCACGACAGGCGGCAAACCAGCGGTGGAGGCTGAGCTGGGAAGCCGAGAATCTCCCCTGAATCTTCTCTTACGAGGCGCGCGGCGCCAGGTCACTTCTGCACCAGCGGCAGGTAGAGGCCCCGCATCCCGACCAGGATCACCCGGCTGGCCGTGCTGCTCTGGCCGTGGCTGTCGGTGGCGCGCAGCGTGATGACGTGACGACCCGGCTGCAGCCCCGTGACCGAGAGGTGACGGCCGCTGCCCAACGCGCCTTGCCGGTCCGAACTCCAGCTCAGCCCGGCGTCGGACAGGTTACCGTCCTCCACATCGTACCCTTCGCCGGCCAGCACCACCTGCTGCTCCAAGGTATAATGCGCGTTCTGCTCCGGCGAGATGATCATGGCCAACGGCGCCTTGCAGGCCACCTTGAAGGCCCCATCGGACTGGTCGCTGGCCGTGTTCACGCCGTCAGAGGCGATCACGCGGAAGCGGGCCGAGTCGCTGCCGGGCAGGGTCGTCAGGTCCACCGTGTACTGCGTCCCCGTCAACTCGGTGGTCACGCTCTGCCAGGTGGCGCCGTTGTCGGCGCTGTAGAGCAGGGCGTAGGTCAGCGGGTCCCCGTCGGGGTCGGAAGCGGTCCAGCGCACCAGGACCGACTGCCCCAGCACCTCGCCGCCGTTGGGCGCCAGCACCTGCACCGTCGGCGGGTTGGCGCTGACGGCCCGCTCGGCCACGGCCTGGCCACGGTAGCGGACGACCACCCGGGCCGTGCCCGGGACCCACGGCACCGTCTCGGTGATGGCCGCAATCTGCTCCGGTGCGTCCTCGGTGTCGGTGTGCACCTTGGGCGTGAAGGGATAGACCGCCAGGGGGGTGCCGTCCGCGGCCAGCAGGGCCAGGGCCCAGTCGTTGCCGGGCGTGGGCGGCTCACCGGCGGGGATGTCGGTCAGGCGGTAGAGGGTGCTCAACGTGGCCGTGCCGCGGGTCACGTTGGCCTGGCCGAAGACGGCTAGCTGCTCCGTGGCCTCCGGCGCGGCTGCGGCGAACGCCACCGCGCCGGCCGGCGCAACCCCGTCGGCGATGAGCCGGTCGCGGATGCCGAGATAGGTGAAATCGGAGATCCACTGGTTAGCGCAGTAGGTCATGACATCGGTCCAGTTCGAGCTATAGACCTCGCGGCGCTCGATGTCCCAGCCGAAGTAGCGGTTCCCTTGCCCGGCCGGCCCGCCGATGCGGCCTTCGGGGTAGGGGTAGGTGGGCGGATCCCAGGGCCAACGGAAACCGGCACTGGCGCCGCAGAATTCGGCATGCACGCGGCCGTAGGCGTGGCCCAGTTCGTGGCCGCCGTACCAGTCGCCGTAGGAACCGTCGAAGTCCCAGCCATAATTACCGCTGCCGGTCGGCCCGGAAGCCACCGCGGCCGGGATGCCGTCCGCGCAGCCGCGCATGAAGCCGCCACTGTCGCTCACCAGGGCGTAGTAGCGCCAGCGGATCGGCGATCCGTCCAGGCGCCACTGCCGGGACAGCAGCTCGTTGACCTTCTTGCAGCCGTCATCGCCGTACTCGCCGGGCACCCGGCTGTCGGTCCACTCCAGGATGTAGGGGCCGCGCCAGACGACCTCGGCCACGGGATAGGCCCGGCGCAGCCAGGAGAGCAGCATGGCCACATGGTTCCAATCGGCCAGGTGGGTGACGCCGTCCTTCCGGTAGCGTACGTTGAAGATCTTCACGTACATGGGCGGTGAAGCCGTCAGGGTGACATCGGTGCAGAGCCGGTTGTTGGCGTAGCTCGTCTCGGCCACCCGGCGGTCGGTGTTGATGTCCAGGCAGACCCGCAGCGCGCCGGGCCCCAGGAACGCAGCAGGGATCTCGAAGAAGAAGCTGAGATCGCGGTTGTCGCGCCAGGCGAGGCTGCTGACCAGGATGCGGCCGCCGGTGTTGTCGGCCACGTAGGGGCCATGGGTGCGGCCATCGCGCACCAGGGTGAACTGCCCCAAGATGTTGCGATGGTCGCCCAGGTTGGCGCGCACGTGGCCGCGGGCGTAGGTGCGCTTGCCCGCCACCAGCGGCACGGTGTTGTCCAGGTCCTGGATGGCCTGCGTGATCTCGATGGCTTCCACCACCAAGTCCACCGTCGGGGTGGGCGTGGGGGTACGCGTCGGCGTGGGGGTGCGTGTCGGGGTGGCGGTGCGCGTCGGCGTGGGGGTCAGGGTGGGCAGCGGCCGGTCCGAACGCACGGTGAGCACCAGCCGGGGGCAACGGGCCTGGCCCCAGCCGCTTTCCCGGCTGTGGAAGCTGCGCACATAGTAGTTGGCGCTGGGATCGCCCGTCAGCGGCCCCCGCAGCATCAGGCCGTAGTTGGGCCGCGTGCCGTTCACCCACTGCTGGACCAACCCGGTCACCGTCCAGCCCTTGTAGCCTTCCGCCAGATTGAGGTTCGCCGTCGCCGTGGGCACGTCGAAGGCCGGCATGGTGTTCCAGGTGACCGTGGCCTCGTTCCAGGCGCTGGTGACCGGGTGGAGGCCCACGGCCACCGTGCTCAGCCCCCCGCCGAAGAACTGATAGGCCTCGAAGACGGCGCTTTGAATCGTGGAACCGGGCGGGATGAAGGAGAGATCGAAGCGCACCACCGAGACACCCGTGGCCGAATCCACGCCGCCGTAGCCCACGCCGAAGTTGTCGGACGCGCCGTAGGCAAAGCCGGGCGCTGCTGCGCCCAGGAAGGCATCGGCCACCGCGCAGACCGCCACGTTGCTGGTCACCGGGGTAGGGGTCGCGCCCGGAGTGGCCGTGGGGGTGCGGGTGGGCGTCGGCGTAGGCGTGCGCGTCGGGGTGCGGGTAGGCGTCGGCGTGGGCGTCGGCGTGCCGTAGGTGATCACCAACTGCGGGTCGTTGACGTTCTCGCGGCTGTCGAAGTAGCGCATGTTGCACGCCGTCTCGGCCTGGCTGATCAACTTCAGGCCGTGGTTGGCCGCTGCCCCGTTGTACCATGAACGCACCAGGTCGGTGATGTTCCACTCGTACCAGACGCCCGTGGTCGTCCCTACGGACGTTGTGGCCACGGCCGGCGTTGCATGACCGGGTTGATTGCTCCAGTTGACCCCTGTCTCAGACCAGGAGGCGGTCACACGGTGGACGCCGATGGTGTTGGTGGCTGCGCCGCCGGTGTAGGAGAAACGCTGATAGAGCCGCAGGGTGGCGTTCTGGATGATCTGGCCCGGTGGGATCGGCGAGAGGTCGAAGCGGATCAAGGCCCGGCCGGTGTCGGGGAACTCCTGGCCGGGACACTGCTCCGAGCCGACTTTGAGGAGGTTCGCCGTGCCGTAGTTGCCGGTAAGGAGTAATTGATTCACCCAGGCATCGGCCACGGGGTACAGGGTGACGTTGGCGGCAGGGGCGGCCAGCCCGCCGGCCAGGCTCGGGCTGCCCCCAGGCGCGACGGCCGCCAGGAGCAGGCTTGCGAGGAAGAAGCTTGCGACCAGCGCGAGACGCTGTACCGGACGTAAGACTGCCATACGATTTCTCCTTCGGTTGGGAGTTCACGCGTTGACCCGGGCGAAGATCAATCTGGCAGAGTGCGCTTTGCTCAAGGGCAAGCCCCAATTAGTAAAAAAGCTTTGATCCAATTAGCATAAAACGTCCTGTCTGTCAAATAACGGCTGACGCTGCTATCCGGCAGCCGTTTCCGCCTCAGGCGCGGTGCGGGCCAGAGCAGCCCATTCCGCCAGGGAAAGGGTCTCTGCCCGACGCTGGGGGGCGATCCCGGCCGCTACCAGCCACTGCTCCACCACGCCGGGTGGCAGGCCCAGGCCGGCTGCCAGCGAATTGCGGAGCTGCTTGCGCGGCTGGCCGAACCCGGCTCGGGCGACCCGAAAGAAGGCCGCAGCAGTTACGCCGGCAGCAACCGGCTGTTCTCGTCGCACCAGGCGGACGACCGCCGAGTCCACCTTGGGCCGGGGGAAAAACGCACCGGCCGGGATGCGCTCTACGATCTGCGCCGCGCAATAGAACTGCACCCCCAGCGCCAGCAGGCTCATGTGCGGCGGGGAGGCCACCATCCGCTCGGCTACCTCCCGCTGAACCGTCAGCACCAGCAAATCGGGTGGGGGGCTCGACTCCAGCAGATGGCGGATGGCGGCCGATGTGATGTAGTAGGGGAGATTGGCGATGACTTTGTAGTGCGTATTGCGTATTGCGTATTGCGTAGCATCATTCGCCGATTCGCTGATTCGCCGATTCGTTGATTCGCCTATTAAGCTCCCCACGTCCACCTGCAGAATATCCGCATGGACGATGGTCACGTGCGGCTGGCCGGCGAAGCGTTCGCGCAAGAAGGGAATGAGGCGGTCGTCCAGCTCCACGGCGATCACGCGACCGGCCTGCGCCGCGATCAGCTCGGTAAGCACGCCGGGCCCGGGGCCGACCTCCAGCACGATGTCGTCCGGGGTCAGGTCGGCCGCAGCAACGATGCGGGCCCGGTGCGCCGGGTCAACGAGGAAATTCTGGCCCAGGCCCTTCCTGGGGCGGATGCCCAGGGCGGCGAGCTGGGAGAGAGGGGATGACGCGCTCACGACAGCACTGCGATCGGCCTACCTGAGCCAGAGCAAAGACGAAAGCGAGATCGGGATGATCCGGGGATCGTAGACAACCACATCATCCTCCATGGTCACCAGCAGGCCAAACGGCGCATTGTAAACAGTCTTCTCCAGAAAAGCCCGCAGGCCGCGCGTGTCCTCGTGAGGATCAATACGCCGCCGGTACTTGACCTCAACCGGTATCCGCCGCATGCCCACGGTAAGAACGAAATCCACCTCCGGTTCAGGCCCGCGCGCCGGAAAGTGAGCGATGTCCAGATTAGGGATGGTGCCCAGAAAATAGCCCAGGGTGCTCTCAGCCAAATGGCCGGCCAGGTCAAAAAGGTGCGGGTTGGCGATCAGGCCATCGGGATCGAGCGGCACGACCTCCTGGAGCCAGCTCGCCCGCAACGACAGATCGCTGAGACAGACCTTAGGCGGCGACTTCTGTCGTTTCAGACGTATTTCCAGGGGCGGAATGAGCCGAATCAACAAAGTGCCGTCCAAAAAACGCATATAGCTCAAAATGCGATTCCAACCAACGTTGGCAGCCAGTGCGCCCTGGATCTCGGGCACAAACACACCCTGTCCGGGCGACTGCCCTGCATAGCGACAGCAGAGGCGAAAGACCTCCTCCAGGAGCTTTTCGTCGCGTTTCACTCCTCGTGTGCCCAGGCGCAAGTCGTGCTGGATGGCTCGCCGCACGATAGTTTCGTTCAGGTAGTCGGCCATTTCGGGCCAGGGGATATCATAACGCTCTTGCGCCTGTGGATACGCTCCCCGCTCAGAAAAAGCGACGAAGGCTCGCCTCCGCGGTGCGACCTCGCGGTGGCAGTGCGCTACCGCTTCGCGCCAGAAGTCAATATGGACGATCGCGTCCAGTCCGTTGTCCGTCCAGAAAGGCTTATGGCTTTCACCGTATCGCAGTTCGGCGATCTCGCGCAGCAGCAACGGCCCCAGGTCAATCGTGGTCACCCGACCGGCCAGGCTATCACGCCCGGCCTCGATTCGCAGCGATGAACTCCCGGTGACCAATACGCGCACTTCATGATTATCTACCAAATGCTTGATCTGGGGCGCCCAATCTTCGAGGTTCTGAACCTCGTCGAGCAACATGTAGGCGATTTGACCGGCACGCGCACTTGCGTTGAATGTCGTCCCCAACTTGTAACTCTCGAACCAACGCGCAATGGCCAGGATCGGGTCCTGCAATCCTTTCATGCTGGGGATTTCGTCAAAGGAAACATACAGGAGCCGGGTAGGCGCTATGCCCTCCGACAGAAGGGTCTCCATCAACTGCCGGAGGAGCACAGTCTTGCCCACTCGCCGAGGGCCCCGAAGCACAGTGGCAGGTGTCAGACCAGAGATCAGGAGACGATAAAGGCGACGAAAAGCCCAGCGCCGAAAGGCAGGCACGCGGGGCGCCGGCTGCCCGGCCCAGTGGGGATTCAGGCGTTCGAGGTCCTCTGCCAGTTCAAGCGGAAGCAGACCGGAGAACAGATTCTGTTCGCGAGCGTGCTGCATGGCATCACCTCCATTTTCCCCGATCATGTTCGGTTAGTCGGGCAGTCTTTCCTGGAACAGAATCCTACTCTTCATCCAGCCGCAAGATGGTCATGAACGCTTCCTGCGGGATCTCCACGGAGCCGATCATCTTCATCCGCTTCTTGCCCGCCTTCTGCTTCTCCAGCAGCTTGCGCTTGCGAGTGATATCGCCGCCGTAGCACTTCGCCAACACGTCCTTGCGCAGCGCTTTGACGTTCGCCCGGCTGACGATCTTGTTCCCCACCGCGGCCTGGATGGGCACGTCGAACTGTTGTCGCGGGATGACATCCTTCAGCCGGCTGACCAGTTTTTGCCCTTTGGTGTAGATCTGATCACGGTGCACGATCATGCTCAGCGCGTCTACCGGCTCTTTGTTCACCAGCACATCCAGCCGCACCATGTCGGCCGGCCGGTAGCCCGCAAAATGATAATCCAGGCTGGCGTAGCCCCGGGTGCGCGCCTTGAGGTCGTTGTAAAAATCGGTCAGGATCTCGATCAACGGGATGTGGTAGCTGAGCAGCACCCGGTGCTGATCCAGGTACTCCTGCGCCTTAAACTCGCCGCGCCGCGAGGTCACCAGGTCCATCACCGGCCCGATGAACTCAACCGGCGTGAACACATCAATCTTGACCCACGGCTCCCGTATCTCCGCGATTTCGGTAGGGTCAGGCAGCTCGGCCGGACTGTCCACGATGATCTCCGTGCCATCGGTCTTGGTCACCTCGTATTCCACGCTGGGCGCCGTGAACACCAGATCAAGATCGTACTCGCGCTCCAGGCGCTCTTGTACGATCTCCATGTGAAAGAGCCCCAGGAAGCCACAGCGAAAACCGTACCCCAACGCCTGGCTGGTCTCCGGCTGATACTGCAGCGAGGCGTCGTTGAGCTGCAGCTTGGCCAACGCATCGCGCAGGGCCAGGTAATCGCCCGCCTCGCTGGGATAGACGCTGGCAAACACCATGGGCTTCATGGGCCGATAACCCGGCAGCGGCGTGTCTGCGGGCTGGTTGTGCCATGTCAGGGTGTCACCCACCCGGCACTCGCTGACGGTCTTCAGGCCGGTGGCGACATAGCCCACCTCGCCTGCCTCCAGTTGGCCGGTAGGCTGCATCCCCGGGCTGAAGACGCCGATCTCCAAAGGCTCGACGGGCAGCCCTGTGGACATCAGCCGAAGCATCCGCCCCATTTCCATGCTGCCGTCCACGACGCGAACGTAAGCCACAACCCCCTTGTAGGCGTCGTAGTGGCTGTCGAAGATCAACGCGCGCAACGGCTGGTTGCGATGGCCGTGCGGGGGCGGCACCTCGCGCACGATCTTCTCCAGCAGTTGCTCTACGTTTGTCCCCGTCTTGGCCGAGATGCGCAGCACCTCGTCGGCCGGGGTGCCCAGGATCTCCTCGATCTCTTCGGCCACCGCATCGGGCTGGGCGGCGGCCAGGTCAATCTTGTTCACAACCGGGATGATCTCCAGGTCGTTTTCCATGGCCAGATAGAGGTTGGCCAGGGTTTGCGCTTCGACCCCCTGGCTGGCATCTACCACCAGTACTGCGCCTTCACAGGCCTGCAGAGCACGGCTGACCTCATAGGCGAAATCCACATGGCCGGGAGTATCAATCAAATTGAGCTCATAAGTCTGCCCGTCGGCGGCTGTATAGTTCATCCGGACAGCGGACGCCTTGATGGTCACGCCCTTTTCGCGCTCCAGCTCCATGCTATCCAGCACCTGGGAGACCATCTCGCGCTCCGAGATGGTGCCGGTAAGCTGAAGCAACCGGTCGGCCAGGGTGGACTTGCCGTGGTCTATATGAGCGATGATACAGAAATTGCGAATATACTGTTGATCCATAGTCCTCTACCGTCCCCGGCCCGGCACGCGCCCCAGGCTAGAGAGCCTGTAGGGCCCAAAATGCCGACAGGCCGGCGACCTTGTAGTCATGTTTGTGCGCCCAGTTGCGCCCGGTTCAGCACGGTGATGCGGCCTCGGCCCAGGCGGATCGCGCCGGCGGCTTGCAGATCGCCCAGGCACCTGGCGACCACTTCGCGCGTCGTTCCCACCAGCGCAGCAAGCTCCGACTGCGTATGCCGGACCACATCACCATCAGCCTGTGTTTCGTGCAACAGCGCATCAGCAACGCGTTCCGAAACCGTCTTGAACGAAAGCTGACTTACCAGGTCGCTCAAATGGGCCATGCACGCGGTGGCGCATTGCCAGGCGCCCTGGCACAAGACCGGATCCTGCCGCGCCAGGAGCATGAACTCGGCGGCAGGGATCAGCAGGACCGTGCCGGAGGTTACGCCGCGCACTTCGGCCAGTGCCCGGGGACCGAAGGCCAAAAGGCACAGCCCGCCGCAAGCAGCAAGGGTCGAGTCGCAAAAGATCTGCTGCCGGCCACGCGCGGTGGTCTTCGACATCTGCAACACACCTTCCAGGGGAAAGAGGGCGACGCCGGCCGGTTCGCCGTCAGCGAGCAACGTCTCACCCGGCGCAAACTTCCGCACGCTGGCTGTTGCCAGCAACGCGGCGCGCGTGGTATCGGCACATGCCGCCAAGAGCGGGTTGGCCAGGGCTGCCTGGGACAGCTTTGTCTCCATCCTGCCTCCTTGAACGCAGCTAGGTTTCGGCTTTTTGTAAATCATATCACGCAGGGGAGATGCTGTCAATCAGGCTTGCGCGAAAATTGGCCGCAAATAGGGTATTGACAACCGTCTGCAGTTTTGATATAGTATTACCAAATTGAACGTCGTTCCATTATTTTGAACATCAAGGTTTCCCTCATCACGCGCAATGGAAGACACCTCGGTCAAGACCGTTGACCGCCTGGTCGAAATCCTGGACAGCTTCACCCGAGACAGGCCAGGCTGGTCCCTATCCGAACTCAGCCTGCACTTGGGGCTGCCCAAGAGCACCCTGCACCGCTTCCTGGTTGGCCTGGAGCGCCACGGGATCATGCGGCGGGACGAAAATGGCCGCTGGCTGCTGGGTTATCGCCTGTTCATCTGGGGCAGCCTGGCGGTGGAGAGCACGGGCTTGCGTCAGGTGGCCGCACCCATCATGCGCGAGCTGGCCGAACGCACCGGCGAGACCGTAATCCTGACGGAATACCGCAACGGCGACGTCATCTGTACCGAGAAGATCGAAACCACTCATTCAGTGCGCCTGGCGATGCATGTGGGTGCCGTCCGCGCGCCGCACGCCGGCGCCTCCTCCAAAGTGCTGATGGCCTATCTGCCACCGGCTGAGGTGGCGAAGATCATCCAGGAACGCGGCCTGCCCCGCCTGTGCGAACGCACCATCACCGACCCCCGCATACTTCAGGAAGAATTGCGGCAAATTCGCACACGCGGTTACGCTGAGAGCTATGAGGAGACCGATCGTGGCGCCTGGGGCATCGCGACGCCCATCCGTGACTGGCGCGGGGAAGTGGTGGCCGGGTTAGGCATTGCAGGGCCGACCGTGCGTTACAGCAAGCAACAGATGCAGGAATACGTGCGTTTCTGCCGCGAAGCTGCGGAGCGCATCTCGGCGCTGCTGGGATATCGCCCGGCAGCGGTGGAGCCTGGCTGAACAAACCCCCTGGCCGAACGAACCAGGTCTCTTGGAGAAACCAGACCGACAAACCAGGTTTCTGTCGGCATAGAATAGAACGGAGCAATGGCATGACCACCCTCAAAGGCAAAGACATCCTCGACGGGGCGCAATTCACCCGCGACGAACTGGAACAGATCATGGCCGTGGCGGACGACTTTCGCGGCCAGTTGGAGAAGACACGTGGGCTCGACCTCCTCAAGGGGTATGTGCTGGCCGCCATCTTCTTCGAGCCCAGCACCCGCACCCGGCTATCGTTCGAGACTGCGATGCACCGGCTGGGCGGCGCAGTCATCGGCTTTTCCTCGGCCGAGTCCACCTCGGTGGCCAAGGGCGAGACCCTGGCCGACACCATCCGCATGGTGGACCAGTACGCCGATGTGATCGCCATGCGCCACCCGCGCATCGGCTCGGCACGGGAGGCCGCCGAGGTGGCCGTAGCGCCGGTGCTCAACGGCGGCGATGGCGCAGGCCAGCATCCCACCCAGGCGCTGCTGGACCTTTACACCATCCGCCGCGAGCGGGGCCAGGTGGACGGCGCGACCATCGTGCTCTGCGGCGACTTGAAGAACGGCCGCACGGTCCATTCCGGCGCGGAGATTTACAAACACTACGGTTGCCGGCTCATCTGCGTGGCGCCCGACGCGCTGCAGATGCCGGACGAAGTGATAGCCCGGCTGCGCGGGTTCGGCGTGACCGTGGAGCTCACCCCCAGCCTGGAAGAAGCCCTGCCCCAGGCCGATGTGCTCTACATGACCCGCATCCAGAAGGAACGTTTCGCCGACCCGGCTGAGTACGAGCGGCTGAAGGACAGCTACATCCTGACGCGCGAGATGGTCGAGCGGCTGCGGCCCGACGTGACCGTGCTCCACCCGCTCCCGCGCGTCAACGAGATCGCCACCGACGTGGATGCCCTGGCCAACGCCGCCTATTTCCGCCAGGCCGGCAACGGCGTCTTCGTGCGCATGGCGTTGCTGGCGCTGGTGTTGGGGGTGGTGTGAATCAGCGAATGGCGAATAGCGCAGCGGTGGGCAGTCAACCTTTCAAGAAAGGGGGTGAGTACGAGCGCCAACATCAGCCGATTTCTTGATCTCAAAGCGATTGCAACACCTGCACCAAGTCAAAGGAGGAACGCATGAAAGCTCGCAGTTGGGGAATCGTGTGGGCAGTGGCAGTCATTGTCTGCCTGGTCGTTACCGGTTGTGTTACGCCTCAACCAACGCAACCGGCACAGCCAGCCGCAGCTAAACTGCCGGCCGAGATTGTCATCGGCGCCTTGGAGCCGCTCACTGGCTCGCACGCCGTTTTCGGCACCGAGGCGAAGGTAGGGATGGAAATCGCTGTTGAGCACATTAACGCGGCTGGCGGCATTAAGTCGCTCAACGGTCTAAAGCTCAAGCTGGTCTCCGAAGATGCGGGCGAGAACGCCGACAGCGCCAAACTGGGCGCCGAAAGCATCATCAGCAAACATCGGCCTGTCGCCATTTTGGGCCTTTACATCAGCCGCATGACCATCGCCGCGTCCGAAGTGACCGAGCGCGAGAAGGTCATCCTGATCGCTGACGCCCTGGTGGACAGCGTCACCGCTTCTGGCCGACGCTACCTGTTCCGGCCAGCCCCGAAGGCCAGCCAGCACGGCGCCTCCGCCGTTCAGTTCGTCGTCAGTGAGGCGCAGAAAGCTGGCCTGGAATTCAGCAAAGTGGCGATCCTCAACGAGGATTCGTCCTTCGGCCGTAGCAATGCTGTTGGTGCCATGAACGAAGCGCTGAACCAGGGCCTGACCATTGTCTACCAAAAGGAATACCCGTATGACCTCAGCGATGCATCGGCCATCGTCGCCGACATTGCCAAGTCAGGGGCGGACTTCGTCGTACACTGCCCATATTTCACCGACGCTATCCTATTTGCCAAAACCTTCCGCGAGACAGGCAACATCCCGAAGTTCGTCGTCGGCATGGGTGCCTCAGGGTACACTGACCCGGAGTCCATCAAGGCACTGGGCGATACCTCCGAGTACTATGCCAACACCTACAGTTACAACCCAGCCAAGAAGACACCCCAGAACGAGAAGTTCGTTGCCGACTTCAAGGCCCGAACCGGCAACATCCCGACGGAAGCCGCTGGCATGAACTACTACGCCATGTGGGTGTTGAAAGAAGCGCTGGAGCTCTCTGGGCAAGAGTTCCCCAACGACCCGCTGAACCCGGAAAACCTGCGGGCTGCGTTCCTAAAACTGGATCTGACTTCAGGCCCGGCCATCGAGACCTACACTAGCAATCACATCAAGTTTACCGAGACCGGCGACAACCCTTACGCCAAGGCGGTCGTCTTGCAGGTCATAAACGGTGAACCCAGGGTGGTTTGGCCTCCAGAAGACGCTGAAATTCAAGCCGTCTTCCCGCGGCCGGATGCGAAGAAATGACATGAATAGACAAACCAGGTTTCTTCGAGAAACCTGGTTTGTCTCTCGCCCGCAAAAGGGAGGGAGACGCCTTGGAACACTTGATCCAAAGTCTGATCAACGGCGCGCTAATGGGATGCATCTACGCCCTGATCGCGTTGGGGCTCTCGATTATCTTTGGTGTGATGAATGTGGTGAACTTCGCGCATGGCGAGTTTGTAATGATTGCGATGTACGGCACGTTCACCATCGGCACGATGCTGACCATGGATGCTGTCGCAACGCCGCTCATCACAATCCCACTGCTCTTCATCTTCGGCGCCCTAACCTACTATGTCTTGATTGACCGTACCCTGCGCAGACGCTATGTGACCCAGGTCGCCGTCACTGTAGGACTGGCTGTGCTCCTCCGCGCTGCAGCGCAGATGATCTGGCAGGCGCGGCCGCGCTCGTTACCCTTTTCCAGTATCCAGGGTAACCTGCTTGTAGGCGACGTCAACATCCTCACCTCGCGACTGGTCGCTGCCTTGGTCAGCGTCTTGGCCATCGCGGCGATCTATTTCTTTCTAGCCAGGACCTGGCCCGGACGCGCCATCCGCGCTGCGTCCGATGACCTGGACGCCGCCTCATTGGTCGGCGTGAACTATCGTAACACGTACGCGCTCTCCTTTGGCCTGGGTACAGCGGTCACTGCGCTGGCTGGCGGCTTGTTGATGTCGTTCCAACAAGTAGACCCGACCATGGGCTTACGCTTCGGGTTGCTCAGTTGGTGCGTCATGGCGCTGGCTGGGCTCGGCTCGGTGCCAGGCCTGCTGATCTCCGGAGTCATCGTGGGCGCGGCCGAGTCCCTTGTGATCACCTATTGGGACCCACGAGCCCGGCTGCTGGCCGTGTATCTCATCTTCATCCTGGTGCTGTGGCTGCGGCCGCGCGGCCTTTTCGGGAGGAAATGATGGAACGAAGACTTCGCACGTTTCGCTTGCTCCCGCTGCTGGCCGGCCTTGCGCTCGCCTTGATCATCATCATCCCCCTGCTGCTGGGCCGCAACCAATATGCCATGGTGCTGGCGACCACGGTGCTGGTGTACAGCGTGCTGGCAACCGCCTGGAACATCATCGGCGGCATGGCGGGCCAGCTCGACCTGGCCGCGTTCGCCTACCTGGGGCTGGGCGCGTTCACCTCAGGGACACTGTTGCTGCGCTGGAACATCACCCCCTGGATCGGCATGCTCGCCGGCGGGTTGGTGGCCGCGGGGTTCGCCTTCCTGGTGGGCTACCCGCTGTTCCGTTTCGGCATCAAGGAAGTGTGGTACGCCCTGTCTTCGTCAGCGCTGGTGGAAGTGCTGCGCGTGGCCTTCCTGATGTGGAGCAACGTGGGCGGCCCGGTGGAGCGCTACATGCCCTTCCACACCTTTTCGCTCTACCACATGCGCTTCGCGTCGTACATCCCTTATTATTACATCGTCCTGGGCCTCCTGGTCGTCGCCCTGGCGGTGAGCTATCGGATCTCCAAATCACGGCTGGGCTATTACCTGCTGGCGCTCGGCCAGAACGAAGACGCGGCCGAGGCGTTGGGCGTCAACGCGCAGCGCTGCAAGCTCCAGGCGTTGATGATCTACGCGTTCCTGGCCGGCATGACCGGCGCGGTTTACGCATGCATTTACGGCTACATCCATCCCAGCTTCTTCAGCGCCGCGCAGAGCACCGAGATCGCCATCCTGGGCATCGTCGGCGGCATGGGGCTGGTGTACGGCCCGCTGACCGCCGCCATCCTGCTGGTGAGCCTCAAGGAATTCATGCGCGCTAACCTCGGCAGCACCTTTGAAAGCCTCTACCTGGCAATTTACGCGATCATCCTGATCATCATCGCGCTGTTCCGGCCGCAGGGCATCGCGCCGTGGATGCGGGACACGTATCAGCAAGCCGCCAGACGTCTAACAGGGGGGAAAGATGGCATACGAGCCGCTGCTACGCGTCGCTAATCTCACCAAACGCTTTGGGCAACTGGTGGCCGTTAACAACGTGAGCCTGGAGATCGGTCAGGGCGAGATCGTCGGGCTGATCGGCCCCAACGGGGCGGGAAAGACAACCCTGTTCAACGCCATCGCCGGCCTGTTCCCTCCCGACGGCGGCCGGGTGATCTTCCGTGGTCAGGATATCACTGGCCTGTTGGCCCACAAGGTCTGCAAGTTGGGCATGTCGCGCACATTTCAGGTGGTCAAAGCGTTCGACGACATGACGGTGGAGGAGGCCGTACGGGTCGGTGCATATAATCGGCACAGGGAGAAAGATGTCGCAGCCAAGGTGGATGAGGTGATTGCCTTCTGTGATTTGACAGAAATCCGCCGCCAACGGTGCGGCGACCTGGGGCTGGCGCAGTTGCGTCGCGTCGAGCTGGCACGCGCTGTCGCGACCGACCCCCTTCTGCTCCTCTTGGACGAGGCTGGCGCAGGACTGACCGCTACTGAGCTCGTTGGCTTGATGGTAATTATCAAGAAACTGAATCAAGAGCACGGAGTCACGCTGTGTATCGTAGAGCACGTCATGCAATTAGTGATGGGCATCTGTCAGCGGATCCTCGTGCTGGACGCGGGTGAGATCATTGCGGAGGGCAACCCGGCCGAAATCAGTAGAAACCCTAAAGTTATCGAAGCATACCTGGGAAAGCGAGCCATCCTATGAAAGAAGCGCTACGCGTGGATGCTTTGAATGCTGGCTACGGCAAGATCACCGTGCTGCGCGATGTCTCAATTCGCGTGGCCGAGGGGGAGATCGTCGCCATTATCGGCCCCAACGGTGCAGGCAAGAGCACGTTGCTGAAAACCCTCTCTGGTCTGGTTGTGCCGTCCTCGGGCACGATCCTGTTCAATGGTCAACCCATCGGCGGCCTCACGCCCTACGCGATCACCGCCAGGGGCATCGCGCATGTGCCCGAAGGGGGCCGGCTGTTTGTCAATATGTCGGTCCGTGATAACCTGTTGATGGGTGCGTTCAGCAACCGAGGCGCGCTACGGGACGGCATCCTGGAAGAGATTTATGCCCTGTTTCCTGTCCTCCGGGAACGACAACACCAGATGGCCCGCACCCTCAGCGGCGGTGAGAAACAGATGCTGGCGGTCGGCCGCGGATTGGCGTCACGGCCCCGTTTTCTCATGTTGGATGAGCCCTCGCTTGGCCTGGCGCCCAAGCTGATTGACGGCATCTACGAGCGCCTACACGTGTTACGCGCGCGCGGCCTCACCGTGCTGCTAGTGGAACAAAACATCACCTATGCACTGGAACTGGCCGATCGCGGCTACGTCCTGGAGAACGGCCGCATCGTGATGGAAGGCAGCGGCAGCGAGCTTGCCAGCAATGCGCATATCAAGAAACACTATCTTGGGTTGTGAAAAGTCATGATGGACAAACCAGGCTTTTGGGAAACTTGGTTTATCCACCGGTAATTCAGGAGGCCTGAGTAATGGCACAAGAATTCCACATCATCGGCAAGTCTACCCGGCGCAAGGACGGCGTGGCGCGGGTTACGGGGCAGGAGCGGTACACCACCGATGTAACGCTGCCGCGGATGCTGCACGGCCGCATCGTGTCCAGCCCCTACGCGCACGCGCGCATCGTGCGGGTGGATACCCGCGCGGCCGAGGCCATGGGCGCAGTGTGCCTCACCTTCGACGACATCCCGAAGGTGCGCTACAACGAACGCATCATCACGGTGCCCTGGGCGCTGCATAAAGACCACTACGTGCTGGCCGACAAGGTGCGGCGCATGGGCGAGGCGGTGGCTGCGGTGGCGGCTGAGACAGAGGCGCTGGCCGAGAAGGCCGCGCGGGCTGTGGTCGTCGAGTACGAGCCACTGCCGGTGGTCACCGACCCGCTGGAGGCGATGCAGCCCGGCGCGCCCCAGTTGTACGACACGGTGCTCTTGGGAGATCGAGAGATACCGATCCACAACAACATCGCCTGCACTCGCGATATCCTGGAAGGGGACATCGAGGCCGCGTTCGCGGAGGCGGACGTGATCGTGCAGGGGGAGTTCCGGACCCCGAAGATCTACCACGCCCAGATGGAGCCCAAGGCGGTGGTGTGTCGGCCCGAGGCGGACGGCGGAATCACCGTTTGGGCGACGACGCAATCCATCCACAACGTGCGCATCATCCTGGGGACCATCTTCGACATCCCGCTGAGCAAGGTGGACGTGATCCGCGTGCCGGTGGGCGGGACCTTCGGCTCCTCAATCCAGATGAACTCGCCCATCCCCATCGGCGTGGCGCTGGCCTTGAAGGCGCGGCGGCCGGTGAAGCTGGCGCTGACGCGGGAAGAGGACATGCACGACCACACCAAGTACCCTACCATCATCCGCCTCAAGATTGCGGCCAAACGTGACGGCACGTTGCTGGGCGCCGACCAGGAGGTGATCACCGACATCGGCGCGCACATCATCCAGGGCTACTCCTTCCTGGGTGTCACTGCGGGCTGGCTGGCGTCCCTGTACAAGTTCAAGGCGGTGCGGCACCGCGGCGTGGCCGTCTACACCAACAAGGCGCCTTCTTGCGCGATGCAGGGCTTCGGCAACCCTCAGATCTGCTTCGCGGTCGAATCGCTGATGGACGAACTGGCCGAGAAGCTGGGCATGGACCCCCTGGAGCTGCGCCTGAAGAACTACGTCGGCCTGGGCGAGACGTTCTGGGGGCAGGGGCCGCTGGTGCGTTCGATCATCCAGAGCGACGGCGTGCAACAACTGCTGCGTGAAGGCGCACGACGGATCGGGTGGGAGCGGAGGAATCAGCGAATCAGCGAATCAGCGAATCAGCGAATCAGCGAATCAGCGAATCGGCGAATCAGCGAATCGGCGAATCAGCGAATCAGCGAATCAGCGAATCAACGAATCAGCGAATCAACGAATCAGCGAATCAGCGAATCAACGAATCAGCGAATCAGCGAATCAGCGAATCACCAATTCGCCATTCGCCACTCGCCATTCGCTGATTCGCAATCCCGTTACCGCCGCGGGATCGGCATGGCGCGCGGGTTCCACACCTCCAGCGCGGGCGCGCCGCAGCGCAGCGACGTGATTGACTTCTCCGGCGGCATGGTGAAACTCAACCAGGACGGCTCGGTGGACGTGATCACGGCGTTGATGGACCACGGCGGAGGCACGCTGGAGGCCGCGGCCAAGTTGGTGGCCGAGACGCTGTGCGTGCCGCTGGAAAAGGTCAACATCGCCGAGGCACACACCACCTCGACCGTGTACGACGTGACCACTCACGCCACGCGCGGGGTGTACGCGGGCGGCGGCGCTGTCACACGCGTGGCTCAAAAGGTGCGCCAGGAGATCATCGAAACCGCCGCGCGTTACCTGGACGTGATGCCCGAGGCGCTGACGTTGGAGCTGGACGAGGCGCTGGGACAGGGCGTGGTCTACGCGCCCGCGATACCCGATAAGCGCATGACCCTGGCGCAGATCGCCACCCGCTGCTGGACCGATAGCTGGAAGACCATCGCGGCCGTGGACAGCTACCGGCCTACCAACTGCCCGCCCGCATACGTCACCATCTTCGTCGAGGTCGAGGTGGACACCTGGACCGGCCAGGTGCGCACCGTGCGGGCCGTGTCCGGCGCGGATTGCGGCACCGTGGTCAACCCCGACCTGGCCGCCGGCCAGCTAGAAGGCGGCCTGTCCAAGGGGTTCGGCTACGCGTGCATCGAGGACAACCAATGGGACAAAGATGGCCAGCTTCTCTCCAAAGGCTATTGGGTGGATGCCAAGACGCCGGGCATCAGCGAGACGCCGCTCCTGGAAGACATCAGCATACACTTCGCCGACACCTACGAGCCCAGCGGTCCCTGGGGTGCCAAGGGGATCGGCGAGGCGGCCATGAACCCGGTTGCCGCGGCCTACGCCAACGCCATCTACAACGCCATCGGCGTGCGCTTCTACGAGCTGCCGATTACGCCGGAGAAGATCCTGGCGGCGTTGGACGAATGGCGAATGGCGAATCAGCGAATCAGCGAATGGCGAATCAGCGAATCAGCGAATGGCGAATGGCGAATTCGTGATTCGGTGATTCGCTGATTCGTTGATTCGTTGATTCGCTGATTCATCCCGGAGGTGCTCGCATGAACATCATGACCAACTCCCATATCCTGGTGCACGAGTTCACCTACCTCGAGCCGCAGACGGTGGCCGAGGCGATTGACTTGCTGGCGGCCCACGGCGACGCGGCCCGGGTGCTGGCCGGCGGCACCGACCTGATCGTGCAGATGAAGATGGAGCGGCTGAAGCCCGGCTACGTCATCGGCATCGGCAGGCTGACGGAGCTGAAGGGCATCAAGCATGGGCCGGCGGTTGAAACCGTGCACAGCCCGGCGGTTGAAACCGCGGCAACCGTTGCGAAGTCCGCCTGCGCGGACTCGCTGAGTATCGGTGCGAGCGTCGGTGCGCATGGCCGCCCGGCGGTTGAAACCGCGGCAACCGTTGCGAAGTCCGCCTCCGCGGACTCGCTGAGTATCGGTGCGTTGACCAGCATCCGTGAGATCGCGCGCAACGCAACGGTGCGTCGGCACTACACCGCGCTGGCCGAGGCATGTGCTGCCTTCAGCACCGTCCAGGTACAGGTGATGGGCACGTTGGGCGGCAACTTATGCAACGGTTCTCCGGCCTCCGATTCGGCCCCGGCGTTGATCGCCCTGGGCGCAGAAGTCGTGCTGCTCGGCCCGGACGGGGAGACGCGGCTGCCGGTGGAACGCTTCTTCCTCGGCCCCGGCAAGACTGCCCGCCGGCCCGACCAGTTGCTGACCGCCATCGAGATCCCCCAACCGGCGCCGAACTCCGGCAGCGCGTTCCTGAAGGTGGGCCGGGTAGCCGCAGACATCGCCAAGGTCAACGCCGCGGCCAGCATCGTGCGCGATGGCGACCGTGTGGCCGACTGCCGCCTGGCCTTCGGCTCTGTTGCGCCGACCCCTATCCGAACTCCCAAGGCCGAAGCTGTCCTGCGCGGCCAGGTCCTGACCCCAGAGTTGATCACCCAAGCGGCAGCCGTCGCCGCAGAAGAAGTCTCCCCCATTGATGACGTCCGTTCTACCGCTGCCTATCGCCGTAAGGTGGTGGCTGCGCTGACGGTGGACGCGATCAGCCGGGCGTGGGAGAGGGCGGCGAATGGCGAATCAGCGAATCAACGAATCAGCGAATGGCGAAGCGCAGATGCACAGGCCTCGAATCCACAAGTTGGAGGCAACGGCCGCCACGCTACCCACGCGCAGGACATCACGCACCACGCATCACGTACTGTCGCATTACCACACCATCGCACTATCAGACTCACCGTCAACGGCGTCCGCCGCCGGCTCCAGGTGGCCGACAACGATCTGCTGCTGAACGTGTTGCGGGATGACCTGGAACTGACCGGAACCAAGTACGGTTGCGGGATCGGCGAGTGCGGCGCGTGCACGGTGCTGATGGACGGCCAGCCGGTCCTGGCGTGCTTGGTGCTGGCCGCGGCGGCCGACGGCGCGAACATTCGCACTGTGGAGGGGCTGGCCGCGCCCGACGGCACGCTCGATCCGTTGCAAGAAGCGTTTCTGGACTATGCGGCGCTGCAATGCGGTTTTTGCACCCCAGGCATGTTGATGACCGCCAAGCACTTGTTGGAGGAAAACCCGCACCCCACCGAGGCCGATGTGCGCGAGCATCTGCGCGGGAACATGTGCCGCTGCACCGGCTACGCGGCCATCGTGCGCGCGGTGTTGGCGGCGGCGAATGGCGAATAGCGAATCAGCGAATCTCGAATGGCGAATCTTGCTGATTCGTGATTCGCTGATTCAAGGAGAGAACCATGCTACCCGAATTCAACCTTCTACGTCCGAAGACGTTACCCGAAGCCCTTGACATGCTGGCCGAGCCGGACGTGATGCCTATAGCCGGTGGGACCAACGTCATCGCCGATCTGCGGGCAGAAAAGCATCACCCCCAGGCATTGGTTGATCTGAGTCGGTTGGCGGAGCTGCGAGGCATCCGCCAGGAGAACGGCCACATCGCCGTTGCAGGGGGCGCAACCATCACCGATTTGTTGCGGGAACCGTTGATCGCCCGGCATGCGCCCGCTCTCGTCCAGGCCGCCCGGGTGTTCGCCAACCCGCTGATCCGCAACCGGGCCACTGTAGCCGGCAACCTGGCCGATGCCTCTCCTGCGGCCGACACGGCGCCACCCTTGCTGGTGCTGGATGCTGAGGTCGAGTTGACAAGCCGAGAGGGGACGCGATGGGTAGCGCTGGCTGAGTTCTTCACAGGCGTGCGCGCCACGGTGCGTCGGCCCGATGAGGTGATCACCCTGGTGCGATTCCCTGCCACGATCGAAGGCCACCGAGTGGTGAGCGCGTTCTACAAACTCGGGCTGCGCAAGGCGGATGCCATCTCGGTGGTCAGCGCAGCGGTGGCGGTGTCGTTCGATGATGCCGGCCGTTGCCGGCATGCCCGCATCGCGCTGGGCGCAGTGGCCCCGCAGCCCATCCGCGCCGTTGCGGCCGAAGAGGCCCTGGTGGGCGAAAAGCTGACACCGGCCCTCATCGCCGAGGCTGCCCGGCGGGCCGGCAGAGCCACCCGGCCCATCAGCGACATCCGCGGCTCTGCGTCCTACCGCCGAGAAGTGACCGAAATCCTCGTCCGGCGCCTGCTCACTGCTGCCCAGTCGGAGGTATCCGCATGAAACCACAAATCGTCACCCTGCATGTCAACGGCCGGACGCACACCCTGGCCATGATGCCCAACACCACCTTGCTGGAGGCCCTGCGCAACCTGGGCTACGTAGACGTGAAGGTCGGCTGCGAGAAAGGGGACTGCGGCGCATGCGCTGTGCTGCTGGACGGCGTTGCTGTCAACAGTTGCATGGTGCTGGCGCTCCAGGCCGACGAGGCGCACGTCATCACCGCAGCCGGACTGGGCACCGTAAAACAGCCGCACCCGATCCAGGAGGCCTTCGCCGATCACGGAGCGATCCAGTGCGGTTATTGCACCCCTGGCCTGGTCATTGCAGCCAAAGCGTTGCTGGATCAGAACCCGCACCCGACGGAAATGGAGATCCGGGAGGCAATCTCCGGGAATCTGTGCCGGTGTACGGGCTATGGACAGATTGTCGAGGCTATCCAAGCTGCAGCGGAGCGAATCAGCGAATCAGCGAATCAGCGAATCAGCGAATCTCGAATAGCGAATCTCGAATGGGGTGTGTGATGACGTATGACGAGTGGGAGAAGACGGTGCCGGATGCGATTAAACGGGATCCGGTATGGCAGTTCTACGCATATCGCAAAGCTCTGTTTCTGTATGAGCTGCTGATTCGCCATTCGCTGATTCGTTGATTAACACTGACGAGGTGACAATCCATGGCCATACAAGTCAAACCTCTTCCGCCACACACCTTGCCCGAATTGAGGCAGGTCGGGAAGCCGCTCCGCCGCGTGGATGCGATGGGCAAGGCCACCGGCACCACAGTATACGCGGGCGATTTCTCGCTGCCGTTGATGTTGCACGCCAAGGTGTTCCGCAGCTCACAGCCCCATGCCCGTATCGTGCGCCTGGACGTAAGCAAGGCCCGCGCGCTGCCGGGCGTTGTCTGCGTGCTCACCGGCGCCGACGTGCCTGATGCTACCCTGTCCTCCGACCTGCCGGGGCAGACGGGGCAGAAACAAAAAGTCACTTTCCACTGGCCGGTGCTGGCTACCGAAGTCGTGAGATTCGTGGGTGATCCCATTGCCCTGGTGGCTGCCGAGACGCTGGCCATCGCCGAAAAGGCGTTGAAACTCATCGAGATCGAGTATGAGCCGTTGCCGGCCGTGTTCGACCCGCTGGAAGCGCTCAAGCCAGGAGCGCCGGTCGTCACCCCGCCCGATAACGTGGTCGCCCGCTGGAAGATCCGCAAGGGTGACCTGGAAGCCGGTTTCGCGCAGGCTGACCTGATCATCGAGAACACCTATCGCGTGCCGTTCCAGGAGCATGCCTACCTGGAGCCTGAGGCCGGGGTGGCGTGGGTGGACGAGCGCGGGGTGATCAACATCCGCGTTTCCACTCAGGTGGTAGAGCATTTCCGCACCATCGCCCGGGCGGTGGGCGTGCCGCAAAATCAGATCCGCATCCAGGGCACCATGGTGGGCGGCGGCTTCGGCGGCAAGGAGGACATCACCGTCGAGCTCTACCTGGCGCTGCTGGCCAAGGCCACGCAACGGCCCGTGCGCCTGGTCTACACCCGCGAAGAGTCGTTCATGGCGCATTCCAAGCGGCACCCCTACGTCATCACCCACCGCACGGGGGTGACGCGCGATGGTCGTATCACTGCTGCCAGGATTGACATCGTGGCCGAATCGGGCGCGTACCCGTACCTCAGCCCCTACGTGCTGCTCTACACCGTGGGCATGGCTGCAGGGCCGTATCGGGTGGACAACCTGCACGTGGACGGGGTGGCGGTTTCGACCAACAACCCCTTCACCAGCGCGTTTCGCGGCTTCGGCGGCCCGCAGGCCTGCTTCGCCTACGAAGGCCAGATGGATGCCATCGCCGATGCATTATGCATGGATCGCTACGAACTGCGCCGACGCAACTACCTGCGCACCGGCGACGCCACCGGCAGCGGCCAGGTCATCGAGACTGCGGCCTGGCTGGAGGAGACCGCGACGCGAGTGCTGGCGGCGTTGGAGGAATCAGGAATCAGGGATCAGGAGTCAGGAGTCAGGGGTCAGAAAGCCGAGGAGGGTCTGACCACTGACCCCCGTCCACTGACCACTGATACCTGGCCCCTGACCACTCGCATCGGCCGCGGTTTCGCCTCCTACTTCCAGGCCTACGGCCGGCTCACGTGGATGCACGACACATCGCAAGCGTGGGTTGGGGTGGAGCTGGACGGCACGGTGGTGGTGCGCGCGGGCGTGCCCGACCTGGGCGCGGGGCAGATCAACAGCCTCTGTCAGATCGCGGCCGAGGTACTGGGCGTGCCGCTGGAAAAGGTCTCGGTCTACGCCACCGACTCGGCGTTGACACCGCTCTCGGGCACCTCCACGGCCACGCGGCAGCTCTACATGTCGGGCAACGCCACATTGATGGCAGCCAGCGCGGTGCGCAAGGTGCTGCTGGAACGCGCGGCGCAGTACTTCGAGGAGGAGCCCGACGCGCTGGACCTGGCGAACGGCAAAGTGTTCGTCAAGGCCCACCCCGAACAAGCGCTGGAACTGAGCCAGCTCGCCAGGGTTTGCGCCAGCGAAGGGCTGCCCCTATCCAACCTGGCCATGTTCAAGGCGCCGTTCACCGATCCCATTGATCCGGAGACCGGCCAGGGGCAGATGTGGCCCGATTTCACCTTCGGCGCATTTGGGGTTGAGGTGGCCGTGGATACCGAAACCGGTGAGGTGACCCTGCTCAAAGCCGTGACCTGCCACGACGTGGGCCGAGCCATCAACCGGGACGCGGCCATCGGTCAGTTGGCGGGCGGTGGCGTCCAGGGTCTGGGTTACGCGCTGATGGAGAACTTCGTAGTGGATCAGGGGATCATCAAGACCCCCTCGTTCGCCGAATACTTGATCCCCACCTCGATGGATTTCCCGACTGTGCAGGTGATCATGTTAGAATCAGGCACCGGCAAGGGTCCGTTTGGCGCAAAGGGCATCGGCGAGCCGTCCCTGACCCCGGCTGCGCCTGCCGTTGCCAGTGCCGTCTCCGCCGCCATCGGCGCGCCCATCCGGGAGCTGCCCATCACGCCGGAGCGGGTGTTGGCGGCGATCAGGAGTGTGAAGCCTCATAATGAGTGAAGCATGAGGTAGCGATTTGCACGGAGCCAAGCCATGCCGTTGATTGACGAATTCGTGCGCATCTTCGAGCTGCCCCCGGCGATGATCCCGTACATTGACTTCGTCGTCCAGGGCCGCGAGATGGAGCTTGTTGTCGGCCTGGGGAAACAGGAGATGACGCTCGACCAGGTGGCTGCCATGCTGCGGATGCCGAGGGATGAGGCTGAGATATTCCTGACCCAGGCGTACTACCGACATGTGATCCGGCGGGAGATCAAAGAAGGCGTCACGACCTACGCGGCCGGCACTTTCTATCGCCGCCTCGATCCCCTCTCGATGTATGAGGCCTGGGGCGAGGTCCCTGCCGACGCTCGCAACGCTGTGATCGAGTGGCAACTGGAGGAGTTCATCAAGGTTTGGCAGCCGGTAGTCGAGGAGATGCGCCAGAATCCGGAGGCGTTCTATCAGATCCCCAACCGCGATATGCTGCTGTTGCACGAGGCGCTCGAGATGGTGGACGCCGCCACCGAGCATGTGGTTGTGCCATGTGATTGCCGGGCCATCGTCATGGCCTGTAATCGCCCGCGCGAGGTCTGCGTCCGCCTGGACGAAGGAGCCTGGCGCACGCTGGAGCAGGGCCATGGCCGTCGCGTCACGCGAGAAGAGATGAAACAGATCGTCATCAATGCGCACCGGGAAGGGCTAATGCATACAGGGCGCCGGGCCTGGCGCGAGCAGGGCCAGCTCTTCGGCTTCTGCAATTGCTGCGCATGCGACTGTTATCCCATCCGGGCGGGGATCCGCCTGGGGCTGAGCCGGCAATGGCCCCGGGCGCATTATGTAGCCGAACGGGATCTTTCCCGTTGCCATATGTGCGGCAAATGCGCACAACGCTGTCACTTTGGCGCGTTCTATCGCGATGGCACCAGGGTGCTGGTCCGGGGCAAGTCTGCACGGCACATCGCATTCGACGCCGCCAGGTGCTGGGGCTGCGGCTTGTGTGCCACCACGTGCCCTGAGCAAGCCATCACCATGCGGCCGCTGCGCTCGACTGCGCCACAGCCGGTCAGTTCGTCCCCGATCCCGACGATTCAATCCGGCCAGGAGGTTCATGCATGATGCGCTCGGGACACGCACTGCGGGCGGACTATGCATGAGATGCCGGTCACCCAGGGGATGCTCAACCTGGCCCTGGAACACGCCCAAGGGCGCCGGATCACCGACATCTATCTGCAAGTCGGCCAGATGGCCCCCGTCGTTCCTGATTCGGTGGAACTGTTCTTCAGGTATCTCAGCCAGGGCACCCGGGCAGAGGGAGCGAAGCTGCATTTCGAGATCGTTCCCATCGCCATGACCTGCAGCGACTGCGGCCAGCAGGCTGACCTCAGCGAATGGGCCGACCTGCCGCCGCCGCTCATTATGGCCAGGGCTTTCGAACGCGGCTGTGCCTGCGGCAGCAAGCGGCTGAAGGTTACAGGCGGTGTTGCGTTCGGCCTGGTAAGCGTGGCCGTGGCCGACGAAGCCGAGGACGGCTCACACAAGTGACGCAAAATTGAGCTCGTTGAAAAAGGCCATTGGCAGCCTTGCGTTCCGCAGAGCCAGGATAGATCCATCCAGTATTTGACCATAGAGATGTGGGGCGGTATCCTACCTTCCGACGGGTGAGGCATCCCACAACCAGGATTCCGGTTCAAATCAAAATCGAGGTATAACATGGAGCAATACGACCTGTTGATATGTAACGGCACCGTCGTCACCGGCGGACGGATGTTTCGCGCCGATGTGGGTATTCGCGGCGAGACCATCGCGGCCGTGGGGCCGAATCTGCCGCGGGAGGGCGCAGCGCAGGTGATTGACGCGACCGGCAAGTACGTCTTCCCCGGTATCATTGACGTGCACGTGCATCCGGTCTACCTGGACGACGTGGAGCACAGCTCGCGCGTGGCAGCGTATGGCGGGATCACCACCCTGCTGCACTTCGTCTACGCCCGCACCGGCGAAAGCCTGCTGCAAAAGGTCGAAGAGATGCTGGCCGATGCATCGGCGCGATCGCTGCTGGATTTCGGCCTGCACGGCGGCATGTTCGAGGCGCCCAAACAGGTGCCCGAGATCCCCGCGGTGATGAAGCTGGGGGTGCGCACCTTCAAGTTCTTCCAGACCTATCTGAAGCTGGGGTGGTACACCGACGATTATCAGCTCATCAAGGGCATGGACCTGGTGACCCAGGGCGGCGGCATGGCCATCGTCCACTGCGAGAACGGCGGCGCGATTGACTACCTGGAGGACAAGTACCTGGCGCCCCCACCCGGCGCCCCCACCCAGCCCCCCCCGCGCGCAGGGGGGGAGGCAGGGGGGAGTTGGAAGGAGCTGTTCGCTGCATCCAGGCCGCCCGCGCTGGAGGAGGAGGGGGTCTTCCGGGCCATCCGCCTGGCCGAGGTGGTGGGCTGCAAGCTCTACATCCCCCACGTCACCACCCGACGCGTGCTGCGCCACCTGCGGGATGCCCGCGCTGCGGGGCTGCCCGTCTACGCAGAAACCTGCCCGCAGTACCTCAACCTGACCCAGGACATCCTGGACACCCGCGGTGCGCTGGCCAAGATCGGCCCGCCCATCCGCACAGAAGAGGATCGGCTGGCGCTGTGGGACGCGCTGCGCGACGGCACGCTATCGGTTGTAGCGTCGGATCACGCGCCCAAGCATAAGGACGTCCACGGCGACTTCCTGGCCCAGGGCTTCGGCTCCCCGCAGATCGAGACGCTGCTGCCCATGACCTATCACGGCGGGGTCAACGAAGGGCACATCAGCGTCGTACGGCTGGCCCAGGTGCTCAGCGAGAACCCGGCCCGCATCTTCGGCCTCTACCCGGCCAAAGGCGCCATCGCCCCCGGCTCCGACGCCGACCTGGTGGTATTCGACCCGAACCGGGAGTTCACGATCCGGGCGGAGAACCAGCATTCCAACGTCGGCTACACCCTCTACGAAGGCCGCACGGTGCTCGGCTGGCCGGAGCTGTCGTTCCAGCGCGGCAAGCCGGTGCTGCAGGGCGGCGAGGTGGTTGCGGCGCCAGGGCAGGGGCGATTCCTGGCGACGATGGAGGGGGCAGGGGAGCCGGTGTGAGGATTGCGTACTGCGTACTACGTATTGCGTACTTGTGGTTAAGAGCGGTACGTGTACAGCACGCAAAACACAAGTGCCTAATACGGAGGCATTGATGACATACGAGGACTGGCTAAAAACCGTGCCGGAGGCCATCACTGGGGATACACTGTGGAAGATGAAAGTGTACCAGTTGGCTTTGGCTCTCAACGATTTAGCCTGGCATGATGTCACAAAGCTGGCAAGCGATGCCCGGACGCTCAAAGTGGCTGATCAATTGTATCGCGCTGTTGGCTCCATCGGAGCGAATATTGCAGAAGGTTACAGCCGGCGTTCGGGGAAGGAAAGAGCGCATTACTATGAGCATGCGCTCGGCTCTGCCCGTGAAAGCCGCCATTGGTATTATGGCGCGCGCCATGTCTTGGCATCTAATGTCGTTGAGCATCGTCTCTCTGTGCTTGTCGAGATCAGCCGTCTGCTTCTGACCATCATACCAGAAGAGCGAACCCACAATCTGGCTGAGGAGAGCGCCGAGTACCACGCTTACCCGCGTTACCTGCTCGACGATCCACCGCTGCCGTAACACATATTGCGCACTTCTTACTGCATCTGTAGCCAGAGCGCACAGTACGCAATACGCAGTACGCAATACGCAGTACCCTTCGGAGGCAAACCCTTGGCAACACGACTCCTTACCGGCAACGAAGCCCTCGCCCTCGGCGCGCTGCACGCGGGCATCAAGGTGGCGACCGGCTATCCGGGCACCCCATCCACCGGCGCGCTGGCGAGCCTGCTGGATATGCAGCCACCCGGCGTCCACGTGGAGTGGAGCACCAACGAGAAGGTCGCGTTCGAGATCGCTGCGGCCGCGGCCTGGGCCGGACAGCGCGCGCTCTGCACAATGAAGATGTCGGGCCTCAACGTGGCTTTCGACTCCCTGATCTCGACGGCCCACTCAGGTGTCATCGGCGGCCTGGTGATCTACGTGGCCGACGACCCGGGCGCGAACGCGGGCATGGTAGAGCAGGACTCGCGCGGCTTCGCGCTGATGTCCGACCTGCCCATGCTTGACCCGGTCACAGTGCAGGACGCTTACAACCTGACCCGGGCTGCGTTCGACCTTTCCGAGGCGGTCGGCTCCCCCGTCTTCGTGCGCCTGGTGACCGCTAACGCCAGCTCCTTCTCCGTCGTCCAGCTCCCCGACGATCCGCCTGCACGGCCCGAGCGCGAACCGGTCCTGATCCGCGATATCAACAAGTTCACCAAAGCCGGTTCCGCCATCGCCATGGCCCAGCACCGGGATGTGATCGCGCGGCTGGAGCGAGCAGAAGCGTGGATCGCGGAGCGGGGATGGAACGAGTTGCGAATCGGCGAATCAGCGAATCAGCGAATCTCGAATGCCCCATTCGCAGTTCGAGATTCGGGATTCGAGATTCGCCATTCGCTCGGCCTCCTCGCCTCCGGCATCACCGCCGCATACCTGGATGAGGGGTTCGAGATTGCGGCGCGGTACGGGTTCGACCCGGCAGCGGTGTCGGTGCTGCGGATCGTCAGCGTCCACCCGCTGCCCCACGCGCAGATCCGGGAGCTGTTGCGGCACTGCGACACGATCCTGGTGCTGGAAGAGCTGGAGCCGGTGACCGAGAACGCAGTCTACATCGAGGCGCAACGGATGGGCTGGCAGGGACGGATCATCGGCAAGCACAGCGGCCACTTCGAGCGCGTGGGCGAGTACGGCGTGCGCCACGTCGTCCAGGGGTTGACGGCCGCGCTCGACCTGCCTGTCCCGGCCGACCTGTTCCAGGGCCAATCGGAGGCGGAAAAGCTGGCGGCCGCGCGCCCCATCACCGTGTGCGCAGGCTGTCCGCACCGGGGTACCTTCATGGCCATCAACCAGGCTATCCGCAAAGCGGGATTCAAGAAGGACGAAGTGATGGTCACCGGCGACATCGGCTGCACCATCCTGGGCATGAACCCGCCGTTCAACACCGTGTGGAACGAGCTTTCCATGGGCGCCAGCATCGGCATGGCCATGGGCTTCGTCCACGCTGGGGTCAAGACGCCGGTCATCGCCACCATCGGCGACTCCACCTTCTACCACGCGGGCCTGCCGGCGCTGGTCAACGCGGTGCAGCACCAGACCCCCATCACCGTGGTCATCATGGACAACGGGTGGACCAGCATGACCGGCATGCAGGTCAACCCCGGCACTTGCGAGCAGTTCCAGGCCCCGGGCAGTGCCCGCCTCGATATCGCCAAGATCGTCCCTGCGTTGGGGGTGGACCAGTTTTGGGTGGTGGATCCGTTCGACCTGGAAGGGATAACCCAGACCCTGACTCACGCCCTGAAGCTGCCCGGCGTCAAGGTGCTGCTGGCGCGACAGGAGTGTGCGATCCCGGCCCGGCGCCGCGGGGAGAAAGCCGGCGAGGTTCATGTCGTCGAAGAGAACTGCAATCAGTGCAAGCTCTGCATTATGATCACCGGCTGCCTGGCGATTACCCTGACCGATAGCGCCATCGCCGTTGACCCCGAGCAGTGTTACGGCTGCGGCCTCTGCGCGGCGGTGTGCAAGCGCGACGCGATTGAGTTTGAGAGGGGGACGCGGAGACGCGGGGATGTGGGGACGCGGGGACGCGGAGATGCGGGGACGCGGGGACAGGGTGACAGGGTGACAGGGTGACAGGGTGACAGGGTGACAGGGTGACAGGGGGACAGGGGGACAGGGGGACGCGGGGATGCGGGGATGCGGGGACGCGGAGATACGCGGAGATACAGGGAATTGAGGGGATGAACCAGACGCACAACACGCAACACGCAATACGCAGTACGCAGTATGCAATACGTAATACGCAGTACGCAGTACGCAATACGCAACACGTCGAAGACCATTCGCCATTCACCATTCGCCATTCGCCATTTGATATCTTCTTCGTCGGTGTCGGCGGACAGGGGGTGCTGACTATCGGCGAGATCATTGCGGAGACTGCGTACCGGCTGGCGATTCCGGTGAACTTCTACCCGACCAAGGGCATGGCGCAGCGCGGGGGGTTCGTCAAGGCGCAGCTCCGGCTGGGCCGCTCGGCCCCCGGCCCGGCCATTCCGGAGCGGGGCGCCGACCTGGTCATCGCCACCGAGGTTTCCGAGGCACTGAAGGCTGTGCGTTACGTCAAGCCGGAGGGCCATTTCGTGCTCTACGCGTACGTCTGGGCGCCGACGGCGGTGATGCTGGGCAAGGCGCCGTATCCGAAACTGGATGAAGTTGCTGCGGCCGTGCACGCTGCCCTGGACGACGACAGCCACTTGATCGTCATCCCGCCGGAGGCCCTGCCAGAGTACGACGGCGCGCCGGTGCCGGACAACGTCTTCACCCTGGGCGTAGCACTGGCCCGCACGCCGTTGGGCGCGCTACTCCCGCCAGCCGAGGTGGAGGCCGTGGTGCACAGCCGGTGGAAACGGGGCGTGGAGCGGAACATGGCGGCGTTTGCAGCGGGGCTTGAATTTGCTGCGGTTGAAACCTGACCCGGAGAGGGGACGCGGACTACGCGGACAACGCGGAGGACGCGGAAAAACATGAAAACTCCGCGTTGTCTGTGTCGTCCGCGTTGTCCGCGTTCCCGTTTCCGTCTCTGTTTGCAGCGTATATAGTATTACTCCGCGACATTTGCGTTAAGCGCGAGAATCCTCCTGACCACGAAGACACTAAGGCCCAAAGCCTCTGAGACCTTCGTGTCTTGGTGCCTTTGTGGTGATGGATTTATTTGCAGCCAGAGGCCGCGCTATGGCATCATAGGCAAATATGACCCTACACCATCTCTTCTACCCTCGCGCGGTTGCGCTCGTCGGCTCGGTGGCCGAGGGCAAAATCGGCTACGAGCTGCTGCGGCAGATGCTGCGCGGCGGTTATCGTAACGTGTTCGTAGTGAACCCGAAGGCACAGGGCGCGCTGGACGTGCCGGGCTACGCCAGCATCGGCGCCACTCCCGCGGCGGTTGACCTGGCGGTGATCTGCTCCCCTGCGGCGACGGTGGCCGGCGTGCTGGAGGAATGCGGCGCGGCCGGGGTCAAAGCCGCCGTGGTCATCTCCTCCGGCTTCTCCGAGATGGGTAACCGGGCCGGCGAGGAGGAGATCAAGGCCATCGCTGCCCGCCACAACATCCGGCTGGTGGGGCCGAACTGCGCGGGCATCATCAACACCGCCGCCCGGCTGTGCCCCACCATGGAGACCCTGCCGCCACCCGGCCATGTTGCGCTGATCTCGCAGAGCGGCGCGCTGGCTGGCATCGTGCTGGGCTGGGCCGCGCGCGACGGGCTGGGCATTTCCAAGTTCGTCTCCTACGGCAACCGGGCCGACGTCAACGAGGTTGACCTGCTGGACTACCTGGCGGACGACGACGAGACGCGCGCGGTCGGCGTCTATATCGAGACCGTCAGCGACGGCCGAGGCTTCATGGCTGCGGCCGCAAAGTGCGCGGCGCGCAAGCCGGTGGTAGTCATCAAGGCCGGCCGCGGCCTGTCGGGCCAGCGCGCCACCCTGTCGCACACCGGCTCGCTGGCCGGCAGCGATGCGGTCTACGATGCGGCGCTGCGCCAGTGCGGCGCGATCCGGGTCGAATCGGCCGAGGAGCTGTTCGACCTCTGCCGCGGCTTCGTGGGCATCCCGCAGGGGGTACGCGGCCGCCGCGTCGCCATCGTCACCAACTCGGGCGGCCCGGGCATCCTGGCCGCCGACCGCGCCGAGGCGCTGGGCCTGGACGTAGCCGAGCCCGGGCCGGAGATCTGCGCGAAGCTGGCATCGTTCCTCCCGCCTCACGCATCGCTCAAGAACCCGGTGGACCTCACCGTCGAAGCCACCGAGCGCAGCTACCGCGAGGCGCTGCTGGCGCTGCTGGGCGGCGAATCAGCGAATGGCGAATCGGCGAATCAGCGAATCAGCGAATCGGCGAATCAGCGAATCGGCGAATCACGAGACACGGAATACGCAGTACGCAATACGCAGGCCTTTGATGCGCTCCTTGCTATCAATATAGCGCCACCTTACCTGGACTCGGTGCCTTTGGCGCGCGGGATCTGCGATGCCGCTGCGGCTACGGGCAAACCGGTGGTCGCCAGCTTTCTGCCCGAGGCCGTCACCGCAGACGCAATTGCCTATCTGCAATCTCACGGCGTGCTGAACTTTCCCACGCCGGAGCGAGCGGTGGCGGTGCTGGCGCGCATGGCGGGGTACGAATCAGCGAATCGGCGAATCAGCGAATCAGCGAATCACGAATCACGAATTCGAGATTCGCTATTCGCTATTCGCTATTCGCTATTCGCCATTCGCCATCCGCCATCCGCCATCCGCCATCCGCTATCCGCCATCCACCATCCGCTATCCGCTCATTCGCCATTCGTTCTCGAGCCCGACGCCATGGCCTGGCTGGCCGAAAACAGCATCCCGACGCCGCCGTTCCGGTTTGCCGCGACAGCGGAAGAGGCGGTCGCTGGCTGCGCCGAGATCGGCTTCCCGGTCGTGATGAAGGTCGTTTCGCCCGACATCTTGCACAAGAGCGAGCGCGGGGGCGTGATCGTGGGTATCGGGGACGAGGCGGCCGCCCGCGCTGCGTTCGAAACGATCCGGGAGCGGGCCGCAGGGGCAGATTTCCGCGGCGTGATCATCTATCCGCTGGTGCGCGGCGCGCAGGAGGTGCTGGTGGGCCTGTCGCGTGATCCGCAATTTGGGCCGGTGCTTGCGTTCGGGCTGGGGGGCATTTATACTGAGGTTTTGCGCGACGTGGCACTGCGCGTGGCGCCGGTGGATCACGCCGAAGCGGAGTCCATGATCCGCTCCATCCGCGCGTTCCCCATCCTGGCCGGCGCGCGGGGACAGCGGCCGTGTGACCTCGGCGGGCTGGCCGACCTGCTGGTCAAGGTGTCTGAGCTGCCGTTCCGCTATCCAGAGATCGAGGAACTGGACCTGAACCCGGTCTTCGCCGGGCCGGACGGCGCGGTGGTGGGGGATGTACGGGTGATTGCGCGATAGTCTCCCGGCGACTGGAAGTCGCAGCTACCTCTGCGAAGTCGGCCTGCGCCGACTGGGACAGCGGAAGTCCACGCAGGTGGACTTCGCAACGGTAGCCGTGACCTCGGTCGCCGGGCAACTGCGAAGTCGGCCTGCGCCGACTGGGACAACGGAAGTCCACGCAGGTGGACTTCGCAACGGTGGCCGTGACCTCGGTCGCCAGGGAATTGCGGCTTCCAACCGCCGAGCCGAGTGACGGAAATCCAGAGATGGCACAAAACTTCTCATATCCCTTGACCGATATCCGCGTCGTCATCAAGGGCGCAGGCGACCTGGCGACGGGTGTAGCGTACCGCCTGTGGCGGGCAGGCTTCAAGGTTGCAATGACCGAGCTGGCCCAGCCGCTGGCCATTCGCCTGGGCGCTGTCTTCGCCCAGGCTGTGTATGTCGGCAGGGTCAACCTGGAGGGGATCGAGGCATGCCGCATAGACGACCTTTCCCAGGTCGAAGCGGCATGGCAGGAGGACGTCATCCCCGTGCTGGTGGAGGTTACGCAGGAAGAAATCGCAGCGCTGCGCCCTGAAGTGCTGGTGGACGGCATCATGGCCAAACGCAACACCGGCACCCGCATGGCCGACGCTCCGCTGGTGATCGCCCTGGGACCTGGCTTCGTCGCCGGCCGCGACGTGCATGCCGTCGTCGAGACCAGCCGCGGCCACTATCTCGGCCGGGTGATCTGGGAAGGCACTGCTCAGCCGAACACCGGTGTGCCTGGGGAAGTGGGAGGCCAGTCGCACAAGCGGGTCGTCTATCCGCCCGGCTCGGGCATCTTCCGGCCGGCCGTGACCATCGGCACGTTTGTGCGCGAAGGGGATGTGCTGGGCACTGTGGATGGAGCGCCTGTGCTTGCCCGCACCTCGGGCGTGGTGCGTGGGCTGATCCACGACGGCCTGGCCGTCACGCCTGCCATCAAGGTCGCCGACGTGGACCCGCGCGGGATTGTCGAACATTGTTTCACCGTCTCGGACAAGGCGCTGGCCATCGGCGGCGGGGTGCTGGAAGCGATCATGACGCATTTGACGGGCTGTGCCTCTCGGCGAACCTCCCGGCGACTGGAAGTCGCAGCTACCTCTGCGAAGTCGGCCTGCGCCGACTGAGACAGCGGAAGTCCACGCAGGTGGACTTCGCAACGGTAGCCGTGACCTCGGTCGCCGGGCAACTACGCAACGGTGGCCGTGACCTCGGTCGCCGGGCAACTACGCAACGGTGGCCGTGACCTCGGTCGCCGGGTAACTGATACAGGAGCTTCAACGTTGCCATCAACATCACCGATTCATCAACAACGCGGCCTGAACGCCATCAGGCCCTACATTCCCGGCAAGCCCATCGAAGAAGTGCAGCGCGAGTACGGGCTGACCGACGTCATCAAGCTGGCGTCCAACGAGAACCCCCTGGGGCCGTCGCCGAAGGTGCTGGCTGCGCTGCAAGCGGCCTTGCCGGAGCTGCACTACTATCCCGACGCGCAGGCATACACCCTCAGCCGGGCCCTCGCTGCGCGACACGGCGTCGCGCCTGACATGATACGCGTGGGCAACGGCGCCGATGGGATCATCCGTGAACTGTGCGTATCGTACCTGGAGGACGGCGACGAGGTGATCACCAGCATGTCCTCCTTCCCGGTCTACGACATCAGCACGGCAGTGATGCGGGCGCGGCTGGTCAAAACGCCGCTCAAGGGCCTGCGCTTTGACCTGGCTGCCATCGCCGCAGCGATCACGGACCGCACCAGGCTCATCTTCGTCTGCAACCCCAACAACCCCACCGGGACCATCGTCACTGCCGACGAGGTCGCCGCGTTCATGGCGCAGGTGCCCGATCACGTCATCGTCGTGTTCGACGAGGCCTACTACGAGTTCGTTGACTCGGACTACTATCCCGATACCCTGGCCTATGTCAAAGAGGGTCGGCCCAACGTCGTGGTGCTGCGCACCTTCTCCAAAGCCTACGGCATCGCCGGCATCCGGCTGGGCTACGGCATCGCGCCCGCCGAACTGCTGGCGCCGCTTCGCCTGGCCTCCGAATCCTTCCCCGTCAACCGGCTGGCGCAGGTGGCGGGGCTGGCCGCGCTGGAAGACGAGGAGTTCGTCCGGCGCACCGTCGAGATGAACCGGGCGGGCCGGGCCTACCTGTGCCGCGAGTTCGACCGGCTGGGCCTGGCCTACGCGCCCAGCCAGGCCAACTTCGTCCTGGTGCACATCGGCCCCCAGGCGCCAGCCGTCTTCCAGGAGCTGCTGAAGCGCGGCGTCATCGTGCGGCCCTGCGGCGGCTACGATCTGCCGGAGCATCTGCGGGTCACCATCGGTACGGAGGCGCAGAACGCAAGGTTTATCACAGCGCTGGAAGAGGTCATTCAGTAGCGCGCAAACTCCGGATTTGACAGCATGACCGTCATCTCATTCACCGTCAACGCAACGCCCGTCACCGTGGACACCGACCCGGTGCGGACGCTGCTGGAAGTCTTGCGCGAAGACCTGGGCCTGACCGGCACCAAACAAGGCTGCGATTGCGAGGGCGAATGCGGGGCGTGCACCGTGCTGCTGGACGGCCGCCCCGTGCGCTCATGCCTGACGCCCATCGGCAAGGTGGCAGGCCGGCGGGTGGAGACCGTAGAGGGGCTGGCCCCCTCCCCTACCCCCCTCCCCCGTCGCAACGGGGGAGGGGATGGGGGTGGGGGCCAGGGCCGGGATGGGGGTGGGGGCCAGGGCCGGGGTGGGGGCGCCCTCCACCCCCTCCAGGCTGCGTTCATCGAATGCGGGGCGGTTCAGTGCGGCTTCTGCACGCCTGGCATGCTGATGGCCGCCAAGGCGCTGCTCGATCGCGTGCCCGACCCCACCGACGAGCAGATCGTCGAAGCGCTGGAGGGCAACCTTTGCCGGTGCACGGGGTATGTCAAGATCATTGACGCGGTGCGATTGGCGGCCGCGCGATTGCGCCACCTACCACCACCCGACCCCCTTCCTGCGAGGGAGGGGGAGAAACCTCCCCCCTCTCCTGCGAGGGAGGGGGAGAAACCTCCCCCCTCTCCTGCGAGGAAAGGGGGGCAGGGGGGTGAGGTCCTCGGCGGCCACACGCTGCGTGCCGACTCCGTCCCTAAGGTCACCGGCGCAGCGCGTTATGTCGAAGACATGGTCATGCCCGGCATGTTGCACGGCGCCGTCGTGCGGTCGCCGCATCATCATGCGCGCGTTATGTCGCTGGATATCTCGCGCGCGCAGCAGATGGCCGGAGTGGTGGCCGTCGTCACCGCGGCCGACATCCCCGGTGAAAACGGCCTGGGTGATTACAGCCAGGAGGAGCCGGTTTTGTGTCCCTTGGGCGGCTCGGTGCGCATGCGCGGAGCACCCGTGGCCCTGGTCGTCGCGGAGACACGCCGGGCTGCCCTGGCCGCGGCAGCCTCGGTTGACGTACAATATCAGATCCTGCCCCACGTCTTCGATCCCGAAGCCGCGCTGGCCCCCGGCGCGCCCTACATCGCGGGCGATAACAACGTGCTGAGCACCTACCGGATCACGCAGGGCGATCTGGACGCCGCGTTCGCAGCCTCGGCGGTGATCATCGAGGCGGAATACCGCACTGCTTACCTGGAGCACTCGGCGCTGGAACGGGAAACGCTGCTGGCCTATTACGACGAAGCAGGCCGGTTGACCGTAGTGGGCGGGAACCACGAGCCTTTCTACCAGCAGCGTTACATCGCCAACGCGCTGGCGCTGCTGCCCGAACAAGTGCGCGTGATCACGCCGCCTACGGGTGGCTCTTTCGGCGGCAAACAAGATCCCTGGCCTTTCATCGCCACAGCGTTGATGGCCTATCACACGCGAAGGCCGGTGCGGCTGGTCTACTCGCGGCGCGAATCGTTCGACGCGTCCCCCAAGCGCCATCCGTACATCGTCCGCAACAAGATCGGGGCCACGACCGACGGCAGGCTGACGGGCCTCCAGGCACGCATCATCGCCAACACCGGCGGCTACGATAGCGCAGGCCGGTACATCCCCAACTACGCGGCCACCGCCAGCGGCGGCCCTTATCGCTGGCAGGCGGCCGACGTGCACGCGCAGACGGTGTACACCAACGGGCCCAAAGCCGGCCAGTACCGGGGGTTCGGCACGGCACAAGCGGCCTTTGCCACCGAGTGCGCGCTGGACGAACTGGCCGAAAAGCTGGGGATTGACCCGCTGGAATTCCGCCTGCGCAACGCATTACGGGCCGGCGACCGCTCCTTCCTGGGCTACCCCGTGGCCGAAACCATCGGCTTCACGCAGGTGCTCGAGGCCATCCGGCCGTATTACGAGGCGTACCTGGCGGACGCGCATGCGTTCAACTCCGGAATCGAGGCTTTAGCCGGTCTCTTGGGTCAACGAGAGCAACCGGCTAAAGCCTCGATTCCAGATTTACCAGGTTACCAATCTACCAACCTACCAACCCATCGCCGCGGCGTCGGCCTGGCGGGCATGTGGTATCGGTTCGGCAAAGCCGGCGCGTTGCGGGTCGAAGCCCATGCCGAGCTGGGCCGCGATGGCCGTTTTGTGATCTACTGCGCCGCGGCCGACTACGGCCAGGGGTCCAACACCGTCATGGCCCAGATGGCGGCCGAGGCGTTGGGGATTCCTCGGCAGCGGATCGAAGTGGTCAACGCCGATACCGCCCGTGTCCCGGACAGCGGCATCCAGGGCGCGTCGCGGGCTACTTACTTCGTCGGTGGCGCGGTCACCGCAGCGGCTCAGGCGCTCAAGCGCGAGATCCTGGGCATGGCCGCCGAGCTGCTGGACTGCGCGCCCGAGTCTTTGTCGCTCATGCCGGACCGGGTGGTTGCCTCCGATGGCGTATCCGTGGCCCTGGCCGACATCGCGGCCGAGTTCGACCGCATCGGCAAATCCCGCCGGGTGCGCGGCTTCTTCGACCTGACCGACCGCTTCCCGGCCGAGACCAAACCCGAATACGTGCCGCTCTTCGTCACCGGCGCGCATGTGGCCGAAGTCGAGGTGGACCTGCGCACGGGACAGGTGCGCGTCCTGCGCATGGCCGCCGCGCACGACGTGGGCCGCGTGGTGAACCGGTTGGACGCGGCAGGGCAGATCGAAGGTGCGTTGGTCATGGGCATCGGCGCAGCGCTGATGGAGGAGCTGATCCCCGGTCACACCGGCGGGTTCGCCGACTACTACCTGCCCACCGTCAAGTCCTTGCCGCAAACCGACGTGCTCCTGGTGGAGGTACCCAGCCTGCACGGCCCATACGGGGTCAAGGGGCTGGGCGAGGCAGCCATGTTGCCTTCCACACCGGCGATCATCAACGCCATCTCGCGCGCCATCGGCGTCCGCATGCGGGAGATCCCGGCCACCCCGGAACGGGTGCTGAGGGCGATAGGGAGTTAGCGAATCACGAATCACGAATCGGCGAATCAGCGAATCAGCGAATCAGCGAATCACGAATCACGAATCACGAATCACGAATCACGAATCGGCGAATCGGTGAATCAGCGATTGGATGCTATGACCGAATACCTGATACCGAATACCATTGGCGAGGCCGTTACTCTGCTGGGCGAGCACAACGGCAGGGCACGCGTCATCGCCGGCGGGACCGATCTGCTGCCGGACCTGCGCCAGGGCAAACACGCCGCCGACTGCCTGGTGGACATCACGCGCATCCCGGAGCTGACGAGAATAGAGATAGATCTCCAGGATTCGCGAACTGGATCGGAGGTTTCAGCCGGTTTCTCTGGTTCGCGCGAGCAACCGGCTGACCCTGAAGGGGGCTGGCGCATAGCCTCGATTCCGGAGAACCATCTGAACGTCTATCGGAAAGGCGGCTACGTCACCGTCGGCGCGGCGGTAACCTTTGCCATGCTGCGCGAACACCCGTACCTGCAGCGACACGTCCACGCGCTGGTCGAAGCAGCTGCATCGGTGGGAGCGGCGCCGATCCAGTCCGCAGCCACATGGGCCGGCAACCTGGTACAGGCCATGCCCGCAGCCGACGGCGCGATCAGTGCCATTGCGCTGGATGCCGAACTGCACGTCGTTGACGCCACGGGCGGACGCTGGCTGCCGGTCCTGAGCACCTTCGCCGGGCCGGGCCGGTCGCACATTGACCCCACGCGCCAGATCGTCACGCTCATCCGCTTCCCGATCCCGGCGACGCCGTGGGGCACCGCGTGGCGTCGCGCGGGCCGGCGGCCCTCCCTGATCCTGCCGACCCTGAACTGCGCGGTCAAACTGGTGCTGGACGAGGGCGGAGGCCGCATCGCGGAGGCCGCCATCGCGCTCGGCCCGGTGGCTGCCTGTCCGCATCGTGCCGTCGCAGCCGAGGCATCCCTGGTCGGCCGGCCGCCCGGCCCCAAGGCCTTCGCCGAGGCCGCTCGCCTGGCCCAGCGCGACGCCAACCCGCGCTCCAGCATCCACCGCGCCTCTCGCGAGTACCGCCTGGCGATCCTGCCGGTGCTGGTGGCGGAGGCGTTAGGAATCGCAGCGGAACGAGCAAGAGATACTACATACTGCATACTACATACTGCCAATTCCGCCACCTCCGCATGAACATAGTACGCAGTATGCACGCAGTACGCAGTATGCAGTATGCAGTATGCAGTACGCAATACCCACTGTCTCAATGATGGCTGAGACAGCTCTCCCGCTGAATTTAGTGTACAATTCAGATAGGGAGCGTTGTCCATGTCAAACAAAACTAT
>FWPV01000555.1_pt1 | contig 116645 bp, 108 predicted proteins | sample 2228371 | NCBI WGS metagenome assembly FWPV01 (sample SAMEA103939776, study PRJEB20133) | metagenome | reverse complement strand
CCGCCCAACCCGACTATCTAGCCTCCATCGCAACTCAACAGGACCGGTGCCCAATGGATATCCGCTCGATCGCTCAGCCCATCCGCTTTGCTTTCGAGGATTTCCATGCCTGCGCACATCACCGTTTCCAATCTGAGCTTTGCCGCGCCTGACGGGCGCCCGCTTTTTTCCAATCTCGATCTGAGCTTTGCCGCCGAGCGCATCGGGCTGGTGGGCCGCAATGGCGTCGGCAAGTCGACGCTGCTGCGGCTGCTCACCGGCGCGCTGACCCCGCAGACCGGCAGCATTTCCGTCAGCGGGCGTCTCGCCATGCTGCGCCAGGCGGTGCAGCCCGGCCCCGATGAAACCGTCGCCGACCTGTTCGGGGTGCGCGACGCGCTGGCCGTATTGGCGCGGGCCGAGGCGGGAACCGCCAGCCTCGACGAGCTCAGCGAAGCCGACTGGACGCTGCCCGAACGCATGGCTTCGGCGCTCGCTGAGTTCGGGCTCGCCGTCGAACCCGAGCGGCGGCTCGCGACCCTCTCCGGTGGGCAGGCGACGCGGGTGGCGCTGGCGGCGCTAAAATTCGACGCGCCGGATTTCCTGCTGCTCGACGAGCCGACCAACAATCTCGACCGCGACGGGCGGGCGGCGGTGGCGCAATTGCTTGCCGGCTGGAAAGCCGGGGCGATCGTTGTCAGCCACGACCGCGAATTGCTCGAACGGATGGACGCCATTGTCGAGCTCACCAGCCTCGGTGCCACCCGCTATGGCGGGCCCTATAGCCGCTATCGCGAGCTGAAGGCGATCGAGCTGGCCGCGGTGGCGCACGACCTCGCCGATGCCGAGCAGAAGCTCGCGGAAGCCCGGCGCACGGCGCAGGCCAATGCCGAAAAGCAGGCGAAGCGCGACGGCGCCGGCAAGCGCAAGGCGGCGCGTGGCGGCATTCCGCGCATCATGATCGGCGGGCTGAAACAGAATGCCGAGGAGACCGGCGCCGCCAAGGCCCGGCTCGCCGACCGCCAGATCGAGGCGGCGAGCGAGGCGGCGGACGCGGCGCGCCAGCGCATCGAGGTGCTGCAGCCGTTCAGCGTCACCCTGCCCCAATCGGGTCTGGTGCCGGGGCGGCACGTGCTGCGCCTCAATGATGTCACCGCCGGCTACGACGCGGCCGCGCCAGTGCTGCGCAATCTGAGTTTCGGCGTGGTGGGGCCGGAGCGGGTGGCGATCGTGGGGCCGAATGGCAGTGGCAAGACCACGCTGCTGCAGCTCGTCACCGGCGTGTTGTCGCCGTGTTCGGGGACGGTAGAGGTGCTGGTGCCCTATGCGCTGCTCGACCAGCGCGTCAGCCTCCTCGACCGGACGCAGTCCATCGCCGAGAATTTTCAGCGCCTCAACCCCGCTGCCGACCGCAATGCCTGCCGCGCGGCGCTGGCCCGCTTCATGTTCCGCGCCGATGCGGCGCTACAGATCGCCGGCACGCTGAGCGGCGGCGAGATGCTGCGCGCCGGGCTCGCCTGCGCCCTCGGCGGACCGCAGCCGCCGCAGCTGATCATTCTCGACGAGCCGACCAACCACCTCGATCTCACCGCACTGGAAGCGGTGGAGGCCGGGCTCAATGCCTATGACGGGGCGCTCCTGGTGGTCAGCCACGACGAGGCGTTCCTTGAGGCGATTGGGGTCACAAGGCGGATCGCGCTGGGTTAGGGCTTATCACGGCATTCCTTGTTCTTGCCGTATCCGCCCCTTCCCTTGGCGGCGATCGCGTATGTCCGGTCGGCCACGGGCTCCCTTCTCCCCTTGCGGGAGAAGGTGGCGCGGAGCGCCGGATGAGGGGTTCTGCAATCGGAGATTGCACGACTAGAGCGTAGCGATGGTCGGTTGCGAAAAGACAATACCCCTCATCCGCCCTTCGGGCACCTTCTCCCACAAGGGGAGAAGGCGACACCGTGCGCATCTGCGATTCCCCTACCATCAGAGGGGAGGGAGCGCAGGCCGCTGCATCGGGGAATGACGACCTGATGCTGAAGGCCCCGCCGCCCGCCCCTGACACGGGCTGTCGCTGACCCGCGGCAGCCTCGCGGTGCAATGGGCGCATCGTGCCTTCATCCCATCCGCCACATCCGCTAAGGTCGCGGCCCAATCGAAGAACCGGAATCGGTACATGCACCTCGTCCTCGTCGATGGCTCGACCTACATTTTCCGCGCCTATCACGCGCTGCCGCCGCTGACGCGCAAGTCGGACGGGCTGCCGGTGGGGTGCGTATCGGGCTTCACCAACATGCTGTTCAAGCTGACCGAGGACCTGAAGGGCGACAACGCGCCGACGCATATGGCCGTGGTGTTCGACTATTCGGGCAAGAGCTTCCGATCGGACTTCTACCCCGAATACAAGGCGCACCGGCCGCCGGCGCCGGAAGACCTGGTGCCGCAGTTCCCGCTGACCCGCGCCGCCACGCTGGCCTTCAACCTGCCGTCGATCGAGATGGAAGGCTGGGAGGCCGACGACATCATCGCCACCTATGCCTGCATGGCGCGCGATGCGGGCGGCAAGGTCACCATCGTCTCCACCGACAAGGACCTGATGCAGCTGGTCGACGACGGCAATATCCGCCTGCTCGACACGCTGCAGCGGCCGGGCGGGCCGCCGATGCGCTGGATCGGTCCGGACGAAGTGATGACCAAGTTCGGCGTCACCCCCGACAAGGTAATCGAGGTGCAGGCGCTGTGTGGCGACGCAGTCGACAACGTGCCCGGCGTCCCCGGCATCGGGGTCAAGACCGCCGCCGAGCTGATCAACACCTATGGCGATGTCGAAACGCTGCTCAGCCGCGTCAACGAGATCAAGCAGCCCAAGCGCCGCGAGAACCTGATCGCCCATGCCGAGAGTGCCCGCGTGTCGCGCCGGCTGGTGGAGCTCAGCCGCAACGTGCCGGTGCCCGTCGATCTCGATGGGCTGGCGCGCCACCCGATCCTCGCCTCGAAGGCCATCCCGTTTTTGAAGGCCATGGAGTTCAACACCTTCATGCGCCGGCTGGCGGCCAGCCTCGAAGCCAATCCCGACGATTTCGCCGCCGATCCGGAGCTCGTCGCCAAGGGCGCCGATGGCGCGGCCGTCGCCGGTACCGGCCATGCCGAGCCGGTCGCGGCGCATGGCGTTGCCACCGCCACCAATGACGAGGCGGCAAAGTTCGCCGAGGAGCGCGCGGCCAAGATCAAGGCGATCCCGCTCGATCTCGATGGCTACGAGACCGTCACGACGCGCGAGGCGTTGGAGGCCTGGGTCGCGCGCATCTACGAGGCCGGCACCGTCGCGGTCGACACCGAGACCACCGGGCTCGACAACCAGCAGGCCGGGCTGGTCGGCATTTCGCTCGCCACCGCGCCCAATGTCGCCTGCTACATCCCGGTCGGCCACGCCACCGGCGCCGACATGTTCGGCGGCGGCCGCGCCGAGGGCCAGATGGATCCGCGCGAGGCGTTGGAAATCCTGAAGCCCATGCTGGAGGACCGCTCGATCCTCAAGGTCGGGCACAACATGAAATACGATCTCGGCATCTTCATGCGCCACGGGATCAACCTCACCCCGTTCGACGACACGCTGCTGATCGCCTATGCGCTCGACGGCGCCCGTAACAATGGGCTCGAAGCCCTGGGCAACACCTGGCTCGGGCATGCCGGGATTTCGATCAAGGAGCTGATCGGCACCGGCAAGGCGCAGAAGACTTTTGCGGAAGTGCCGATCCCCGAGGCCGCGCGCTATGCCGCCGAGGATGCGGACCTTACCCTCCGCCTGTGGCTGGTGCTGAAGCCGCGGCTCGCGGCCGAGAACATGGTCAATCTCTACGAGACGCTGGAGCGCCCGCTCTCCCCCGTGCTCGCCCGCATGGAGCGGCGCGGCATTTCGGTCGACCGGCAGATCCTTGCCCGGCTCTCGGGCGATTTCGCGCAGCGCGCCGCGGCGCTCGAAGCCGAGGCCTATGAGCTGGCCGGCGAAAGCTTCAATCTCGGCTCGCCCAAGCAGCTCGGCGACATCCTCTTCGGCAAGATGGGGCTGCCGGGCGGCACCAAGACCAAGACCGGGCAGTGGTCGACCGGCGCGGATGTCCTCGAAGAGCTGGCGCTGCAGGGCATTCCGCTCGCCCGCACCATTGTCGACTGGCGGCAACTGACCAAGCTCAAGGGTACCTATACCGATGCGCTGCCCGCCTATATCAACCCCGAAACCGGCCGGGTGCACACCTCCTACAACCAGGCCTCGGTGCTGACCGGGCGGCTCAGCTCGAACGAGCCGAACCTCCAGAACATCCCGGTGCGCACCGCCGACGGGCGGAAGATCCGCACCGCCTTCGTCGCTCCGCCGGGCAAACTCCTGATCTCGGCGGACTACAGCCAGATCGAGCTCCGCGTCCTCGCCCATATTGCCGATATCCAGGCGCTGAAGGATGCGTTCGAGGAAGGGCTGGACATTCACGCCATGACCGCGTCGGAAATGTTCGGCGTCCCCGTCGAAGGCATGCCGTCCGATGTGCGCCGCCGCGCCAAGGCGATCAATTTCGGCATCATCTACGGCATCTCGGCCTTCGGCCTCGCCAACCAGCTGGGCATCGAGCGCTCCGAGGCGGGCGATTACATCAAGGCCTATTTCGCCAAGTTCCCGGGCATCAAGGACTACATGGATACCCAGCGCCGGCTGGTGAAGGCGCAGGGCTACGTCACCACGATCTTCGGGCGGAAGATCGGCTTCGAGAACGCCAATACCTCGAACCCGTCCGAGCGCGCCTTCATCGAACGCGCCTCGATCAACGCCCCGATCCAGGGCAGCGCCGCCGACATCATCCGCCGCGCCATGATCCGCATGGAAGGCGCCCTACGCGACGCCGGTGCCGAAGCCGCCATGCTGCTGCAGGTGCATGACGAACTGATCTTCGAAGTCGACGAAGCGCGCGCGGAAACGGTGATGCCGGTGATCGTCAAGACGATGGAGACGGCAGCCGAGCCGGCCCTACAGCTGACGGTGCCGATCAAGGTCGATGCGCATGCGGCCAAGGATTGGGACGGGGCGCATTAGGGGGGATACTCGCCGAAGCCAATATCGAAGGCCATTGCGGGTGGGGCGTCAAAGCTTGGCGTAACGGTTAATCTAGCTTTTGACGCCTCATCGTAAAAGCTTACGTTATTGTCCCACAAATCTCCAAAATATTTCTCGCTTGATACGTATTTTGTGCTCACTTTCCCCGCCCACCACCCCTTTCTAGAGAGCTCATAGGACGCTAACCACATTGACGACTTTAGCCCCGCTACAGACGCGAAGCTTGCCCAGTAGGATAGGTCGATTACACCATCCGTCTTACCGTTCTTGTGAATATTGTGTAGAAGAATTGCCACCACCGAACTTCTTAGATTAGTTAGCGTGTTGGCGACGGCAGCTGGAATGACGATGTCAGTTTCCCTTGCCCAAAATAATAGCCATGCAACTTCGCTTATGTGCGCGACCTCGGCCCTCTTAATAAGTTGCTCAAGTATAAAGTCTTGTATTAATTCAGTAGGAAGCTGTTTTTTCAAAGACAGCGCGGCCAAGTGCTCAGCTATGAAGCCCAAACAAGACGCCTCCCGCCGCGCGCAATACAACAACCACCTTACGAGATGGCCGACATTTTCGTCGTGCACCGCAAAAGTCACAACGCGCTTGACGCCAAAAAGCAGGACGTTGTCGCGCGGATTCTGGTCGGCGAGATAGGCGATCTGGTTGAAGTATGAGTCGAGTTCACCCTGCTGTCGGCCAACATTCGCAGTCAGGCTCGCCGAACGAATGAAGTTCAACCACTCCGGTGCGTGAGGTACTCCAACGCCATGGGTAGTCGTCTTCTCAGCGCTAAGCTCCAGTTGGTAGTCATAAAGGGCGGCGCTAAGGCTGGTTAGAGCGGCGGCCGGTGTCTCCTCCGACTTGAGGCCTATCATTATGTCATCCACGTATCGTACAGCCCGCCGGCTAAGGTCGTTCAGACCATTTCCAACGGACAGCACCTCGATCTCAGTGGCTATCAACTCGGAAATGATCCGAGATGTGTCAGGACCAATAGGGATCCCTGAGGTTTGACCCTGCTGACCTGCAGCTATTGCTTTGTCGAGGCTGTTCGCGAAATGGCCTTTGACGACTGGGTCTTTGTAGTTCGCTTTGTAGTATTCTTTACCAAGCAGAGCCCACGCAATGGAATGGGTATAAATCGACGGGTAAAATCTAGTGATGTCGGTCTTCACGTAACGACCGAATTCTGCCAATATTGCAGCTCTCCGCGCTGAGACCGCCAGAAAATCTACGCCGTTGACCGCCCTTCTTCCTGTAAATGTGATTTTTGGATCGAATTCACTAATTGTCGATCGCTTTATTCGGTCACGTATGTCTTTCCAATTTTCGCTGATTAACTCAGCCACCCTGAACTGATTGATAGGATTCACGATCGACAACTTCCGTCTAGCGTGTCCGTATCTTGGGATACTATAGTCCTCCGCGGACGTCCTGTAGCCGTCAATGTCCTCTGTTTTCCACGCAGCCCTGAATATATTCGACCGCGACCCAAAACTTTCCGTGGTAAATGGCGTTGGCAGCTCTGATGGAAAGTAGCCTCGCGACAGGAGACGCTTCATCCTCAATTCGATGAAGAAATTCGGCAGTAGTGCCAAGGGAAGCCTCCTAGTTGGCGACGTATTCGGGAATGACCTGCATAGGGTCGAACACGTCGAAGCCGAGGACCCGCAGAGATGGCATCACAATAGCGTTCTTGGTGGCTTCCTCGGTCTGAGCTACGGCCTGCGCACTAATGGCGCGCTTGGCCAGATCGGCAACATCATCCTTGAATGCCATGATATTTCCCCCGTCCCCTCGAATACATGACTCGACTTTGAGGCACGGGGCAAGAGTTATACGTATTCAGGGGCGTTGGCATTGGGCGCGCTGCCTAAGGCTGCGCCCCCTCCACCGGCTCCGCCGGTCCCCCTCCCCCGTTCTACGGGGGAGGACCCCAGCCGCCAGTCCAATGCCAATGACGCGCCCCTTGATCCTCCCCTGCGGAGCGGGGGAGGGGGACCACCCGTAGGGTGGTGGAGGGGGCGCCATCGGAGGGCTCCTAGCCGCAGCACCCCCCTACCCCACCTCCCCCAACCTCTTCTCCAGCCGTCTCCGCTCCGCCTCGTTGCCACACAATGCCAGTGCCCGCTCGAGTGCGGCCCTGCCCTCCGCCGCGCGCCCGGCGCGCAGATAGGCTTCGGCCAGGGCGGCTTGCGCGGGGAGGTAGCTGTCCAGTTCCCCATCGCGCAGCACCGCTTCGATCTCGGCGATGCCACGCGCGGCGCCTGAGGCCATGAACAATGCCACCGCCCGGTTCAGGCGGACCACGGCCGAGGGCATGGCTTCGAGCAGCAGGTCGTAGAGCCCGACGATCTCGGGCCAGTTGGTGGCGGCGTCGGTTTCGGCGCGGCAATGGACGGCGGCGATGGCGCCCTGGATGGCGTAGGGGCCGACCTCGCCAGTCGCAAAGGCCCGCTCGATCCACGCCTTGCCCTCGGCGATCAGTTCGCGCGACCACAGGCTCCGGTCCTGCTCGGGCAGCAGCACGCTTTCGCCCGCCGCCTCGCGGGCCGCGCGCCGCGCCTCATGCATCAGCATCATGCCGAGGAGGCCGAACACTTCGGCATCGGGCAAGAGGTCGGCGAGCAACCGGCCGAGCCGGATGGCCTCGCCGGACAGCAGCTCGCGCGTCAGCGCCGGCCCGGAACTTGCGACATAGCCCTCGTTGAACAGCAGGTAGACGACCTGCAGCACGCTTTGCAGCCGGGCCGCCATTTCGGCGCGTCCGGGCACCTCGTAGGGCGGATTGGTTTCCTTCAGCCGCGTCTTGGCCCTGACGATGCGCTGCGCCACGGCGGGGGTGCGCTGGAGAAAGGCGCGGGCGATCTCCTCGGTGGTGAGGCCACAGACCTGCCGCAGCGTCAGCGCCACCTGCGCATCGGGGGCGAGCACCGGGTGGCAGCACATGAAGATCAGCCGCAACTGGTCGTCGGCCAGGATCAGGTCCTCGCTGGGCATGGCATGGGGCTCGGGATAGAGGGTCTGGACGATGTCGAAGCGCGCGGCGGCAAAGCGGGCCCGGCGGCGCGCCTTGTCGATGGCGCGGAAGCGCCCGGCCGAGACCAGCCAGGCGGCCGGATTGCGCGGCAGCCCGGCCCCGGGCCAGTGCTCGGCGGCGGCGAGGAAGGCGTCGTGCAGCGCCTCTTCGGCCTGGTCGAAATCGCCCAGGAGCCGGATCAGCGTCGCCAGCACCTGCCGCGAATGCTGCCGCCAGGCGGCCTCGATGTCGATCTGCCCCATCGGTGTCGCGGCCCCGCTGCGCTCAGAGCGGCTGGCGCGTCAGCTTGCCGATCGGGCGGACCTCGATGGAGCCCATGGTCGCGAGCGGCATCTTCGCCGCGAGGTCGATCGCCTCGTTGAGGTCGCGCGCCTCGACGATGAAGAAGCCGCTGAGATATTCCTTGGTTTCCATGAACGGGCCGTCGGTGGCGGTCAGCGTGCCGTCCCACTTGCGCACCGTCACGGCGGCGGAGGTGGGCTGCAAGGGCTCGGAGGTTACGTAGTGGCCGCTCGCCTGCAGCTCCTCGTCGTAATCGAGCATGGCATTGCCGTAGCCGCGGCGTTCGCCCTCGCTCAGCGGCTCGAACTTGGCGTCGTCCAGGTAGATCAGAAACATGTATTGCATGGGCTGAAGCTCTCCAACGTGATCGGGATAGACGATTGGCCGCCGGCGTTTTCGACGGGCGGCAAAAGAGTCTTCGACTTGTCGAATCCGTCCTCCCCGCTTCGTCCATCTGCCAGCACCACAGCTTGCAGATGGCACCGCATGAACGATCTTCACATCGCCCAGTCGGCAATACAAATGGCATCCTGGGAGCGTCGCAGGCGCGAACGCGACGCCGCGCCACCGCGTGGCCGGCGCCGGATCTGGCTGAGGCTGGGCATCGTGGCCGTGCTGGCCCTGCTGCTCGCGGCCTATGTCGCGGTGACGATTGCCCGGCCGTGGTGAGCGGGTGCGGGGACATGGCCTGAGGTCTCCCAGTCCGCCTCACCCCCCTCCACCATCCTTCGGATGGTCCCCCTCCCCCGCAAGCGGGAGAGGATCAAGAGGGGTTCAGCCTAGGCACCGGACGCGCAGTCGAGGTCCTCTCCCGTTTACGGGGGAGGGGACCGGCGCAGCCGGTGGAGGGGGGTGCTACATGAACCAAACCCAACTTATCCCCGCCCTCGCCAAACAGGCGATGCGGTCAGTGCTTAGGCGTCGGCCCTGGCGGCGAGGCTCTCGACATCGACGCCGGCTTCCATCAGGCGCAGCCGGGCCGCGGCCAGGATTTCCGGAGCGAAGTCGTCGGCGTAGCGGAGAACGATCGCCTCGCCGGTCAGGTCGGGCCGGTTGCGCTCCAGCAGCATCCTGAACCCCTCGGTCGGCAGGCTGTTGTTGGCGAAATCGGCCAGGGTCTGCTTCTCGCCCACCTTGGCGATCTTCTGGCGGGTGCGGGTCAGCCGTACGGCGCGGCCACGCTCCTCGCGCAGTATTTCTTCGAAGGCGAAAATCGTCTTCCAGAATTCGTGCTCGACGGTGCCGGGCTTTTCCGCGGGCTGCACGGTGATCAGCCGATCAAAGGCAGCATCGGCGACTTCGGTGACGCCCTTCAATTTCGCATTGCGCACCGTATTGCGCAGCCGCTCGGGGTCGGTCATTTCGGCAATGGCCTCGAGAACCCGGCTATGATCGACGATTTTTTCTGACTTTTTTTCCATCGCCCTATGTGGGCCTTCACACCCGCAACTGCAACACATATCCCCGCACCGGCAGACGATCACGGTGGGGAAGTCCTGGGAAGTGAGGGCTCGCCACCCTTGCCCCCGGCGCTGCAAAGCCTTAACCAGCCGGGCTGAAGCTGATAACATTCGCCACATTCGCGCAGTATCGGGGCCTTCGGCATCCCCCGGCGCGCCGGCAACAGGGCTCTCGAGCATGAACTGGATCAACAACGTCGTCCGTCCCCGCATCCGCTCCTTCCTCAAGCCGAAGGACACGGGCGCGGAAAATCTCTGGGTCAAGGATCCCGAGTCCGGCGAGATGGTGTTCTACCGCGATCTCGAAGCCAATATGTGGGTGGTGCCGAATTCCGGCTACCACATGAAGATCAAGGCGTCGGACCGCCTCGCGACCTTCCTCGACGAGGGGCAGTATTCCACCGTCGCCCTGCCCGCGGTCGCCACCGACCCGCTGAAATTCCGAGATTCCAAGCGCTATGTCGACCGGCTGAAGGAACAGCGGGTAAAGACCGGCATGGAAGACGCCGTGGTGGTTGCCACCGGCGCACTGTTCGGCCAGCCGGTAACGGTGGGCGTCCAGGATTTCGACTTCATGGGCGGCTCGCTCGGCATGGCGGCGGGCTCGGCCATCATCACCGGGCTCGAAACCGCCGTCGAGCGGAAGACCCCCTATGTGCTGTTCGTCTCGTCGGGCGGCGCCCGCATGCAGGAAGGCATCCTGTCGCTGATGCAGCTGCCGCGCACCACGGTGGGCGTGCTCCGCCTGCGTGAGGCCGGGCTGCCGTTCATCGTCGTGCTCACCAACCCGACCACCGGTGGCGTCACCGCCAGCTATGCCATGCTGGGCGACGTGCACATTGCCGAGCCGGGCGCGCTGATCGGCTTTGCCGGGCCGCGCGTCATCGAGCAGACCATTCGCGAAAAGCTCCCCAAGGGCTTCCAGCGCTCGGAATATCTTTACGAGCACGGCATGGTCGACATGGTCGTCCACCGCCATAACCTCCGCGAAACCATCGGGTCGCTGGTCGGTATCCTGACCAAGTCGCCGGTGCGCGCCGAGTTGAGCGACACCGTGCCGGCGCGGCTGACGACGCCGGTCGAGACCAGTGCCGAGGCGCTGGCCAATATGCCGGTGGCCGCGCACGCCGAATAGGCGACGAATTACGGGGTGGAGGGCGCTTCTGTGAGCGCCCGCCCGGGTGCTAAGAAGCCGCCATGCTCCTGTTCGAGAATCTGGTCCCCGTGTCCCGCACCGACGCTATCCTGAAGCGCCTGCTCGCGCTGCATCCCAAACTGATCGACCTGAGCCTGGTGCGCATCGAGCGGCTGCTGGGCCAACTCGGGCATCCGGAAGATCACCTGCCGCCGGTGATTCACGTGGCGGGCACCAATGGCAAGGGCTCGACGGTCGCCTATCTGCGCGCCTTTCTCGAGGCTTCGGGCAAGAAGGTGCATGTGCTGACCTCGCCGCACCTGGTTCGCTTCAACGAGCGCATCCGGCTGGCCGGCAAGCTGGTGTCATCGCGGCGGCTCAACCAGGCGCTGGAGGCCTGCGAGGCGGCCAATGGCGGCGCGCCGATCACGTTTTTCGAGATCACCACCGCTGCCGCCTTCAAGCTCTTCGCCGAGGTGAAGGCCGACTACCTGCTGCTCGAAACCGGCATGGGAGGCACCTATGACGCCTCCAATGTGGTCAAGGACCCGCTGGGTGTGATCATCACCCCGGTGGACTACGACCACCAGCATTTCCTCGGCAATACGCTCACCGAGATCGCCGGCGAAAAGGCGGGCATCTTCAAGCGCGGCGCCAAGGCGGTGTTCGGCCGGCAGCGCGACGAGGGCCGCGCCGTGCTGGTGCGCCGGGCCGCGAAGCTCGGCATCACGCCGAAGATTATGGGCGAGGATTTCGACGGCCGCGCCGAGGACGGGCGCCTCGTCTACCAGGACGAGGACGGGCTGCTCGACCTGCCGCCTCCCGCTCTGCTCGGCCCGCACCAGTTCGACAATGCGGCGCTGGCCATTGCCGCCGCCCGGCATTTCGAGCTGCCGGTCAGCCAAGCCGATATCGCCACGGGGCTCCGCAGTGTCGACTGGCCGGCGCGGCTGATGCCGCTCGAAGGCACGCTGACCAAACTGCTGCCCGAGGGATCGGAGATCTGGCTCGATGGCGGGCACAATGCCCATGGCGCCGCCGCCCTGTCGCTGGCGCTGAAAGAGATCAATGATCGCCGGCCGCTGCCGATGGTCATGGTCGTCGGTATGATGAACACCCGCCGCCCGGCCGATTTCCTCGCGCCCTTCGTCGGCATGGCGGAGAAGGTGTTCGGCCTGACTATTCCGGGCGAGCCAAATGCCCATGACGGTGCGACGATCACCAGCGAAGCCACGGCTGCCGGGTTCGTCGCCGAGGAGTCGCGTTCGATCCTCAATGCCCTGGCTGGCGCCGCTGCTGCAGGCAAACCGCTGCGGGTGGTGTTCTGCGGCTCGCTCTACCTCGCCGGACACGTGCTGCACCAGAACGGCACGCCGCCAACTTGAGACGGGGACTTATCCCCGCCCCGCAGCTGTCGTGGCAGTCTTCACGCCGCGACGCTGTCCAGCCACTTGATCAGCTGCACGCGCGACTGGCCGGCGCCGACCTTGTAGTCGACAGGTTCGCCGTCCTTGAAGACGATGAGCGTGGGCATGGAGCGGACATTGAAGCGGGCGGTGATGCCGGGGTTGGCGTCGACATCGAGTTTGACGATCTTGACCTTGCCAGCGAGTTCCCGGCTCAGCTCGTCGAGCACCGGGTCCATCGCCTTGCAGGGCGGGCACCATTCGGCCCAGAAATCGACCAGTACCGGTTCGGTCGCGCCCAGCACTTCGGCATCGAAATTCGTATCGTTCACCCGGTCGGCCATGGCCTGCTCCATCGTTGATAGGCGATGGACGCTAGTGGGAGTCGCAGCGATCCCCAAGGCATGGCATTGCGCCACTTCGCAGCAACGGGAATTGCCATTCCTGTCCCGGATACGGCAACGCCGCCAGCGAGAGCCAGCGGCGTTGCGGAAATCAGCAGTCGGCTATGCCAACCGGCTTCTATCAGGCCGCGTGGCCTTCCAGCCACTTGGCGAGACCGGCCTTGGGGGTGCCGGCACCGATCTTCATGTCGGCGGCTTCGCCGCCCTTGAACAGGATCATGGTCGGGATCGAGCGCACGCCGTACTTGACCGTGGTGTTCGGGTTTTCGTCGACGTTCAGCTTGACGATCTTCACCTTGCCAGCCAGCTCGGTGGAGAGTTCCTCGAGCACTGGCGAGATCGCGCGGCAGGGGCCGCACCATTCGGCCCAGAAATCGACGAGCACGGGCTCTTTCGATGACAGGACCTCGTCGCCAAAATTGGCGTCGGATACGTGGGTCGTCATTGGGATTTGCCTTTTGGGTTGAAAGCGGCGGTCTGTGTGATCCAAAAGCTGGTAGGAGTCCAGTTTGACTTCAACGTATGTCACCCGATGGTGAACTCGGCTGCAGCTTCCGCCAAAGCCGCAGAATCGAAGTTTAGCAGGGATTCCAAGCGCGTCCAGAGGATGGCGGCCTCAATCCGTGCACTGGGGAAAAGCTGACCTGCAACTGACGCATAGAGCCCAAGCTGCGCCAGATAGGCGTTCGGGACGTCTTCGACCCGCTCCGCCGGCCGGGAATCGGACTTGAAATCGAGGATCAGCACGGAATCCGGGCGAACGACCAGCCGATCGATGCGGCCGGCGAAGCGCACTTTCGCACCCCGGCGCGTGCCTTCGGCGAGAAATGGCACCTCGGCGCGGCTGTCGGGCCCGAACAAACCGGCGAATTCCGGCTTCGACAGAATCGATAGCGCCGTGCTCGCCAGCCCCGCGTGCTCCTCGGCACCTTCGGGCCAAAGCGCCAGCAGCGCCCGCCGGGCGATGTCGGGGCGCAGCGCAGGCGCAATGGTCGGCAGATGCTGCAGCAGCGCGTGCAGTGCCAGCCCGGAGCGACGCGCCGCCTCGGCATCGCGGACGGCCTCGGCCGCCGTGCCCAGCAGTTCCCCCTCGGGGGTCGGGCCATGCGACGCCAGCCGCGAGGGCGCGAGGGTCGGGACCAGCGCCGGCCGCGGCAAGGGCGGCAACAGCAATGGCGCGTCGACGAGGTCCGCGACGGCTTCAACCGGCTCAGCCAATCGCGGCGGTGGCGTCTCCTTGGGGAAGCGCAGCCCTGCCCCCGGCATATCGAGCACCACGGCATGCGGCTCAAGCGCACTCGCGACCGCGTCGTACCAGCTGCCATCGGGTTTGGCGGACGCGGTGAGGGCACCGGTCAGGTAGAGTTCGTCCTCGGCCCGGGTCATGGCGACATAGAGCCGTCGCCAGTACTCGCGGAGCTGGTGCGCGCTGCTGGCGCGACGGATATCCCCGATGCCGGCAATGGTGTCATCTTTGGAGGCCAGATGCACCAGCACCTCCCCCAGCCCCTCGGCATGCGCAATATAGACTGGACGGTTGAGCTGGGTGGTCGCCGGCTTCGCCGTAGCGTCGGCGAGGATGACGATGGGCGCCTCGAGCCCCTTGGCGCCATGCACTGTCATCACCCGCACCCCGGCGGCACGCTCGCTCAGCTCACGCTTGATGGTGACATCGCGGGTTCGCATCTGAGCGAGAAAGCCCTGCAGCGAGGGCTGCGGGGTCTGCTCATGGCTCAGCGCCAGGTCGAGGAACTCGGCGAAGACGTCATCGACCTCTTGGCCGAGCCGGGCATGGAAGCGCTTCAACCCGCCCTCGGCATTGAGGATGCGGGCAAAGAAGTCATAGGGCCGTTCGAGATCGAGCCGCCCGCGCCACGCTTCCAGTCGCGCCGAAGCCTCGCGCGCCGCCGGCAGGTCAGACTCTCCCAGCGCTTGCCAGAGCGTCTGGCGATCCGGCCGATGCGCAGCAATCGCCATCAGCTCGTCCTCACTGACATCGAACAGCGGCGAGCGCAGCACGGCGCCCAGTTGCAGGTCGTCGGCGGGGTTCAGCAGCACATCGCCCAGCGCCATCAGGTCGAGCACGGCGATATGGGTGGTGACGGCCAGACGGTCGGCACCCGGCGTCGGGATGCGCTGCCGGCGCAGGGCGCGGATGACCTCGTGGAACAGTGCCGAGCGCGACTGGACGAGAACGAGGATATCCTCGGCCCGCACGGAGCGTCCCCGCGCCGCGAGCGGCCGCTCCGTATCGAGCCAGGCGCGGATCTCCCCGGCGATGCGCTCGGCCACCTGCCGCACGGCGCTTCGGGTGTCGATGGGCGCATCCACCACCCAGCCCTCGTCGCGGGGTGCTTCCGGCGGCAGGTCCTGGATATAGGGCCAGACCGTCACCGTGCCGCCCTGGTCGCGGCGGGCGGTGCGGTGGCGGATCTCGCCATCCTCGAGCACGGCCTCGCGCCGTTCGGCATCGGCAAAGACCAGGTCCACCGCTTCGAGCACGCCGGGGAGTGTCCTGAAACTGGTGTTGAGCTTCACCTTCTCATAGGTGACCTTGGCCGCTTGCGCCCGGATGACATACTCGTTGCCGACATCCTTGTAGCGCTCGGGATCGGCGCCCTGGAACGAGTAGATCGACTGCTTGCCGTCGCCGACCACGAACAGCGTGCGCGGCCCCTCGATGCCGCCTGGCTCGAAGAAATCCTCCACCAGCCGGTCGATCACCTTCCACTGCTCGGGATTGGTGTCCTGGCTTTCGTCGACAAGGATGTGGTGCAAGCCGCCATCGAGCTTGTAGCGGACCCAGGGGCCGACCTCGTCATTGGCGAGCAGCGCTGCCATCCGGGCGATGAGGTCGTCGAAATCGAGCAGCGAGCGGGCGCGCTTGTCGTCTTCGTAGCGCTGGACGATGGCGCCCAGGAGCTCGATCAGCGCCTCCGAGCGTTCGACGAGGCGGGTGCGGCGCAGCCTGTCGGCAAGGCGTTCGAGGCGCGTGGCCTCCTCCTCCAGCCGCAGGCAGAGAGCGGGATCTCGGTCGCGCAGCACCTTCTTGGGGAACGTCTTGGGCACGGTGCCATCAGCGGTGAGCCAAGTGGCGAGCAGTGCCTCTGCCGTCGGCCGCTTGTCGCCGAGAGCGAAGAGCTTGTCCTCGAAGCGGCTGCCGCCAGGCTCGGGCGGGCAGATGGCGAAGACAGCGGCATGCCCGGCGCTATCGAACGGGTAGCGGTCGACGATCTCTGCCCGCAGGCTGGCGCTGGTGTCGCCCCTGCGGTGGCCGACAAGGTTGCGCAGCCGCTGCCGCGCCGCCTGGGGTGCGGCAAGCAGGTCCCGCAGCTTGGGTCCTGTGGCGAGCGCTGCGGTGATCGCCGCATCGAGCGCATGGTCCGACAGCGCGTCGAACAATGTCGCGACGGCCTCGGGCACCGGACCCTCGCCCTTCAATCCGGCCGCCATGATGGTCTCGCGGGCGGCGAGGATCAGTTGCTCGCGCTCGAAATCCTCGATGACGCCGAAATCGAACGGCACACCGGCCTCGACCGGGAAGCGGTGCAGCACCGCCTCGCAGAAAGCGTGGATGGTCTGGATGCGCAGGCCACCGGGCGTTTCCAGCGCGGTGGCGAACAGCTTTCGCGCATCGCCAAGCATGGTCTCGTCCGGCGCGGTGCCGGTCAGATCCGCGAGTGCCTTGCTCAGCGCGGGCTCGCTCGCCAGCGCCCACTCGGCCAGCCGGTCGGCGACGCGCTGGCGCATCTCGGCGGCCGCGGCCTTGGTGTAGGTGAGGCAGAGGATCTGGTCGGGGCGGACTCCCGCCAGCATCAGGCGCAGCACGCGATCGGTGAGCACGCGGGTCTTGCCCGAGCCGGCATTGGCCTCCACCCAGATCGAAGCGAGCGGGTTGGCGGCCTGACGCTGGGCACCGATGATGTCGGGGTCGAGAGGATCGCGGAGCGGACGTTCGGTCATTCGTCCTCTCCGGCATCGATGGTCCATTCGTCGGTGCGCGCCAGATGATCGTAATCACCGGCAAAGCGCTGCTTGGCGAGCGGGCGGATGCGGGCGGTCATGGCGCGGTCGTCGCGCAGCAGCCAGGCCGCAACCAGCGATTGGAGGAAGCGGCCAGCTGTGTCAGTCGCCTCAGCCAGCCCCACCCCTTTCTCAAGGGCAAACCCGTGCGGCAAGAAGGCCTCGGGGCCGAGGCCGATCTTGATATAGGTCAGCGCCTCGGGCGTACTCGCCGCAATCCCCTCGAAGCCGCCCTGCTGCACCAGATGCGCTTCGAGCAGAAGTTGCGGCGCCTCATAGGAACGCATGGTCTTGGCATCGGGGATGCTGCCGGTCTTGTAGTCGATGATCTCGAAACCGCCGTCGGCCATGATGTCGACGCGGTCGGCGCGGCCAGTGAGAACAAAGCCCGTCGGATAGGCGTGCTTGGCGCTGATTTCGGCATGGCGCTTCAGCACCCGGCCATCGCGTTCGCGCTCGAAGGTGAGAAAAGCATCCGCGGCGCGGGCAAAGCGGCTGAGCCAGAGGTCGCGGCGTTCGCCAATGGCGTCGAGCCCGGAGAACTCTTCACGTGCAATGTCCATCAGCGTTGCCTGCGCGTCATCGGCAAACACGTCGTGGCCGTCGATGACGAAGCGGGCAAAGATATCGTGGACGATCTGGCCGCGCTCGCGCCCCTCGGGCGTCTCGCCCAGCCTGGCCATGCGACGCAGCCTCAGCACATATTTGGCATGGATGTCGTAGGGTGAGCGATAGAGCGTCTCGATATCGGTGACCGACAGCTGCCGCGGCCGCAAGGGGAGCGGCGGACGCGGCTCGGGCCGTCGCGCCGGCACCGGCGGGCCATCATTGAGGTCGAGCCGGCGCGCGAGACTGCGCCAGCGGGCCCCGCGCGACCGCAAGTCGCGGCTCCATGTCTCGCCGACCAGCGCCTCGAGCCGCTGCAGAAAGCGCGACGGCAGCGCCGGCGATGTGCCGCGCCGCTCGGCGAAACTCAGCAGCACGTGCTGGTTGCCGAGCCCCATCTCGAAATCATGCGCCGCCTGTCCATGCTGGCGTTCCGGCGGCTCGAGCCCGGCGGCGAGCCGCATGCCGCGGCTCAGCCAGGGGCCGGGATCGGCCGGTTCGGGCCAGATCTCCTCGTTGAGGCCGGCGAGCACCAGCAGGTCCGGGTTCATCAGCCGCGCCTCGAGCCGGCCCCAGATGGCGATGTCGTCACGGCGCGGCACCGGGCTCGTCACCTTGGCCCCAGCCATCAGCGCCGCGAGGACGGAATCGAGGCCAATGGGGGCGAAAGGCGGTCCCGGATCCGCGAGACCCGCGAGGTCGGTGACCCAGCGGCGGAAGGTCTCGGTGCCGTCCGGCAATGCCCCGGCTTCGCTGCCGTCGACCACGGCTTCGAACGCGCTGCCGATGGCTGCCGCCAAGGCGGCGGCGTCAATTGCCGGCTTCTCCAGCACCTCGCAGAGCGGCCGCAGGGCCGCATCCAGCGCCGCCAGCAGGGTCTCGATAGCAGCGGCATCGGCGGCAGACAGCGCGCGCTTGTCAGCAGGGTCGGCGCGGCGCGCGACCAGCGCACGAAGACCGGCAATGCCTTGCCCAGGCCGCTCGCCACGCAGGACCCGCACATCGAGGAGCCGGGCGGTGGCCGCAACCTGCGCCCGCCCCAGCCCGAGATGGGTGGCGCGATTGTCGAGCAGCGCCATCAGGTCGACCGGGGCAAGTCGCGAGGTGGCCGCGGCCAGGGCGATGCGGGCCAGACGGCCGGCGCCGGATTGGAACAGCGGCGTGCCGGCCGCGTCGTCGACGTCGATATCGAAGCGCCGCAGGTCCTCGACGATGCGACGCGACAGGGTCTGGTCGGGCGAGACGATGCCGACTGTGCGCCCCTGCTCCAGCGCATCGCGGACCGCGATGGCGATGGCGCGCGCCTCCTCGTCCACCGTCCGCGCCGCAAGGATCTCCACTCCGGCAAGGGCCTCGTCGAGCTGGCTGGCGATAGCGGTTCGGGCTTCGGCCCAGTCGGCCGTTTCCGCCGCCGGTGCGAGCGCCAGACGAACCAGCCGGGTTCGCGGCGCGTCCGTCGGCTCGAGGTCCACCACCCCGGTGGGCACCGTGCCAAGCCGGCGCAGCAGGCCGGCCATGGCATATTGCGGATGCCCATGCGGCTGTGTGCCGGCATCGAGCAGTCTGGCGAAGCGCTCCGATGCCAGCGTGTTGTCGAGCCCGGGCAGCACCACGGCGCCGCGCGGAAGGGCCAGGATGGCCTTCAGCAGCTCCGCCGTGGCCGGGATCGAGCCGGTGGAGCCGGCCGCAATGACCGGACGCTCGCCATAGACCAGCGGTGCGGCAGCGGCCTGCCGGCGCAAGCGGTCATTGCGCAAGACGGCGGGGTCGGCGCAGCCCCGGCCGGCAAGGTTCAACGGCCAGGTCTCGACGGCGATCTCGAGCAATTGCCGGGTCTGCTGCCAGTTTTCCGCGAGGTCCAGCTTGCCGATCTCGTTGTCGAGCGCGGACAGTTGCCCGCCCTCGATGGCGAGGTCGTCGATCACCGTGCCGAGGCTGTGGGCCAATCCGAAGACCTCGGCGGCGTTGGGCGGATTGGCCAGCACCTGCCTGCCCCGTTCGGTCACCGCCCAGGCCGCCACCAGCCGGGCGAGGGTCAGCGTCCGTTCGATCCCGCTGGCCGAAGCAAACGGCTCCGGCGCGTCGTAGGGCGGCAGGAAGGGTTCTTCGTCTGCCACCTCACCACCGAACGTGCGGATGTCAGGCAACAGCGTTGCGCCACCGAGGCGCTCTGCGAAGATCCGGGCCAGCGCCAGCCTTGCGCGGCGGGTGGGGAGGATGATCGTGACATCGCTCAGCCAGAACGGGCCCATCCGGTCCCAGCCGCCGAGCAGCGTGCCGTCGAGCACGCGCGCCGCGAGCGTTTCGAGGAAACGCCGGTCGGGTGCGATGGTGAAAAGCGAGTCGTGGCGCATGGCGCGGGATTTGATCGGCCGCGGGGGCATAAGTCCAGCGGACTAGAGGGACCGGTTGTCGGCGAAGCTGACTTGCGCCGCACGCCCGTTGCCGCCGGCGGGAATGGCGAGCTTCACCTCCACCGTGGCCAGCGCCGCCAGATGGGGATCGCGCTCGGCCCATTCCAGCAGCACGATCGCCTCGGGCCGGTCGAGCAGGCCGAGCTCATCGGTCTCGCGCGGATCGGCAATGCGATAGAGGTCGGCATGCAGCACCGGGCCCTGCGGCGTGTCATAGGGCTGGACCAGCGCAAAAGTGGGCGACGGGACATCGAGTTCGGCATCGCCGGAAAGGGCGCGGATGATGGCGCGGGCCAATGCGGTCTTGCCAGCGCCGAGATCGCCTTCGAGACGCACGATGTCGCCCGGCCGCAGGACTGCTGCCAGTCGCTGCCCGAGGGCGGCCGTCGCCGCGTCGTCTGGAAGGAAGATGTCCCCGCTCATGCCGCCTGATCTAGACTGGCAGCAGCGTATGGCAAAGCCCTATTCGGCAGCACCGGCCATCGCCGCATCGCTGGGCAGGCTGACGATGATGCGGCTTCCGCGCGGTTCGCGCCGTTCGAGGCTGATGGTGCCGCCATGCAAGTTGACGAAGGCCCGAACGATGGCAAGGCCGAGACCGGCGCCACGCTGGCGGGCGGAGCTGGAAAGCGGTTCGGTCCGATCAAGCAGCGCGGCGCGCACTTCCTCACTCATCGCGGCTCCGTCGTCTTCGACGACAAACTGGATCCGGCCGGTCCGGCCGGTCACGGTCAGGCGAACCTCACCGCCGGGCTCGGCGAAGCGGGCGGCGTTGGAGAGGAGGTTGTAGAGGACCTGGACGATGCGGGTGCCGTCGGCGATGAAGGGCGGCAGGTCCGGCTCGATTTCGACCTTGAGGTTGAGCGGCCGCTCGCCATCGACCTCGGGGAAGGTGGCGACGACGCCGGCGCGGGCCTTCTCGACCAGTGCGGCGACATCCTGCGGCTCGGGGCGCAGCTCCGCGATACCGGCATCGACAGTCGCGAGGTCGAGGATGTTGTCGATGAGGACGCCAAGCGTGACGCTGGAGGCGCGGATATAATCGGTGTAGCGCGCCTGGCGCTCGTTGAGTTCCCCGGCCGTGCCCGAGGCGAGCAGATCGGCGAAGCCGATGATGTTGGTCAGCGGCGAGCGCAGCTCGTAGGAGACGTTCTGGACGAACGCGTCCTTCAGCCGGTCGGCCGTCAGCAGCGCGTCGTTCTTTTCCTTCAGCACCCGCTGGTAATTGGCGCTCTCGGTGACATCGAGGAATGTCATCATGGTCTGCCCGTCAGGCAGGCGGGTGATGGCGAAGTCGACCAGCTTGCCGTCGGCGCGGGTGATGCGCCCCTGCTTGTCGGAGCGGGTCGGGTTGAGATCGATGATCGAGCGCTTGAGGTCGCGCCAGATGGCGGCCCCATCTTCGGGCAGGGCCTTGCCGACATCCTCGGCGATCTGGTCGATATGCGGATTGGACGCCAGCATATTGGTCGGCAGCTTCCACAGCGTCGAGAGCCGTGGGTTGGACAGCGTCAGCCGGCCATTCGTGCCGAACACGGCCACCGCCTCGGTGAGGCCGTTGAGCGTCGAGCGCTGCACGTCGAGCAGGGCGCGGTGCTGGCTCTTCAGGTTGAGCTGGTCGGTGATGTCCTCAAAGACATAGATCACGCCACCCTGCGGCGAAGCGGGCGCGGCGATGACCTGCACGGTCCGGCCATCGGGCAGGTGCCACGGGTCGAGTTCCTTGGGCGTCTTGAGCTGGTAGCTCGCCAGGTGCTTGGCCCGCCAGCCGTGATAGTCGGGATCGTTGGGCAGCTTGCCATCGGTACGCAGACGGTCGAGCACGGCACGCTCGTCCATGCCGATCTGCAACCAGGCGGGATCCAGCGACCAGAGCGCGCAATAGGCGCTGTTGAACTGCACCAGTTCGCGGCGAGCATTGAAGATGGCGATGGGCGTTGCGAGGGCATTGATGATGGCGCTCAAGTGCGCGAGGCCGCTGTCGCGCGCCGGCTCCTTGGGCTGGGCATGCAGATAGCCGGCCGATCCGCCTTGCACGGCGAACTGAACCAGCTTGAAAGCGCCGGCATCGCCGAGCACGACTTCGGTCGTTTCGGGCTGCGCGGAGGCGGCGGATGCCGGGCGATTGCGCTGTTGGCCATCCAGCAGTTCCGCCGGCTGCTCGTCGCTGCTGCGGCGACCAATGGCACGCGCGAGATCGTGATAGGCGGTGTTGGCGAAAACGATGCGGCCCGCGCTGTCGCGCAGGAATGCCGGCTTCATCAGGCTGGCAAGAACGGCGCGGGCAGTGGCATTGGGCTGTGTTCCCAGCTCGACCCGTTCCGGCATGGCGACGCGCGGTGCTCCCTGCGGTCGCAGTCGCAGGATCGTGCCATTGCCGAGCAGGCTGCCGATGGCCCGCACCGATTGGCCATCCAGCGCTTCGAGACCGATCTCGAACGGCCGGCTGTCGGTGTTCAGCCCCGCAAGGGCGTCAGTGAGCTTGGCGGCATCCGTTTCGGTGAGCCAGGAGGTGAAGTCGAGCACGGCATCGGCGCGCCGGCCGGCTGGCAGAAAGGCGCTCGGCTGGCCGAGGACCCGCGGTCCGGCAGGACCGTCGGTCCACAAGACGATCATTTCGCGCGAGCCGGACAGCAGCGTCTCGTAGTCATCGACGAGGGCGCGGAGCGCGGCCACCTGCTCGGCCGAACGCAGGCCGGTGCGTCGGCCTTCGGCGAGCATGCGCCGGACGATGGCGGTTGCAATGAACGCGAAGGCACCGGCACCGATGGCGATCGCCGCAGGCGCCGCCCCCATGATGCTGGATACGTTGATGCCCTGGGCCAAGGCCGGCGTCGCGCTGAAGAGGGTGACCAGGCTCGCGGCCGTTACCGCGAATCCCCCTTCGATCCGGAAACGCTCCGGCCCCATATATTGCCCCTTTTTCTGCTGCCGCCGCCGCGGACCCTGCGAAGAAACCGCAGGGCGTACGCCACTCGAAAAGCGCGCCGAGCCCCCAGGTCCGCCACGCTTCGCTGGCCAGAACCCGTAACCAGCGAATCACCCGACATTACCGAGCCGCGACTCGCGCAAAAAGAGTCAAATTGTATGTGTGGAGCGGGGATGTGCTGCAGATTGGCAGTTGACCCGAGTCCGAACAGTGAACAATTGGTTAACGCGCTGCGTTGCCCACAGGGCATTTGCGCCGGCCCCCAATCGGGCCGCGCAAAGCGTGCGTGCTTCCGGTGCCTGGCCCCTGAAAAGCAGAGGGGCGCCAGAGGCGCCCCGACAAGATCAGTAACGGTACTGTTCCGGCTTGAACGGCCCGTCGGTGCTCACGCCGATATAATCGGCCTGGCCCTTGCTGAGCTTGGTGAGGGTGGCGCCGAGCTTGGCGAGATGCAGTTCGGCAACCTTCTCGTCGAGATGCTTGGGCAGCACGTGCACCTTGTTCTCGAGCTTGTCGCCATTGGTCCACAGCTCGATCTGGGCGAGCGTCTGGTTGGAGAACGAGGCGCTCATCACAAAGCTCGGATGGCCGGTGGCGTTGCCGAGGTTGACCAGGCGGCCTTCCGACAGCAGCACGATGCGCTTGCCCGGGGCCAGCTCGACGATATCGACCTGCGGCTTGACGTTGGTCCACTTGTAGTTGCGGAGCTCGGCAACCTGGATCTCGTTGTCGAAGTGGCCAATGTTGCACACGATGGCCATGTCCTTGAAATTGCGGACATCATCGAGAGTGACAACATCCTTGTTGCCGGTGGCGGTCACCACGATATCGGCGCGGGGCGCGGCATCGGCGAGCGTCACCACCTCATAGCCATCCATCGCGGCCTGCAGGGCGCAGATCGGATCGACTTCCGTGACGAGGACGCGGGCGCCGGCGCCGCGCAGCGACTGGGCCGAACCCTTGCCGACATCGCCATAGCCGCAGACGATGGCGACCTTGCCGGCCATCATCACGTCGGTGCCGCGGCGGATCGCGTCCACCAGGCTCTCGCGCGTGCCGTACTTGTTGTCGAACTTGGACTTGGTGACGCTGTCGTTGACGTTGATCGCCGGGAAGGGCAGCTCGCCCTTCTGCTGCAGCTGGTAGAGCCGCATGACACCAGTGGTCGTCTCCTCGGAGACGCCGCGGATGGCCGCCTTGATGCGCGAGTAGAAGGTCGGGTCCTTGGCAAGCCGCTTCTTGATGGTGGCGAAGAAGACTTCCTCTTCCTCGCTATGCGGGTTGGAGAGAACCGACATGTCCGTTTCGGCCTTGGAACCGGTCAGCACCAGCATGGTGGCGTCGCCACCGTCGTCGAGGATCATGTTGGGTGTCTGGCCACCCGGCCAGTCCATCATGCGGTCGGTGTATTCCCAGTACTCTTCGAGGGTTTCGCCCTTTTTGGCGAAGACCGGGATGCCGGCAGCGGCGATGGCCGCGGCAGCGTGATCCTGGGTGGAAAAGATGTTGCAGCTGACCCAGCGCACGTCGGCCCCGAGCGCTACGAGCGTCTCGATCAACACGGCGGTCTGGATGGTCATGTGGAGCGAGCCGGCGATACGTGCGCCCTTCAGCGGCTGAGCGGCGGCATATTCCTCGCGGATCGCCATCAGGCCGGGCATCTCGATTTCGGCCATGCCGATTTCCTTGCGGCCGTAGTCGGCAAGGGCGATGTCTTTGACGAGGTAGTCGTTGGTGCTGGCCATCGGCCGGTTCTCCAAGGGTCGCTGAGTTGGGCGCGTTATAGCGAAGTGGCGACACCCTATCAACCGGACATAAAGAATTCTTTATATCCTGCGCTAACCTTCGATGGATTCCCGCAAGGCTTCGAGTTCCAGCCACTCGTCCTCAAGTGCGCTCAACGCGGCCTGCGTCGTCGCCAGCGTCTTGCCCAGCTCGGCGAACTTGTCGGCGTCCTTGGCGTAGAGGTTCGGATCGGAGAGCCGCGCCGAAAGCCCGCCAATCTCCTCTTCCAGCTTGGCAATGCGGCCCGGCAGCGTTTCCAGCGCGTGCTTCTGCTTGAACGAGAGCTTCTGCTTGGACGGTTGTGCCACGGGTGGGGGTGTCGCCGGCACGCGCGCGGTCTTGTTACCCCGTTCGCCTTGAGGCAGGGCCAATCCGCTGACGCCACGGCCGCGCTGGGCAACCATGTCGGTGTAGCCGCCGGCATATTCGTTCCAGACGCCGCCGCCCTCGGCAACGATCACCGATGTGGCAACGCGATCCAGAAAATCGCGATCATGGCTCACGAGGATGACCGTGCCGGGATAATCGGCCAGCATTTCCTGCAAGAGGTCGAGGGTTTCGAGATCGAGGTCGTTGGTCGGCTCGTCGAGCACGAGGACGTTGGAGGGCTGCGCCAATGCCCGCGCCAGCGCCAGCCGGCCACGCTCGCCACCCGAGAGCTTGCCGACAGCGGTGCCGGCCTGTTCGGGGGTGAACAGAAAGTCCTTGAGATAGCCCATGAAGTGCTTGGGCGAGCCGGCAATCATCAGCGTTTCCGAGCCGCCGCCGGTAATGGCCTCCTTGAGGCTGATGTCGCCATCGAGACCAGCACGCCGTTGGTCGAGGCTGGCGAGCTGCAGGTTGGTGCCCAGCCGCACCTTACCGCTGTCGGGCGCCAACTCGCCGGTCAGGAGCCTGATCAAAGTGGTCTTGCCCGCGCCATTGGCGCCGATGATGCCCACCCGGTCGCCGCGCAGGACGCGCGTGGAGAAATCGACGACGATTGGCTTGTCGAAAGTCTTGGTAATTCTGTCGGCCTCGACCACCATCTTGCCGGTGCTGTCGCCTTCGGTGACGGCGAACTTGACCTCGCCCACGGCGCGACGCTGGTCGCGCCGCTCCTGCCTGAGGTTCATCAGGCCGTCGAGACGGCGCACGTTGCGCTTGCGGCGGGCGGTGACGCCATAGGTCAGCCAGTGCTCTTCACGGACGATCTGGCGATCGAGCTTGTGGCGCGCCGTCTCCTCTTCCTCGAGCACGCTGTCACGCCACTCCTCGAACTGGCCGAACCCCTGGCCAAGGCGGCGGGTGCTGCCGCGGTCGAGCCAGACGGTGGCGCGCGTCAGATCGGCAAGGAAGCGACGGTCGTGGCTGATGATGACGAGCGCGGAGCGAATGGACTGCAACTCGCTTTCCAGCCATTCGATGGCCGGCAGGTCGAGATGGTTGGTCGGCTCGTCGAGCAGCAGAACGTCCGGTCGCGGCGCGAGAACGCGGGCCAGCGCGGCACGTCGCGCTTCGCCGCCCGAGAGGCGAGAGGGATGCTCCTCGCCGGTCAGCCCGAGGGAATTGAGAAGATAGACGGCGCGATAGGGGTCGTCGCCCGCCTGACTCCCCGCCTCGACATAGGCAAGCGTGGTGTCGAACCCGCTCAGGTCCGGCTCCTGCGGCAGGTAGCGGATGGTGGCGCCGGGCTGAAGGAATCTGCGGCCGGCATCGGGATCGATGAGGCCGGCGGCGATCTTCAGCAGGGTAGACTTGCCCGAGCCGTTGCGCCCGACCAGAGCCAGCTTTTCGCCGGGGAGCACGGAAAGTTCGGCATCCTCAAGCAGCGGCGTGGCGCCGAGAACGAGACGGATACCCTGAAGGGTCAGTACGGGCGCGGCGGCCATGGTGTCTTCCGGTTGCGGTCGCGGCGCATAGAGCACGCCACGCCTGCCGGTTCAACGACTGTGGCAGTGCGGCTCTCAGTTGGCCTGCTGGGCAATGAGAACCGGTTCCATTTCTTCGTAGGTCAGGCCAAGGCGTTCGCGCAGCGAGCGGCGCTTGGCGGCGAGATCGGCGATGGTGTGGCTCTCGAGCACTTCGAAGAAGGCCCCCAGCGCCTCGCGCAGCGCGGCATTGACGTCACAGCTGTCTGCCAGCGGACAGGCGATATCACCGTCCTCGAAGCACTCGGCCATCGAGAAGCTCTCCTCGGTGAGCCGGATGGTGTCGAGCAGGGTGATGTCTTCGGCCGGACGGCCGAGCTTGATGCCACCGCGGCGACCGCGAACGGTCTCGATCAGCCCGTTTTCAACAAGCGGCTTGATCAGCTTGAACAAAAACAGCTCGGAGATGGCGTGTGCCTTGGCGATGTCGGCGACGCGGCTGAGCTTGGGCTCGTTGACGGCGCAGTAGATCAGCGTGCGGATGGCGTAGTTGGATTGGCGCGTCAGTCGCATCGAGCTCTCCTCATGCGGCGCACCAAGGGTGCTGCCTTCAGGCTGGGTCCGCCGGATCGATTTCCCCGACCCGGCGCAGCCGACCTCATGCCGCTAATTTATAACGGTTCTAAACTTCGTCAAGTTAAACTTGATGTTCGAGTTCATGATTGCTGGTTTATTTCTGGAGATAGGGTGCGTGAAGCGAGAGGTCCGCGGGGCCCAGCCGTTCGGAGGCGGTGAAGCTCTGGTGCCAGTAGGGATAGGGCAGATCGGGCTGGCTGACCTTGTCGAGCCGCGAGATGTCGTCGGCCGTGAGCTTGAGCGTGGCTGCCTTCAGGTTGTCCTCGAACTGCGCGGTGGTACGGCCGCCGATGATCACGGAGGCGACCAGGGGTCGCTGCAGCAGCCAAGCCAGAGAGACCTGGGCGCCGGAGACGGCGTGGGCCGTGGCCACCTCGTTGATGACATCGACAATGTCCCACAGCTTGTCCCAATTGTAGATCGGCGGCTCCCGGAAACCGGTGACCTGCCGGCCGCTCTCGGGGCGGCTGTGACGGGTGTACTTGCCGGAGAGCCAGCCTCCTCCAAGCGGCGACCAGACGAGCAGCGACACGCCCTGATCGAGGCCGAGCGGGATCAGCTCGAACTCGGCTTCGCGAGACTGCAGCGTGTAATGGATCTGCTGGGCAACGAAGCGCTGCCGATGTGTGGAATCGGCAACGGAGAGGGCCTTCATCAGATGCCAAGCGGAGAAGTTGGAGCAGGCCGCGTAGCGGATCTTGCCCTGTTTGACGAGCGTATCCAGGGCCTCGACGGTCTCTTCGATCGGGGTCTGACCGTCCCATTCATGCACGTGGTAGATATCGATGACGTCGGTCTTGAGCCGGCGCAGCGAGTTTTCACACTCGCGCACGATGTGCCAGCGGCTGAGACCCTGATCGTTCGGCCCCTTGCCCGTCGGAAAGCGGACCTTGGAGGAGATGAGCAGGCGCTCGCGACGCCCGTCGGTGAGTGCCGCCCCCATGATCTCTTCGGACTTGCCGGCGTTGTAGACATTGGCGGTGTCGATGAGATTGATGCCGTGATCGAGGCAGAGATCGATCTGACGCTGTGCGTCGGCTAGGTCCGTCGCGCCCCAAAGCCCGTCATTGCCGAATGTCACCGTACCGATGGAGAGCGCCGAAACCTTGAGTCCCGAGCGGCCAAGCAAGCGATAGTCCATGAAAGTTCTCCTGAAACGGGGGCGACCAGTGTGGCGGCCGCGAGGATGGAAATTGGGTTGTGGCGATCAGTACCAGGGCTCTGGCTGATGCAGTATCTGCAGATCTGCGGCAGGTTCACCCCGAATGCGACGCAACAGCAACTCGGCCATCTGCTGGCCCGCGAGGGCCACGTTCTCGAAGATGGTGTCGACGCGTGGGCGCACCTGACTAAACGCCCCGGAGGTCTGCTTGACGACAAGGTGGACATCTCTGCCGATGGCAATACCGGAATCGGTCAGGGCCGCCATAATGGCGAGTGCCGCCGTGTCGCCGGTACAGATGAAGCCATCGGGCACGTCACCACGTGCGATACGTGCCATGACCGCCACCCGGATGTCGTCGGCCGGTCTGTCGAGGTTTGTGTCCGCGAGCACCTCCCATTCCAGACCGGCTTCGGCAACAGCCGCAAGGAAGCCGGTTCGAAGGTGACCGGAAAATGTGAAGCGATCAGGTGGCAGGATGATCGCGAGCTTGCGGCACCCGCGCTGCTGGAGGCGCTGCACGGCCTGCCGGGCAAAGGCCGTATTGTCGTAATCGACATAGGGATGCGGGGTCGGAAACTGGGTGCGGCCATGCGACACGAACGGGAAATTCTCGTCGAGCAGCAGGCGGACCCGTGGATCGTCCGGCTCGGTGCGCGAGAAGATCACCCCATCGGCGGCCCGGTTGCGAAGCACATAGAGGATCGGATCGATCGACGACTTCGCCGGGTGGTTCGGGGTGATTACAAGGTGGTAGGGCGTGCCGCGCAGGGCGGCGCTCAACCCGGAAACCATCGACTGATCGAAGCCCAGCAGTTCGTCATGCGGATCGAGAACGAGGCTGATCACATGGGTGCGACCCGTCTTCAGCCGCAGCGCGGTCCGGTCGGGGACATAGCCGATCTCGGCAGCGATCTTCTGGACACGAGCCCGGGTATCCTCGGAGAGTTCAGCCGCATTGTTCAGGGCGCGCGAAATCGTGGTGACCGCGAGACCCGTCATCTCGGCGATGGTGCGCAGGGTTGGCCGACCCATGGCAGAGCTGCCGTCAGGGGAACGCCGGCTGCCACGCCGCGGTGGGCGCGATTTCGTCGTGACCAAGCTTCCCCTCCGTCGGCGACCGGCTGTCTTCTTTGAGACCTGCCAATGTTATTGTTCAGTATCCGGGCCGGAGGCGACACAACAACAGAACCCGCAATCGATTTCAAGGCGGCATACCCGCCACCGCGGCGTTCCGAATTTCCGCGACTGGCGTCCGAATGGGCAGAGTTTTTCGTCGGCAGCTTCGCGCGTGGAAGCCGCCGGCTGGCATTTCCGCCGCATTTGAACTATTGATATGCGGTGCGGGCTAGACGAATTGGCAATCGCCAATCCGGACGAAACCGCCTAGTGCTTGATACGGATCGCGGACCTGTTCGCCGATTCCGCATGGCCGCTACCGGCCTGAACCTGCAATTGGCCCCTGGCCACCGGAAGGGAGACGAGAATGCAAATCGCTGCTCGGAACGCGCTCCAAACCGGGTTTGCCGGCAAATGGGTAGCCTGCACCAAATGGTGTCGCCGATCGAAACGAATGTGACTGCCGTCACCTGATCGTCTCACATTTTCGGTAACACCCCGGGCGTCGCAAGCGACGCGCCGATGGAGCAGATTCCATGCAACTCGCACGTATTGAAAAGCCGCAGGGCGCAAAGCCCATTGCTATCGATGTCGATGGCGAACCCAAGGGCGTGGTCGTCCCCGACAGCCATGGCTTCCGTTTTCTCGCCGTGAAGTTCGATGCCTTCGCCATCGATGGCCAGGTGTTCGAGACGGTGCAGCAGGCCGAAGACGCTGTCCGCAACGTCGTTCGCGCCTGAGCCCGGACGCTTGCAGAGTTAACCTCGCTGCAAGCGACCGCGCCTAAGGTGGCGGCCGGGAATGCAAACAAGACGTGGTCTCGAATGAAGGCCTGTGCACATATCGTCGGCCCACAGGATGGGCCGGGCGCCGCTTTGAGCGATCTGGCGAGATCGCTTGGTTTTGCCGCAGTGCAACCCTATGCGGGGGTTGGGGCTGCCGAGGCACAATCGCAGCAGACACCGCTGATGTTCTTTCTGTTCGCGGCCGTCGAGAATGTGGCGAGCCTCAAGGCCACTGCAGACAGCATCCGTTTCGCCAATGCCCGGCGCATCCGGTTCTCGCCGCTCGTGTATTTCTCGGAAAGTCCATCGGCCGAAGCGATTCGCGCCTGCGTCGAGATGGGTTTCGACGACGTGATCACCCTGCCCTTCACCGGCACGCGGGTGCGCAGCCGGCTAAGTCGGCTGGTTGACCGCAGGCTGGTGTTTTTCGAGTCGGCACACTATTTCGGTCCCGATCGGCGGAGTACGACCGATGCCGGTGTCAGCCGTCGCATCGAGATCGTCCGCTCGACCGATGCCGGTGTCAGCGTGATCCGCGACGAGATGCGCCGCGCCGCATAGGCCGGGCGGTCAGACTGCCTTGTCTGACAGGCGGGATTTCAATAGGTTGCCGCTTCTCTCCGCGAGTGTTTCCGCCGACGGATAACCCCCGAACCGATTGCCGCGACCCAGGTCGCTGCAACTGCGTTTCGTGCAGTTCTCCAGCCGGGGCCGCCCGCCCGTCATCGGCATCCGGCCGGGACGCAACGCCTGGACCAGACAATGCAGATCCCCGCGCATGTGCGCATCTATTCCGTGTTCTTCCTGTTCGCGCTGGCGTTGGGCGGCCTGCTCTCGCGGATGGCCGATCTTCAGCACCAGCTCGGCGCCAGCGAGTCTGAACTCGGGCTGACCCTGATCGGCATGGCAATCGGATCCCTGATCTCGTTGACGGTCGCAAGCCCGCTCATCCATCGCCTCGGGGCGCGCAGTACGGCGTTCATCACGGTGTTCGGCACGGCGATGCTCTATGCCCTGGTGCCCTGGCTGCCCAATCCCATCGCGGTATTCGCGGCGCTGTTCGTGGCCGGCATGCTGGCAGGCGCCCTCGAGATCAACGTCAATATCGAGACCGACAAGCTCGAAGCCATTCTTGGCCGCCGGATCATGAACCGGGCGCATGGTATGTGGAGCCTGGGGTTCTTCATCACGGCGCTGATCGGCGCGGGGATGCGGCATTTCGAAGTCAGTATCCAGACGCATATGGCCGTGATGCTGGCCCTGGTGCTGGCCGTGGGCCTCGTCACCATGAGCGGCATCACCACGGCGCCGACCCGCGCCGGGACGCAGACCAGCGAGCATCCGGCCTTCGCGGTGCCGACCTGGGGCCTGCTGCCGCTGTGCATGATCGGCATCGCCGCCTTTCTGGTCGAAGGCGCCGGCATCGACTGGTCGACAATCTACATGCGTGACGTGTTTGCCGCCGAGCCATTCGTGGGAGGGCTCGGCCTGACGCTGTTCACTTTCCTCATGGCGCTGACACGTCTGTTCATCGATCCGGTTGTCGACACCTTTGGCCCGCGCCGCGTCGCCGGCACGCTGTTGTCGATCGCAGGACTCGGCGTGCTGCTGGTCGGCTTCGCGCCCGCCGACTTTGTTGCCCTCATCGGCTTTGGTTTGATGGGAATGGGCTGCAGCGCGGTTTATCCACTGGCCGTTTCGGCGGCCGCCCAACGGACGGACCGGCCGGCAGCGGTCAATGTCGCCGCCATCGGACAGGTGACGTTCGTGGTGTTCTTCCTTGCGCCGCCGCTGCTCGGCTTTGTGGCGGAATATACCGGCATCCGGAATTCCTACCTCGTTACGCTGCCCATTATCGCCTTGGGGCTGCTGGCGATTCCGGCTCTTCAAAGCAAGCGTTCGCCAGACGCGCCCAGTGTCCCCGAGCCGCTGACGCCAAATGGCTGACCTGCCGCCGATCGTCGACCTCAGACAGTCGCCGACGGCGCTGCGCGTGCAGCGCGGCATCATGCGCTTTCTGCGCGAAGCGCACGATTTCTGCTGCTACGCGGAAGTGCCGCTGCGCAATGGACGGCGCGCCGATGTGCTGGGGGTCGGCCCGAAGGGCGAGATCTGGATCGTCGAGATCAAGTCCAGCCTTGTCGACTTCCAGGTCGACCGGAAGTGGCCGCACTACAAGGAGTTCTGCGACCGCTTCTTTTTCGCCAAGCCTCCGGAGCTGGACCCGGACATTTTCCCGGCTGACGAGGGCCTGATGGTTGGCGATGGGCATGATGCCGCCATCCTGCGGATGGGGACCGACGATCCACTCCCCGCCGCGCGGCGCAAGGCAATGATGCTGCGTCTGGCGCGGCTCGGCGCCGATCGCATCCATGTGCTGATGGATCCCCAGGACCCACTGGGCTGACGGCTACTCGCCGCTGGGCTCGCCGTGCAGAACGGTCTTGCCCGGTTGCGTGCGCAGCGGGAGCGGCGGTGTCACCGGTCCTTCGCTCGCCAGCGCCGTCTTCAGCCGCTGCATCAGCTCGATCCGGCGTGCGTCGGTCGGCGCCGACTGCAACTGATGGCTGAGATCGATGATGAAGCTGGCATAGGCATTGTGCCAGTCCGACGCGACCTGATTGAGATCGACACGCCGACTCGGGGGCGGCTTCACCGAGCCGACGCCGTTGGCGCGGAGCTCGAACGCGTCGTCGAGCAGCGGCATGATCACCTGATCGCCAGCGAGACCATCCTCGTGCATCAGCGCGGCACGGAGCGCGTTGCGTTCCTCGTCCTCGCCATGAGTGAGGAAGATGGCACCATGGGCCGGCAGGCGCTTGGTCACCCAGTCGACCAGCTCGGTATGGTCGGCATGGGCCGAGTAGTTGCCGAGGCTGCGGACGCGCGCCCGCACGGGAACAAGCGTCGAGTGGATGCGCACTTCCTTGGCGCCCGACTGGATGATCTGGCCCAGCGTACCGGGCGCCTGATAGCCGACGAACAGTACGGTGGCATTGCTGCGCGGCAGATTGTTGCGCAGGTGGTGCTTGATCCGGCCGGCATCTGCCATGCCGGAAGCCGACATAATGATGGCCCCGCCGCGAATGGAGTTGATCGCCTTGCTCTCCTCCACCGCTTCGATGATGCGGAAGCGGGAGTCGCGGAACAGCTCCTCGGCGCTCAGTTCGCTGTCCTCGAACATCGACGCGTATTTGCGGTAGACCTCGGTGACCTTGGACGCGAGCGGGCTGTCGAGAAAGACAAGGCTCGGGTTGATTTCGCCCGAGCGGATCAGCACGCCGATGTCATGCAGCAGTTCCTGGCTGCGCTCGACGGCGAAGGTCGGGATCACCAGATTGCCGCCGCGCGCCAGCGCCTCGTTGATCTCGAGCTTCAATGCCTCGCGGCGCTGAACGAGGGTCAGATCCTCGCGATCACGGCCACCATAGGTGGATTCCGACAGGATGTAGTCGTAGCCAGCCGGCGCGTCTGGTGCCTCGTAGAACACCTTGTGGTCCGGCCCAAGATCGCCGGAGAACAGGATGCGGATCGGCTTGCCATTGCCGTCGTCCACCTCGACCTCGATGGAGGCCGAGCCGAGGATATGTCCGGCATTCCAGTAGCGCGCGCGGACGCCCGGACCTGGTTCGATCCAGCTCTCATAGCCGACCTCGCGACGCAGCTTCAGGGCCTCGGCAGCGTCCTCCTGAGTGTAGAGCGGTTCGAAGGCGGGCTCGTCTCGACGGTTGCGCTTGCGGGTCTCGCGTTCAGCCTCGCTTTCCTGAATGCCGGCAGCATCGGGAAGGAGATATTCAAGCAGCCCCGAGGTGGGACCAGTTGTCCAGATCGGCTTACGGAAGCCCTGACCCGCCAAACGGGGCAACAGGCCCGCATGGTCGATATGCGCATGCGTGAGCAGCACATAGTCAATCTGGCGAGGGTCGAACGGGAAAGGCTTGTAGTTGAGATCGCGGACGGTCTTGTTGCCCTGGAACAGGCCGCAGTCGACAAGGAACTGGCCGCCGGGATGCACGATGCGATAGCACGAACCGGTGACGGTGCCGGCCGCCCCATGGAAATGCAGCGTGACGGTCAACTCAGCCTCCGGGTGGACATGTGAGGATTGCCGGCGCGCCCGAGCTTACTTGGGGGCGCGCTTGGCAAGGATGCGTTGCAGGGTGCGGCGGTGCATGTTGAGGCGGCGCGCCGTTTCCGAAACGTTGCGATCGCACAGCTCATAGACCCGCTGGATGTGCTCCCACCGGACACGGTCGGCCGACATCGGGTTTTCCGGCGGATCGGGCGGCTTGCCACCGGACGCGAGAAGCGCGTTGATGACGTCCTCGGCATCGGCGGGCTTGCTGAGATAGTCGACAGCGCCAAGCTTCACGGCCGTAACGGCGGTGGCAATATTTCCATAACCGGTCAGCACGACGGCACGGGCATCCTCGCGCTTGTTGTGCAGCGCAGCGACGACATCCAGACCGTTTCCGTCCTCGAGTCGAAGATCGACCACCGCAAAGGCGGGCGCCGATTCCTCGACGGCAGCCAGCCCGCCTGCAACCGTATCGGCGATACGGACATCGAAGCCGCGCTTCTGCATGGCACGCTCAAGGCGGGTCAGGAAAGTCTTGTCGTCATCGACCAAAAGTAAGGTGCGATCGAGACTGAGGATGTCATCGACTGAGTTCATGGCCCGTTCCCTGTAGAACTTTACGGGTGAAACGTCAAAACCGGCTTGGTCGATCAGTTCCGCTTCTGCTCGGGCCGTTCCAGCGCAGCGCGTGGCCACACGATGCGCACCCGCGCCCCGCCCGAAATCTCTGAGTTCTCAAAGCCCAACCTCGCGCCACTGCGTTCGAGCAGCGTCTTGGCGATGAAGATGCCGAGGCCCAGTCCGCCGGGTTGGCCGGACTCGACGCTGCGCGCGCGGGTGGTGAGGTAGGGCTCGCCAAGGCGCGTCAGCAGGTCGGGCGCGAAGCCGGGTCCGTCGTCGGTGACGATGACGGTAATGCCTACCTGATCCCAACCCACCTCGATATCCACGGCCTCGCGGGCGAAGTGGGTTGCGTTTTCGATGAGATTGCCGAGGCCATAGAGAAGGCCGGCATTGCGCTGCACCACCGGAGCCGGGCCAGCGCCGCCCTCGGTGCGAATGCGGAGTACCCGCCCCTGCCCTTCCAGTGGCTTCACCACTTCGGCAAGCAGTTCGTCCATGGCAACGGCGGCGAAGGGGTCACCGGGGGTATCGCGCAAACTCCGCAGCTTGCCGAGGATCTCGCGACAACGGGCGGTCTGGGAGATGATGAGCTCGATATCCTCGCGCAGTGGACCTTCCGGCACGTCGTCGCGCATTTCGCGGGCGGCAAGGGCGATGGTCGAAAGCGGCGTCCCCAGCTCATGGGCAGCAGCGGCGGCCAACCCATCGAGGGCAGAAAGCTGCTCGTGGCGGGACAGGGCCAATTCGGTGGCACCCAGCGCATCGGCGAGCTGGCGCGCCTCATGGGCGACGCGGTTGGTATAGGCCGCAATGAAGGTGACGCCGCACACGAGGCTGACCCAGATACCGATGACATAGACACGGTCGAAGACCAGTCGCGCACCTGGGCTCCAGGGCAGGTCAAGGTGGAACACGGCGAGCAGCGAGGCGAGCGTCACCGCCAGCGCCGCAAGCAGCATGGTGGAACGCTGCGGCAGCGTGGTCGCGGAGACCGAAACCGGCGCGAGCAGGAGCAGGGAAAACGGATTCTGCAGCCCGCCGGTGAGCGCCAGCAGGGCGCTGAGCTGGCAGAGATCCCAGGCCAGTTGCCAGGTGGAGACGGCAGCACTGGGCCGGTGACCCTCACCGAGCCGAAACACCAGCCACAGATTGAGCAGCACCGAGAGCGCGATCAGCCCAAGACATTCGGCCAGGGGCATCGGAAAACCGAGGCCGAACTCGACGAACAGGACGCCGAAGGTCTGGCCGGCAATCGCCAGCCAGCGCAGTCCGACCAGCGTGCCCACGCGCAGGGGACGCCAACCGCGGTTCTGGAGGGCCGGGACGGGTTCGGAAAGGCTCATCGTTGGGTCTCCCGGGCCGTCGTATGGGTCATGCGGCCGGCTTTTCAAGAGCAAGATTTGGTGAATGCGATGCTTGACCTGTCCCAGGTACGGGCCACATCCCCCATGTTCGTGACTGGGAGAATGACAACATGCACACTGCAATGATCAAGCCGCAATGGGGCCCTTTGACCATCGCTCTGATGGTTCTGGGTTTCGTCGTCTGGTGGCCGCTCGGGCTCGCCATGCTCGCCTACATCCTGTGGGGCGAAATGTTTGGTGGCTCGTCCGAGAAGGCCGAGCGGTTCGTCCATCGCGGGAAGGCCTGGGCCGAAAAGTGCGGCCGTGGCCCGAACGGGTTCGGCGGACACAGCTTCCGGCACTCGAGCGGCAATGCCGCGTTCGATGAGTACCGGGCCGAGCAGCTCCGCCGCCTCGAAGAGGAGCGTCAGCGCCTCGATGAGGAAGTGAACGCCTTCCACGAGTACATGCGAAACCTTCGCATGGCCAAGGACCGTGAGGAGTTCGACCGCTTCATGGGTGATCGCCGCGGCAATCGCCCGACCTATGGCGACAACAACGGACCGAACGTCTAGTCGGACGGTCTTGACCTCCAGAAACTTGACGGCGCCCTCGCCCGGGGGCGCCTTTTTCGTTTCCGCAGCGAATCTGCGATGCTTGTCCCATGAACTTCCTGTTTGCCCGAAAGATCCCCGAGACGACGCTGGTGACGATCGGCGGCGATCAGGTGTCGGTTGCCGTCAAGGTCTCCGAGCGGGCGCGCAGCTATCGCCTGACGGTACCGCATAGCGGGCCGCCGGTGCTCACGGTGCCGCGGCACGGCAAATGGGCCGATGCGCAAGCGTTTCTCGGTCGGCATGTCGGCTGGCTTGAACAAAGACTGAAGCGTGCCGCGCCCCGAATACCATTTGCCGAAGGTGCCCGCATTCCGGTGCGCGGCGTGCCCCACCTCGTCACTGCGACCGGCCGGCTGCGTGGTCGGGTCGAGATTGCCGACCACGATGGAGCGCCGCTGCTGCTGGTTCCCGGCGCGCCCGAGCATCATGCGCGTCGGTTGCAGGAGTGGCTGAAGACAGAGGCGCATCGCGACCTTACGGAACGCTCCGCGATCCATGCCCAGACGCTTGGGGTCGTGGTTCGATCGGTGGCGATGCGCAGCCAGTCGACGCGGTGGGGCTCATGCTCGTCGACCGGCAGGCTCAACTACAACTGGCGACTGATCCTCGCGCCACCCTTCGTCCTCGACTATGTCGCAGCCCACGAGGTCGCCCATCTGGTGCATATGAACCACTCGATGTCGTTCTGGCGCAGCGTCGAGCAGGCACTGCCGGACATGGCGCGTGGTCGCGCCTGGCTGAAGGCGCATGGCAAGGAACTGATGGCGATCGGCGGGCCAGAGTGATGACTTGCCGCAAACATTGGTGCGGGTTAGCACACCGCAACACAGAGGAGCTGCGGCCATGACCGATTCCGCCCATGACGACATCAAGGCGATGAGCTTTGAGGCTGCGCTCAAGGAGCTGGAGTCCATCGTCGGCAAGCTCGAGAGCGGACAGGCGCCGCTGGCCGAGTCGATCGCGATCTACGAGCGTGGCGAAGCGTTGAAAGCGCGCTGCGAGGCCTTACTCAAGGAAGCCGAGATGCGGATCGAGAAGATCACACTGCGCGCCGGCCAGCCCAGCGGCACCGAGGCGCTCGACCCTCAATAGCGCGTGACCGCGCCGGTTTGACGCGCGCGGGCACGGCGGGCAGATGCTATGAGGCCGCTTGAGACAAAGGGGTATCAAGATGGCTGAAACCAGTTCACGGACGCTACGGCGGATCCGCATGTTCCTGTGGGGCGCGGTGGTGGTCGTGGCTGTCGGCGCGACCGCGCTGTTTCTCCTGCGGCCGCCCGCCGCTCCACTGGCTGTCACAGGGAAACCCTTCACGCTCGAAAGCACCGCCGGCGACAGCTTTACGCAGGACAGCCTGAAAGGCACGCCGTCCCTGGTGTTCTTTGGCTACACCTACTGTCCGGACGTGTGCCCCACGACGCTCGCCGAGAGCGCGGTGTGGAAAAGCGAGCTGGGGCTCGACAACGCTCAGTTGCGCACGATTTTCGTGACGGTGGATCCGGAGCGGGACACCAAGGACGTGCTGACGCAATATCTCAGCTACTACCCCGGCGTGATCGGGCTGGTCGGCACGCCTGAGCAGACCGAGGCGGCCAAGGCCTCGTTCGGCGCGATGTCGGAAAAGACTGCGCCGGACGAGAGCGGCTTCTATCTGGTCAACCACACGGCGAGCGTTTTTCTGATCGATGCCGATGGCCGGTTCGAGGGGACGATTGCCTATGGCGAGGCCAAGGAGACGGCGGTCGCCAAGATCAAGAAGCTGCTCGCCAGTTGAGCACGCGGCAACGGCTGGATCAGGCAATAGAAGCCCGGGGGCTGTTGCCCAGCCGCGCCAGAGCGCGCGATGCGATCCTGCGCGGCACCGTCACGGTGAATGGCGTGCTGGCGGCAAAACCGCACCAGCCGGTCGGCGCCGACGATGTCATCACGCTCGATGATCCTGCAGCCCGCTATGTCTCCCGCGCCGCACTCAAGCTGATCGCCGGGCTCGACGCCGCCGAGATCGCGGTCGACGGCAGGGTTTGCCTCGATTGCGGAGCTTCGACGGGTGGGTTCACACAGGTGCTGCTGGAGCGCGGCGTCGCACGCGTCTATGCGGTCGATGTCGGTCACGGACAGCTTCACGAGCGGCTAAGGCGAGATCCACAGGTCGTTAGCCTCGAAAGTTGCGACGTGAGAGCGCTGGACCGCACCGTGATCCCGGAGCCGATCGACCTGCTGGTGTGCGACATCAGCTTCGTGTCGGTGGTCAAGGTGCTGGCGCCGGCCCTAGCCCTATGTGCGCCCGGGGCACAGGCGGTGATCCTGTTCAAGCCGCAATTCGAGGTCGGCCGTGAGAATGTCGGTAAGGGCGGCATCGTCACCGACGAGACCGCCATCTTGCGCGCGCGGGCTGAGGTGGAAGCGTTTCTTCTGGCGCAAAGCTGGACGCTGATGGCGTCGGTACCCTCGCCCATCGCCGGCGGCGACGGCAACAGGGAAACTGTCATGATACTCCGCCATGATGGTGGGCCCTGACCATCCGCGCGGAGTGCGCACTGAGCTACCTGCTGACCCCGCTGCTGCTGATCATGTTCGCGGTCGGCTTGGTGCTGGCACCGACGCCGATCCCGTTCGGCGTGCCGCTGATGGCGCTCGCAATATTCCTGCTGGTTGCCACCAACCCGCATGCGGCGCGGAGGGTGCAGGTGCTGCGCGGACGCTATCGATGGATTCACCTGGCCATGGACTTCGTTGAGCAGCGCGCGCCGAGCCGAATAGCAACCGTTCTGCGCTCCACGCGGCCGAGCGAGGGCGCCGATCAGTAGCCGATGCCACCCTCGCGCCCGGTTTGGCCGCGGTGCCGCAGGAAGTGATCGGCCAGAACGATGGCCAGCATGGCCTCGCCGATCGGCACGGCGCGAATGCCGACGCAAGGATCGTGGCGCCCTTTGGTGATGACCTCGGTGTTCTCGTTGCGCGTCGTCACTGTTTCGCGCGGCGTGATGATCGAGGATGTCGGCTTCACCGCAAAACGCACGACGACCGGGTCGCCATTCGAGATGCCGCCCAGGATGCCGCCAGCATGGTTGGACTTGAAGCTTGGACCGGCATTGCCAGCGCGCATCTCGTCGGCATTCTCTGTGCCGGTGAGTGCCGCGCTACCCATGCCCTCGCCGATTTCGACGCCCTTGACGGCATTGATCGACATCATCGCCGAGGCGATGTCAGCACTGAGCTTGCCATAGATCGGGGCCCCCCAGCCCGGTGGCACGCCTTCGGCGACCACCTCGATGATGGCTCCGACGGAATTGCCATCCTTGCGGATGCCGTCGAGATAGACCTCCCAGTCCTTTGCGGCGACCGGGTCGGCACAGAAGAACGGGTTGTTGCCGACCTCGTCCCAGTCGAAGCGGGAATAGTCGATCTTGTGCGGACCAACCTGCACGAGCGAGGCGCGAACAGTGACATTGGGGATGATCAGCTTGGCCACAGCACCGGCGGCCACCCGCGCCGCGGTTTCGCGGGCCGAGGCACGGCCGGAGCCCTTATAGTCCCGGATGCCGTATTTCTGATGGTAGGTGAAATCGGCGTGACCGGGCCGGTACTTGTCCTTGATCTCGGAATAGTCCTTGGAGCGCTGATCGGTGTTCTCGATCAGCAGCGAGATCGGCGTGCCGGTGGTCTTGAGCACGCCGTCGCGCTCGTCCTCGAAGGTGCCGGAGAGAATGCGGACCTGGTCGTCCTCACGACGCTGGGTGGTGAAGCGGGACTGGCCGGGCTTCCTACGATCGAGATCGCGCTGGATGATATCGGCGGAGATCGGCAGACCCGGCGGGCAGCCGTCAACCACAACGCCCAGGGCTGGCCCATGACTTTCCCCCCAGGTGGTGAAGCGGAAGAGATGGCCGAAAGTGTTGAACGACATAGCGGACCCCTGAGGTTGCAGGCGTTCTAGGGGCAGGGACGCCCGGGGGTCAATCGTCCCAGCTCATTCCGGCAGGATAGACGACACTCTTGCCGTCGATGAAATGCACAACCGAGTCCTGCGGCGGAAACCAGTTGACGGCGCTATCGGCCGGGAAATCCTCGATCAGGCGACGCAGAATCCTCAGGATGCCGCCATGCGCGACGATGATGGCGGGGCCGGTGAGATCGCGGGCAAAACTCGTGACGCGCTGCGCCACGTCCTCGTAGCTCTCACCGGACGGCGGACGGAAGAACCAGAAATCGGCGCCACGTTCGCCGGCAATGGCCATTTCTCCGGCCGTGAGTTCGGTGTGCAAGCGCCCTTCATAGACACCGAACGACACCTCGACGAGGCGCGGATCGAAGCCGACCTCCGGCAGGTGATCGCCAAAGGCCGCGCGAACCCGTTGCATAGTTTCGCGGGTGCGGCCGAGAGGCGATGCATGCCAGGTGAATTCGTCCGGCACCCGGCCATCTCGAGCGAGCAATTGTGCCAGGAGTCTGCCGTTGAGATCAGCCTGGGCGCGCCCCCTGTCATTGAGGGGGATGTCCTTGGAACCCTGATAGCGCCCCTCGGCGTTCCAGTCGGTTTCGCCGTGGCGAATGAAGTAAAGTTCGGGCCAGTCGAGGGGCATGTTGACGCTCGGAAGGGGACCGACTGGCGGTCACCAGTCGCGCCGTAGCTTTTCGCATAGGGTACTAAGGGCGGCAAGATCGGGCTTGCCTCGGTCGCGGCTGTCGCTAGGCTCCACTGCATGTCGACCGTCTCAGCCACCGCCGCCGCTCTCGCCGCCGCTCTCGGAAATCGCGCTACCGTGCTGTCCCAAGGCGAGGAGATCGCGCCCTATCTGCGCGAACCGCGCAAGCGGTTCCATGCCAGCGCTGCGGCAGTCGTCGTGCCGCATGACGTTGCGGCGCTGCAGGCGCTGTGCCGCATTGCCAGCGACAACAAGATCGGACTGGTGCCCCAGGGCGGCAATACCGGGCTCGTGGGCGGGCAGGTGCCGCTGCGCGGCGACGAGGTGATCGTCAGCCTCAGGCGGCTCGACAAGGTGCGCAATGTCGATGCGGTGGCCGGCCATATGACGCTGGAGGCCGGTGTCATCCTCGAGGAGGCGCATCGGGTGGCCGAAGACGCAGGAGCGATGTTTCCGCTCTGGCTCGCCTCGCAGGGCTCCGCACGAATCGGCGGCGTTCTCAGCTCGAACGCCGGCGGGGTGCAGGTTCTCGCCTATGGCAATGCCCGCGAACTGACGCTCGGCGTCGAGGCGGTGCTGGCCGATGGTCGGCTCTACAACGGGCTGGGCGCATTGAAGAAGGACAATACCGGTTACGACCTCAAGGATTTGCTGGTCGGTGCCGAAGGCACGCTGGGGTTCATCACCGCGGCCACGCTGAAGCTGTTTCCGCGGCCGGAGGGATACGAGACGGCGCTGGTCAATGTGGCGTCCCCGGATGCGGCGCTCACCCTCTTCGGAAGGCTGCGCGGCCGGGCCGGCGCCAGCCTGACGGCGTTCGAGCTGATGCCGCGCTTCGGCATCGAGCTGCAGCTCAAGCACGGGATGCTGACGCGAGACCCCTCGGCAAGCCTGTCACACTGGTATGTGCTGGCGGAAGTCAGCCGGGCGGCGGGCGCGCCCTCGGGAACGCTGCAGGCCGGATTGGAGGCCGCGCTTGGCGACGGGCTGGCCGGCGATGCGGTACTGGCGGAGTCGGAGAGCGACCGGGTGCTGATGTGGTCTGCGCGCGAACAGATGAGCGATGTGCAAAGCCGCGAGGGCGCCTCAATCAAGCATGACGTCTCGGTGCCGATCGGTGCCGTGCCTGAGCTGATCGCTGAAGGCAGCGCGGCAGTGGAGCGGGCGATACCCGGTGTCCGGCCCTGCCCGTTCGGACATATGGGCGATGGCAATATCCACTTCAATTTCAGCCAGCCCGAGGGCGCCGACCCTAAGGCCTTCATGGCGCGCGAGGCGGACGCCAATGCAGCGGTGTACGAGGTGGTGACACGGCTGGGAGGCTCCGTCTCGGCCGAGCACGGTATCGGGCAGCTGAAATCGGGGTTGCTGAAGCGCGTGAAGGACCCGGTGGCGCTCGAAATGATGCGCGCCATCAAGGCGGCGCTCGACCCGGACGGTATCATGAACCCCGGCAAGGTACTCTGAGGTGCCTTGTTGACTGATGGACGGGCTGGTCCCATGTCACAGCCATGCTGCTCGACATCGATTTTCTCGACGACGCTACCCGCCCTGCCCCCATCCGGCTCGAGGGCCTGACGCCTGCGCAACGGGCACCAGGCGAACATCTCAGGGCCGTGCACGATCACCTGCGCGACAACATGGTGACCTTGGGTCGCCTGATCGAACGCGCAGCGGCTGGTGGTGCCGATGCCGCCGAGGTGACGGCAGAAGCTGCGAACCTGGCGATGGTTAGCAACTATCGTCGCTTCGGCAACCTTTGCGGTCAGCATTGTCAGATCGTCAACATGCATCACTCGATCGAAGATGAGGCGATCTTTCCCAGTATCGCCGCCCAGGGCGCCGACTTTGCGGCCATCGCCGACCGGCTGCGGGCCGAGCATGTGGTGGTCCACGAGCTCTTGGTGCGGCTGATCACGGCCTTGGGCGAGCTGGCGACCGAACCGGGGCCCGAGCGCTTCGACGACACCGTCGAGATCTACCGGGCGCTCGAGCGCGTGCTCCTCAGCCACCTCGGATACGAGGAAGAGGCAATCGGAGATGCGCTGGGCTATTTCGGCATCGCCTGACGGCTCAGAACAGGTCCATCTGGCCGCCGCCGGCGCCGCCTGCGCGCTTCTTCGGCTGTTCAGGCTGCACGATGGCTTCGTCGGCAGAGATCGGGCGGATCAGCTCCGGCCCCTCGGCCTTAGCCGAACCGATGGCCTTGCCGACAGGATGGTATTTCAGTGAGCCTTCCGGCAAAGGCAGGGCGAGCTGTGTTGCCGCCTTCACGTCGACATCGCGGGTGTTGAGCCACAGGTCGATCGCCTCGCCGGTCAGGATCGCCGGCATGCGGTCATAGACCGAGCTGATCTCGAGATTGGGCTCGACCGTCACAATACAGGCGGTATCCACCTCCTCGCCATCAGGCCCGGCCCATTGCGAGTAAAGCCCGGCAAACACCATGGGGGAATCGTCCTGCATGGTGATGTAGTAGGGTTGGCGCTTGCCGTCCGGCCCCTTCATCCACTCGTAGTAGCCCGAGGCGGGGACGATGCAGCGCGAATTGCGGACGGCGTTCCTGAAGGACGGCTTCTCGGCCATGGTCTCGGCGCGGGCGTTGATCAGCAGCGAGAACTCGCGCGGATCCTTGACCCAGCTGGGCACTAAGCCCCAGCGGACCAGTTGAATCGTGCGCCTGCCAGCCTGTTCCCAGATCACGGCAATCGGCTGGGTGGGTGTGATGTTGTAGCGGGGCGGAAAGTCGATGGAGTTGAGCACGTGGAACAGCTCGGCCATCATTTCGGGGGGCAAGGTTGCCGCGTAACGTCCGCACATGGGTGATCTCCTTGCGCAATAGTTAGGACCTTGCCCGCGCTGGCGCAAACTCCGATGCTCGGCGGATGATCGAGCTACCAAATGCCGCCAGCGTTGCCCTGTTCGATGGCGGCCGCGTCCTCCTGATCCAGCGCGCCCGGGCCCCATGGCTCAAAAAATGGAGTCTGCCGGGTGGTCGGCTCGAGGCCGGCGAGGATGCCGAAGCCTGTGCACGACGGGAGATTTTCGAGGAAATCGGAATCGCCGTTTCGGCGCTGCTGCCAGTAACGCGAATGCAGCTGGGTGGTCCGCAGAACTTCGTGTTGCAGGTGTTTGCGACACGTGCCTTTTCAGGGACGATCGTCACCAATGACGAGATTGCCGATCATCGCTGGCTCGATCCGCAGCAGATCGGCACGTTGCCGACGACGCCCGGGCTGGCAGATGTGATCGCCGAGGCGGTGCGCCTTGTCGATGGCAGTTGAGGCGGTGTCGGCTTTCAACTACGTATCGGCAATGTTCCGGCGCTTCGCGATCCTGATGGTTCTGGCCACGGCGTTAGCCGGAACGCCTGCGCTTGCCGTTGATCCACCCTATCAGTCACAGATGGAGCGGCTCTCCGAGATCATGGGGAGCCTGTATTTCCTTGCGCCGCTCTGTCGAACCGCGACCGGCGTCGACTGGCGGCAGGAAATGGCGGACCTGATCGCCCTCGATCAACCGGACGAGGATCGGCGGCAGCGACTGTCAGGCGCCTTTAATGCCGGATACGAAGCCTATTCGCGGCTCTACAGGAGCTGCACGCCCTCGGCAAACGCTGCGCTCAGCCACCTGCTGGCCGAGGCGGAAACAACCGCGCGGGACATTCATTCGCGATATGCCGAGTAGCCGGTCCCGGCGTTAACGACAAATGCCGACCCGTCATTAACCTTTTGGTCAGGTACGGGCAGCGCGCCGCCCAACCAAATGCTAGGCGAGCACAATGAAGTCGTCGAAGCCAAGGTTCGATTCGCCTACCGCCGCCCTCGTGTCCGAAGAGGACTGCGAGGAGCGCCAGATCGCGCTCGAGTATGTGGCAGAGGCCTGGCATGCGGCCGAGGACGACGGCGTCGAACAGCTGGCACTGGCGCATGCATCGCTGTTCGCTGCGATCACCGCATTGGTCGAACAACATGGCGAGAGCTCGACGGCGGCCCTGATCGCCAGCCTGCCCGATCGCATCCGGTCCGGCGAATATAACCTCAATCGCTCGCTGCAGTAGTTACAGCGTTTCAAGGAAGCGCATGGGCTGGCCTGTCGCCGGCGTCAGCAATTCGCCCTGCCACATCACGCGCCGACCGCGAACCACAGTGCCGACCGGCCAGCCGGTGACCGTAACGCCGTCGTATGGGGTCCAGCCGGCACGGCTCTTCACCCAATCGTTGGTGATGGTCTCGCGGCGCTTCAGATCGACAATGGTCAGATCGGCATCGTAGCCGGCGGCGATCCGACCCTTGTTGGCAATGCCGAACAGGCGGTTGGGGCCGTGGCTGGTCATGTCGACGAAGCGCTCGAGGCTCATGCGCCCGGCGTTCACGTGGTCGAGCATGATGGGGACGAGGGTCTGCACGCCGGTCATGCCGGAGTGGCTGGCGGGATAGGCGTGGTCCTTTTCCTCGCGAGTATGGGGCGCGTGGTCCGACCCCAGAATATCGGCAACGCCATTGTTCACGCCCGCCCAGATGCCATCGCGGTGCGCGGCGTCCCGAACCGGCGGGTTCATCTGCGCGTAGGTGCCGAGCCGGGTATAGGCCGTCTCGTCCAGCGTCAGGTGATGCGGCGTCACCTCGACACTGGCGACGTCCTTGTGGGCGGCAAGGAAGACCATTTCCTCGGCGGTGGAGATGTGGAGGATGTGGACACGCTTGCCGGTCTTTCGTGCCAGAGAGACAAGGCGGCGGGTCGAGGCCATGGCAACCTCGACATCGCGCCAGACCGGGTGTGACGAGGGATCGCCGGGCACCCGCAGGCCCTTGCGCTCTTCCAGCCGGTACTCATCCTCGGAGTGGAAGGCGGCGCGGCGCGAAATGGCAGAGAGGATGGCCTCTACCCCATCGTCATCGGGAACCAGCAGTGAGCCGGTGGACGAGCCCATGAACACTTTCACGCCCGCGCAGCCGGGGAGCCGTTCGAGGTGGGGCAGATCGCGGACATTGTCGTGGGTGCCGCCGATATAGAAGGCGAAGTCGCAGTGCATCCGGTGCGTGCCGAGGCGGATCTTCTCCTCGAAGGTCGCGACGGTCGTCGTCAGCGGATTTGTGTTGGGCATTTCGAAGACGCCGGTGACGCCGCCCATCACTGCCGAGAGCGAGCCGGATTCGAGATCTTCCTTGTGGGTGAGGCCGGGCTCGCGGAAGTGCACCTGGGTGTCGATGACGCCGGGCAAGATATGAAGGCCGGTGCAATCGACGGTTTCGCCGGCAGAGTGGGCCGACAGATTACCGATGGCGGCGATCCGCCCGGAGGAGACAGCCAGATCGGCGTGGTGGGTGCCATCTTGATTGACGATGGTGCCGTTCTTGAAGATCGCGTCGTACTGCGCCATGTGTGAAGTCCCGGTTGGCGTCCTGCAAGGTTTCGGCCTTGGTGACGCCTTCGGCCGTTCAACGCAAGGATGAACCGTGGCGCTTGACCCGATTTACACCCGCGGTGTGGTTCGCATCGCCGGCGAGGATGCCAGCAAGCTGCTGGGCGATACCCTGACCTGCCGGTTCGATGACGGCCTCGTCGGCACCGGCCGCTGGTTCGCATTGCTCAGCCCGCAGGGCAAGGTGCAGATCGAAGGCTTGGTGACGGCAGCCGATGGCGCGTTCTGGTTCGATCTCGATGCCGGCTCGGTTGCCGATTTCGTCAAGCGCATGAAGCTCTACCGGCTGCGGGCCAAGGTGGATATCGACGCCGTAGAGCACCTGGTGCTGTGGTCTTCGGACGATACCGCGGCCGCCAACGGCATCGGCTACCGCGATGAGCGCAGCGCGGCGTTGGGCACGCGGCGCATCGTCGCAAAGACCCCCGACGTGGCGCCGAATGAAGATGCGCTGCTGGCCTATCACGCGCGACGCATCGCCAGCGGCATCCCGGAGATGGGGGCAGATTTTGGCCGCAACGACATCTTCGCGCACGATATCGGCCTCGATCTGCTGGGTGGCATCGACTTCGTGAAGGGCTGCTATATCGGCCAGGAAGTGGTGAGCCGCATGAAGCATCGCGGCACCGCGCGGCGTCGCCCGGTGATTGTCAGCGGCGTCGACGCGGCGGCAGGCGCCCCGGTGCTGGCCAATGGGCGCGAAGCGGGCGTGATCGGCTTGCCGATCGGCGGCAAGGCGGTGGCCATCCTGCGGCTGGACCGGATCACCGACCCCGATGCGGTGACGGTGGAAGACAAGCCCGTGCGACTGGCCCTGCCGAACTGGGCAAACTACAGCTTCGGAGAGGCGCCAGCCGACGAGCCAACGGCCGGGTGATTCTCCGCCGGTTCTCGAATCAGAGGGGACGGACTAGCGTCGCCACCCTGGTCGGATCGGCGACAGCGGACGTGCGGGGGCATCATGGCAAAAGCAAGTGCGCGGGCATGGCAGCGCATGCTCAGTGGCCGCAGACTCGACCTGCTCGACCCCTCGCCCCTCGATGTCGAACTGACCGATATCGCGCATGGCCTTGCCCGCGTGGCCCGCTGGAACGGCCAGACGATCGGGGACTATCCGTTCTCGGTGGCGCAACACTCGATCCTGGTGTTCGAGATCTTTCGGGCCTTCAACCAGAACCGGCCGCGAGACGTGCGCGCCGAACTCTATGCGCTGCTGCATGACGCCCCGGAATACGTGATGGGCGACATCATCTCGCCGTTCAAAGCGGCGATGGGCGGCAACTACAAGGACGTCGAGAACCGCTTGCTTGGCGCCATATGCGTGCACTTCTCGCTGCCGGCCAACCCGCCTGCGGCGCTGACCAAGCAGATCAAAAAGGCCGACCGCGAAGCAGCCTATCTCGAGGCCGTGCACCTTGCGGGCTTCCAGCTCGAGGAAGCTCGCCGCTTCTTTGGTGAGCCGAGCTTGCCGCTGTTCGAGTTCGAGTCCTTCGACCGGCTGATCCGGCCCTGGCCGACGCACGAGGCCCACGACAGATTCGTGGCGGCGGTCGAGGAACTGATGGCCGCCCTCCACAGCTAGGTTAACTTAACCTTAACCGGCGTTCCATTTTGACCCGCACGTGGTGCCTATGGTTGATGACTGGTTAACTCCAGCCTGAGGGACCGGCCATGGACATCAAATCGATTGGCACCATCGCCGCGACTGGTTGCATCGGTGCCCTGGCGGCGCTGGGCCTGTCGCTGGCCGGCCTGATGCCGGCGGTCAATGCGGAAGAAAACAGCAGGGTCAGCCCCATGGAGGCGTTGATGAGCCCGGCGCGGACGCTGTTCCCCCAGCCTTTCGATGTGGAAGGTCTCGTGCGCTGGAACTTCGAGGTCGACCCTGGTGTCTCGCTGGAGCCGATTCGGCAGAGCTCGGTGAAAAAGATCAGTTTCGGCCGAGTGGAGCAGGTCAAGATCGTCGAGACCGCAAGCGGCGTCTATTCATCTGATGCCATCGTCGACCCGCATGTCAGCTACCCTGGTATCGTGGTCACCCCCAGCCTTGAAGCCGAGGCCATGCTGCAATGGAATGGCAGAGGCTGGTCGATGATGACCGACTCCAGCACCGACTCCTTCACTGCAGTCGTGCCCTTCGGAGACGACCATTAGGCAATTACCAGCGATAGCAGCTGCAGCTACACCGCCAGGGTGCGCCGTCAGCTGCTAACGCGCTAGAAGCGCGTCGGAGCGGCTTCCGCAACGCTGGAGCCGCCGATCGTCACCTGCCGAATGGTCAGGGCGAACTCGCTGCGGCCATCCTCAAAGAATCGGAACGCCCCGTCCCGACCGCTGAATCCGGTTGGGATGGTCAGCATGGCGCGATCGTATCGTGGGGTCGCCATGGACAGGGAGGAGGCATTGGCGAGGATGGTAGCGGTGTAGGCAAGCGTTGCGAGGGGATGCGGCGCGGCACCGTAGCGGGCCTGATATTCGGTTGTGAGCGCGCGAAGACCAGCCTCATCAACGGCCGGGAAGATGGCACCCGCCAGCGCGGTGGTGTTGGCGATGGCGGCGTCGTTGTTCCAGTCACCGGAGCCGATCAGTTGCACGCTTCCCGGCGCAATCCCAGCTTCGGCGAGCAGGTTGCCGAAGCTTGGAGCCGTCGCCCGGTCGGGGATGAACAGGGCATCGACCTGTCCGGCCTGCAGCATGGGGATCAGCTGGCTGATGATGCTGCGGGCTTCGGCCTCAGACGAGAAATTGTAGATGGCGCGCGCGTTGAGGCCGAGATCGGCAATGGCCTGCCGGAAAGCGCTCTCCTGAATGCGACCGAAATCGGTGGTGGGAAAGATCGCGGCATAGGCCTTCTTGCCCAGCTTGGTGGCGTAGCGCAGCGAGCGTCGCGCTTCGGTCTCGGGCAGCACGTTGAGCAAAAACACGCCGGGCGCCGCGGCCCCGGTATTGTTGGAGAAGGCGACGATGGAGACGCCAGCCGCTCGCGAAACCGCTGCAGCGGCAGTCACCTGGTCGGCGCGCAAGGGGCCGAGAACCAGGCTTGCACCTTCCGCCAGCGCCTGGCTGGCTGCACTGGCCGCGCCCTGGGCCGTCGCGCCAGTGTCCTTGAGCAGAACCGTGATGTTCTCGCCGATATTGGGGTTGGATTCGATGAAACCAATGGCGAGTTCGGCGGCATTGGCCATTGAAGTTCCAACCGCGGAAAGGCCCGCGTCGCCGGAGAGCGGCAGCAGAAGGGCCACACGGACCGGTCCGCGACCGAGCGTGCGGCCAGAAACGACCGGCTGGCCGGATGCGCCCGCCATGGGTCCGCCGACAGTGGCACCTGGTCCAAACGAGAGATCTCCGGCCGAACAGGCGGTGAGCAGGCCAAGAACAATCATGGCGAGGACCGCCCGCCAGGTTCCGTTCGGTCGGCTCATGCTTGGCACTTGTGCGTTCCCCCTCGTTGCCGCCATGGTCATGGCAATGCACCGCTGCGCAAGGAATCGCGCGGCCCGCGCTTACTCTAGCGCCTGAATGAGGTTTTTGTGACCGGTTTGACGGAGTTCCACATCGCAGGACAGCGTTTCGAGGCGCCGACGCTGGCCGCTGGGCTCTATGTCGTGGCGACACCGATCGGCAACCTCAAGGACATCACCCTTAGGGCACTCGAAACTCTGGCCGCAGTCGATGTGGTCTTGTGCGAAGACACGCGACACTCGGCGACCCTGCTGGAGCAATACGGGATCCGGACGCCACGCCAGGCGCTGCACGAGCACAATGAGCGCGAGCGCGTATCGGACATCCTGCGACAGCTGGCCGATGGGCGGCGGATTGCCCTGATCTCGGATGCTGGAACGCCGCTGGTCTCGGATCCGGGCTTTCCGCTGGTGCGGGCCGTGCGGGAGGCCGGGCTGCCGGTCTATACGACGCCGGGGGCGTCGGCGCTGCTGGCAGCCCTCTCGGTTGCGGGACTGCCGACCGACAGCTTCACGTTTCACGGCTTCCTGCCGCCCAAGCTGGAGGCACGGGAAACTGCACTCCGTGCGTTGGCGCCGCGCCGTGAGACGCTGGTGTTCTACGAGTCGCCCCGCCGTTTGGACGAGACGCTTGCGGCGATGGCGCGTCAGTTTGGCGAGGGCCGGGCCGCCGCGGTCGCCCTGGAGCTTACCAAACGCTTCGAACGGGTGGAGCGCGGTACGCTATCTGAACTGGCGACACGCTTTGGCGAAGGCGAGACTAAGGGTGAAGCCGTGATTGTCGTCGGCGGCGCGGCCGAGGCGGTGATCGAAGCCTCGGAATGGCAACCCGTCCTCGCGGAGGCGCTGAAGACACAGAGGTTGCGGGAAGCCGTGGATGGTATTGCCGCGCGCTATGGGCTGAAGCGCAAGGAAGTCTATGATGCCGCTCTCGCCCTCCGGCCCAAATCCTAAGCGCCAGCGCGCAGAGCGTGCCGGCCTCAGGGCCGAGATGCTCGCGGCCTGGTTCCTGCGGCTCAAGGGTTATCGCATCCTCGCCATGCGCTATCGGACACCGGTGGGAGAAATCGACATCGTGGCGCGGCATTGGCGCACCCTGGTGTTCGTCGAGGTCAAGGCGCGCCGCAGTGCCGAAGACTACGGCATGGCCCTTGAAGCCGTGAATACCCGGCGCATCAGTCGGGCGGCCAATCACTACCTCGCGCACCGGCGCCTGAGCATAGACACCGATATGCGCTTCGACGTGATTTTTCTTGCGCCGCGTCGGTGGCCGCGCCATCTGATCAACGCATTCGGGGCCTGAGCCTCCGGAACATCCAAGCACGTGCCCAACGACATCCGCGGAGCCGACATGCGCCTCAAGATCGCCGTCCAGATGGACCCCATCGCCTCGATCAACCCGATTGGGGATTCGACCTTCGCGCTGATGCTGGAGGCACAGGAGCGCGGGCACCGGGTGGACTATTTCGTGCCAGGGTCGCTGGCATTGCGGGGCCACGAGGTCAGCGCCGACGTGGCACCGGTGACGGTGATCGACAAGCCCAAGGGTGAGCACTTCGTTCTCGGCGACTTCGCCCGCACGGACCTCAGCACCTACGACGTGCTGCTGATGCGGCAGGATCCGCCGTTCGACATGAACTACATCACCATCACGCATATGCTGGAGCGTCTGCACCCCAAGACGTTTGTGATGAACCCGCCGGCAGCCGTACGCAACGCGCCCGAGAAGATCCTCGTCACCGAGTTTCCCGAACTGATGCCGCCGACGCTGATCACGCGCGACCGCGCCATGATCCATGCGTTCCGTCGCGAGCATGGCAACATCATCCTGAAGCCGCTTTACGGCAATGGCGGCGCCGGCGTGTTCCTCATCCAGGAAGGCGACCAAAACCTCAACTCGCTGATCGAGCTGTTCGAGCAGAGCTTCCGCGAACCCTTCATGGTGCAGCGCTACTTGCCGGAGGTCCGCAAGGGCGACAAACGCATCATTCTGGTCGATGGCGAGCCAGTGGCCGGTCTCAATCGCGTGCCGGCCGATGGCGAGGCGCGCTCCAATATGCATGTCGGCGGCCGCCCAGAGCTCTCCGAACTCACCAACCGCGAACACGAGATCTGCGCGACGATCGGGCCGGCGCTCAAGGCGCGCGACATGATCTTTGTCGGCATCGACGTGATCGGCGGCTACCTGACCGAGATCAACGTCACCTCGCCCACGGGCATTCGCGAGATCAAGCGCTTCGGCGGTCCGGATATTGCGGCCCTGATCTGGGACGCGACGGAGAAGCGGCTGGGCTGACGCGCGGTCAGCCCTTCACCGAACCGCCGGTCAGACCCGAGATGATGTAGCGCTGCGCCAAAAGGAAGAAGGCGATGGCGGGGGTAATCGAGAGGGTCAGGAACGCGAGGATGCGCGGCCAGTCCGAACCGAATTCGCCCTGGAACTGCATGATGCCGAGCGGCCAGGTGTATTTAGCATCGCTGTTGAGCACGATCAGCGGCAACAGGAAGCTGTTCCAGCTGCCCACGAAGTTGAATACACCGACGGTCGCGATGATCGGCAGGCAAAGCGGCAGCGTCACGTACCAGTAGATGCGAATGTAGCCGCAGTTGTCCATGCGCGCAGCGTCGATCAGTTCCTTGGGCAGTTCCTTGAAGAAATTGTGAAACAGTAGCACCGAGAATGAAATCGAGAACGCCACCTGCACGATGATGATGCCCCAATGACTGTCCAGCATGCCGAGGTCGCGCATCTTGATGAACAGCGGCAGAATGGCGGTAGCCGAGGGAAACAGCAGCCCGAGCATCAGGTAGCTCATCAGGTATTTCGAGCCGAAGAACCGGATATGAGCGAAGGCGAAAGCCGTCATCGACGCGAAGATGGTGGAGATCACCACAGTGCCCACGGCGATCAGCAGTGAATTGCCTAGCGAGCGGAAATAGCTCGGGCCGGCCAGAATCTCGGCAAACCTGACCGGATCCCAGCTCGCCGGCAGCCCGAAAGGATTGACGCGCAACTCGCCGATCTCTTTGAAGCCGCCAAGAGCGGTGGTGTAGAACGGCACGAGGACAAACGTGGCGATCACCAGCAGGGTGAACCACTGGAACGCCGAGACCGCCGGCTTGCGTTTCTTATGGACAGCGTCGGCCATCAGTTCTGCTCCACCCGGAAGAGAATGCGGCGGTAGGCGAGCGCCACCAGCACGCAGGCAATGAACAGGATCACGCTCACCGCGCCACCAAAGCCCAGCTTCATGCGCAGGATGCCGAACTGGTAGAGGAAGGTGACGATGGTGTGGCTCGAGTGCGACGGGCCGCCATTGGTCAGCGGAATGATGATATCGAAGAGCTGCAGGGCGCCGGTGATCGCAAAGAACACCGAGATCACGATGGCGGAGCGCACCATCGGCAGCTTGATGTGGCGGACGATCTGCCACTTCTTGACGCCATCGAGCCGGGCGGCCTCGATTACCTCGCTGGGGATCGACTGCAGGCCGGCGATGTAGATCATCATGTGAAAGCCGAAATATTTCCAGGTGATGACCAGCATGATGGCCGGAATGACCCAGAACTTGTCGGCAAGCACGAACGGCATCTCGACGCCCAAGGTGTCGCCTACGATCGGCAGCAGCCCGTAATTGCCGTCATAGACGAACTTCCAGATCAGGCCGGCGGCGACTTCCGCGAGCATGAAGGGCACGAAAAAGATGGTGCGCAGGACGTTGATGCTGACGCCACGCTCCGAGAGCGCCAGCGCCGCCCACATGGCAAGTGGCAACTGAATGGCGAGCGAGACGGCGACAACGATCAGGCTGTTGCGCACGGCGGTCCCGAAGTTCCGGTGCGTCAGCACGTCCGCGTAATTCTCGAAGCCGACGAAGTCGGTTATCGGACCGTAGCCATTCCAGTCGAAGAAGGAGAATGTCGCGGCGTCGACCATCGGCAGGACGACGAAGACCGTGAACAGGACCACTGACGGGGTCAGGAACAGCAGCAGTGGCAGGAGGCTCTTGCGATCCATGTACCTGCGACGGCGGGGGGCGGACGCTCTTGCGAGATCGGCACCAGATGCAATGCTTGCCATGTCAGGCTCACCATTCACGACGTGGTCAGGGAGGTCGACAGGCGGCAATGCCGCCCGTCGACCGGAGGTGGTGTGCGCAGGTTTTCGCGCTTACATGGCGTCGTCGACAGCTTCCTTGACCTGCATGGCCGCGTCTTCCGCCGAGATGGCATTGGCTGCGAGGTCGGCAGAGATGTCGTTGACGACGCCGCCGACTGCAGGCCCAAGCGCCTGGTCGAAGAAGTTCGCATGCCAGTGCGCGTTGCCGATGTTCTGAGCAATCTGCACCTTGAACGGGTTGGTCATGCCGTCCGCAGCACCCTTGGTGATCGGAATGTAGAAGTTGCCTTCAGCAAACCGGGCCTGAACTTCCTTGGAGTTCAGATACTCAGCGAACTTCACTGCCTCGTCGGACGCGCTCTTGGTGAAGAGGATGCCGCCCAGGCCACCGAGGGTGTCGGTCGGATCGCCGGCGCCGCCTTCAATGGTCGGGAAGGGCAGGATGCCAAGCTTGTCGTCCGGGATGCCCTGCTTGGAAGCAGAGTTGTCCTTGGCGACGCTGTAGTCCCAGTCACCCATCAGGTGCATCGCGGCCTTGCCGTCGCCGAAGGCGCCGGAGGCATCACCATAGGTGGCCGCCAGGAAGCCCTGCTGGAACGGCTCGAGCTCGGCCAGCTGCAGGAAGTACTCGCCGGCCTTCACGAAAGGTTCGCCGGCAAAGCCGTCGCCTTCGCCGCGGGCTGCGGCATTGAAGCCGTCCTGGCCGGCGAGGCGCACGACGAGCTTGCTCCACCAGAAGTGAGCGGGCCACTTGTCCTTGCCACCGAGTGCCAGCGGCGTGATGCCAGCGTCCTTGATCTTCTGGACACCTGCAAGGAAGCCGTCCCAATCCGCCATGCTGGCAGGGTCGACACCAGCCTGGGCAAAGAGTTCCTTGTTGTACCACAGCACGACTTCGGAGACGTCGCGGGCAAGGCCGTAGAGCTTGCCATCCGGCGCCGTGTAGGCGGCGAGACCGGCGCTGCCGACCGCATCCTTGGCTTCCTGCGACAGCACGTCATCGACGGGACGCAGCACACCGGCAGCAGCCTGCTCGTAAAACACGCCGCCGCCCCACGAGTTAATGATGTCGGGGGCTTCATCGGTCTGCAACAGCGTCGTCAGCTTGGCCTTGAAGGCCTCGTTTTCGAGGGTTGGCAGCTCAACGGTGATGCCGGGATTGGCTGCCATGAATTCCTGGGCCGCCTGTTCCAGCAACGCCTTGTCATTGCCCGTCGCGATATTGAGATAGCTGACAGTCACCTGGGCCTGCGCCGGCGCGAGCGCCATCAGGCCCAGCATTGCGGCGAGCGCAATACGTTTCATGATTTCCTCCTGTCTCACGGCGGCCATTGAAAGCCGGAGCTCGGTTTTCCTCCCGGGCCGCGGTGGCAATGCGGGGCTAGCCGCATTCACCACTTGCTACTTTTTACGCATCCCGTAATAAAGAAGCAAGAGGCACGTACCTCACGTCGGCACCGAAATATCGGGAGGGAGGGATCATCATGCAGGCAAGCCAGAGACTTTCGAGGGCCCGCTGCACACCGCGTGCGCGGGCGGTGCGTCACTGAAGCTGGCATATTTCCCGCGTGGCGCGTAATAAATGCGCCCTTCCCTTTGACCGGAGACCCCGGACTTGGCCGTCAAGATCGCCGATCCGCTGCTCATGCGCGAAATCAACAAGTACCATGTCCTCGAAACCATTCGGGAGCATGGCCGGATTTCGCGCGTCGAGATCTCGGAGCGCACTCTGCTGAGCGGCACCACAGTGTCGGCAATCACCGGGGCGCTCATCGAGGAGGGACTGATCGCCGCCACCCATACCGAGCCGACGGGTGAAGCGCAGCGCGGCCGACCGCGCGTCCTGCTCAGCCTCGTGGGCGATGCCGCCTATGTGCTCGGTATCAAGATTTCGGAAGCGATGACCACGGTGACGCTGGTGGATTTTCGCGGCGAGGTGGTGGAATCGGTGCAATTGCCCGCCCGCCTGGCGCGGCAACCGGTGGAGGTGATTGTCGACCTCATCGAGGACGTGGTCGAAGATTGTATCGGCAAGTCCGGGGTCGAACGCGCGCGCATTCGCGGCATCGGTATCGGCGTGCCGGGTATCGTTGATCCCCGTTCAGGCAAGAGTTACTCCAGCTCGGTGTTCGGGGAGCGCGAGATGCCGATCGGCGCACTGCTGGCCGAGCGCACCGGGCTGCCGGTGAAGCTGGAAAAGCCAGCAAATCTTGTGGCGCTGGCCGAGAGTTGGTTCGGCGCAGCGCGGCATGAAAAGAGCTTCGCCGTCGTTGTCCTCGACCATACCGCAAGTCTGGCGCTCTGGCTCGAACAGGACCTGCATCGTGGCGCCAGCGCGCTGGGGCCGGCCTTCGGGCATATCAAAGTCGGCAATCATGGCCGGCGTTGCGAATGTGGTCAGGATGACTGCCTCAACGCCCATGTCGGGCTCGGTGCCATCCGCAAGCAGGTCGAGGCCGAGCTGGGCGATGCATTCGTCACCCGCAGCAATGGCGCAGACCTGCGTGAAAGTCTGGCGGAGGCCGCAGAGGCCGGCGACAACCAGGCGCGCGCCTTGATCGAGCAGCAGGCCGGCGTGCTGGGCTATGCGCTCTCGCACATCATTAATCTGGTCAATCCGGGCAAGATCATCGTGGCGCTGGAATCCCCCCGCTATGGCGAGGCGATCATGCCCACGGTGTCCAGCGCCGCAGCCGCCAACAGTTTCCGGGCGCATTTCGCCGCGACCCGTATCATCGCCCACGCGCTGGACGACCAGCTCTGGGCCCGTGGCGCAGCCGCCCTGATGCTGCGCGACATCTACAGTGCGCCCTGGACCGCGCAGTCTTACTGAGGAGGAGTTTTCCATGAGCAAGTCAGCCCTGATTGTGTGGGGTGGTTGGGAGGGGCACACGCCCGAGCGCAGTGCGCGACTGGTGGGAGAACTGCTGGAGGGGCATGGCTTCGACGTCGCGATCGAGGCCACCACGGAAGCCTTCGCCGATGCTGCACTGGGCGCGTTCGACCTGATCGTGCCGGCCATTACCATGTCGCGCATTGAGCGCGAGGAACTGACCAACCTGCTGGCCGCAGTGCGCGCCGGCACGGGCATTGCTGGCTTTCATGGCCTGATGTGCGACACCTTCCGGAACGAGCCGGACTATCAGTTCATGACGGGGGGCCAGTGGGTGGCCCACCCCGGGAACATCATCGACTACACGGTGAACGTTACCCGCCCCGACGACCCGGTCATGGCCGGGATCGGCGACTTCCCGTACCGCAGCGAGCAGTACTACATGCATTTCGATCCCAGCGTCGAAGTGCTGGCAACCACGACCTTTAAGGGCGACATCTTCGACGAGATCGACGGGGTCGTCATGCCGGTGGTGTGGAAGCGTCGCTTCGGCAAGGGCCGGGTGTTCTACTCTTCGCTCGGCCATGTCGCCGAGGAGTTTCAAGTGCCGCAGATGCGGACGATCTTCGAACGCGGTGCCCTCTGGGCCGCCCGCTGACCGTCGGAAGGGAGAAGACGATGGCCGAGCTGAAAGTACGTGGCATCAACAAGAGCTTTGGCGCCGTCAAGGTGATCCACGACGTCGATCTCGACGTGAAGGATGGCGAGTTCGTGGTGTTCGTGGGGCCTTCGGGCTGCGGAAAATCCACCCTGCTGCGCATCATCTCCGGACTTGAGGAACTGACGTCGGGCCAGGTTCTGATCGGCGGCGAAGATGTCACCGAATTCGATCCGTCCGAACGTGGCGTCGCGATGGTGTTCCAGTCCTACGCGCTCTACCCGCACATGACGGTGGAACAGAATCTCGGATTTGGCCTCAGGATGGGCGGCATGCCGCGCGACCAGGTGGCCGAGCGCGTCAATGGTGCCGCAAAGATCCTCGAGCTCACCGAGCTGCTGGAGCGCAAACCGCGACAGTTGTCGGGTGGACAGCGCCAGCGCGTCGCCATCGGTCGCGCCATTGTCCGCCAGCCCAAGGCCTTCCTGTTCGACGAACCGCTAAGCAATCTGGATGCCGAGCTGCGCGTACAGATGCGCATCGAGATCGCGCGGCTGCATCAGCAGCTGGGCGCGACCATGATCTATGTGACGCATGATCAGGTCGAGGCCATGACGCTGGCGGACCGTATCGTGGTGCTGCGCAGCGGCCGCATCGAGCAGCAGGGCAGCCCGATCGAGCTCTACGACAACCCGGACAATGCCTTCGTTGCCGGCTTCATCGGCTCGCCGCGGATGAACTTTCTCGATGGCGTGATCACCGCAATCGAGGGCGACCAGATGGTGGTGTCGCTGACACATTTCGACGCCCCGGCCCTGCCGGTTCGGCGGCGCGGCACCGGTGGCAAGGTCGGGCAGGCGATCAGCCTCGGCATCCGGCCCGAACATTTCACCGATGCAGCAGCGGGCGGGCCGACATTGTCGGCGACCGCGCAGGTGGTCGAGCAGTTGGGAGGGGTGTCGTTCGTCTACGCCGTTGGACGCGACGGCGAGTCGAAAGTCACCATCCAGCAGAAGGGTCACTCGCGTATCGCCGATGGGGCTCCAATCACGGTGGCAATCGAGGCGGGCGCGGCGCTGGCCTTCGATGCTGACGGCCTGAGGATCTAGGATTTCCCCCGGCAGCACGGCTGCCGGGCCTCCCTGCAGATCGACCCACAAAGTGCCGACGCACCCACGCGGTGCGGCGGACATTGGCATTGACCCAAAGTCGTAGACCATCGCGGTTGACGGCAGGCGATCCTGCTGCCGATACTTGGAACGTCGCGTTCTAAATGTGGAACACCACGGCGCGGCACCGAGGAGGATCGCATGCCAACTCCCTGTCGCGGCGAGCGTTTTGTGCTGCCTGCCGTCAGCGCAACAAGCATGGGCGCTGCCCGCCACCCCTCCATCCGCTGACCGCGAGTGTCCTCGGTTCGCCGCACCATACAGGTTCTCGACCTGCTCGCCCGGAAGGGCGCGCTAGGCGTCCGCGCTGTCGCATCGGCGCTGGAACTGCCTGTCGGTTCGGTGCACCGATTGCTCAACGACCTGGCTGAGGAAAGCGTGGTCGAAAAGGACGAGGAGGGGGCGTGGCGACTGGCACATCGGCTGCTCGGGATTGTCGACCTGCAGCTGGAAGGCGTGGGCTTTCACCGGCTTGCCCATCCCTTCTGCGAGGCGATTGCTGCCGAGGTCGGTGAGACGGTGAACGTCAACATCCTGTCGGGCGATGGCTGCGTGGTTGTCGACAAGGTGCGCGGCAATGAACGCATGCAGCTCGACTGGCGCGTCGGGTCGCGTGGCCCGCTTTATTGCGGCGGTTCGGCCAAGGCGATCCTCGCCTACCTACCTGAGACGGAACAAAGGCGCATTGCTGGCCAGACCAATGCCCGCTTTACCGAGTACACCCTGACGGCCGAGCGGGACCTCCTGGATGAGCTCCAGCGGATCCGGGCGCGCGGCTATTCCATCGACAACCAGGAGATCGTGCTCGGCGTGTTCTGCATTGCGGTGCCGATCCTCGACCGGCTGCGTCGGCCGGTGGGCGCCATAAGCATTTCTGGGCCGTCGGTGAAGGCGCCCGGCAAGGTTGTGATGCCGCTGGTGGCACGGCTCAACGAGGCCTGCGGCCACGTCAGCCGCAGCCTCGGCTATGGCGGCGACTGGCCGCCCATTCAAGAAAATCAATTGTCCTAGGGAGACTGCCATGCGTTCCGCGTGGGTGATGAAACTGAAGCCCGGCCAGGAAGCCGAATACAAGCGAAAGCATGACGAGATCTGGCCCGAGATGGTCGAGCTGCTGAAAAGCCAGGGCGTCCACAATTACTCGATCTATCGGCATGGCCTGCTGCTGTTTGCCTATCTCGAAAAGCCTGACGGCGCGCCGGCGCAGACCGATGCGGTCAACGACGTGGTGAAGCGCTGGCAGAAGTGGATGGAGCCGCACATGGAGACCCATCCAGACGCAAAGCCGGTGGTGGAGCCGGTGGAACTGGTGTTCCGGCTGGACTGAAATTTCGAGCATCAAGCGATTTCCGGGGCGCCGAGCAGCGCTCCCACCCAAAACGACGACCGAGGAGACAAGTCGTGAAGATCAAATCCATCCGCGCCTTTGCCATCACCAATCCGATTGCCGGCGGAACCTATGAGGAGGCCAAGCAGAAGGGCACGGCCCGGCGGCCGCCCTGGACCAAGGATGCGGAAGTCGCCAACCCGATGTCGCGCTACCCGCGCTACAAGGCGCTGCGCGCCAGCTGGAACGCGAAGTTCCCGGCGGTGGGTGTGATCGTCACGGCCGACGACGGCTCGTGGGGCTTTGGCACCACCGGCTACGGTCAGCCTTCGATCAGCCTGATCAACGACCACATCGCGCCGTTGCTCGAAGGTGAGAATGCCCTCGCCACCGAGAAACTCTACGACATGATGATGCGCATCACGTCGCCCTACTCGCCCTCGGGCCTGGCCTCGTATGCGATCTCCGGAATCGACCTGGCGCTGTGGGACCTGAAGGGCCGCGTGCTGAAGCTGCCAGTCTATGAGTTGGCAGGCGGCGCGGCACGTGACAGCCAGTTCTGCTACGCCACCGGCAACGACACCGACTGGCACATGGAGCTGGGCTTCAAGGCGACCAAGCTCGCCTGTCCCTATGGGACGGCTGATGGTCTCGAAGCCCTGGACAAGAATGAAGCCTTTGTGGGCAAGGCGCGTGAGCTGATCGGACCCAATGTCGAGCTGATGCTCGATTGCTGGATGGCCTTCGACGTCGAGTTCGCTGTGCGCCTCGCCCATCGGTTGCGGCCATTTAACCTCAAGTGGATCGAAGACTGCTTGATCCCCGAGGATCACACCTCGCACCGCGCGCTACGCGAGCGGCTGCCGTGGCAGACGCTGGCGACGGGGGAGCACTGGTACACGCCCTACACCTTCTTTGAGGCCGCCAAGGACCGTGTGGTCGATATCTTCCAGGCCGATATCCACTGGGTCGGCGGCTTCACCGCCTGCCAGAAGATCGGCGCCATCGCCGATGCGGCGGGGCTGGAACTGATCTGCCACGCCGGCATGAACACGCCCTATGGCCAGCATTTCACCTATGCCTCCACCAATAGCCGGTGGGGCGAGTTCTTCGTCGGCGGCGCCCCTGGGCAGCCGCTCAAGGAAACCAACAACTACCCCGGCATGGCCGTTCCCGTGAACGGACAGGTCGTGGTCAGCGACGAGCCCGGCTTCGGGCACGGTCTGTCGATGAAAGCCATCGAGGGGATGGCGATCTGAGGCGTCAATCGGTCGGAAAACGACCATAGGAGGAGAAAAAGGAATGACCCGTTCCATTATGCTTGGCAGTGCGCTCGCATTGCTGATGGCCACCACCGCCGTTGCGCAGGTGGCGGACATGCCGCGCAACGAAACGCTGGTGCTGACGCCCTGGGGCGATCAGCCAGCGCAGTTCGCCAATGTCGACAATTGGCACCCGTATCTCACCTCGGTGACGCATCAGCGCGACGTGATGCAGATCACCGTCAACGAGATGATGTTCTACACCAATCTCAACACCGGCGAGCTGATCCCGTGGCAGGCCGAGAGCTTTGAATATGCTGAGGACTTCACCTCGGCGACCATCAAGCTGCGCGACGGCGTGAAGTGGTCGGACGGCCAGCCGTTCACCGCGGAGGACGTGAAGTTCACGCTCGAAGCGGTTCGCGATGCACCGCCGGAAGTGGGCGGGTCCGCCGCGTTCAACGAGTGGGTGCAGGACGTCACCGTCGCTGATCCACTGAACCTCACCATCAACTTCAAGAAGCCGGCCCCACGCTTCGTCCGCGACTTCCTCGCGTTGGGGCATGAGAACCACTATCCGATCCTGCCCAAGCATATCTGGGAAGGCCAGGACATGGCGGCCTTCACCAATTTCGACCTGGAGAAGGGCTGGCCGATTGGCACCGGGGCCTACAAGCTGGTGCTCTCGACCAACCAGCAGGAGATCTTCGATCGCCGCGACGACTGGTGGGGGGCCGAAGTCGGGTTCCAGGACCTGCCGGCGCCAAAGCGCATCATTCTGGTGCCGGTCTCGAGCGACGACGCCATGGGGCAGCTGCATATCGCCAACCAGATCGATGGTGGCCGCCAGTTGCTGATCGGCACGTTCGAAGCGGCCCGCGCCCAGAACGACAAGCTGAGCTCGTGGAATGCCGAGGGCCCGAACTGGGGTGCTCCGGACGGCTGCGACTATTCTCTGGTGTTCAACATGCTCAAGGAGCCGTGGAACGACGTCAACCTGCGCTATGCGATCAACCACGCGATCGACCGCGCAGCACTCAACGACATCGGCTACGAGGGCAGCCAGAAGGAAGTGACCTTCGCCTTCTCCGGCTACATGGCCGGCACCTGGCTGGGCGAAGGCAGCCCGTTGCAGGCGGTCCTGGACAAGTACAATCTCGACAACCCGTCGCAGGAGCTGGTCGAGCAGTACATGGCCAAGTCCGGCTATGCCAAGGACTCCAATGGGTTGTGGGCCAAGGACGGCACGCCGCTCACCGTGACGGTGCGGACGCCGGCCTTCATCCAGCCGATCCTCGCCCCGCTAACGCAGCAGCTGAAGAATGCAGGGTTCGACGCCGTGCAGGCGACGGTGGACGACACCTGGTTGCCCGACATTCAGTCCGGCAATTTCGACACGATGGTGTTCGTGCATTGCGGCAGCCTCAGCGAACCGCTCGAAACGCTGCAGCACTACCACAGCAAGTTCTCGCGGCCGCTGGGCGAAGTGGTGCCCAATCTCGTCGCTGCATCGCGCTATTCGAACCCCGAATATGACGCCATCATCGACCGGATGGACGCCGTGCCGGCCAGCACCGACCCGAACTCGCAGTACATGCAGGATGCAGTTGCCGCTCTCGACATTGCGCTGCGCGACCTGCCGCAGATCGACATGCTCGAAGAGTTCCACGTGGTGACGTTCAACAACACTTACTGGACCGGCTGGCCGTCGGCCGAGAACCCCTACGTGGCGCCCTATACCCCGTGGGAAGCGTTCAACGTGGTGATCCATAACCTGCAGCCGACCGGCGCGCAGTAAACCAGCGTTCCTCCCGAGCGCGGGGCAGGCGGAACGACCCCGCCTGCTCCACTTCCGCCCAGTCCAGACGAGACGGTGTTCGCCGTCGGTTCGGACCGCCCAGACGTCGGCAGCGAGGCCCTATGTCGAAGGAACTCCAACGCTACCTGGCAACGCGTTTCGGTCAGCTCGTGCTGATCGTCTTCGTTGCGGTGAGCATCAACTTCATCATTCCGAGGCTCTTGCCCGGCGATCCGGTGCAGACGGCGCTGGCGCGCCTGCAGGCAAGCGGCGGCAACCAGAATGTCGATATTCAGGCCGTGTCGGCGGCGTATCGGGCGAAGTACGGCCTCGATGCGCCGATGTGGGAACAATATCTGAACTATTGGCTGGATCTGTTCCGGCTCGATCTCGGCGTGTCGTTCGCGAACTTTCCCGAGAAAGTCTCGACGATGATCGGCAACGCCCTGCCCTGGTCGGTGGGCTTGCTTGCGACGGCGACGCTGATCGCGTTTGTCGCTGGCTCGTTGCTGGGGGCGCGACTTGCCTGGCCGGGTGCCGGCCGCGGGATCAAGACGCTCGTGCCGCTGATGATGATGCTGACGTCGATCCCGTTCTACCTGCTCGCCATCATCCTGATCTACTTCTTTGCCGTGGTGCTGAAGTGGTTTCCGCCCGCAGGCGGCGTTCCGACGACGACGATCATGCGTTTCGACCTTGCCACGGCACGCGAGGTGCTCAATCACGCGGTGCTGCCGTGCATGGCGATCGTCCTGGGCAATATCGGCTTTTGGGCGCTGGGCATGCGCAGCCAGATGATCAATGTGCTGGGCGAGGACTACATCACCTTCGCTGAGGCCAAGGGCCTGCCACCACAACGGATTTTCTTCTGGTACGGCATGCGAAACGCGCTCCTGGCGCAGATCACGGCGCTGGCATTGTCGTTGGGATCGGTGGTGTCCGGTGCGGTGCTGGTCGAGGTGATCTTCAACTATCCGGGGCTCGGCAACCTGCTCTATGTCGCGATCCGCGGGCAGGACTACTTTGTCATCCAGGGCGTGGTGCTGATGCTCATCGTCGCCCTGGCGGTGATGCTGTTCATCGTCGATCTCATCTATCCCCTGCTCGACCCGAGGATCCGCCGATGACGGGTTTCTTTTCCGCCGTCCGCCGCAACTATCAGCAGGGCCGGATCAGCCCGCTGCTGCTGCTCGGCCTGGCACTGCTGATCTCGGTCGTTCTATTCGGTTTGATCGGCTCGCTGTTCGTCGATTCCGTCCTGGCTCAGGTCGGCGCCGTCCGGCCCCGCCGGCCGCCGGGGGCCGAATATCTGCTGGGGACGGACTCGCAAGGCCGCGACATGTGGGCATTGCTGATCTATTCGACGCCCAACACCCTGAAGATGGGGCTGATCGCCGGCTTCATCGGCGTGGGCGTCGGCACGGCGCTCGGGCTGATTGCCGGGCATTTCGGCGGCATTGTCGATGCGGTCATCCGGCTGGTTTCCGACGCGCTGCTGACCGTGCCGGCGATTGCGATCCTCGTGATCATCGCGGGCAATATCGACCGCATGTCGACGCTGGTGATGGCGCTGGTCGTCGCCTCGTTGGGTTGGATGTTCACCACGCGAACGGTTCGCGCGCAGGTGCTGACCATCCGCGAGAAAGCCTATGTCGAGGTGGCTCGGGTCAATGGCGAGGGGCCGTGGGAGATCCTCTTCACCGAGATCATGCCCAACATCATGCCCTATATCGTTGCGAGCTTCGTCGGCACCGTGTCGGGCTCGATCCTCGCCGTGATCGGCCTCGAGGCACTGGGGCTCGGGGCACTCGAGGAGATGACCTTGGGCAACACCATCTACTGGGCGCAGCAGTCCTCCGCGGTGCTGCGCGGCTATTGGTGGTGGTGGGGGCCGCCGATCTTCATGATCGCGCTGATCTTCATCGGCCTGTTCCTGACCTCGGTCGGCTTCGACCGCTTCGCCAACCCAAGACTGGCCCGACGCTGATGGATACGAGTACCCAAACCACCGCGCCGGTTCTTGAAGTCAAGAACCTCAACGTTCACTACGACACCGGGAAAGGGCCGGCGAAGGCGGTCAACGACGTGTCCTTCTCGCTCAAGCCCGGCGAACGGCTCGGGCTGATCGGCGAGTCCGGGTCAGGCAAGACCACCATGGCCACAGCACTGATGCGGCTGACCAGGGCGCCCGGCCGCATCGTCTCGGGCAGCGTGCTGCTCGACGGCAAGGACGTGATGGCGATGTCGCAGCGGGAATTGCGCGAGACGCGGCTGCGCGACATCGCGCTGATCCCGCAGGGCGCGATGAGTTCGCTGAACCCGGTGATGCGGCTCGAAGAGCAGATCATCGACGCCATCGTCGCGCACAAGCCGGGGATGAAGCGAGCCGAACTCGACGCGCGCGTCGTCGAACTGCTGAAGTCGGTGGGGTTGGCGCCGGAAGTGGCCCGGCGCTATCCGCACGAGCTGTCGGGCGGGATGAAGCAGCGGGCGGCGATGGCGATTGCCACTTCGCTCAGCCCCAAGGTGATTGTCGCGGACGAGCCGACCAGTGCGCTCGACGTGGTGGTGCAGCGCCAGGTGATGCAGACGCTCGGGCGGCTGCAGGACGGGCTCGGGGCCGCGGTGGTGCTGATCGGGCACGACATGGGACTGATCGCGCAGTTCGCCGACATTGTCGGGGTGATGTATGCCGGCAAGATCGTCGAGATCGGCCCGGTCAGGGCGATGATCGAGGCGCCGAAGCACCCCTACACGCGTCTGCTGGTTGACAGCCTGCCAGGCATCGAAGTCAAGCAGGCGCTGGTCGGCATTCCGGGCCTGCCGCCGCCCTTGGTCGATTTGCCGCCGGGATGCAGCTTCAACCCGCGGTGCCCCTATGCGTTCCAGCGCTGTCGTACGGAAACGCCTGTGCTCCAGGAGGTGGGGCCGGCGCAGTATGCCGCCTGCCACCTCTATCCGGAACATAGCCAGTTGCCGCCCATGCCTGGGCACGCGAGCCACGGGGAGGCGCTACAATGACCGCGTTGATGGAAGCACGCGCCGTGACCAAGCGCTATGGCGCTTTCACCGCGCTCGACAATGTCACGCTGACGCTGTCGGACAAGACGCCGTCGATGACGGCGGTGGCGGGCGAGAGCGGCAGTGGCAAGACGACGCTGGCGCGGATGATGCTCGGCTTCATCGACCCGACCGAAGGCCAGGTGCTGTATCGCGGCAAGGATGTGGCCAAGATGTCCGGCGCCGAAAAGCAGCAGTTCCGGCGCGAGGTGCAGCCGGTGTTCCAGGACCCGTTCGAGGTGTTCAACCCGTTCTACCGCATCGACCATGTGCTGACGACGCCGGTGAAGCGCTATCGCCTCGCCGACAGCGAGGCCAAGGGGCAGACGCTGATCGAGGATGCGCTGAAGCGGGTTGGCCTCAGGCCGCAGGATACGCTGGGGCGGTTTCCGCATGAGCTTTCCGGCGGGCAGCGGCAGCGCGTGATGGTGGCGCGGGCCGTACTGCTGCGCCCGCGGATGATCGTTGCCGACGAGCCGGTGTCGATGGTGGATGCCTCGCTGCGCGCGACCATTCTCGATGAGCTGAGGACGCTGAATCGCGAGCTGGGCATCTCGATCATCTACATCACGCACGACCTGACGACGGCCTTCCAGATCTGCGACAATATCGTGGTGCTGTACCGCGGGGCGGTGGCGGAGGCCGGGGCGGTGGAACGGGTGATCGGCGATCCCAAACACCCCTACTCGCAGCTGCTGGTCTCCTCGATCCCGCTGCCCGATCTCGATAAGGCCTGGGGTGGCGAGGAGATTCCAGTGACCGAGGCCAATGCCAATCGCGAGAATGCCGGCTGCCGGTTTGCGCCACGCTGCCCGCATGTGATGGAGCAGTGCTGGCAGAGCCCGCCGCCCAAATACGTGCCGGACAGCCAGAGGCTTGCGACCTGCTACCTCTATCGCGATGCACCGGTGGCACCTGACAACGACGTGGCGTCGGTGTTTCGACCGCCGGCGCTACAGCTGGTGGCAAAGGCAAGCTGAAGACCAACATAACTCATTGATATATAATTCTTTTAACGAGTCCCGTCATGACCCATAGCCTGAGCGAGCGCCGCCAGATCGGCACCACCGCCCTGTCCGTCCCGCCGTTCGGCTTCGGGGCCGCGCATCTGGGGGGCATGTTCGGCCGGGTGCCGGGCGAGACCGCGAATCGGACGCTCGAAGCGGCGTGGGACGGTGGCGTGCGGTATTTTGATACCGCACCCTATTACGGTCGCGGACTGAGCGAGCACCGGGTCGGCAACTTCCTGATCGATAAGCCGCGCGACGAGTTCATCCTCACCACCAAGGTCGGCCGCTATTTCCGCCGCCCGAACAACCCCAAGAGCTTCGAGCGCGCCCCGTGGGGCGGTGGGCTGAACATGGAGATCGTCTGGGACTATTCCTATGACGGCATCATGCGCGCCTACGAACAGAGCCTGCTCCGCCTCGGACTCGACACAATTGACGCCCTCCTGATCCACGATCCCGAAGCTTCGACAAGCGAAGGTGGCCCCAGCATAGACGACCTGGCGCGCACGGGGATAAAGGCGCTCGAGGAGCTGAAACGCTCCGGCCATATCAAGGCGATCGGCATGGGGCTGAACGCCACCGAGTCGATCGAGCGCTATGCCAAGCGGGTGCCTCTCGACTTCCTGATCGTCGCCATGCCCTACACGTTGCTCGACCAATCGGCGCTGGCCACGGGGCTGAAATATTGCACCGACAACCGCATGTCGGTGGTGATCGGGGCGCCCTACGCCTCGGGGATTCTGGTGACCGGTCCGGGTCCGAACGCACGCTACCGCTACCAGCCCGCCCCCGCCGACATTCAGGAAAAGGCCGGCCGCATCCAGGCCATCTGCCAGCGCCATGGCGCCAGCCTCGCCGCTGCGGCGCTGCATTTCCCCCTCGCGCATCCGGCTGTGGTCGCGGTGATCCCGGGGGGCGCGAAGCCTGAGGAAGTGACCTCCAACCTCGGCTATTTCGGCGAAACGGTGCCGGCAGAGGTGTGGGCGGACCTCAAGTCCGAGGGCCTGATCGACCCCGAGGCACCCACACCTGCCTGAGGGGTCAGCTGGCGAGCGGCGGCTGCCGGCGGACGCTGGCACCAAGGCTGATGTCGTCCCGGCCGATGGCCCTTTGATACATCTGGTCGAGCCAGGGCCGGACTTCCGCCGCGCCGGCGCTCATTTTCGGGCAGTCGTCGCGCCGGAAGCGTTCGGCCGCCTCGGAAATGCGGCCGCGCAGATCGTCTTCGTCGACCAGGGTCAGACGGCGGTTTTCCATGACCTTGCGGCCGCGGATGAAGCTGGTTTTCACCGCGTCGGAGTTCACCGAGAAGGCGATCTGCTGGATCGGGTCGTGCAGCGGCAGGAAGCCCCAATCGTAGCGGTCGAGGAGGATAATATCGGCATCCTTGCCGACCTCCAGCGAGCCGACGCGATCCGCGATCATGGCGGACTTTGCGCCGCCATGGGTGGCCATCTCGTAGGCCTCGTGCGCGCCGACCCAGTCGGTGTAGTCGAAGCCGCCGATCTTGTGCAGCATGGCGGCGGACTTGATGGCGTGGAAGATGTCGGCAGTGTCGGCCGAGGCGACGCCGTCGCAGCCGAGCGCGACATTGACGCCGGCGCTCTTCAACCGCCGCACCGGCGAGACGCCCGAGCCAAGCTTGAGGTTTGCCAAAGGGTTATGGGTGGTGGAGCAACCCGCCTCGCCCATGATGGCGATGTCGTCGTCGGTGAGCCAGATGGCATGGTTCATGGTCAGCCGATGCGTCATCGCGCCGACATCCTTCAAATGCGCGACGAGCGTCTTGCCGTAGAATTCCTGGCCGGTGACGGCCTGGGTCTTGGTCTCGAGCACGTGGCAATGGATGGGCAGATCGAGGTCGGCGGAGAGGCCGGCGACCTCCTCCATGAGCGCATCCGAGCAGCGCTGCGGGCCGCAGGGGCCGAGGATAATCCGAATTCCGTCACGTTCGTGCCACTTGGATGAATGGTTTCTGAACAGCGCGATCTGCTCCTGCCAGGGCACCTGCGGCAGCGCCTCGAGACGGGCCTTCAGGTCATTCGGCATGATCTCGCGGAGGAAGGGCAGACCACCGAGGAAGTTGTGGTCCCACATCGACGAGGTGATCGAGGCGCGGAGGCCGAGGTCGTGATAGGCCGTGGCGGTGGCATCGAGCGCATTGGGATCGAAGAACATGTTGATGCAGTCATCCTGCAGCGTCGTCACGCCCGACTTCATCGAGACGATGGCGACCAGCATGGCGCGCAGATAGTGGTCGTCCCAGCTCAGGCTGCGGGCGCCGAAGGGTGGGTAGACTTCGCTGAGCCAGATCTCGAGCGGGAGGTTGTCGTAGCGCCCCATCTCGAAGCCTTCGTTCGAATGCATGTGCGCATCGATAAAGCCGGGCATCACCAGCATGCGGCTGGCATCGACGACCTCCGCTCCTGCCGCGTCGAGATCGGTGCCGATGGCGATGATCTTTTCGCCCTCGATGAGGATATCGGCGCGGTCATGGACCTGGTGCGTCGCGTCATTGGTGAGGACGCGGCCGTTGCGGATCAGGGTGGCCATCTCGTGTCTCCCGGGCTGTGTGTGACCACAGGAGAGTCAACGATGCTGACCCAGTCAAGGCGGGGCCAAATCTCGGCATCGACGCCATAGGACGAACGTCCTAGCGCGCGGGTGCTTGCACCGCTCGGCTGGATGCGATGAACTGTCAGGCTGGGAGGGGGCCACGAGGCGGAGACCGCGATGCCCTTTGCGAAAGAAGCCGAGAACCTGGATCTCAAGCAGTTGCGGGTGCTGCAGCTGCTTCTCGCCGAACGCAGCGTGTCGCGCGTGGCGACGCTGCTCCGACAGAGCCAGCCGGCGATCAGCGCGACGCTGAAGCGCCTGCGTGAGGTGTTCGGAGACCCGCTGCTGGTGCGGAGCGGGCAGGCGATGGTGCTGACCGAGCGCGCCGAGGACATCCGCCTGACCATCGACCAGTTGCTCGACGATCTGAACCAGCTGCTCGATCCGGACGAGGTGTTCGATCCCTCGCAGGCCCGCAGGCAGATCCGTATCGCGGCCGGCAACTGCTTCGAGATGTTCCTGATCCCCCGCTTGACGGCGGCGTTCCGGGCGGAGGCACCGTTCGCGACGCTGGAGTTCACGGCGCCGGCCGGACAGAGCGATTTCGCGCATGAACTGGAGATCGGCCAGCTCGATGCCGTCATCGGCAACTATCCGGTGCCACCGCAGAATCTCAGGTACATGGCGCTGATGAAGTCGGAGATCGCGTGCCTCGTGTCGGCCGATCACCCCCTTGCCGGGCAGAAGGCCATCGGGCTCGATGCCTACCTGACACTCAACCACATCTCGCCCACCACGCGCCGACAGTTCGCGCTGAGCCCGATCGACGGCATGCTGGCGCAAATGCAGCTGTCGCGCCGTATTGCGGTGACGGTGCCGGAATATGGGCTGATGGAGCATCTGGTGCCGGGGTCGGACCTGGTGTTCACCACCGGGCGACCCTATGCCGAGCACCTGGCGCGGGACGGGCATTTGACCGTGCTGGATGCACCGCCCGAGCTGGGCAGCATGACCTTCTACCTGCTGTGGCACGAGCGCAGCCAGTTCAGCAAATATCATCACTGGCTGCGCGGCGTGGTGCGTCGCGTGGCGAAGGGCGCCGACATCTTTGCCCCGATGCACCCGGCTCCGGATGGCGCAATGCACGGTCTCGCCAACCTCAGGGGTGATGCAGCAAGCGGCGCACCGGGCCCGTCGGGGGTTATATAAGAATCCTGATAGGCGCTATTGCCGCCGCCTAGGTTCCGCTGACCGGAAAACCTGCCTCTAATTCGAGCATGACGAGTGGCTGCCTGGAAAATGCGCAGCCACCCCGACTCGGAATGGAGTAGCGACAACGATGCTGATGCACGGCCTGCTGCTGGATGGCGCGGAACGCCACCCCGAGCGCGACTGCTTCTTCTGGGTCGATCGCGAGCGCGGGCTGAGCTATGGCGCGGCGGCAGAGGCCATGGGGCACTTTGCCGGGGCGCTGCACTCGCTGGGAGTGAAGCCGGGCGACCGGGTCACCGTCGTCGCGCATAACGGGCTCGACTACCTGCTGGCAATGTTCGGCGCGTGGCAGCTGGGCGCGGTCGCGGCGCTGGTCAATGTGAAGTTCGCCGACGAGCTCGACTATTACTTCGCCGATCACACCCCGACTGTGGTGATCTATACCCATGACGTGCACGACAAGGTGCGAGCCGCAGCGGCGAGCGTGTCGACGATCCGGGCGCTGGTCTGCATGGATGGCGCGAAGGATGGCGCGGTGTCGCTGCCGGAGCTCCTCGCGGCGAAGCTGCCGGCACCGGGGATTGCCAGCGACGAGGATGCGATCGCGCACCTCTCCTACACCTCGGGGACGACAGGCCGGCCGAAAGGCGCCTGCCTCAAGCACGAGCCGACGGTGCGGGCGGCCCGGAGCATCGGCGAGCGGCTGCGGATTACCAGGGACGATGTCTCGTTCGGGCCCTCGGCGCTCTCCAGTTCGTATCAGCTGGTGGGGAACCTGTTGCCGCAACTGGCCAAGGGTTGCGCTATCAACGTGATGGGGCGGTGGACCGCCGAGACCGGTTTCGCGGCACTGGAGAAGCGGCTGGCGACGATGCTGATCGCCAACCCGCCCATCCTCACCGATTATCTGGAACAGGCACGGGCGCAGGGGCGGAATGTCCCAACCCTGAGGATGTCGATGTCCGGCGGCGGCCCGGTGCCGCCGGTGCTGAAGTCGGCCTGGTTCAACGAGCTCAGGCTACCGCTGGTCGAGAGCTATGGGCAGAGCGAGCTCGGCGGCTTTGTCGCGCTGGGCTATCCCGTCCTTGCGCCCGAGGAAGCCGAGACAAGGCGGGTCGGCCCTGCCCTGCCCGACAAGGAGGTCCGGATCCGCGACCTCGAGGATCGGATCGTCCCCACCGGGACGGTTGGCGAGATCGCGCTGCGGGGCGGCTTCATGGCCGGATACTGGAACAAGCCGGAAAAGACTGCCGAAGCTCTGCGCGACGGCTGGCTGTGTACCGGCGATATCGGGGTGATGGATGCCGACGGTTGCGTCACCATGCTGGGCCGGCGCTCGGAACTGATCAAGGTCGGCGACGAGAGCTGGTATCCGCGCGATGTCGAGGAAATCCTGGCCGAAATTGCGCCGATCCGGCTGGCGGCGCTGGTCGGTGTCGCCGGGCCGGATGGCACCCGCCCGATCGCGGCGGTGACGGTATCGGGCGAGACGTCGCTCGACCGGGACACCTGCCTCGCGGCGCTCCGCGCCCGCACCCCCTACACCATAGACCACCTCGAAATCGTGGTGGTCGACGAGATGCCGATGACTCCCACCGGCAAGATCGCCAAGGCCGAACTCGCGCAACGGTTCGGCTGAGACGATGACACTGCACCACGTTCAGTTCAGGCAAGGGAAACGATGATGACGAAGCGAATTCACGGATGGGTGGCCGCCCTCTTGGTCGGCACGACAATGATCGGCGCGGCTGGCGCCCAGGACTTTACCGGCAAGACGCTGGTGGTGGGCACCTGGGGCGGCGATATCGAGCGGCTGCTGCGCGAGCATGCGGCGAAGCCGCTCGAAGAAAAGACCGGCGCCAAGGTGGAATTCCTGCTCGGCGGCTCGGGCGACCGCATGTCCAAGATGTATGCGGAACGCGAAAATCCCACGATGGATGTGACGTTCCAGAACATCTACGAGGCGCCGCAGGCGCTCAAGGACGGGCTCGTCGTGGCCCCGGATGCGGCGCTGGTGCCGAACGCGGCCGATATCTGGCCCGGCATGAACGATGGCTGCTATGCGATGTCGCTGGTCGGCCTCGGCATTGCCTACAACAAGTCGATGTTCGCCACGCCGCCGGAATGGGCGGACCTGTGGAAGGAAGAGTACAAGGGCAAGATCGCGATGGCCCAGTATCCCGGCTCGGAAGGCGACGGCTTCCTCGCCGTGGCCGCGCGCCTTGCCGGCAAGGACGAGCATGATCCCGACGCCGCCTTCGCCAAGCTGGCCGAACTCGGCGCGCCGAAGCTGACCTATACCAGCCTCGACGAAGTGTTCGCGCTGATGGATGCTGGCGAAGTCGCCGCGGCCCCGATGATTTCGGGCTATGTGCTGGCGGGCCTCAAGTCCTGGCCGAGCATCGGCTTCTCGTTCCCGACCGATCCGGGCCCGGTGCTGGTGCGCGACATGGTCTGCCAAGTCGCCAATAGCCCGAACCCCGAACTGGCGCAGATGTTCATCGACTACGCCATCGGGGTCGACACCCAGGCCGCCTATGCCAACGAGATCTTCTTCGGCCCGACCAACTCCAAGGTCGAACTGTCCGAGCAGGCTGCCGCCGACACGATCAACACGCCCGAAGAAGTCGAGAGCCTGTTGCAGCTCGACTGGCCGTATGTGATCGAACAGCGCGCCGACTGGACGCTGCGCTGGAACACCGAAATCCTCGGCCAGTAATCGAGGACAAGGCTGCCCCTGCGCGTCCTGACGCGTGCAGGGGCGGCCAACCGAGTTTCATGATGAACCGACAGGTCGCCCGACTGCTGCTTGCGCCCGCCACCCTGTTGATGGTGGTGGTGTTTCTTGCGCCCTTTGCCCTGCTGGTGCTGATGGGCTTCTGGTCGCAGCCGCCGGGCTCGCTCAACCTCGACACGACGCTGACGCTCGAGAATTACGCGCGCATCTTCGGCGACGATTTCTTCCTGCGCGGGCTGTGGACAACGGTGTTGCTCAGCGTGCTGTCGACCGCGCTCTCGGCCCTCATCGGCCTGCCTGTCGCCTATTTCGTCGTCAAGCGCGCCGGCCGGCTGCGCGGACTGATCATGGCGCTGCTGCTGATGCCGCTGGTGAGCGGCGCGCTGCTGCCGACGCTGGGGCTGGTGAACCTGCTCTCGACGCTGGGCGTGGTGAATGGGGCGCTGAAGATGCTGGGGCTGATCTCCAGCTCGCTCGAACTTCTGGGCAATACCACCGGCATCGTCATCGGGCTGCTGCAATCATTCCTGCCGCTGATGGTGCTGCCGCTGATTACGGTGCTCGACAAGCTGCCCCGCGACTATGAGGACGCGGCCATGTCGCTGGGCGCGTCGCGCTGGCGCGTGTGGACGAAGGTGCTGCTGCCGCTCTGTGCACCTGGGCTGGTTGCCGGCTCGCTGCTGGTGTTCTGCGCGGCGCTGACCTCGTTCGTGACACCGCAGATCCTTGGGCAGGGCAAGGTCGCGACCTTTGCCACCATGGCGTACCAGCAGGCCTCGCTGGTGCTCGACTGGCCGCTCGCTTCGGCGCTGGCGGTGGTGATGCTGGTGATGCCGATGGCGATCGGGCTGGTGGCCTGGGCGGCGCAGCGCGCGCTCAGCCGGCGGGAGCGTTCGGCATGAAGGGCGTGAAGAGCTTTGCCTGGGCGGGCTTGGTGGTGCTCGTCCTGGTGTTCCTGATGTCGCCGCTGCTGGTGCTGGTCGGCTCGTCGTTCAACGACGGCAAGTTCTTCCGTTTCCCGCCGCAGCTCCTGAGCTGGCGCTGGTACGAGGCGGCCTTCATGAGCGCGGAGTATCAGCGCGCGCTCTATAACAGCACGCTGCTCGCCGTCATCGCGGCGGTGATCTCGGTGACGCTGGGCACGATGGCGGCGCTGGCGCTGGTGCGCAGCAGCATCCGGCACAAGCTGGTGGTCGAACTGCTGCTGCTTGCGCCGCTGGCACTGCCGCTGATCGTCTGGGCCATCGCGCTGCTGCAGATCTATGCGCGGTTCGGGATCTCCGGCTCGCTGCTGGGTCTGATCCTTGCGCATGCGACGATCACGCTGCCCTATACGGTGCGGATCATGATGGCGACGCTGAGCCAGCTCGACCCCAATCTCGAGGCCGCGGCCAAGAGCCTCGGGGCGCCGCCGCTGGTGGCATTCCTCCGGATCACGCTGCCGATGGCGCTGCCGGGCGTGCTGGTCAGTGCCGCCTTCTCGTTCCTCGTGTCGTTCAACGACGTGGTGGTCTCGACCTTCATTGCCGGCGCCAGTTGGATCACGTTTCCGGTGCGGCTTTATTCGCAGCTCAGGAGCGAGGGGATCGACCCGATCACGCTCGCCATCGGCGCGATGATCATCGCCTCCATCCTCATCGTCGTCCTTGTGGGCGAGTTTCTGTTCAAGTGGTCAAGGAGAGTCTGACCGTGGCCGTTTCCCCCTATGCGGCGACCATGCCGCAATTCGTTCACGACGGCGTGCCGACGCTGACCGGTTTCAAGCGCGAGAGCATCGCACGTTATGTCGTCCTCGCGGTGCGCGACCCGCTGACGGTGTCCGCGAGCGGACGCGATGGCGACATCGCCTCGTTTCTCGAGGGGGCGGAGACGGTGGCGCAGACCGGGCTGTTCTCGACGGTGACGGGCAGGTTCGCCGGGGTGCCGATCAGCGTCGTTTCGGGCGGCAGTGGTTCACCGGAAGCAGAACTGGCACTGATGGACCTGTTCAACTTCACCGATTGCGACACGGTGCTGCGCATCGGCGGCTGCGGGGCGTGGAACGAGAAGGTGCGGGTCGGAGACCTTTTGATCAATGCCGGGGCGGTGCGCGACGAGGGGATGACCAAGGCGCATGTGCGCGCCGAGTATCCGGCCGTGGCCGACCATGTGCTGGTCGGCTGCCTTGCCGACGCGGCCAGGGCGATCGGCGCGCCGCATCATGTCGGCATCATCCGTTCCGGTGACAGCGAATATACCGGCTGGGGACGGCCGGGACCGGGCGGCTATCTGCAGGACGAGCATGCCGGGCTGATCGACTATTGGCGGCAGGCCGGCATTCTCGGTACCGACCGAGAGACCTCGGCAATCCTGACGCTTTGCCGGCTTTATCGAAAGCGCGGCGGCTCGGTGTGCTCGGTCGGCGACAATGTGGTGACCGGCGAGGCGCACACTTCCGGCTCGGGGCATCAGGATGCTATTCGGGTTGGGCTGACGGCGCTGGCCAAGCTCGCGAAGCTGGACGCGCAATGAGCTATCTCTCGATCGACGGTATCCGAAAGAGTTACGGCCGGACCGAGGCGCTCAGCGAGGTGTCGCTGGCGGTGGAAAAGGGTGAGTTTCTTGCCCTGCTCGGTCCCAGCGGCTGCGGCAAGACCACCCTATTGCGGATCATCGCCGGGCTGCTTGAGGCCAATGGCGGGCGGATCGTGCTCGACGGGCAGGAGGTGACGCGGCTGCCGGCCTGGAAGCGCGATATCGGGCTGGTGTTCCAGAACTATGCGCTGTTCCCGCATATGAGCGTTGCCGACAATGTCGGCTTCGGGCTGGAGATGCGTGGGGTGCCGGCACCGGACCGGGCACGACAGGTCGCCGAAGCGCTGGACGTGGTGCGGCTCGGCGCCTATGCGGCGCGGAAGCCCGCGGAACTTTCGGGCGGCCAGCAGCAGCGGGTGGCGATTGCACGGGCGATTGCGATCAAGCCGCGGCTGCTGCTGCTCGACGAGCCGCTCTCCAATCTCGATGCGGTGCTGCGCAACTCGGTGCGGGTGGAATTGCGCGAATTGCATGAGCGGACGGGACTGACCACGGTGATGGTGACGCATGACCAGGCCGAGGCCCTCACGCTGGCCGACCGGGTGGCGGTGATGTCGGCGGGGCGGGTCGAGCAGTTCGGCACGGCCGAAGCGATCTACGAGAGCCCGGCCACGGCCTTTGTCGCGAGCTTCGTCGGCAGCCCGCCGGCAAATCTCGTCACGGTGGATATGGGGCTCGACGGCGGCTTTGCGGTTGGCGGCCTCCGGTGGGAGCCACCCGCGCGAGTGGCGGCGGCGCTTGGCCAGCTGAAGCGTCGAGATGTGCGGTTGGGACTGCGACCGGAGATACTGACGATCGTCGCGCCGGACACGCCGCAGGCATTGATCGGCAGCATCAAGACGGTGGAATATATGGGCAGCGACCGGCTGGTGCATGTCGCCATCGGCGACCAGGTGATCAACGTGCGCGTCACGGGAGGATTGGGCGACGTCGGGCCGCGCGTCGGCATTGTGGTGCCCGACCGCCAGCCGATCGTCTTTGCCACAGAGACCGGCGAACGGCTCAGCTTTGAAGACGGAGCGCCCTGATGGCGGCCTCGATACATGTGCTCGGGGTGGTGGCGCTGGACATGCTGCTGCATGTGCCGATGATCCCGGGGCGCGATCAGAAGACCTTTGCGACCCGCACGGAGTATCAGGCCGGTGGACCAGCTTCGTTCGTCGCCCGGACCGCAGCGGGGCTCGGGGCCGACGTGATCCTCCAGACCGCCGTGGGCGCCGATGCGGAGGGCGACAAGCTGATCGCCACGTTCGACGCAGCAGGAATCCGCACCGACGCGATCCTGAGGCTGACCAAGGAACGCACACCGATCGCCATGCTGATGATCGACGGCTCGGGTGAAAAGGCCATCGTCATCGTGCCGGTGCCGGAAGAGCTGCTGCTGCGCTACGGGGCACAATCCCACTATGAACCAGGCGCGGTGCTGGTGGCGCATCTGCTGCATCCGCAGGCCGTGCGGGGCGCGGCAGAGAAGGTCCGCGCGGCCGGCGGCATCAGCCTGCTCGACCTCGAGTGGCCGGAAGCGACGCGCTGGGGCTGGGACGTCGCCATGGACGCGGCGCGCGATATCGACGTGATCTGCACCAATGCGCAATTGCTGGCGGACCGGCTGGGCGATGCGAGCCTCGAATCGGCCCGCAGCCTCGCGTGGGAACTCGCCAGCGGCCGCAAGGCGGCCTGCGTGACGCTGGGCAGCGAGGGCGTCGTGGTCTGCGCGGAGGGACGGATCGTCCACTATCCGGCGCTGCGACTGAAGGCCGACAACACCACCGGGGCAGGCGACACCTTCATTGCCACGCTGGCCGTTGCGCTGGCCGAAGGCCGGTCGCCGATGATGGCGGCGGCGATGGCCAATTGCGCCGCCGGCTGGTTCCTGATGGGCCGGCCGATCACGCTGCAAGCGCTGGACGCGGCGGCAACCGAACTCGGAACTCCACATCTCGCAGGGCTGAATTGACACTCACCAACAAGATCGAGGCGGTGCTTCGCGCCGCCTGCGTCGGCGACGCCCTGGGCGCGGCCACCGAAGGCATGCACCGCGACGATATCCCGAAGGTGTTCGGCGGCCCGGTGACCCGGCTGATGCCGCCGCCGCCGCTCGCGCCGTTCGCGGCCGGCCTTTCGCCAGGGCGGCTCACCGACGATGCCACGCAGATGCTGGCCATGGCCGAGATCGCCATCCGGGCCAAGGGCGCACCGGAACTCCGCGACGCCATCGACGGCTTGCTGCTGTGGATGGAAGACACCGAAATGTTCGCCCGCTTCGCCGGGCCGACGACGCGGATTGCTCTGGAAAAGCTGAAGGCGGGAACGCCGGCCGAGACGGTCGCCGATCCCGGCGTCTATTCGTGCATGTACGGCACCTCGAATGGCGGGGCGATGCGCGCACCGGTGGCAGGGTGTCTGAGACCAGGGAACGTCGCGGAAGCCGCACGGCTGGCGACGGTGTTTGCCGCACCAACGCATAATACGGCGATCGCCTTTGCCGGCTCGGCCGCGGTGGCCGGAGCGATTGCCTTCGGGCTTGGCGGGGGTGAGCGCTCCGGCCTCGCGGGAGCTGCGCTGAAGGCGGCGCAGGCGGGTATGGATATCGCGGTAGCGCGTGGCCGAGTGACCGGCGGGCCGGATGTCGGGCGGCGAATAGCGTTGGCGGTGAAGATCGGCACCGAATTTCTCGGCCGGCCGCAGGCGGCGATGACCGAACTGGAGGCGATCATCGGCAATGGCGTCGCCATGGCCGAGGCGGTGCCGGTGGCGATCGGTCTCGTCATCGCGGCCGCCGGATCGCCGTGGCAGTCGATCGTTGCGGCCGTGAATGGCGGCAATGACAGCGACACGATTGCGATGATCGCCGGCGCCATCGCGGCGGCCTATGAACCCGACGATATCGACCCCGCGGTTGCGGACCAGGTGATCGCGGTCAACCGGCTCGATCTCGCGGGTGTCGCGGCGCGGCTGAATGGAGTGGCTCATGCCTAGTTCACGCTACTGGATCGAACTCTCGACGCGCGAGATCGCCGCCCTGCCCGAGGGCACGATCGCGATCCTCCCAACCGGTGCGGTGGAACAGCACGGACCGCATTTGCCGGTCGGCACCGACGCGTTGATCAACCGCGGCATCCTCGCCCGCATGCTCGAGCTGATCCCGTCCGGGTTGCCGGTGGTGATCCTCCCCGAGCAGACCATCGGGACCTCGCATGAGCATTTGAGCTATCCGGGGACGCTGTCGCACACGCCTTCGGCGATCATGGAGATCTGGACGACGGCGCTGGAGGGAGCCTTGCGGGCCGGGGTGAAGAAGCTGCTGCTGTTCAACAGCCATGGCGGGCAGGTGCGGCTGTTGCAGCCGACGGCGCTACTGTTGCGGCAGCGGTTTTCGGTGCTGGCCTTCTATGCCAGTTGGTTCGATGCGGGCTATCCCGAGGGCATGTTCAGCCGCGAAGAGATGGAGTTCGGCATCCATGCCGGCGCCATCGAGACGGCGATGATCATGCACCTCTACCCGCACCTCGTGGCCGCCGAGCATATCGCGGATTTCCCCTCGAAGGCGGCGGGGCTCGACAGCGACTTCCGGCTGCTGCAGTCCGACCCCGGTGGCGGGCGCATGGGCGGCTTCGGCTGGATGATGCAGGACCTGCAGGCCTCTGGCGCTGCCGGCGACGCGCGGCAGGCGACGGTTGACAAGGGCCGGGCACTGGTCGACCGCGCCGCATCGCGGCTGGCGGAACTGATCGGCGAGATCGACCGGTTCGACGCCGCGCGGCTGAGCGAAACGACATTTCTTGGACCCAAGCGGGACGGACAACAGCAATGAGCGATACGGCACGCTGGGCGGGGCGCAACGCGCCCAAGGACGAGTTGCGCAACAGCATCTGGCAGATGCTAGAAGAGACCGGCGTGGCGGTGGGGCCGGCGGTGAGCCACATCCCCAACTATGTCGGGGCCGATATGGCAGCCTGGCGGCTGGCGCAGACCCCGGCCTGGCAGGCGGCACACAACGTCAAGTGCAACCCCGATCCGGCGCAGTACCAGCTGCGGCTCCGGGCACTCTATGACGGGAAGGTGCTCTATTGTCCGGTGCCCGAACTGGTGCAGCAGAACCCCTATATGCGGATCGATCCGAAGGCGCTCGAAGCGAAGGGGATCACGTTCGAGCTGGCCGCGACGCATCAGGGCTACATGCTCCATGGCGAGCGGATCGAGTTCGACGAGGTGCCGGTGCTGGATTTCGCCATTTGCGGTTCGGTCGCCGCGACGCGGTCGGGTTCGCGCATCGGCAAAGGCGGCGGTTTCGCCGATCTCGAGACCGGGATCTTCCGCGCGCTCGGCAAGATCACTCCCGAAACGCCAATCGCCACAACGGTACATTCGAGCCAGATCGTCGGCGACGAGCTGATGACGCTGGAGCCGCATGACAGCCCGCTGGACTTCATTGCCACGGAAGCCGAGCTGATTGTCACCGGCAACACCGCGCCGCGGCCGACAGGCGTTCACTGGGACAATGTCCGGCCCGACCAGTACGAGAGCATCCCGTTCCTCAAGGAGCTAAGGGCCCGGCTCGGCGACTGAACGACCGGAACAACAAGGCGTTATTGTCCGGTATTAGACGCAGCTGACCGACTGCGGCAGCAATAGACTTGACCCGGATGGTTTCTTTCTGATTATCGCGCCAACTCCGGAAGATGTTGGCGAAATGAGCGATCGCAGCCCCCGTTCCTTCGTCAGTGCACGAATGGTTGCCGAGCGCGCCGGAGTCTCCCGCTCGGCTGTATCCCGCACCTTCACCAATGGCGCCAGCGTCTCTGACGCGACGCGGCGCAAGGTGATGGAGGCGGCAGGCGCCCTTGGCTATCACGTCAATCACCTGGCGCGCGGCCTGCGCGAGCGCAGCAATATCGTCTGTCTCGTTGTCTCGGACCTGACCACGCCGATCCGGGCGCGCATGGTCGACGAGTTGACCCGCAAACTGCAGGCGGCCGGCAAGGTCACCATGGTGATCAACACCGAGTCAGACACCGAAAGCGTCTCTTCGGCCCTGCGGCAAACGCTGAACTATCGCGCCGACGCCACGGTGGTGCTGTCGGGGACGCCGCCGGCCTCGCTGATCGAGACCAGCCTCGCCAATGGCCAGCAGGTGGTGCTGATCAACCGCGACGACACGCTGTCGGGCAGCCTGCATCTGGGCGTCGACAATGCCATGGCCGGACGGGAAGCGGTCTTCCTGCTGCGACGGGCCGGTTGCACGCGGCTGGGGGTCATCACCTCGACGGCGCGGACGGCGAGCCTGGTCGAGCGCGAGCGGGTGTTCGTGGAGGTGGCGCGTGCCGCGGGCCTCGCGGTCAGCGTTACGGCGTCGGGACCGACGAGTTACGGCTCCGGATTCGAGAGTGCACGCCGGCTGTTCGGCCGTTCGCAGGCGCCGGACGGGGTGTTCTGCGTCACCGACCTGTTGGCGCTTGGCTTCATGGATGCGGCACGCCATGAATTTGGTTTGCGTGTTCCTGAAGACCTCTGCGTCATCGGCTTCGACGACATCGAGCAGGCCGGCTGGGAATCGTATCGGCTGACCAGTTTTGCACAGCCGCTTGCCGCCATGGCCGATCATGTGGTCGAACTGCTGATGCGCCCGGATGCGGGAGCCGCAGGACGCGGCGTCTTCGAGCCGATTCCGATCTGGCGCAAGTCGGTGAGGCCCTTGTCCGACTGACGGCCCGGCGCGGTCAGCCGCCATTGCACACGTGCGCAATCGACGATGCGGCGCGGCCGCCGTCATCAAACCGTTACCCAATGAAAATAACACGAGCTGGATTTTGACGGTGATTGCACTTGTGTGCAAACGCCGTTGGGTGTTGCTTGGTGTCTGTGACGACGTGCGCTGACCTGGCGATACCCGACGAAAAGATCGGGATTGCGCTCCGTCCGTCGTTGCATCGCGGGAGGAGCCCATGGGGTGGGCGAACTTGTGCCGGTTCAGGTTCGCCGTCCGGCCGGATGGCCGTTGCTCCGCCTCCGCGATCGGCAAGCAAGCGTGGGGGCCCCAGCAGGCCGCCCAGATGGGAGACAGACATGAAACGTCGTGCGTTTATGATTTCGGTTGGTGGCGCAGCCGCCGGCATGGTGCTGCTGCCGCGGATGGCCTTTGCCGAGGCCGGCCGGATCGACTGGTACACCTCGTCGGACACCAACATCCTCGACTTCTGGACCAATATCGTCGCGCCGAAGTTCCAGGCCGCCAACCCGGGCATCACCATCAACCTGGTCGATGCCGGTGACGGCGCCGGCCAGCTGGCGATCGCCGACCGCGCACTCGCCGCGCTGCAGACCGGCACCGATCCGCAGGCCGACTATTTCGAGACGGCCGACCCGCGCCTGCCGCTCGGCGGCATTGAGGCCGGCCTGTATGTGAACTTTAAGGAAGCCGGGCTCGAGAACTGGTCCAAGGTCAATCCGCTGGCCATCGACACCGACTACGCCCTGCCCTATCGCGGCAGCCAGGTTCTGCTCGCCTATGACACGACCAAGCTCGCGCCGGCCGATGCGCCCAAGACCTGGGCCGACCTCGTCGCCTGGATCAAGGCCAACCCGGGCCAGTTCATCTACAACCGTCCCGACAAGGGCGGTTCGGGTGGCAATTTCGTGCGCCGCGCCATCTTCGAGGCCAATGGCAACGACCCCACCAAGTTCACCGTGGACAACTACACCCCCGAGGCCGCCGAAGCCGCGCTTGCCCCGGCCTGGGAGATCCTCAACGATCTGGCACCGTCGCTGTTCGACAATGGCGCCTATACCGGCGGCAATACCCCGTCGGTGCAGCTGCTCGGCCAGTCGGCCGTGACCATGATCCCGGCCTGGTCGGATCAGGCGCTGCAGGCGATCTCGACCGGTGTTCTGCCGGAGACCACCGGCCTCGTGCAGCTCAGCGATCTTGCCTTCCCCGGCGGGTTCTCGCGCTCGGTCGTGCTGGCCAATGGCGCCAACAAGGATGCGGCGATCAAGCTCGCCGATTTCCTCCTTTCGGAAGAGATCCAGTCGGCGGTGCTCACCGAACTCGGCGGCTTCCCGGGCGTCTCCTGGGACTATGTCTCCAAGGAGCTCTACGAGAAGTACAAGGACGTGGTGCCGACCACCATCCCGACCTTCCCGGGCGGCGACTGGGAGAAGGCCATCAATGACGGCTGGTATCGCAACGTTGCCCCGAATGTGGACCGCAACGCCTGATCCATGAGCAATCGACCCGCATCCGCGGTCGCGGCGAGCAGGGGGCAGATCGGCCTCCTGCTCGTGGCTGCGCCCGTCCTTCTGTTTGCCTGGATGACCATCTGGCCGATCCTTTCGGGGATCGCGACGGCCGTCATGCCGGTGCAACCCGACGGCAGCCATGCGCTGTCGCTCAGCAATTTCGCCGAGTTCTTCACGGACCCCTATAGCGTCGCCAATCTGAGCGTCACGCTGTGGACCTGCCTCGTCACCATGGGCCTGTTGCTCGCCATCTGCCTGCCGCTGGCGTTGTACCTGCGCTTCGCGAAAGGCCCGCTGGCCGCCTATGTGCAGATGATGGCGATGTTCCCGATGTTCGTGCCCTCGATCATCCTCGCCTTCGCGTTCATCCGCGTGCTCGGCCCCAATGGCACGGTCGATCTGCTTCTCAATGCGGTGGGCCTGCCGAAGATACGCTCGCCATACCTCACGCCATGGGGGCCGGTGATCGGTCTCGTCTGGGACAATATCCCGCTCACCGTGCTGATCCTCGTCTCCGGGCTCGGCGCCGTCAGCAACCAGGCCGTGGAGGCGGCGCGCGATGTGGGCGCGAAGCCGCTGGCGCTGTTCTGGTACATCATCCTGCCGCGCATCTGGACGTCGGTGGCAGTGGTGATTTCCTTCACCATGCTGGGGCTCTTCGCCTCGTTCACGCTGCCCTATGTGCTGGGGCCGGCCTCGCCCGAAATGATGGGTCCGTTCATGCAGCGCACCTTCCGCGACCTGCGCGATTCGGAAATGGCGCTGACGCAGGCAACGGTGACCATGCTGTTCTGCATCGCCTTCGGGCTGTTCTATGTCAGGGCGATTGCCCGCAACCGGGAGAAGTGAAGATGGCCATCACTTCACTTGCCCCAGCGGCGGCGCGACGCCGGACCGACTGGGCCGGCATCGGCTTTGCGCTGGTGCTGACCGTGGTGATCCTGATTCCGATGCTGGTCGTCATCACGTGGTCGGTTTCCAATGTGTGGCGGTTTCCGTCGGTGCTGCCGCAGGAGTTCGGCCTGAAGTTCTGGCAGGCGACGCTGGCCCGCGCCGATGTGTGGAACGCCTTGACCACTTCGCTGCTCCTCGCCTCGGTGGTGACCGGGATTTCCGCGGTGATCTGCCTGCCGGCCGCCTATGCCTTTGCCCGGATGAACTTCGTGGGCCGGGACGTGCTGTTCTTCTCGTTTCTCGCCGGGCAGGCCTTCCCCAAATTCGGGCTCTTGGTCGCCATCGCGGCAATTTTCCTGCAGCTGAATCTCATCGCGACATTCTGGGGCGTGGTGCTGATCCAGTTGGTGGGTACGCTGCTCTTCATGATCTGGATTCCGGTGGCCGCCTTCCAGGCCGTTGACCGGCGGATGGAAGAGGCGGCACGCGACGCCGGGGCCGGACCGCTTCGCGTGTTCTGGTCGATCACCCTGCCGCAGGCGGCGCCGACGATCGGGGCGGCGGTGCTGCTCAGCTTCGTCGGCACGTTCTACGAGACCGAAGGCGCGTGGCTGATCGGCGCGCCGCAGATCCGCACCATGCCGGTGCTGATGATCAGCTTCATCAATAACCAACCGGTGATCCAGTACGGCGCCGTGCTGTCGGTGCTGCTGTGGATTCCGTCGCTGATCGCGCTGGTGTTCACGCGGCGCGTCGTCAATTCCGGCAGCTTTGCCCGCGGCTTCGGGGCCTGAGAAACTTATGTCCAAACTCTCGATTTCCAATGTCTCGAAGCTGTTTTCGACGACGCGTGCCGTCGACAGCTTCTCGCTCGATGTCGCCGATGGTGAACTGGTCTGCCTGCTCGGGCCGTCGGGCTCGGGCAAATCCACCCTGCTGCGCATGATCGGCGGCTTCGAGCAGCCCAGTTCCGGCTCGATCCTGATCGACGGCGAAGAGGTCATGCATCTGCCACCGGAGCGGCGCCCGACCGGCATGGTGTTCCAGAGCCACGCGCTGTGGACGCATATGAACGTCTTCAACAATCTCGCCTTCGGGCTGAAGCTGCGGCGGATGCCGAAGGCGCAGATCCGCGAGAAGGTCGAGGCGGTGCTCGCTCTCGTCGGACTCGAAGGCTATGGCGCGCGGCATGTGACCCAGCTCTCGGGCGGGCAGCAGCAGCGCGTGGCGCTTGCACGCTCGCTGGTCCTGGAACCCAAGATCCTGTTGCTCGACGAACCGTTTGCCAGCCTCGACCAGCATCTGCGCGAGCGGTTGCGCGAAGAGGTTCGCGACATCCAGCAACGGCTGAAGATCACCACGCTGTTCGTCACGCACGGGCAGGACGAAGCGCTGGCGCTGGCCGATCGGATCGTCGTCATGCGCGACGGCCGGACCGAACAGATCGACCGGCCGGACGTTATCTATCGCGACCCGCAGACGCCGTTCGTCGCCGGGTTCATCGGCACGATGAACCTGATCGAAGGACAGATCGCCAACGGGCAGTTCATCAGGGACGGACTGAGCTTTCCGGTGCCGGCGAGTGACGGGCCTGCCACGCTGGCGGTGCGGCCCGAAGCGCTGGACCTCGCCAAGGCCGAGCCCGGACAGGCGCGGGTGCATCGCGTCACCGATTTCGGCACACACGGATTGGTCGACCTGGCGCTGGGCAAAGACGTGCGCCTGAAGGCGATGGTTGCGCATCCCGACCTGTTTGCGGCCGGCCAGGGTGTCGATCTCAAGCCGCGCGCGGTCGCCGCCTATCGCGACAATGTCCAGATCTACCGGAGCTGATGGTGACGGATCCGCTCTTCATCGAACGCGACGGCCACAGGACCTGGCTGAAGTGGCACCGTGCCCGACGCACGGCCAGCGACCCGGTGTTTACCGGCCGCCGGATCATCGAGGGCATGCGGCTCGGCGCCAGCATCGAGGTCGACCTGGTCATCCATGCAGGCCACGGCATGGCGGTGCTGCACAACCTCTCGCTCGAACGCGAAACGACCGGGACCGGACTGGTGCGAGAGAAGGCGCCCGAGGTGCTGCGGGAACTGCATCTGCGCGACAATGCCGGCAAGCCCCTCGAAGATCGTGTGATGCTGCTCGAGGATCTCGCGGCGCTGCTGGCAAAAGAAGGCGCGCATCCCGATGCGCTGCTGCAGCTCGACTACAAAGAGGATGCCGACGCACTCGATCCGGAGACCGTCACCGGCTTTGCCGCGGCGCTGGCGCCGGTGGCGCGCAGCTTCATCCTCTCCTCGGGCGATGCCGCATCCGTGAACATGCTGACCTCGGCGGTTCCCGGCCTCAGGATCGGCTACGACCCGTGCCACAAGGGCGCCATCGACCAGTTGATGGCGGACCATGACTATGCAGCATTCGCCGCGGCAGCCGTTGCGGCCTCCCCGAAGGCCGAGCTCGACTATCTCGAATACCGGCTGGTGCTGGCGGCGGACGACGAGGGGTTCGACCTGATCGGCGCCTTTCACGCGCATGGACGGCGGGTTGACGCCTATACCATCAACCACGCGGACGCGGCGGGGATCGAGGTGGCCGAACGGCTGCTGGCGCTCAAGGCCGACCAGATCACCACAGACGACCCGGAGGGCCTCGCCAAGGGGCTGGCACGATGAGCGATTCCATCGAGACGATTCTCGAATACATGGTGGAGACGGCGCGCGCGGCCGGCGAGCTGACGCAGCGGCATTTCCAGCGCTTTGGCGATCTAGAGATCGGCATCAAGGGACCGGGCGATTTCGTCTCCGATGCCGACCGCGAGTCCGAGCTGTTGATCCGCAGCCGGCTGCTGTCGCGCTATCCGGACTGGAGCCTGACCGGCGAGGAGTTCGCGCCGGTGGAGGGGATAGACCGCGAGTATCACTGGCTGGTCGACCCGATCGACGGCACCACCAATTTCATCAATGGCCAGCACTACACCATCACCATCTCGCTGAGGCGCGGGCGGAAGACGCTGTGCGGTTTGATCTACAACCCGGTCGCCGACGAGATGTTCACCGCCATTGCCGGCGGCGGCGCCTATCTCAATGGCGAGAAGATGCAGGTCAGCCGCAGTACGGACGTGGCGCTGATGATGGTGGGAACGGGGCTGCCGACGCCCAATCTCTCGCTGCATCCCGGCGCCTACCAACGGCTCGATGCCATCCGGGCGCCGATCGGCGGGGTGCGGATCGTGGGCAGTGCCGCCAATTCCTGCGCCTATGTCGCCTGCGGACGGCTGACCGGCTATTTCGAGGAAACCGGGTTCGTCGATACGGCCGCGGGGATCCTGATGGTCGAGGAAGCCGGCGGCATCGTCACGGACTGGTGGGGACGCGGGCCGGAGACCTTCGAGCGGACCGGCGTGCTGATCGTCGCCAACCCGGCGACGCACGCCTACCTTCTGGATCACCTCAAGGCCGTGCCGCCCAAGAACCCGGCCTGATGAGGCGGTGACTTGCAGCGGGCTGATTGACAAGGCGCCCCAAAGCCGGGACTAGGGCTGGCATCATCACTTGCCGGGCCGCAGCATCATGACCATCGCCATCCTTGGGGGAACCGGCTTTATCGGCCGCGCCGTGGCGGCGCGCGCGGTGCATCGGGGTCTCAGGCCCGTTGTTCTGGCGCGGGGCGAGGAGCCGGTGTCGCTGCCCGAGGGCGCGATCTTCGAGCCGGTGGACCGCATGGATGGCGCGGCGCTGTCGGCAATTCTCGACAAGCACGAGGTCGAGACGCTGATCGATATCTTTGCCCTGGGGATGCTGAACACCCGCGCCGTGTTCGAGGCGATGGCGCGGCGCGGCGGGCGCTATCTGCTGCTGAGCTCGGTGGATGTGTATGCCAATTATGGTGGGTTGCTGCGCAAGGAGACGCCGCCGATCCAGCTCGAGCCGGCGCGCGAGGACGACCCGCTGCGCGGTTTCCGGTTTCCCTATCGTGGCAATCCGCATCGGCCCAAGGGCGTTTCGGCAGAACTGTTCGAGGACTACGACAAGATCGTGCTTGAGGAGGCCGCGCTTGGCGACGACCGCTTCACGACCACGGTGATCCGGGCGCCGATGATCTTCGGGCCGGGCGACAAGCAGCATCGCTTCAAGTGGGCCATCGACGCGGTAAAACAGGGCGGGCTGATAAAGCTCGACGAGCGCGCGGCCAAGTGGCCGAACTCCTATGGCTATGTCACCGACGTGGCCGAGGCCATGCTGACGGCGGCACTCGATCCGCGCGCCGCCGGCCGCATCTACAATGTCGGACAGAGTTTCGTGCGCAACCCGATCCAGTGGCTGCTGAGCTTTGCGGTGGTGCTGAACACGCCGGTCGAAGTGGAGACGGTGCCGCCGTCGGCCAAAGGCCTGCTGTTCGAACGTGCCGAGGCGACGGACCTCCGCTACCCGCTGACGCTCGACACCAGCCGCATCCGCAATGAACTCGGCTTCGTCGAGCCAACCAGCGAGCGCGACGCGCTGCTCCAGACCATCGCCTACGAGAGCGCGTGACAGAGTTGCGACAATGCCTTGTCGGGGCAATTGACTCCGCGCGCCACTAATTTAGTGTGGCTAAAACTGGCTTTTGGGCGTCCACCGCAATGCATGCTGACGACATCCGCGAGATGTCCGATAATTTCGTGACCGAGGGCGAGAGCCTGGGCGCCCGCTTGCGGGCCCGGCGGAAGGCCATCGGCAAGACCATGCAACAGGTCGCCGACGAGGCAAACCTGACCATCGGCTTCATTTCGCAGATCGAGCGGGGCATTTCATCGCCGTCGCTGGCCTCGCTCTACAATGTGGCCAAGGCCCTCGACGCCTCGGTCGACATGTTCGTCAGCCAGGCGCCCGCGCGCTCGCACTCGGTGGTGACCCATGCCGGCGAGCGACCGACCTTCAAGGTCGACGGCACGGCGCGCTATTATGAGTTCCTGGAGCGCGGCTTCGCCGATGCCAAGCTCAATGCCTGCCTGTCGCATGTGCCGCCCGGACATGCCTCGGAGATGATGAGCCACGAGGGCGAGGACTTCGTCTACCTCGTCAGCGGCAACATGCTCTACGAGGTCGACGGCGTACAATACAACCTCAAGGCTGGCGACACGCTGCATTTCGACAGCCGCAAGCCGCATCGTGGCACCAATGTCGGTGCCGACACCGCCGTCGAACTCTGGGTCGGCACCATGCGGCTGTTCCCCGAATGAACGTGATCGCCCCGGCAATCTCAGCGCAGCTGAAGGCTGCCCTTGCGGATGGCCCAACGGCCCTGTTCGCGGTGCTGTCGAGGCTGTTCACCTCGATCTCCGGTGTCCGAACCGCAACATTCATTGCCGTTGCACCGGACCGCAAGGTGACGCACCGCATCGGCACCTCCAACCCTGCGCATTTCCCGGTCGGCAATGTCGACCCTGTCGGTGACGATGTGTGGAACAAGACCATTCTGGGTCAGATGCGGCCGGTGATCGGCGACAGCGTGGCCGGGATGGCGGCGTTCCTGCCTGAGACCGACGGCCTCGTCGCCATGGGCTATGGCGCCTGTTCCTGCTTTCCCATCGTGATCGGCGGGGAAACGCGTGGCGTCGTGGCGTTGCTGGGCGATGCCGGCACCTTCACGACTCGGGTTCTCGCCGAGATCGACGCCCTTCTACCCATCGCTGCACTGATCTTCACCTTCCAGGGGATCAGCGAGAGATGACGACCCGAACCGCCGGCCGCAGCGGCTGGCAGAAGACTTCAACCAGGGAGACTGCCATGCGTTTGTACAGGACGCTTGTCGCGGCGGCTCTCGGCGCGGTGATGACCGTGTCGGGTGCCATGGCCGAGACACCCAAGAATACGTTGGTGATCGCCGACGCGATCGACGACATCATCACCCTCGATCCGGCAGAAGTGTCGGAAGTGGGCGGCGTGCTGGCCAGCCAGCAGATCTATCAGCCGCTGGTGAGCTTCGACCCGGCCGACCCCACCAAGATCACCGGCGTGCTCGCCGAGAGCTGGTCGGTGTCGGAAGATGGCAAGACCTTCACCTTCAAGATGAACCCGGCGGCCAAGTTCGCCTCGGGCAATCCGGTGACGGCCTATGATGCGGAATACTCGCTGCAGCGCGTGATCCTGCTCGACAGCCGCATCTCGTTCATCCTGACGCAGTTCGGCCTGAACAAGGACAATGTCGCCGAGAACATCAAGGCGCTCGATGAGCAGACGCTGCAGCTGGTCGTCGACCAGAAATATGCGCCGAGCTTCGTGCTCTATGTGCTGTCCGGCTACACGGGCGGCATCGTCGATTCCGCCATCGTCAAGCAGCACGAAGGCACCAAGGAAGATGGCACCAACGACTATGGCAATGCCTGGCTGAAGGCCGACAACTCGGCCGGTTCGGGCCCCTATGTGCTGACCAAGTGGGACCCGAAGGTCTCGATCCTGTTGAGCCGCAACGAGAACTACTGGGGCACCGCCCCGGGTGTCGATCGCGTGTTCCTGCAGCACATGCCGGAATCGGCGACGCAGCGTCTCGCGCTTGAAAAGGGCGACATCGACATCGCCAACAAGCTCGGTCCCGATGATATCGACGCCATTGCCGGCAATGCCGACATCCAGGTGCTCGAAGGCGTGTCTTCGACCATCTATTATTTCGGCCTCAACGTCCGTAACGAAGCGCTGAGCAACCCGAAGGTTGTCGAGGCCATCAAGTGGGGCGTCGACTATCAGGGTATTGCCGACACCATCGGCAAGGGCACGATCAAGGTGCACCAGACCATGATCCCGGACGGGTTCCTGGGCGGCGGCATCAACTACAACCCCTACTCGCTCGATATCGAGAAGGCCAAGGCGCTGATCGCCGAGTCCGGCGTCGCCACCCCGATCAAGCTTGAGACGGTGGTGTGGAACGTGCCGCCCTATCCCGATTATGCGCAGGCCGTGCAGGCGACCCTCAGCCAGATCGGCGTCGATCTCGACCTGCAGGTCGTCGATGGCGGTCCGTGGCTCGACCGCTATCGCTCGCACGATCTCGACATCTGGTTCGGCCTGTGGGGCCCGGACTATCCCGATCCGCATTCCAACGCCAAGGCGTTCGGCAACCATGACCCGTCCGATCCGGACGGCACCAAGGGCAACCTCGCCGATCGCTTCGGCTGGAACTCGGGCAAGGTCTCCGACCTCGTGAACCAGGCCGTGCAGGAGCAGGACGTCGACAAGCGCAAGGCGCTCTATGACGAAGCCCAGCGCCTGCACACCGACACCTCGCCCTTCGTGTTCATGTTCCAGGACAGCCGCAAGGTGGCGATGCGCTCCAACGTCAAGGGTGTCGTGCTCGGCATCACCTTCTCTGACGACCGCTACGGCGCCGTGTCGAAGGAATAATCTCAGGGGCCGGCGGTCCGCCGCCGGCCCTTCCGACTGGGGCCACGGGCCTTGGAGAACTCAATTTGTCTTCCACTGCTGCGAACAAGAGACCAGTGTGGGGGGCTCCCCCCTCCACCAGACTTCGTCTGGTCCCCCTCCCCCGTAAACGGGAGAGGGTCGGCTGTGGCACGATATCGCCCCCCGGCAACCTCTCCCGCCTGCGGGGGAGGGGGACCACGCTTAGCGTGGTGGAGGGGGGAGCTATGCGCACCGGCGGCGGAACGTTCGCATGAGCCGCCCTCTCAGCCTGCTCCTCAACTTTGCCTCGTGGCTGCTGACGGTGGCGATCACGCTGGTCGGGCTGGCGGCGCTGACCTTCTTCATCGGACGCATCCTGCCCATCGACCCGGTGCTGTCGATTGTCGGTGAGAAGGCCACGCCGGAAGTCTATGATCGCGTCTATCTCGAGCTCGGGCTGGACAAGCCGGTCTGGCAACAGTTCATCGAGTATCTGGGCAAGCTGCTGCGCGGCGATTTCGGCGTCTCGTTCTCCACCTCGCGGCCGGTGCTGACCGACCTCCTCGCTTTCTTTCCAGCGACGCTGGAGCTGGCGACGATCGGGCTGGTGATCGGGATCGCGCTCGGCGTGCCCATGGGGGTCGCCTCGGCCTATTGGCACGAGAAGTGGCCAGATCACCTGTTCCGCATCATCGGGCTGATCGGATACTCCGTGCCGATCTTCTGGCTCGGCCTCGTGGGGCTTTTCGTCTTCTACTACAAGCTCGGCTGGGTCTCTGGCCCGGGCCAGGTCGACGTGTTCTTCACCGGCATCGTCGACCGGGTGACCGGTTCGATCCTGATCGACGCGGCGATTGCCGGCGAATGGGAAGTGTTCTGGAACGCGGTCAGCCACATGGCGCTGCCGGCGCTGCTGATCGGATACTACAGCCTCGCCTATATCTCGCGCATGACCCGCTCGGTGATGCTGGATCAGTTGAGCCGCGAATATGTGCTGACGGCGCGGCTGAAGGGCGCGAGCGAGTTCACGGTGGTGGTGCGCCACGCGCTCGGCAATGCCGCAATCCCGCTGCTAACGGTGATCGCGCTGAGCTATGGCGGGCTGCTGGAAGGCTCGGTGCTGGTCGAGACGATCTTCGCCTGGCCCGGCATCGGCAACTACATCTATTCGAGCCTTTTCGCGGCCGACATGAATGCCGTGCTGGGCGGCACGCTGCTGGTCGGTATCGTCTTCGTGCTCCTCAACATGCTGAGCGACGTGCTCTACGCCGTGCTCGATCCTCGCTCGCGGAGCCTGCGCTGATGACCATGAGTGTGGCCCCCGTGCTCGATCCGAAAAAGGCGATCCGCGCCGCCCGGCTGAAGGAAGTGCGCAGCTTCGCGCGGCGCTTCATGCGCAACCCGCTCGGGGTGGTCGGGCTGGCGATCGTCGTGCTGCTGATCTTTACCGCGATCTTTGCGCCCTGGCTCGCGACGCATGATCCATACCTGCCGCAGCTTACGGCGCGGCTGTCGCCTCCCAATTCCGAGTTCTGGTTCGGGGCAGACGAATTGGGACGCGACATCTACTCGCGTCTTGTCCACGGCTCGCGGCTGACACTGCTGATCGTTGGGCTGGTGATCGTCACCTCGGCGCCGCTGGGCCTGGTCATCGGTGCGGTGGCCGGCACGCGCGGCGGCTGGCTGGACGCAGTGTTCATGCGGCTGACGGATGTGTTCCTCGCGATCCCCAAGCTGCTGCTGGCGCTGGCGTTCGTCGCGGCGCTGGGCCCCGGCATCTTCAATGCCGCGCTGGCCATCACACTCACCGCCTGGCCGCCCTACGCCCGGCTGGCGCGGGCCGAAGCGCTGGTCGTGCGGAATTCGGACTATATCAACGCCATCCGCCTCGCCGGGGCGAGCGAGTTCCGCATCATCGTGTTTCACGTGATTCCGATGTGTCTGAGTTCGGTGATCGTCAGGATGACGTTCGACATGGCCGGCATCATCCTGACTGCAGCCGGGCTCGGCTTCATCGGTCTTGGGGCGCAACCGCCGCTGCCGGAGTGGGGCGCGATGATCTCTACGGGCCGCAAGTTCATCTTCGACCAGTGGTGGGTGGCGACGGTGCCCGGCATCGCGATCTTCACCGTGTCGCTCGGCTTTAACCTCTTGGGCGACGCGCTGCGCGACCTGCTCGACCCGCATCTGAGGCAGCGCAATTGACCGAGCCATTGGTACAAATCGACAATCTGCGCGTCGCCTTCCGCAATGACGAGGGCGGCTGGAACGAGGCCGTTCGCGGCGTGTCGTTCACGCTCGGCCGCGAGAAACTCGGCATCGTGGGCGAAAGCGGCTCGGGCAAGAGCCTGACCGGCCGGGCGCTGCTCGGGGTGTTGCCGCCCTATGCGCGCACCAGCGTGGAGCGGATGGTTTTCGACGGCATCGACCTGACCAGGGCGTCGCCGCGGGTGCGACGGTCGCTGCGCGGGGGCCGGATGGGGATGATCCTGCAGGATCCGAAATACTCGCTGAACCCTGTGATGCCGGTGGGCCAGCAGATCGTCGAGGCGATCCGCATCGGCGACCGCCGGCAATCGGCTGCCGCGGCACACAAGCAGGCCGTCGCGGCGCTCGAAGCGGTGCATATCCGCGAGCCCGAGCGCGTGATGAAGCTCTACGCCCACGAACTCTCCGGCGGCATGGGGCAGCGCGTAATGATCGCCATGATGGTGGTGCGCGAGCCGGACCTCCTGATCGCCGACGAGCCGACCTCGGCGCTGGACGTGACAGTCAGGATGCAGGTGCTGAATATCCTCGACGAGCTGGTCTCCCGGCGCGGCATGGGACTGATCTTTGTCAGCCACGATCTCAACCTTGTGGCGAAGTTCTGCGACCGGGTGATCGTGATGTATGCGGGCCGGATCGTCGAAACGCTGGAGGCCAAGAACCTTCATGCCGCCAAGCACCCCTACACACAGGGGCTCCTGGCGTGCCTCCCCTCGATCGACGGGTCGCTGGACCCGCTGCCGGTGCTCAACCGCGAGGCGAGCTGGCTGGAGGCGGCGCCATGATTTCCGTTCAACATCTGGGCGTGAAGTTCTCCGGTTCGACCGCCGTTGACGATGTCAGCTTCGAGGTTGCCGAGGGCGAGAGCTTCGGGCTGGTCGGCGAGAGCGGCTCGGGCAAGTCGACGATCCTCAGAACCATGGTCGGGCTCAACCGGCACTGGACTGGTACAGTCACCATGAACGGGCTCGATGCCCGCGCCGCGCGGCAGCGCGACCTGGCGCGGGTGGTGCAGATGGTGTTCCAGGACCCGTACGGGTCGCTGCATCCGCGCTACACCATCGGCCAGCAGATCGCCGAGCCGATGCGGATCAACAACATGCCCGACGCGGACCGGCGCACGGGCGAACTGCTGGAGCTGATCGGGCTGGGACCGAAGTTCCAGTTCCGCTTCCCCCACGAGCTCTCCGGAGGGCAGCGCCAGCGCGTCGCAATTGCGCGAGCCCTCGCGCTGAACCCGCGGATCATGCTGCTCGACGAACCGACATCAGCGCTCGACGTGTCGATCCAGGCCGAAATCCTGAACCTCCTCAACCGGCTCAGGCGCGAGCTGAACCTGACCTTCGTCATCGTCAGCCACGACCTCGCCGTGGTCAGCTACATGTGCGAGCGGCTGATGGTGATGCGGCAGGCACGAACGGTGGAGACCCTCACGCGCGCGCAGCTGCGTGCGCGTGAGGTCGCCGATCCCTATACGGCCGAACTGCTCGGCGCGTCCTAGATCATTTCACCGTTTGGTAGAAACGACGAAATGGTCCAAGTCTTTGTTTTGTCGCGCTTTCGAACCGGAACAGTCTGCAACTTTTCCTGAAAGCGCTTTGGGCGAGCATCTGCGCCTCGCGACGCCGCCAGTGCTATGAGGCGCCAGCAACGCTCAGTTCGTCCTGCATCGGCGCTGCCGCACGCCCCTCGGCAACGGCATGGCAGGCGACCTGCGCCATGCCGGCCGCTGCCAGCGCCGGCATCTGTGCCTTGCAGCGATCATTTGCCAAAGGACATCTTGGGTGGAAGGGGCACCCACTCGGCGGGTTGAGCGGCGATGGCAGTTCGCCCGTCAATCGTATGCGCTGGCGGCGCTGTTCGGGATCGGCGATCGGGGTCGCCGAGAGCAGAGCCCGCGTATAGGGGTGCAGGGGATTGGAGAACAGCGTCTCGGCCGGCGCCACTTCGACGGCATGACCAAGGTACATCACCATCACATCATCGGCGATGTGGCGGACCACGGCCAGATTGTGGGAGATGAACATCATGGTCAGGTTGAGCTGATTTTTCAGCTGCTTGAGCAGATTGAGGATCTGCGCCTGAACCGACACGTCGAGCGCAGAGGTTGGCTCGTCGCAGACGAGGAACTCGGGCTTGAGGATCAGCGCCCGCGCAATACCGATGCGCTGGCGCTGCCCGCCGGAGAATTCGTGCGGATAGCGATCAGCGGCCTGGGGCGGCAGTCCGACAAGCTCGAGAATTTCACCGACCGCCTTGCGCTGGCTCTTGGCGTCGCCAATGCCGTGAATGACCAGACCCTCGGCGATGGAAACGCCCACCGGCACCCGGGGATCGAGTGACGAGTAGGGATCCTGGAAGATGATCTGGATCCGGCGGGTGGAGTCGAAATCGACCCCCATGCCGACGCCGGCGATCTGCTTGCCGTCGAAGACGATTTCCCCGTGGCTGGGCGGGTGCAGCCCGACGACGATCCGCGCCAGGGTGGACTTGCCGCAGCCACTCTCGCCAACCACTCCAAGGGTGCGGCCCCGCTCGATCTTGAGATCGACGCTGTCGACCGCTTTGACGTGCCCCACGACCCGCTGGAAGACGCCGCCGCGCACTTCGAAATTCTTGCGGATATCGCGCATTTCCAAAAGCGCGGTCATGCCGGCTGCTCCTCTTTGCGCGTGGCGGCGGTTTGCGGTGCCGTCACCCAGCACCGGCAGGTGTGATCGTCGCCAACAGCGACCAGCTCGGGCGTCTGTGTCGTGCAGCGCGGGTCGTCGGCCTCCCGCCGTGTCCTGCAACGCGGTGCGAACCGGCAGCCCTGGGGCAATTGCCAAAGCTGGGGTACGCGCCCTTCGATCACCTCGAGCATCTCGGTGGTAGCGCCCATGGTCGGCACCGAGCGCAGGAGCGCCTGGGTATAGGGGTGCTTGGGGGCGCGGAACAGCGTGCGCACATCAGCAAACTCCACCACTTCGCCCGCATACATTACCGCGACATGATCCGCCATCTCGGCAACCACCCCGAGGTCATGAGTGATCAGCACGATTGCCGTCCCGTAGTCGCGTTGCAGGTCGCGCATCAGGTCGAGGATCTGCGCCTGGATCGTCACGTCGAGCGCCGTGGTTGGCTCGTCGGCGATCAGCACCTCGGGCTGGCAGGCCAGCGCCATGGCGATCATGATGCGCTGCGCCATGCCGCCCGACATTTCGTGCGGATAGGCCTTCATGCGGCGGGCCGGATCGGGAATGCCCACGGCCATGAGGACCTTTTCGGCGGCGGCCTCCGCCTCGCGCTGACCCATGTTCTTGTGCAGCGTGTAGACTTCGGCGATCTGCTTGCCCACCGTATGCACAGGATTGAGGGCCGAGGACGGATCCTGAAACACCATCGACATGCGGTTGCCCCGCACCTTGGCGGTTTCAGCCGGCGTCATCTTGCGCAGATCGACGCCCGAAAGCAGGACCTCCCCAGCGGCGACCTTGCCCGGAAACGGGACAAGCCCCATCACGCTGAGAGCAGTAATCGACTTGCCGCAACCGCTCTCACCGACAATGCAGAGGGTCTCCCCAGCCTTCACCGAGAACGACACCTCGTCGACGACGCGGAACGGTTCGCCCCGCGTCTGGAACGTCGTGGTCAGGTTGCGCACCTCTAGAACGGGGGCGCTGGAGCTCGAGTCACTCATCGTGCGCTCCTAGGTGTTGAGCCGCGGATCGAGCGCATCGCGCAAGCCGTCGCCAAGAAGGTTGAAGCCGAGCACCGTGATCATGATGGCGATGCCGGGGAAGAACACCAGATGCGGCGAGGAGAACAGCTGGTCCTTCTCGGTGCCCATCATGGTGCCCCATTCGGGCGTGGGCGGCTGCGCGCCAAGCCCGAGAAAGCTCAGCCCGGCCGCGTCGAGAATGCCGCCCGCAATGCCAATGGTGGCGAGGACGACGATCGGGGTCAGCGCATTGGGCAACACCCGGAAGAACAGGATGCGCCACTTGCTGCCGCCGAGAACGCGCGTGGCCGCAACGAAGTCCTGGGACTTCACCGACAAGACGCTCGCTCTCGTCAATCTCGCATAGCCTGGTATCGAGACCACAGAGATGGCGAGGAGGGCGTTGATGATGCCTGGCCCCAGCACCGCCACGATTGCGATGGCGAGAAGGAGTGATGGGAAACCGAGGATCACGTCCATAATGCGCATCACGATATTGTCGATCCAGCCGCCGAAATAGCCGGCGATGGCGCCGAGCGTGACGCCGGCGATCAGCGCAACGGTCACCGTCACGGTGCCGATCATCAGGCTGATGCGGCTGCCATAGAGCAGGCGCGAGAACACATCGCGCGAATTGCCATCGATGCCCATGATGTGTTGCGGCTTGGAAACGTCGCAGCCGAACATATGGATACAAGGCGCTTCGCGCCGCTTGATCTGCTCGACCCCGATCAGTACCTGATTGGGGTCATAGGGCGCGATCACCGGAGCGAAAATCGCCACGAGGACCAGAAAGACGATGATGAACAGGCCGACCTGGCCGGAGCGCTTGCGGATCAGGCGCGACCAGGTCTGCTTCCATCGCGGCACCGGATCGCCCAGCAGGCCTTCGTCCAGGATCGTCTTGGCCGCATCGGCGGTAATGGTGTTCATACGCGACATGACAGGTCCTATTGTGGGCGAACGCGCGGATCGAGATACGAGTAGGACAGGTCCACCACGAGGTTCACGAGCACGTAGGATGTCGCGATCATCACGGTGAATGCCTGCACCACCGGATAGTCGCGGGCAAAAATGGACTCGACGAGCATGCGGCCGACGCCGGACAGGCCGAACACCGTCTCGGTCAGCACCGCACCGCTGAGCAACGCGCCCAGCTGCAGGCCGAGAATGGTGACCACCGGCAACATGGCATTGCCGAGCGCGTGCTTGCGGGTCACGTCCTGGTCCGGGACGCCTTTGGCGCGCGCCGTGCGCACATAATCGCGCCCGAGCACATCGAGCAGCGACGACCGGGTCATACGGGCAATCACCGCCATCGGAATGGTCGCGACCGCGAGCACCGGCAGCACCATGTGCCTCAGCGCATCGCCGAACACCTCCCAATTGCCGGTGACCAGCGCATTGAGGATGTAGAAATTGGAAAGGAACTCGAGGAACTTCGACCAGCCGCTATCGGCCGCCAGTTGCCAGTTCCACACTTCGTAGAAGGGGACAGAGGCCAGCCCAGCGGTCAGCCGGCCCGACGGCGGGAGCCAGAAGGGCGTGCCGCGCAGCATCACGCCAAAGACATAGGCCATCATCAGCCCGAGCCAGAAGATCGGCATGGCAATGCCGATATTGGCGGCCGCCATGGTGCCGACGTCGGCGAAGGAATTGTGCCGCTTGGCGGCGAAAATGCCGAGGCCCACACCGGCTAACGTCGCCACCACCAGCGCCATCAGCGCCAGTTCGATGGTCATCGGCATGCGCTCGATCAAGATCTGCGTCACCGGCCGCGAGAACCGGATGGAGGTGCCGAAATCGCCCTGCAGAATGTCCCGCAGGTAGTAGAAGAATTGTACCGGGATCGGTTGGTCGAGACCGTAATTCTGAATGTACTGTCGACAGGTCTCGTCGCTGACCTTGTCGCCAAGCATCGATCGGCAGGGATCGCCGGGGACCATGCGGGCGAGAGAGAATGTCACGATCAGAATGCCAAACAGAACGGGTATGGCACTCAATAAACGTCTGAAGGCGTATCCAAGCATTGGGGCAAACTGCTCCTGCGGGTCACGAGGAAGGCGGATGCGTTGACCGCATCCGCCCCTTGCGGAGTTTGCCTTACTCCTTGGCGTTCATCAGCCCACCCCAGAGGTAGGAGTAGTAGTCGAACAGGCCGGTATTGCCGACGTGAGCCGGGTTGGCGGCATCGATGCCCGCGGCGAACGAAGCGACCACGTCATTGGCGTCGAAGTCCGAACCATCGGTGAACTTCACGCCTTCGCGCAGGTGGCAAGTCCAGACGGTCGAGTCGTCGTTGGCATCGCAGCTGGTCGCGAGGCCGGGGACGATGTCACCGCTGTCGGGCCCGTAGTTGAGCAGCGTTTCGGTGATCGGCGTACACACCGAGACGCTCTCACCATCAGACTCGTCGGCGCAGTAGAGGCTGATCGGCTCGGCGTTCTGCATGTAGACCAGGGTGTCCTTGCCCGGGTCCTGGGTCCACACCATCGGAGCGCCGAACGGACGGATCTTGGCGTTCTTGACATAGGCACGCGCTGCGTTGGCCGAGGCGGCGTTGGCGATCGGCACCATCGGTACCAGTTCGCGGATCGCATTGTTGGCTTCGGAATAGAGCGGCTCGGCGGTGGCAACATCGGCGATGGTCGATGCCTTGGTCAGCGGCTCGTAGATTTCCGGGTGCGGATTGCCGAAGGACTTGGTGTCCTTGGAGAAGTGATAGTCGAGGAAGTTGGTGACGTGCGGATAGTCGGCACCCCAGCCGAGCAGAAAGAACCCATCGAGATTGCCGGCGCCGGCCTCACCGATGAAGGCACCCGACTCCATCGGGGTCACTTCGGCGTCGATGCCGAGCTGCTTGAGCTGCGACTGGAACTCGACGGCGATGATGCTGGGCTCGGGCAGGTACGACCGGAACACGTCGCGATAGTAGATCTTGGTCTTGAACCCGTCCGGGAACCCGGCCTCGGCCAGCAGCGCCTTGGCACCTTCAAGATCATAGGCATACCAGTCCTCGCCAGCGCAGCCATTGGGCAGCGAGCACGGCGTGAAGTGGCTCGGGACTTCGGAACCGTCCGGATAGTAATTGTCGACGATGCGCTGGCGGTCGATGCCCATGGCGACGGCCTGGCGCACCTTGACGTTGTCGAACGGCGCGAACTTGTTGTTCATCCCCAGATACAGAACGTTCGGACCAGAGGTCGGCAGGAACTGCAGGTCGGGATTGCTCTGGACTGTCTCGAAGTCGTCCGGGCTGATCGTGGTGATCTCGTCGACCGCCCCCGACAGCAACTCGTTGAGGCGGCCAGCGCCGGACTGGTTCCAGCGATAGACCAGCGTCTCGAAGGCCGGCTTGTCGCCCCAGTAGTCATCGTTGCGGGTCAGCACGACGGAATCGCCGCGGTTCCACTGCTCGAGCTTGAACGGCCCGGTGCCGATCGGATTGTCTAGCAGGCCACCCGTGGGACCGACGGTCTCGATGTGCTCCGAAGGCTGGATGCCGAACACGACAAACGCTGCCTTGGCCTCGAAAGCCGGATCCGGCGAGCACATGGTAAAGGTGACGGTCTTCTCGTCAGTCGCGACGATGGAACCGATCTTGCCGCCGTAATCGCAATCCGGCGCGACGACGCTTTTACCCTCAAAGCTCAGAGCCGGCCCGCCGAGCATTCCTGAAACGGCGAGCGCCGCAACGCCCGATAGTAAGGTCATTCTTTTCATTCAAGTACCCCTGCTTTTGTCGTTCGCCGAATTTGGTAATTCTGACGGCACACTATACTGCGCATCTGCTGAAGCTATCGCAGTGCACATTGGAGATGCGTCCGAATCTAAACTCCTATCTACCTCTTGCCATTTGACCTATGGCGCCAGGCATTTAGAAAGCGCGATCCAAAACCCCTCGACACTCCATGAGCTTGTCAACGTTGTCATCCCACGAGAAAGCCGAGACGTCAGCCAATAATTTGTCCGACATTTTGTCAATCACGAATGCCGCCGGATTGCGCATTTTTTCCACGCGCCTGAAATTCAGGCGGGAGCGGTGGTGTGCTAGCGTCGCCATGCATCCCGCAGTTGCATCGAGCCTGCCGCGTCCGGCGGCGCCGACCTGCGCCTGCAAACAGGACTTTGCCCGATGACCGATATTGAAACCATTCTCGCCCGCACCGAACAGAACCTGCCATCAAGCCTCGACACGCTGTTCGATCTGGTCCGCATCCCGTCGATCTCGACCGACCCGGCGCATGCCGCCGACTGCCGCAGGGCCGCCCAGATGCTGGCCGACTACCTGACCAGTCTCGGCTTCGATGCCTCGGTGCGCGATACGATCGGCCACCCGATGGTGGTGGCGCACCATGAAGGGGCCAGTTCCGACAGCCCGCATTTCCTGTTTTACGGGCATTACGACGTACAGCCCGTCGATCCGCTGAATCTGTGGACCCACCCGCCATTCGAGCCGGCGATCCGCGAGGCAGCGAACGGCGACAAGATCATCACCGGCCGCGGAACTTGCGACGACAAGGCGCAACTGCTGACCTTCGTCGAGGCCGTGCGCGCCTATAAGCAGGTGCGGGGCAATCTGCCCATGCGCCTCACCATCCTCTTCGAGGGCGAGGAGGAGTGCGGCTCGCCCTCGGCCCGCCCCTTCCTTGACGCCAACAAGGAAGAACTGAAGGCCGACTATGTGCTGGTGTGCGACACCGGCATGTGGGACGCGCAGACGCCGTCGATCTGCGCGGGGCTGCGGGGCCTTGTTGGCGAAGAGGTGAAGATTTTCGCGGCCGATCGCGACCTGCATTCGGGCGGCTATGGCGGTATCGCCGCCAACCCGCTCCACATCCTCAGCACCATCCTCGCCGGCCTTCACGACGAGACAGGCGCCGTGACTCTCCCAGGCTTTTACGATGGCGTGGAGGAGACGCCGGACGAGCTCAAGCGGACATGGGACGCCCTCGAGAAATCGATGCCCAACATGCTCGAGCAGGTCGGGCTCTCCATTCCGTCTGGGGAACAGGGGCGCTCGATGCTGGAGCGCGTCTGGGCGCGCCCGACCGCCGAGGTCAATGGCATCAGCGGCGGCTATGCTGGACAGGGCTTCAAGACGGTGATTGCCGCCGAAGCCACGGCCAAGGTGTCGTTTCGGCTGGTCCACAAGCAGGATCCACTGAAGATCCGGGAGAGCTTCCGAGCCTATGTGCGTTCGAAGATCCCGGCCGACTGCCGGGTCGAATTCGCCGAGCATGGCGCGGCGTCTGCCGTGCAGCTGCCCTTCGATGCGCCGATCCTCGACAAGGTCAAGCAGGCGCTGCTGGGGGAATGGTCGAATCCGGCGATCGTCACCGGCGGCGGCGGTTCGATCCCGATCGTCGGCGATTTCCGCACGATCCTTGGCATGGACGCCCTGCTGGTCGGCTGGGGACAGTCCGACGATCGTGGGCATTCGCCCAACGAGAAATACAATCTGAGCTCGTTTCAGAAGGGCACGCGCGCCTGGGTGCGGATCATCGACGCTATCTCCGCGCCGTAGACCGCCGGCGCGCGGGCGCCCGCTGCAGATCACGACAAGCATGGTCCCGGCGGCCCGGAAGTGGGCGGGGGCCAGGACAATGAGGCCCGAAGGGAGTGCCTGCAATGACTGTTGATACCAAGGCGAGACTCGCCGGTTTGCGCGAGCGGATGGCGAGCGAGGGCGTCGATCTCGTCGCCATCTGCCCCAGCCCGCATATGGACTGGCTGGTCGGGTTCCACCCTATGCTGTGCGAGCGGCCCTGCCTGCTGCTGATCGGTCCCGAGCGTGAGGCCTTTGTGATGCCGGCGCTCAATGCCGAGGGCTCGCGCCCACAGACCGACATCTCCTTCCACGTCTGGGCCGACGAGGACGGCCCGACCGAGGCTTTCCGCGGCGCCCTCAGCGAGGTGGGCGGCACGTTCGCGCGGCATATCGTGCTCGACGAGACCATGCGGGTGGACTTTGCCGCGCTGTTGACCGACGCCCTGCCCCAGGCGCGGCGGAGCTTCACCGACGACACGCTGAGCTATCTGCGCATGCGCAAGACCGAGCGCGAATATGCCGCGCTCAAGCGCAATGCCATCACCGCCGACCAGGCGATGCGGGCGGGCTTTGCGGCGATGCGTCCCGGCATGACCGAGAAGCAGCTCGCCGAAGTGGTCTTCGATGCCTTCGCGGCGCAGGGGGTGCAGCCGGGGTTCGCGGTGATCGCCGCGGGATCAAACGGGGCGTTTCCGCACCATTTCAACGGCGACCGCGCCCTGGCCGAAGGCGATGCGGTGGTGATGGATATCGGCGGCCGGATCGATGGATTTCCCAGCGATATCACAAGGATGGCGGTGGTCGGCCGCCCGCCCGAGGGCTATGAGGAGGTGCATGCCATCGTCGAGCGCGCGGTGATGGCGGCGATGGAGGCGGTGAAGCCCGGCGCGCTGGCGAGCGATGTCGACAAGGCGGCGCGCAAGGTGATTTCCGACGCCGGCTATGGCGCCTATTTCGTCCACCGCACCGGCCATGGCATGGGCATTGGCGGCCACGAGGAGCCCTATATCACCGCGACGTCGAAGATCGAGCTGGCCGAGAACATGGTGTTCACCATCGAACCCGGCATCTACCTGCCGGGCCGTTTCGGCGTCCGTCTCGAGGATGTGGTGATCGTGCGGGCCGACGGCCCCGAGGTGCTCAGCGAGCTGTCGCGCGACCTCCATGTGGTGGGAGGGTGAGGAATGCCATGGTTCAGCCCCAGAGATGAACGGATTCTGAACGGCGCAGCGCGGCCTGGCACCGGAACGGGCACTGTCCTCCCAAGTCCCTGATTTGTCTCGCTTTTGAAGCAGATGGGTGTTGGCACGCTTTCCGAAAGTGCCCTCTATCGTTCACCATTTGGCAGAGTGGCGAAACGATCCAGGGCCTGGTTCCGTCGCGCTTTCGAACCGGAAACGCCTGCAGCTTTTCCTGAAAGCGCTCCAGCAGGCGCGAATACGAAACCCTGCCCCGTGGCTGGAGCAATAGCCGCGTCCCACGTTTGCATGGTACGGGTGATCTTCATCGGGGGGAGAACTCAGCCGAGCTTATGCCCCGTCAGCTGTTCGATGCGGGCGAGGAGCCGCTCGCGCCCGTCCCAATGCCCTGCAGCAGCTTAAGACCACGGGAACGCTAAGCTTGAACCAAACGAAAACGCGGACGTGACAAGGCGGACGTCTGCGTATGCCATGGCTAGTACAACAAGTACCGCTGCCGCCGGCCTTCCAATCTGACGAACCAACCTCGGCACTACGATTATCAGAACAATACACCGCGTGACGTCTAGGAAGAAGAACATCCTTACGTAAAGAATATTCACATCTCGAAATACCAATAACATTACTGCCTGCAATATTACAAGCGACGCGACAATTCTGAATATTTCCGAATTACGATGCCGGTGCCGCTCCGCCAGCATCAAGATCACCAAGGTCACATCAACTGCAAGAGCCCCGAGCGATATAGAGGCGCCCTCATTTGATGCGTCGACGCGACCGCTTGAAGCAAGCGGTCCATGCAGCAGCGGCATCACCGCAACCGTCGCCATAAGGCCGAGGACCCTCATTTGCTCGTTAGGTAACCTTGAGAGGATAGTTGCCGCACCAATTAATGCAAGGATTATGGCAGCGGAGTTATGAAATCCGACCGCGATGGCCGCAAACACCGCGCACCATAGATACTTTCTCTGCCAAACAAAATATATAACCGGAACAAGGTACGCTGCAGCCAGTTGCTGCCTCACAAGGTGAGTGGTGAGCATTACTGACATGCCCACCAGCAACACTATCACCGTTGTGACATACATTTCTGCCCTAGAAAGACCTACGTGCCGACCGATGGCCGTGGTAGCTAGTGCAACGGGTACGTACACGAGAGTAACCACAGCTGCGGAGAGCGCCGCCTCGCTGCCGCTAGACACCTGCCCGACAACCCACGCAACGACATAGAACAGTGGCTCGGTTGTCTCTGGCCTGATATTGCGAACAGACGCGAGCTCGCCCCACGTGTATTTTGTCAGGGAAAAGTATATATCCAATCCATTCTGGCTGACGTAGTGGTAGTGAGCTAAGTACCACAGCCAGTCACTGGTCGGCTCTTTCGCTATATTTACTAATACAATCCCCAGTATCGTCAGCGCCACTCCAAGAAAATATGCGACGGGCCTTATTTCGGCGTTCCCCAGCCCGACCGAAAGATAATACGCCAGTACTACTGCCGTATACAACGGACTCAGTGCGAAGACGACAACTGCCGACGCCGCTAATGCCAGATCGCTGACATATTTCCCGTTCGCAATCATGCCCGCTCGCTCAAATCCACCTGGATACTATTCCGCTCCTGGATTCAACGGGTTTGAGAGCCACCCCCATGTCCGCACCCCCAGAAGATTGCGGACGAGGACACATGAGACGATGTTCATAGCTGCTACAGCCACAAGGGTGGCAATCGCAGCGCCTTCAGCTCCAAATCGGGGAACCAGCGTCAGATTTAGCGCTAGGTTGACTGCGGTGAATGAAGCCATGAGACCTACGTATAGTCGCTCCCTACCAAGCAACATCAGACATAGAGCCGCGGGTCCGCATAGCGACACAATCACCTGCATCAGAACCAGTATTGCTGCAGGCGCGAAGGCGTCGGCATACGTGTTGCCGAACACCGCGGCTAGAAGATCCCCGCCCACTAACCAGAACACGATTCCGCCGCCTGTCGTTAACGCCCCCGATAACAGCGCACTTCTTTGGCACATCGACGTCAACTGAGACTTTTTGCCCGCTGCAAACATCTGTGCCACCCTGGGCGCCAACACCATGTCTAACGCTGCTATGCCCAACCCCGCCGCGGACGACACTAATGTGGCGAGCCGGTAGATCGCCACTGCTTCGGCATCAGCCAATATTCCCACTAGCAGCACATCCAGGTACTGATTCATGGCCCAGCCGACACTGACCAGTGCAAAAAGCCAACTGCGCGCTATATAGGCCATAGACAAGCGCCCTGGGTGCATCATGGTCCGCAACGGCACTATCCGGACGATTAGTACCGCACAGGTTGCTACGTAGGCCATTATACTTGCCACGGGCAGTGCGAGTGGGGGCGGCATTACAAGTATCAAAGGCAGCGCGGCAAGGAACAGGATCTGTCGTGCATCGAGCTCCATGATGCTGGAGAAAAGCACGGCGCCACTGGCCCTACCTATAGCTACAAGGATGACCGTGAAGGTCGTAAGAGCCGCAACGACAGCCCAAAGCGCTGCCGAGAGCGGGTCTTGTGGCAAGGTAACCACTTGGAGCGTCAGATAGGCTATGGCACATGACGTGGCGCCAACATATCCCCAACCCAAGGCCTGCCTCGTCATGAATGAGGTGTGCTTTCCTTTCCCACGCGGCAGATGGGCCAAGGTCATGCCTGGGATGCCAAGATGAAACACCAAGGAGAGTAGCGTAATGAGAGCTACGTTGTAGCTATACGTGCCGAACGTCTCCACGCTGACGGTGCGCGTTAATACAATCGATGTGACGAAGCCTAGAGCAATTTGGATGATCTTTACAGTGGCACCGCTGGCCAATAACTTGGCGAGGCCCACTATATGGCACCGTCGCGGGCGACAGAGAGTATGCCCCGTAGCATATGACCGGCCACCCTGAGTGGAGTGACGCTCACTCCTATCGATTTCGAGGCCTGACCCATCGCCGCAAGTCCCGGCACGCCGACTTCAATGAGCCTCTCGAGCGCCCTGTCGATGCTTTCTGGATCGTCGCTACTAAATAGTATCGCATTCTCGCCATCGACCGCTATGTCGCCACTCAGTCCATTTTGCCACGTAGTGAACACAGGTTTTCCAGCCGCTATTGCCTCCACTATTGATAACGACCAGTTATCCTCCTTGGTCGGCAATCCCGCAACGTGACATTCAGATATCTTTTTATTCACTTCATCTCTGGATATTTTTCCAACCAGAGACACTACATCAAGAATACCTAGCTCTGTACAACGACCAAGAAGCTTTTCATAAAGTGGACCGTCTCCCGCTATTGTCACAGCCAATCGTTCTCTGTCCTTTCTCCGCGATATCGCCTCGACAAGCTCTAATAGCCCCTTCCTTTCGATCAACTGAGCCGCAATGAACATGCGAATTGTGCCCGCAGGTGCAGATCTGTCTGGCAGGTGGAAAAACGACTCGTGGCAAGTGTAGTTTCGGCCAGACACCACAGGCGCTCTGCGTCTCTCCAGAACTAGCAACTCGGCAGTCTGCTTCCCATTCACAAAATATCCACTGACTAGCCGGCTAAGTGCCGAATATATACTTTTCCTAATCCACGAATTGCGTCGCTCGGTCCACTTGGTGCGCTCATATGATGTTATGACCCGTGTGGTAGGTCTGATTATCCGTAGTAGGAAGCCGTATAGCGCCCACCTACCGAAGCCCTCCGCGACAACCACGTCTGGTTTATTCGCCAAAAGCCACCCGAGCAGGCGGAAGCTGACGTGAAGCTCGAATACAGCCTCGCCGTCCTTGTTGTCGAATCGAATTAAAGGCCTGCTCCCTATTTCAACCAGCCGCCCAGATGCCTCAAAGCGATCCCTGTCCTCCCTATTTAGTCTGCTGAGGTCACCTGTTAGCACGAGGAGGCGTCCCGCCTTGTCGCCAAGCAGGGACGCCAAATAGCTCAGCGTGCAAATTCGATAATCGGCAATCCTGTGGGCCAAGTATACTACAGTCAGGGTAGCGGTGCTCATGACATTATCTCCGACGCACGTTTCCGCGCGGCATCCGACATTGCCTCAACTGAGTCCGCGCCAACCTCCAGCTGGTGAAGTTGACGCACTATCTCCAGCGCGTGCTCTGCGAATTCGTCGCGACTGAAGGTGTAACCTGACACGCCGTGCTCGACTATCTCCGCAGTGCCCCCCTCGCGGCAGCCTATGACTATGCATCCCATGGCCATTGCTTCTACAGTCGCAAGGCCGAAGGGCTCCGATCGATATGGCAAGATAGCAACTATCGCCTTGCCGAGTTCCCGTAGCAACGCGCCTTGGTCAATGGGCCCCAAGTACCTGATTTGAGGATGCTCCCGCATTGTTGCTAGTGCTCGCCGAGTCGCCCTGCCAGCAACACGAAATTCGAAGTTGCCCACATCGTCGGCCATCTCGACCACCTTGCAGAAATCAAAGAACCCTTTGTCTTCAGAGCACGTGCCGAAGAACAGAACACCGGTCCGACCTCTTAGCCGAGGAACGACGCTTTCGAGGAAGATCGGGTTGAAGCCTGGGCGGCTCAGGTAAAGCGCCGACGGCATACACGGAATGGCCCGCCCGTAAATGTCGGCCATAAACTGGGATACGAAAAGTATCATGTGCGCCCTATGCAATATTTGAACCTCGAACAGATAGGGAGCGGCCGGCGCACCGTCTCCGCCGAACTCCCCCGTCGACCTCAAGAATGCACGACCTCCATGTACGCGCACAATCACCAAGCACTCTCTCCATCTTGCTATCATGGCCGACAGCAGGAATGTGCCACCATACTCTGGGAACTCGACCGCGATCCTTCCGAACAGTATCCGCGGCAAGAGCTGAAGAGCTGCCACGAGATTGAGAATAGACAGCACCGCGAAATCAATTGCTCGGTGCGTATCCAGAATTCGCTGGGGGATGTGAGGGATCCACACCACTAGCCGCCCCACGGAGATGCCAATTAGCCGCCGGGCAATGAAGTTGTTATGCGTGGCGATGCCGCCGTCACGCCCCTTCAGTGACGTCTCCGCTGACACCACCCAGAGCTTTTGGCGTCCCATACCGACAAGATCTTGGACAAACTCGCGTTCGCTTTTGAGCACTGCGGTTTGCACGGTAACTCCGCCGGTCATAATCCGACCGACGGCCAGAGTGAGCTGTCGTCAAGTCCAAGCCGCACGGAGAGCAATTCTCTCATTCTCGTTGCCGCGGCGCGTTTAGAGAAGTTTGCTTCGAACGTCTTCTGGTACTCCACTCCGTTGCGCAGTCGCGTTCCACCGTGCGACAGGTGGCTGACAGCATCGCGCCAGCATTCGACCGTGTTGGCCTCCATAACGATCCCTAAATCGTAGTCAGAAATGATGGACGCAGCCGCTCCTCCTGGCGAAGTAACGGTGGGAACCCCCTGCGAGGCGGCCTCCAAGATCACCCTTGGAAAGCACTCATAGAATCTAGAAGGCAACAGCAGGGCCGCTGCGCTCCTGATCGTCGCAAGCACTTCGGCAGTCGGCCTCCTGCCCAGCATTTTGACATTTGAGGGAGCGGAGGCGCTGATCGATTCATAAAGTGGGCCATCGCCCACCACATGTAATGTACAGTGCGGCAACTTTCTAAATGCATCGACGATAATATCAACACCCTTCTCTTCGCTTAATCTTCCAACAAATACAAATTTAGTCTTCGTTACCGGCTCTGGCTCCGACAATTCCGCATCTAGATAGTTCGGATTGACCACAATCTTGTCAGGCGGAGCGCCTGATGTGACGAGCCTTTCATAACAAAAATTGTTTAGTGCGATCACAGCGTCTATTTTATCGTATATTTTTCCGCTTTTAAATTGCTCCACTATCAGTCTCGCCACTGCCATACTTGCCAGCGCTGAGTTTCGATAGCATCTATGTACAATTCCACTTATTGGATAATTTCCTAGACAATCCTCACAAACCCTGCCATCGCGGAGGAAGAGGCCGTTAAGGCAAGCATATCTGAAATTGTGTACCGTCCACACAGTCTTTGCACCAGCTCGTCTTGCCTCTTCAAATACTACTGGAGATATGAGTGGAAAGAAATTGTGCACAAATACGATGTCAGGACGCCTATTCTCAAACAACTCTCTAAGTTGCTGACCGATCCGGCGGTTCCTATTAATACTAACGGCAGCTGAAACCGCGGTAATTGGGGACTTGATATCTGAGTTGTAGAATTCGACATACTCAGAGCGAACTCCAATATGGTTGAGCAAATCGTTGTTCGCTCTCGATGAAAGCTCCTCTCCTCCGGCAACTTTGTATCTGTTGTGAACTACAATAGTTTTCATTACTTTGCCTTTGAGGCGCCGAAGAGAAGTTGTCTTGTCGCGAGCAATAGGAAACGCGGCGCAAGTAGCAAGTAACGCCGCCACAACCGCTGTGGTTCACTGGCAAGTCGGTGAGCCCATTCAAGACCGCTACGCTGCATCCAGATCGGGGCCCTTTGCACCAGGCCAGCGTGAAAATCAAAAGCCGCCCCGACGCCCACCAGCGTTTGCGGCAAGTGCTGCCGGAGCCGATGCATCCACACTTCCTGCTTCGGGGACGAAATCCCGACCCAGACGACGTCGGCGCCGCTCTCAACTATGCGTTGCGCCGTCGCGCGGTCCTCTTCGGGCGTCGGTGGTCGGAATGGTGGGCACTCCCAGCCTACAATTTGTATCCCGGGATATTTATGCCGGAACACTTCGGCCAGCCGTTCCGCAACACCTTCCTTACCGCCGTAGAAATAGTGCCTGAGCCCGCTGGTTTGCGACCGCCGCATCACCAAGTCGAACAGGTCTGGCCCGCATGTGCGTGTCACCGGTAGACCGCGCAATCGCCCCAGGAGCACCAGCGGCATGCCGTCCGGCGTGATCATCGAGGCGTCGTGGTGGATCGGCGCCAAGTCGGGGTCCGAGATGATCGTCATAAGGCTGGCCACGTCGCGGACACAGACGAACCGGCCTACCTCATCCCCGGCCCACAGCTCGATCAGCTCTGCCGCACTCTCGAGGCTGGTCACCGACATCGGAACGCCCAGTACATCGTAGGTTTCCGGAGCCTTCATGCCGCTTTCCCCTTCGCTTCATGTTCGAGGAACCAGCGATAGGTTTCGGCAATGCCCGCTTCGAGGCCGATGCGCGGGGACCAGCCCATGGCACTCAGTTTGCCGGCGCTCATCAGCTTGCGTGGCGTGCCGTCGGGCTTACTCAGATCGTTGACGATGCGGCCGGTGTAGCCCACCACGCGGCAGACGAGCTGCGTCAGCTCCAGAATGCTGAGGTCGGTGCCCGAGCCGACATTGACGTGCTCGGCGCCCGAATAGGTTTTCAGCAGAAAGACCAGCGCATCGGCGCAATCGTCGGCATGGAGGAACTCGCGGCGCGGCGTGCCGGAGCCCCAGATGGTGATGCTGTCGGCACCGCTGAGCTTGGCCTCATGCGCCTTGCGGATGAGGGCCGGCAGGACGTGGCTCGATTTCAAATCAAAATTGTCGCCCGGCCCGTAAAGGTTGGTCGGCATGGCGGAGATGTAGTCGCGCCCATGCTGCCTGCGGAAGGCCTGCGCCAGCTTGATGCCGGCGATCTTGGCGACGGCGTACCACTCATTGGTTGGCTCGAGCGGGCCGGTGAGCAGCGCGTCCTCCGCGATGGGTTGCGGCGCCAGCTTGGGATAGATGCAGCTCGACCCCAGAAACAGCAGCCGGTCGACGCCACTGGCATGCGCTGCGCCGAAGACCGAGGTTTCGATCAGCAGGTTCTCGTAAAGGAAATCGGCCGGGTAGGTGTCGTTGGCGAGAATGCCGCCGACCTTGGCCGCGGCGAGGACGATGGCGTCGGGCCGGGCGTCCCTGACGAAGCGTTCCACTTCGGCCTGGCGCGTGAGGTCGAGTTCGGCGCGTGTTGCCGTGAGGATGGTGCAGGGCTCGGTCTCCAGCCGCCGCACGACAGCCGACCCCACCATGCCCCGGTGCCCGGCCACCCAGATGCGCTTGCCGGAGAGCTCGTACATCAGGCCTCCTTCATCACGGTGGCGGTCTGCATGACCTCGAGGTCGGCCTGGACCATCTCGCGCGCGAGGTCACGGACACTGGTGTCGTGGCTCCAGCCGAGCTTGAGGTTGGCCTTGCTCGGGTCGCCGAGCAGCAACTCGACTTCCGTCGGGCGGAAGTAGCGGGGATCGACTTCGACGAGGCACCGGCCTGTCGCGCGATCATAGCCTTTTTCCTCGACGCCGCTGCCGCGCCAGTCGAGCGCGATGCCGACATCCTCGAAGGCCCACTCGACGAAATTGCGGACCTCGGTGGTCTCGCCGGTGGCGAGGACGAAGTCCTCGGGCTCGTCCTGCTGCAGCATCAGCCACATGCCGCGCACATATTCGCGGGCATGGCCCCAGTCGCGCCGGGCGTCGAGGTTGCCCAGATAGAGCTTTTCCTGCTTGCCCAGATGAATGGCAGCGGCCGCGCGCGTGATCTTGCGGGTGACGAAGGTTTCGCCACGCAGCGGACTCTCGTGATTGAACAGGATGCCGTTGCAGGCGAACATACCGTAGGCTTCCCGGTAGTTGACCGTGATCCAGTAGGCATAGAGCTTGGCGGCGCCATAGGGCGAGCGCGGATAGAAGGGCGTGGTCTCGCGCTGCGGCACTTCCTGGACCAGACCATAGAGCTCGGAGGTTGAAGCCTGATAGAACCGGGTCTTTTTCTCAAGGCCAAGAATCCGAATGGCTTCGAGGAGGCGCAGGGTGCCGATGCCGTCGGCATTGGCAGTATATTCCGGCGTTTCGAAAGACACCTGCACGTGGCTCTGTGCGGCGAGATTGTAAATCTCGTCCGGCTGCGTTTCCTGCACGATGCGGATGAGGTTGGTCGCATCGGTCATATCGCCATAATGCAGAATGAACCTTGGGTGCTCGACATGCGGGTCCTGGTAAATGTCCTCCACCCGCCCCGTATTGAACGAGCTGGAACGGCGCTTGATGCCGTGGACCACGTAGCCCTTCTCCAGCAGGAGCCGCGCGAGATAGGCGCCATCCTGGCCGGTCACGCCTGTAATCAAAGCTGTCTTTTGCACGCTGGGTCTACTCTGCCGCCATCATCATTGCCTGTGACTCGCGCCCGCGCGAACCGACATTCACGTATGTGAACCCAGCCGCCTCGACGTCTTTGCCCCGATAGACGTTGCGGAGGTCGACAAGTGTCGGGCTGCGCATCGTCTGCTTGAGCCGGGACAGATCGAGCGAGCGGAAGGCATTCCATTCGGTAACGAGGACGAGGGCGTCGGCGCCGGTTGCGGCATCATAGGCATCGGTGGCGTAGTCGACATGCTCGAGCATGCCCTTCGCCATCTCCATGCCCTCGGGATCGTAGGCACGGATCCTGGCGCCGGCATCCTGCAGCGACTGAATGATGGCGAGCGAGGGGGCCTCGCGCATGTCGTCGGTGTTGGGCTTGAAGGTGAGACCGAGGATGGCAATCGTCCTGCCGCGAACGTCCCCTCCGCAGGCGGCGATGATCTTCCTACCCATCGCACGCTTACGGGTATCGTTGACGGCGACAGTGGTTTCCACAAGGCGCAAGGGACTGTCGTGGTCTTGCGCGGTCTTCACCAGGGCGAGCGTATCCTTGGGGAAGCAGGAACCGCCATAGCCGGGACCGGCATTGAGGAATTTTGGCCCGATGCGATTGTCCAGCCCGATGCCGCGGGCGACGTCCTGCACATTGGCACCGGTCTTCTCGCAGAGGTCGGCCATCTCGTTGATGAAGGTGATCTTCATGGCGAGGAAAGCATTGCCGGCATATTTGATCAGCTCGGCGGTGCGCCGGCCAGTGAACATCAGCGGCGCCTGGTTGAGGTAGAGCGGGCGGTAGACCTCGGTCATCACCGCGCGGGCCCGTTCGTCCTCCAGCCCCACGACGATGCGGTCGGGACGCTTGAAGTCCTCGATGGCGGCACCCTCGCGCAGGAATTCGGGATTGGAGACGACCGCGACATCGGCATCCGGCCGAGTCTCGCGAATGATGCGCTCGACCTCGTCGCCAGTGCCGACCGGGACGGTGGATTTGGTCACCACGACGGTGAAGCCATCGAGGGCCTTGGCGATGTCGCGGGCGGCGGCGTGCACATAGGAGAGATCGGCGTGGCCATCGCCCCGCCGCGACGGCGTGCCGACTGCGATGAAGACGACATCGGCGGCGGCTACGGCGGGCGCAAGCTCGGTGGTGAAGCGGAGCCGACCGGCGGAGGCGTTCTCTGCCACCAGTGCTTCGAGCCCGGGCTCGTAGATTGGCATCTGTCCCGCGGTGAGACTCGCGATCTTGCGCTGGTCGAGGTCGACGCAGGTGACGTCGTGGCCGAAATCGGCAAGGCAGGTGCCGCTCACGAGGCCCACATAGCCCGAGCCGATCATGGTGATACGCATGGGTCTTCCCCCGGAAGCTTAACTCAAACGCGCCGCCCGCTCGTGGACGACATCTACTCCGCTTCTGCGGGAGAGGCGCCCGCACCATCTGCGGCCTGCCGGCCGAAGGTGCGGAAGCATGGATTGTTGACCCCGATAGGGTCCGGTCCGACCGGTTCTACAACCCTGTGCCGGTGACGAATTCCCTCACGACCGTCTGCCAGATGACCCGGATATCGAGCCACAGGGAGAAATTCTGGATATAGGCGCAATCGTACTCGATCCGCGCGATCGCGCGATCCGCATCGTCGGTTGGCCCGCGCAACCCATGGCATTGGGCCCAACCGGTGAGACCGGGCTTCATGGTGAACCGAAAATCGTAGTACGGAACCAGTTCCCGGTAGTTGCGCCCGGCCGCGAGCTGGCCCTCAACCATCGGTCGCGGACCCACGATGCTCATGTCCCCGAGCAGGATGTTGAAGAGTTGCGGCAGCTCGTCAATGCTCGTGGCGCGAAGGAACCGCCCCAGGGGCGTGACGCGGCTGTCGCCCACAACCGTCTGGCTTACGCCGGTCGTATCGCAACGCTCAGCCGACATTGTGCGAAACTTGAAGACCTCGAACGACTGCCCACCGAGGCCAATACGCTGCTGGCGGAACAGTACTTGTCCCGGACTGGTCAAGCGGATTGCAATGGCCACGACCGCAAGAAGTGGTGACAGAGCAACAATTGCCAGCACGGAAAGGACGACATCCAGAACACGCTTGGCCTGCATTTGCAGACGGCGCGAAGCTATTTCGGCTGGAGGCGCCGGCTGTCCGGCGACAAGCAAAAGCGGCAAGCCACCTGGGAAGCGCCGAAGCTCTGCTCCAGAGACCGCATCGGATTTTGTCAGGTGCCCGGGAGCTTGTTCTTCAAAACGTCCTACAACCAAGTCCGTCATCATTTCCCCCAACGGCGACGCAGCACTAGGTGGTGTAAGCGCCCCAATGAAAAAGCGATTAACGCGATATTAACAGCATCATTGGAGTCACCTTGGCAAGTGCCAAGTGCGCTGCGCTTTGATCCATTATTAATTCGCATTGAGTGCGACGCGCCAACCTCGTGTAGTACGCCGGGAATACAGCCAAAAAGTCCGATCTTCTTGATTTGCATGGCATGCATTCCGCCAGCGAATAGCTTGAAGCCGCACGGCGCACTTAAGCTGTCTAGCATTGACAAGCGATGATACTGCCCAGTTTTTGATCAGATTCGGAGCTTCCGCTTGAGCAAACGCGTCAGAACCGCAGTTTTTCCCGTCGCCGGGCTGGGAACCCGTTTCCTGCCGGCCACCAAGGCCATGCCCAAGGAAATGCTGACGGTCGTCGACCGGCCGC
>FWPV01000554.1_pt1 | contig 116770 bp, 92 predicted proteins | sample 2228371 | NCBI WGS metagenome assembly FWPV01 (sample SAMEA103939776, study PRJEB20133) | metagenome | reverse complement strand
CGATTGAATTGAACCCAAATCTTGCCGCAGCGATGGCTCTTCTGGGTCGGGTTTATCAATTAAAGGGGAATAAAGATAAGGCAAGGTTCTGGTTTAATAAGGCATTGGTGAATAGAACTTATCTTAAATCCTGGCAGATAGAAGAAATCCAAAATTGGCTTCGGGAGTTGGGGGATTAAAATTTTTAGAATGGAGAATTTCTAATATTTGGTTTATAATTCAACTGGTTTGGCTATCAGTTCCAGTCAATCGCTGGCGCCACTTTGGTCTGGGGGTCCTAAGTAGCGCGAGAGATGCCTCGCCGAAATCCATATGCCCTCTTCAATGTCCTGGATTGCCTTCCCAGAACAGAAGAGGCGATTCAAGACAGAGCGATCTCAAGGTCTGTGATGCCTTCTTTCTTTTTCCGGTCTTGACAATTTGATTTTATGAGTTAAAATATTTCCTAAACTTAATAAGGAGGGAGTGATGAAGAAGTTCTTTCCCGCTTTTGGACTTGTATTTTTTAATCTCCTCTTTTCTCAGGTTGACACATGCTGGGTAAGGATTTATGACCGAGAAGAACCGGTCTCCGCCAGTGTCGTCCGGATGGACAATTCAGGCTATATCTATATCGGAGGGGCAATCGCCCGGGATGAAACAAAAGAAGATTTTCTCTTATTAAAATATGACCAAAATGGCAACTTATTAGCTTCCGCTTTCTTTAATGACCCGACCGCTAATGATTCTGAAGCGATAACCGCTCTCACTTTAGACAACGAAGGCAATGTCTATGCCACCGGTTGGAGCAAGGGGATTGGGACCAAAACCGACTTTTTGACAATAAAGTTCAACTCTAACTTAGAGACCGTCTGGGTGAGACGGTTGGCTCGGGACTCATTTGACTACCCATCCGCCCTTTGGGTTGACCTTGAGGGCAATGTCTATGTCACGGGTATCACGCAGTTAGCCGGGATTAACTATGACTACCTAACCCTCAAATACTCGTCAGCCGGTAATCTCGTCTGGCAGAGGTTTTATGCCGGCTCGGACGGTGCCGATGACAGCGCCTCCGCCCTCATCACCGATAATAGCGGCAACATCTATGTCACTGGTTATATCTCTCACAACGGCTCTCCTGACTTCTTAACGATAAAGTATAACCCGGATGGCGAGACAATCTGGACAAGGCGCTATAACCGCGCCAGCGGTCGAGAAGATAAGGCGCTTCTCTTAGGTCTGGACCAGTCTAACAACCTCTTCGTGGTCGGCTCAACCGAAGCCAGCAGTGGCTTTTATGACGTCGGGATATTGAAGTATTCCCCAAGTGGCGAACTCCTCTGGTCAAAAAATCACAACCGGAGCGGGGTTGATGACGATGACTTGCCCCGCGCCTTAAAGGTTGACCCCGCCGGCGAAATCTATGTCACGGGCTCATCCTGGAACGGCTCCAACCAAGACCTGATGATTCTCAAATACGACAGCCAAGGGAATAAGTTGTGGGACATCTATTATGATAATAGTGCCACCGATATCGGCGTCGCCCTCGCCTTAGACCTTTATGGTAATCTCTATGTCGGGGGTCATACCCGCGCGGGAAAGCCCGATTTTGACCTCCTTTTCCTCAAATATTCTAAAACTGGTGAAAAGAGATGGGAAAAGAGCTACCGCAAAATTAGCGAAGAGGAACTGGTTGGGATAGGCTTAGATGAGAGAGAGAATATCTATCTGGTCGGAAATAGTGCGGAAGATATCATCTTGCTCAAATACCGCCCGATTAGAGATGTCGGCGTTGACTCAATCCTTGCGCCCAGTGGTCAATTCCCGTTTTATAGCACCCGAATCCCAAAAGCGAGGATTATCAACTACGGCGGGGCGAATATTTCCTTCGCCTGCCAGTTCACCATCCTCCGGGATGGGAATATTATCTATTCCCAGAGAATAGACACCTCCCTCTCCGCCCCGGATACCCTTGAACTTGAATTTCCACCTCTCCTCTTCACCATCGGTGATACCTACACCGCCAAATGCTCAACCCTCTTACCCGATGATGAGCACCCCGAGAACAATCTCAAGGTTAGCAGTTTTGTCGTTGAGCCACCAACCCCTTATGGTTGGGTGATGAAATCCTATCTCCCTTACGGACCAAGTCTAAAGCCGGTAAAACAGGGCGGGAGCTTAGTCCAAGTCCGGGGTCGTTACATCTACGCCTTTAAGGGAAACAATACGAATGAGTTCTTGAAGTATTGGATTGATGGCGACAGTTGGAGTCTGGTATGTAGTATCCCTTATTCCTTAGATAGTAGAAGGCGAGTGAAGGGTGGTGCGGCCTTGACCTACAACTCAACCGACAGTATCATCTACGCCCTAAAAGGAAATAACACCTTAGAGTTCTGGCGCTACTTCGTGAACTCCAATACCTGGTCCCAAATTGAGAAGGGCCTACCCCTGGGCTACTCCGGGAGAAGGGTAAAGTATGGCTCGGGGTTGGTCTATGTCCGACAGGGGACAAATCGCTACATCTACTTCTTAAAAGGGAGCAAGACGAGAGAGTTTTATCGCTACCACACCCAAGGCGACTCTTGGACCAGTCTTTTGGATGTCCCTCTGGGCGAGAGCCAGAGGGACTGTAAGGCGGGTAGTTGTCTCGCCCGAGCGGGTGACTACATCTATTGCCTCAAAGGCTATTATCATGAGTTTTTTGCCTACGACTTGGCTAACAATACCTGGTTAACAAAACGTCCCCTCCCCTTTGAAAATCACGAGGGTAAGAGGAGAAAGGCAAAGGATGGGGCGGCAATGGCTTATGACGGGACAAGAAGAATAATCTATCTCTTTAAGGGTGGCAATAGCGATGAGTTCTGGGGGTATTTTGTGGATGCGGACACCTGGGTGGAACTACCCCCAATCCCAACCTCTCCCTATAATAAAAAGGTGAAGAGTGGCGGTGCCTTATCGGTCGCGGGGGGAAATGTCTACGCCTTAAAAGGAAACCGCACCTTTGAATTCTGGATGTTCTCCTGGGACACAACCGCCAAATCTTTCTTTGGTGAGGAAGAAGAGATGCCAAAGACCTCTAAGGCATCTCCGACCTTCGCCAACCAAAACCCGAGAGGACTCTCCCTCCGGAATTCCAAAAAAGCCCACTTCAAGGTCTACGATCTGAGTGGAAGATTGGTCAAAGAGTTCCGAAGCGAAATTGCCTCACCAGAGAATAGAATCAAACTTCACCTCTCCCTTCCCAAGGGAATCTACTTCTTAGAGATGGACGGCGGTATCTCGCGGCGAAAGGTTATCTATTTATCTTCGCCAATAGTTCTTCTACCTTATTAACCGGCCTTAAGAGTTCAACCGCCTTCTTTACATGGAGATCGTAGGTGAGTCGGACCTCATACTCTCCTTTTGTCCCCGCCAACTTACTGGCAATCTCCCGCTCAATCTCCTGTCTAATTATCTCCGAAGAAGAATCAAACTCCGCTGGGGTAAACGCAACCTTCTTCGCCAGAAGGAAATCCTTAAACTCCGCTAAAACCTCTGGACCAACCTTAAACGGGCTCTTCAACTCTTGATGCAATGATTTATATCTCACCGCAAAGTCAAAGAAGACATCCCGACCCGCCTTGGCGAGAAATCGGGGATAGGTGGGATAGGCTAAAAAGAGATCCGGGGCAATTCCGCCTTTACCGTAAATCTCCCTCTTTAAGCGACCTAAGGTATGAAAGACCTTCTTCTCTTTCGCCGTATCCTTCTTCACTGGTTTCTGGATACACCGCCCGGCGGGTGTATACCAGTAGGCGGTGGTCAATTTTAGGGCGGTTGTCTCCTCTAAGGGATGGACGGTCTGGACACTCCCTTTGCCGAAGGTCGTGTCACCGATAATTAGAGCCCTCTCCCAATCCTGTAAGCAACCGGCCACAATCTCCGAAGCGGAGGCGCTCCCCCGGTCAACCAAGAGAACCAAGGGTTGAGTCAGATAATTGCCGCTCTCCTCGGTGATAAAATCCCGGTCGGCGCGCGCCTCTCGCCCCTTGACCCTCACCACCATCCTCCCGGCGGGAAGGAAGAGGCTTGAGACCTCAAAACCTTCTTGGAGTAGACCACCGGAGTTTCCCCGCAAATCAAAGATAATCTTCTTCGCCCCCGCTTTAATTAGTGAATCTAACGCCTTTTCCAATTCCAGCCGCGCCACTTGGGAGAAGTCCGCCAATCGGCAGTAGCCGATATCTCTATCAACCATCCCGAAATAAGGCACCGCCTTAATCTCAATTACCTCTCGGATTAAGGTAACCGAAAACTCTTCACTGATCGCCTCCCGCCGGATCTTCATCGTCACCTTTGTCCCGGGGGTTCCCCGCAGTCTCTTCACCGCCTCCGAAACCGTCCAACCCTCGGTTGGTTCGCCCTCAATCTCAATAATCTGGTCTCCGGCCTGCAGACCCGCCCGATAGGCTGGTGTCCCTTCAATTGGTGAAATCACGGTCAGGATATTATCCCTCATCCCAATCTGAATCCCAATCCCGCCAAAGCGGGCTTGGGTGCGAACTTGTAACTCTCGGTATTCCGCCGGCTCCATATATTGCGAGTAGGGGTCCAACTCGTTGAGCATACCCTCAATGGCGAATTTAATCAGGTCTTTGGTCTCAATCTCCTCCACATAGTTTCGGGAGACGATATTTAACACGTTTGTGAAGAGATTCAAAGACCTTAAGAGATTATCCCTTTGCGCCCAGAGCCGGGCCGAGAGCCAACTGAGAAACAACAAAACGAGAATTATCCCCAAAAGGGTTGCGGTCTTTTTCATCTCTTAACTCCTCGCTCCTTGCCTCTCACTTCTCTCATAAGAGCCCTTTTTGGCTTAAAAACTCTATAACCTTTGTCCTCACTTCCAAAAATAAATCCTCCTTCTTCTTTGTCCCGTCAAAGACCTTAATTCTCTTTCCCCGCCGCTTCGCAAGGAAGAGATAAGCCGACCTCACCCTCTCGTGAAACTCCTTTGCCTCCGCTTCTAAGCGGTCGGGGGCATTCCTCTTCACCCTTTCTAACCCAACCGCCACCGGACAGTCAAGGAGGATAGTTAAGTCTGGTCTTATCTTGCTGGTGGCGAATTTATTCAATCGGCTCACCAACTCCAACCCCAATCCCCTACCTCCTCCTTGATAGGCAAGCGATGAGTCGGAAAAGCGGTCGGTAATCACAACCTTCTTCTCCCTTAAAGCCGGGATAATCTTCTCCTCCACCAACTGCGCCCGGCTCGCCAAATAGAGAAGGAGCTCGGTCTTCGCCGACATCCCCTTAGAATCCAAAGAGAGGAGGAGCTCTCTTATTCTCTCCCCGATTGCGGTTGAGCCCGGTTCTCTCAAAAATAGACAAGGCACCCCCCTCTCTCTAAGGTATCTCAATAACTCTTCCGCCTGGGTCGTCTTACCCGAACCTTCAATCCCTTCAAAGGCAATTAAAAACCCCCTATTTGCCATACTTCTTAATGAACCTCTCCAACTTCTGCCGGCAGATATAATCCGGATATTGAACTGGTGGGGTCTTCATAAAATACGCCGAAGGCTCAATGATTCCCCCGGAGAGTTTATTATCCAGGGCTAACTTGGCGCACCTAATGGCATCAATCACCACCCCGGCGGAGTTGGGTGAGTCCCAGACCTCTAACTTCAACTCAATGTTTAAGGGGACATCGCCAAATGTCTTCCCTTCCAAACGGATATAAGCCCACTTTCGGTCTTTGAGCCAGGCGACATAGTCCGAAGGTCCGATATAGACATCCTCGTCCGGAATTTTAAAAGGCAAAAGGGAAGTGACCGCTCCGGTCTTAGAAATCTTCTTTGAGGCGAGCCGGCTCCGCTCCAACATATTGAGAAAGTCGGTATTGCCTCCGACATTCAACTGCGATGTCCGCTCCAACTTCACCCCCCTTTCATTAAACAGGGTAACCAAGACCCGATGGAGGATTGTCGCCCCAACCTGAGACTTGATGTCATCGCCAATCACCGGCAATTTCGCTTCTTTAAACCGATTCTGCCAATACCTCTGAGAGGCGATGAAGACCGGAATGCAGTTGACAAAGGCACACCCGGCCTTCAAGCCCTGCTCCACATACCACTTGGTCGCCTCCTCGCTCCCAACCGGCAGGAAATTGACGAGGACGTCGGTCTTCGTCCTCCGAAGGAGACCAACGATATCCGCAGTTGGTCCGGGCGCCTTCTCAATAATCTGGGAGAGGTAGTAGCCGAGCCCATCGTGCGTCATACCCCTAACCACCTTAACTCCGGTTTGCGGGACATTACAGAACTTATAGGTATTGTTGGGATAGGTGAAAATCGCCTCCGCTAAATCCTTCCCCACCTTCCTCTTATCAATGTCAATCGCCACGGTGAATTCAATATCCCGAATGTGATAACCACCAAGATTGGTATGCATTATCCCGGGGATAACCTGACCCTCTTCCGCATTCCGGTAATAATAGACCCCCTGGACCAAACTGGAGGCACAATTGCCAACGCCAATAATCCCAACCCTTATTTTAGCCATTTAATCCTCCCCGAAGCTAAGGGGAAAGCCCTTATGATTCATGTTAACCATAACTTTAATCCTACCGAAAAAAAGAGAAAAGTCAACTAAAAAGACCCTTTCCCCCACTCCTCAAAATAGACTATCTCCTTCAATTCCTTTCTCCGGCGGAGATGAGAAAATGCCTCTATCGCCTTCGCCAAAAGGCTTGGCTTCTCTTTTGGATAGCCGAGGGGCGTCAAAGCGACTATCCTCACCTCGTTTGGTATCTTTAAGACCTGTTTAATATGCTCCTCATCAAAAGCCCCAATCCAACAAGTTCCCAATCCGAAGGCGGTCGCCGCTAAGACGAAATGCTCCATTGCGATGGCGCAGTCAACTAAGAAATAGGAGAGACCGGCCCGGATGCCCGAATCCTTTGGGTTCCCGCAGAGAACGACAATGACTGGTGCGGTCTTTAAAAAGAGGTTGAAATTCATCCGGAGGGGACGGAATTCCGCTAACCTTCTAATCCTCTCTCTATCTCGGACAACAATGAACCGCCAGGGTTGGCGATTCTGCCAGGAAGGGGCGAGCCGGGCACACGCCAATGCCTTTAGTATCTTCTCCTCCTCCACCTCCCTCTCCGAGAAGCTCCGACAGGAGTATCTCTGATTGAGGACCGCAAAGAAGTCCATCAACGCACCAACCGACCAATCCGCTCCCACCGGATACTACCCGGAGAGAGAAGAATCCTTAAAAGATTGGGGGCGGCAGCCGAGGAGAAGTAGATAACCAGTGGTCTCCCCTTCAAATATTTCTTCGCCAAAGGTCCAAAGAAACGGGAGTCAGCCGAATTGTCCCGATTATCACCCATCACCAAGATATGGTCCTTGGGCACAACCACCGGTCCGAAATTGTCCCGCACCCGGATATTCTCTAAGAGAAGCCCCTTTTCCCACAACTCCTGCTCTCTCTCTTTCTCCTCACCAGTTAATCCGGGAGAAACCCAGGGGTCTTTGTGTCGGACATAATCTTCAGCCCGCAACCTCCCATTCACATACAAGACCTTATTCCGCACCTCCACCGTATCTCCTTCTTCGGCGATACAGCGCTTGACGAAATTCCTTGGGGCATACCAGTGGAAGAACTTCTTATCCTTTGACCAATAGATTGGGAGAAGAGGGAAGAACTTCGGGAAGAGCCGGACATACCTATCCTCCGGTTGCGGAGAATCCGGGTCACAAGGATAGCGAAAGACGATGATATCCCCTTCCTTGGGCTCGCCGGTGGCGATTAGGACCTTATTGGTGAACGGGAGTTTTATCCCGTAGTTAAATTTCGTGACGAGCATAAAATCACCGACCAGAATCGTATCCTCCATTGAGCCAGTCGGCACCATAAACGCCTCAACGAGAAAAGAGCGGATAACGGCGACAAAGATTAAGACCGGACCCCAAGAGCGGATGAACTTGCTCATCAATTCTAATTATAAAAAAAATTCCCTTCCTGGCAAGCGGATTCCCTCAACTTTTAATTTGGCAAACTCTCTCCCCCAAAACCTCGTTTTAATGGCAAAGCCCAAACTCTTCCCTACTCGGTGAGGGAAGGCGTATGCCCGGTTTTGGCTTTATCGGTTGACTGATTGCGTCTTTCTCTTCTCTCGTCTTTTTGTTGGTCCCAAATCGCTACTTTATCTTATAGTGTTTAATTAAAGCCTCTTCTAAGAGGGAGGGGGCAAATCTTTTCAAAAGGACCGCCAATTTTTCTGGGAAGGGACCAACGAGATAGCGGAAACGGGGAGATTTTGCCTTAATTATCCTCTCCACCAGAAACGCGATCTCTTTTGGGTCTGCCCCATTCTTTTCATCTTCCTTCATCACCGAGAGCGCCCGGGCGAAATAATCTTGATAAATCGGGTTGGTCTCCGACCCCTTCGTCTTCTGCCGATTGGTCGTGAATTGGGTATTAAAGTCACCCGGCTCAATTAAGACGACTCTTATCCCGAAGGGGCGGAGTTCCAGTCTCAGCCCTTCACTTAGACCTTCCAGGGCGAACTTACTGGCGCTATAAAGCGCCTGGTAAGGAAGTCCAATCAATCCCCCCACCGAACTGATATTAATCACTAAGCCCGACCTTTGGCTTCTCATCACCGGTAGGACCTCCCTCAAAATCCGTAAGACCCCAAAGAAGTTCGTCTCAAATTGGCTTTTTGCCTCTTCAATTGAGGTATCTTCCACGGAACCGGCGATTCCGAATCCGGCATTATTTACCAAGACATCCAACCGACCGGATTTCTCTCGGATGTAAGATATTCCCGTTTTTACCGAATCATCAAGGCAAACATCCATCGGCACCATCTCCCAAGAATTGGCTTGAGGAAAGAGGGTGACCTTTGTCGGCGAGCTTATCTTCCGGCTCGTCCCGAAGACCGAGAAACCCCTTTGGCACAAATGATCCGCACAAGCCTTCCCGATTCCCGAGGAGGCGCCGGTAATTAAAACCACCTTTTCCATATTCACCCCCTACTTAAACCGGTTTGACCAGGAAGGGGAGAAGGCGCCACCACAGTTCGTGAGCCGCCTCTGTCCTGAGCCATCCCAGTGCATCACCCAAATCTCCCAAGAACCGGTCCGGTTGGAGGCAAAGGCGATATGGAGCCCATCCGGAGAAAAAGATGGGTCCTCATTATTTCCCTCAAAGGTCAGTTGCCGGACAAAACTACCGCTCACATCGGTCAGAAAGATTTGGTTTCCGCCATCGCTCGTCCGCCCGGTATACACGATGAGGTCGCCTTTTGGCGACCAAGCCGGCGAGGTATTGTAACTCCCCGATGTGGTCACCCGAGACAAATTTGACCCGTCAATGTCAATGATATAGATCTGGGGGGTGCCGGTTCGGTCCGAGCAGAAGGCAATCTGGCGGGAAGAAGGGGAGAAACTGGGCGAGATGTCAATTGCGTGCCCAAAGGTGAGACGGGTCTTACTGCCCGTGGCGGTGGAAATCAGGTATAGGTCTAAGGAGCGCTCCGCGGTGATCGCACAGGCGATATATCTCCCATCCAAAGAATAGGCGGGAGTCGTATTCAGTCCGGAGGAGGCGGAGATGAGCCGGGAGCGACGCATCTTTAGGTTGTAGGCGTAGAGGTTTAGGTTATTACCGGAATAAGAAGAGTAGGCGATCTCACCATTATTTGGTGACCACTCCGGATATAACTTCGTTTCGCCGTCCGCCGTGAGTTGGGTAAAGTTGGCGCCATCGTAGTCGATCAACGCCAACTCCTTCGTCTTACCCAGACGATAGGAGAAGGCGATCTTTGTCCGACAAATCCCTTCCTCCCCAGTCAATAGTTTAATCAAATCGTCGGCGATGGTATGAGCCAGCCAGCGCTCACTCCCAAAATAAGAATAGGTAAACTCCTTCAACTTCCGGCGCAACTCAATATCATAGACCCGAACCCTAATCTTGACCACACCCCAGCTCAGAATTAAATCCGGGCAGATTAAGACCTTCGCCCCGGATTCCGCCCACTTCGTCCACTCAATCTTCCCCTCTTCGGTCTTATAACCCTTCTCAACCGAACCGAGGCGGAAATAGAGCGAGAAGTCTAAGTCGTCTTCAATTATCTTCTTCAGCTTCTTTGTCGTCTCAATAAAGGAAGATGCCTCTTTTGGCAAATTAAAATCCGCCAGACAGATGGGAAGTTGTCTCTTTGTCGCCCGGGAGGTAATCCTCGCCCAGACCTCTAAACTAACCTTTTGGGCAAAGGCAAAAACGAAGAGAAGAAGCGAGAAAATGACCAACTTCACCTTTTAATCCTAAGCCTTCTTTCTTCTTGAGTGTTCAATGTAGATTGGCATCCCCTCACCGGTGATTACCTCCGGGGTGATGAGGCACTCACTAACCCGGGAAGAGAAGCTCGGGAGTTCAAACATTATCTCTAACATTGCGTTCTCTAAAATTGCCTTTAAGCCCCGAGCCCCGGTCCCCTTTTGAATAGCCAAATCCGCAATCTTTTCTAACGCCTCTTGGGTGAAGGTGAGGCGAACCCCCTCCAGCTCAAAATAGCGCTGGAATTGTTTAATTGGGGCATTACGCGGTTTGGTCAAGATCTCAATCAAGGCCTCTTTACTCAGAGAGGAAAGGGTGACAATCACCGGAAAGCGACCGACAAATTCTGGGATGAAACCGTAACGGAGCAGGTCTTCCGGTTCAACCCGGGCTAATATCTCATCCGTAGTCAACTTTGGCTTCGTTGCCTCCGCAAGGAAGCCGATCTGGGTCTTCTTCAATCGCCGCTCAATAATCTTCTCCAAGCCCTCAAATGTCCCTCCGGCGATGAAGAGGATATTCTTCGTATTGATTGGGATGAATGGCGCCTCGGGGTGTTTTCTTCCCCCCTGGGGTGGGCAATGGGCAATAGTCCCTTCTAAGATCTTTAAGAGCGCCTGTTGAACCCCTTCTCCGGACACATCCCGGGTGATTGAGGGCGAATCCGACTTCCGGCTGATCTTATCAATCTCATCAATATAGACGATGCCAATCTCCGCCAAACCGACATCAAGGTTAGCCGCTTGGATGAGGCGAAGGAGGATATTCTCCACATCCTCACCGACATAACCGGCTTCGGTTAATGGGGTGGCATCCGAGATTGAAAACGGGACATTCAGGTATTTGGCTAAGGTCTCCGCCAAAAGGGTCTTGCCGACTCCGGTCGGACCAATCAGTAAGATATTACTCTTATCCATCTCAATATCGGTCGGTGGGGAGAATACCCGCTTGTAGTGGTTATAGACCGCAACCGCCAGTGCCCGCTTCGCCTTCTCCTGCCCGATCACATACTCATCTAAGAATCTCTTTATCGCCGGCGGCGAACTGATCTCTCGGGCTTGACCAAAAGGGCGATATTTCTCCTCATCCTTTAAGAAGTCATAACAGATCCGGACGCAGTCATCACAGATATAACCCGTCTTACCAAAGATGAGGCGGCGGCAGACCCCTTCTGGTCTTCCGCAGAAGGAACAGCGCAACTTCTCTTTCCTCTTCTGCCGGACTTCTCGCTCACTCATCTCCGCTCAATAATCTCATCAATAATCCCGTATTCCTTCGCCTCAGCCGCGGACATAAAGAAGTTGCGGTCCGAGTCCTTCTCAATCTTCTCCTTCGGTTGACCGGTATGCCGGGCGAGGATTTCGTTCAACTTGTCCTTCAGGCGAGTAATCTCTTTGGCGTGGATTTGGATATCGGTCGCCTGTCCGGAGAGACCATGAATCTCGGGTTGGTGAATCATAATCCTTGAATTGGGTAGGGCAAGGCGCTTCTTGGCTGTCCCCGCCGCCAAGAGGACCGCGGCGGCACTGGCCGCCATCCCCATACAAATCGTTGAGATATTCGGTTTGACGAATTGCATCGTATCGTAAATCGCCAGAGCGGAAGAGATATAACCACCGGGCGAGTTGATATAGAGATAGATATCCTTCTCCGGGTCTTCCGCTTGGAGGAATAAGAGCTGGGCAATCACGAGGTTGGCCACCGTATCATCAATCGGTGAACCCAAGAAGACAATCCTCTCCTTCAGGAGACGGGAGTAGATATCATAAGCCCTTTCCGTCCGACCGGTCTGCTCAACCACGATTGGTATGTAATACATCATCCCCTCCCCCAATCTTTGCCTTGGCTAATAAAAATTGGATCACCTTCTCTTCCAAGACCTTCTCCCGGAAGAGATGGCTCTTCGCCAAACCCTCCTTCTCTTCCTCGGAAAGGGAGAGTTGGCTGATAAAATCTTTAATCTCTTCTTCGCTTGGTGAGATATTCTCTGCTTCGGCAATCCGCTGAAGGATTAAAGCCAACTTCACCTTCTTCTCCGCCACCGGGTATAACTTCTCGCTCACCTCATCACTTGGGGACAATCTATTCTGGGCAATTAGGAAATCAATTTCTCTTCGCACTAAGGATTCGGGTGGGGTAAAGTCGTATTGGGCCAAGAGGTAGTGCTCAATCGCGCGCTTTTGGAAAGAAAGGCGAACCTCCTCCCTCTCCTCTAAAATTGCCCTCTTTATCTCCTCGCCTAAATCGGCCAAGTCTCTATAGCCAAAGTTTTGGGCGAGCTCGTCATTTATCTCCGGCAACTCCTCCTCCTTCACATCGCGGACGAAGACCTTAAATCGAACCTCCTTCCCGGCAATCTTACTCTCTAAATCGTCAGCCGGCATCTTCACCAATATCTCCCTCGTCTCCCCGGCCCTTACTCCCAAAAGCCCCTCATTCAACTCCGGTTGGTTATCCTTATCCCCCAAACGAAAGCGATAGTTCGTCCTATTTCCCAAATTCTCTTCCCCAAAAGTTATGGTATAGTCTAAGAGCAAGAGGTCCCCTTTTTGAGCCGGACGCGCCACCGAGCGGTAAAGGGCACACTTCTCCCGGAAAGAGAAGACCCTCCTCTCAAACTCCTCATCAAAACCCGAGATCTCCGGTTCGGGAATCGGGATGCCTTTGTATTCCTTTAGGGCGAAATCCGGATATACCTCCAAGACCGCGGTGAAGCGGAGGGATTTATCCGGGGTGAGTTCAAAATCCTTAATCCGCATCTCCCCGGTAAGGCGGAAACCATTCTCTTCGGCAATCTTCTTCACCACCTCTTCAATCAAGTCCTGAACCGCCATCGTTTCTAAACCCTTCCCTAATTTCTTCCGGATCAGGTCAAGGGGCGCCTTTCCCCGGCGGAAGCCCGGGATGAAGATATCCCCCTTATACTCATTCAAAAGGGTATCAATCTTCTTATTCACCTCCTCCGGGGTAATCACCACCGACACTTCCCTCAGGTATCCCTTCGGTTGGGTAATCGTCAGTTCCAAGGCCGAATGCGAGGAGGGGGAGTTGAACCCCCACGAGTCACCTCACTGGATCCTAAATCCAGCGCGTCTGCCAATTCCGCCATCCTCGCCACTAAGAATTATAAAAGATATTCGCCCCCTGTCAATAGGAAAATCAGGACCGGGCTTGAAACTCAATCTTTGAAAAAGGGGCGGAGAAAGCCATTGGGTAAGAGAAAGAGTAAAAGATTGAGAAAAGAACCGGCAAAGAGACGGCAAAAACGATAAAAAAGGCTTTCCCAAAAGACCTAAAAAGAGAGAGAAAAAATTAAGCAGGAAAAGAGATAAAAAATGGCTCGGTCTATCTCTCGATAACCGGTAGAGGGGATAAGGAGGTAAAAATTAGACCAAAACCAATAAGTCTTCTAAAATCAGAGATTTATAAAAAATCGGGTTTTTAAAAAGATAGACAGATATGTCCCCTTCCGGAAACCAGAAGTATCTTAGCCCGCGGACTAAAAGGCGCCACCTTTAAGTCTGGGATTTTAACGCAAGAGAAGAAGAGGGGGTTAGCGAAGAATTAGGTTTAAGAGGCTACCGACGAGAATCCCACTGAAGAGTAAGATTCCCACGACCTTCAATGTCTTCTTTAAGCCAAACTCCTTTAAAATTATTAAACCGGTTGAGAGGCAAGGTAAATAGAGGACTAAAAAGAGGGAAGAGATAATCTTTTGCTTTAAGGTCAAATTGAGGGGAAAGAGGAGGGCGATACTCACATCCTTCCGCAAGAAACCCGAAATTATCACCCCAACCGTTTCCGCCGGTAGTCCTAAGAGATAGAGGAGCGGTCGCCCAATGAGACGACCAATCAGGGCAATGAGACCAGAGGTCTCTAAGAGACCAAAGAAAAATACCCCAGCGATGATTAGAGGGATTGCCTCTTTAATAAAACCGGAGAGGCGGAGCCAAATTTTTTTCCTCACGGTGAAAAGAGAAGGTCTTCGGTAGGGCGGAATTTCTAAGAATAGCTCCAAGGTCTCACCCGGGAGAATCTTACTCAAAAGGAATGTGGTAAGGAGGGAGAGGAAGATAAGGAGACCGAAGAAAAGGAAGAGATACTCTCCCCCATAGGGCGAGAGGAGACTGATAACCATTCCGGTCATCGGGAGGCAAGGCGCGCTCATCATAATTAAGGCGGTCGCTAAAACCTTCTCCCGGTCGCCCTCTAAGATCCGGGTCGCAAAAATCGCCGGGACCTTACAACCAAGACCAAGGATTATTGGGATTAGGGAGGAGCCGTGCAGACCGAAACGATGGAGAGGGGAGTCAAAAAGGGTAGCCAAGCGGGGGAGATACCCGAGATCTTCTAAGAGGGTCAAAAGGAGATAGAAGATGGAGAGATAGGGTAAGACGAGGACGAATGGGATATAAAGACCGGTCGTTAAGAGACCGAAGGAGGAGAGTGGCTCTAAGGTCTTGCCGAGGAGGACCTCTTTAAGGAAAAGGGGCAAAGAGAGATTGGAAAAGAGAGAGGTCAAGAGAGAGAGATAAACCCGATTAAATAATGGGTCGAGGAGATAATTTATTAGGCCCTCACCCAGGAAGCGGACAAGCAAGAAGAGAAGAAAGAGGCTCAAAATGGCTATGGGGAAGCCGGTAGAAGGTCTAATTGTCAAATCCGAGAGACTCTCCCAGAATGTGTGGTGGCGATGGCTCACCCTTTGGACTTGGCTAATGATTTTGCCAATCTCCTCCCATCGCTCCTCAGTGAAGTTTTGGTAATTTCCCCGCCTCGCCAAAATAATCTTTCTCTTCAACTCATTAATCCCCTCCCCGGTGATGGCGCAGGTCGGAACGACCGGCACCCCTAAGATCTCTTCCAATCTCTTAAAGTCAATCTCAATTCCGATATGTCTCGCCTCATCCGAGAGGTTTAGAACTAAAAGGAGGGGGATATCAAGTTTTTGAATTTGAAGGGTGAGGTTTAGGCTTCGCTCCAAGTTTGTCGCATCCGCCACCTGAATGACGATACTATCTTTTCCCTCTACCCCTTCTTTTAAAATCTTTAACGCCACCGCCTCCGCCTGATTTGTTGGCTCTAAACTGTATGTGCCAGGGCAGTCAATCACCCAAACCTTTTCTTTGTTTAATTTCATATCACCCTTGGTGAAGCCAACGGTTGTCCCCGGGTAATTTGCGGTGATGACATAAGTTCCGGTGAGCCGGGCGAAGATGACGCTCTTGCCGACATTCGGATTACCAAAGAGCAAGACTTTTCTTACCATCTTTTTATTCAAACCTTTTGGCAAGGTTCTTTAAGGCGGGGAGAATGAAAATGATAAAGAAACCGATAAGGATAAGAGTATCCCGGAAAACGATGAACCTTAAACCGGAAGAAAAGCAAACTCTTAAACCCTCAACCGTGTAGGTAAGAGGCATTATGGAACTTACATACTTTAAGCCTCTTGGGAGGGCGGATACCGGATAGATAACACCGCTGAGGAAGATCATTAAGAACCGGGGTAAGTTAAGTAGAGTCTGGGCTTCAAATACCTCCTTCACCATAAGACATAAAAGAGCACCAAGCGCGGAGAAAACAAAGAGTGAAGGGATAATGATTAAAATGAGAGAAAGTAGGTTTGGGTGAAGCCCGAGGAGGATTATTGAGCCACCTGTTACGACAGTCACCATTATCAATCCAAAGAGAACGCCTCCCAATACCTTTCCGAAAAGGACTGAGGGCAGACCAATCGGGGCCAAAAGCAGTCTTTCCAAAGAACCGAGCCTCAGTTCAAAATTGATAATCACCGCGCCCGCCGCCGTGGTGCTTAAGAGAATAGTCATCGCAATCAATCCCGGGACCAAGTCGGTAAAGTTTTGCGGGTTTCTCAAATAGAAGGCCAAAATCCAGGCAATGGGAAAAACGATGCCCCAACTAACCGCCGGCGGTTTTAGGTAGTAGGTCCGCATATCTTTTAAGAGGATGTAGCAAATCGCCCGCAAATTATCCCGCATCATCTCATCTCTCCTTTTCTATTGCTAAGACCTCTGGTTCTAAGCCGGTAATTTCCATAAACGCCTCTTCTAATGATTTTCTACCCGTTTTCGCCTTTAAGGCTTGTGGGGTGCCAATTGCTAAAATTTTTCCCTTCACCAGAATCGCCACCCGGTCACATAATAAATCGGCTTCCTCCAAGTAATGAGTCGTTAGGAAAGTGGTCATTCCCCCTTGACGGAGATTACAAAGCAAATTGCGCAAAGAGCGAGTTGCCACGACATCTAAACCGACGGTCGGCTCATCCAAAAAGAGAACCTCTGGGTTATGAATCAAGGCGCAAGCGATGGTTAAAGCCCGTTTCATACCCCGGGAAAGGGTCCGAAAATAACTATCGCGTCGCTCATAAAGCCGGAAGATTTTTAGCATTTCTTCCGCTCTTTTCCTTCGCTGGCGCCGGGGGATACCATAGAGTTGTGCCATAAATAATAGATTATCAATGGCGGAGAGTTCGTCATAGAGATTAGAAATTTCGGGAACGACACCGATGCGCTTCTTTATCTCAACGATTTTCGAGCGGATGTCAAATCCTAAAATCTCTGCCCCCCCTTCGGTTGGTTTAGAAAGTCCGGTTAATATCCTTATTAAGGAAGTTTTGCCGGCGCCGTTCGGACCAAGCAAGCCGAAAGTCTCTCCCCGCCTAACCTCAAGGTTGACCTGGTCAAGGGCGAGAATCTCACCATAGGACTTGGTTAAATTAAAGACCTGAATTACTGCCTCATCCCTTTTCACTTTATCGCCTTTACGACGACAAATGAACCTTCGCCATAGCCTTCCTTTATTGGCTCAATCTCTCTTATCTCACTTAAATTATGGAAAATTGTCTGGATGAACCGGAAATCCTTAAAACCTGCTTTCGTTAAGTGGGAGAGAACCTCCGACACAGAATAAAAAGTGGCGAGCTTATAAAAAGGGCTCTCTTTTTTCTTTTGCTCATATAATTGACCAATTGGGCTTTTCTTATCAATAAATCCAATTATTAGAGCCCCACCCGGCTTTAATACCCGGGATGCCTCTTGAAAAGACTTCTCAACATCGTTAAGAAAGCAAATGGTCGTCACCATTAAGGCAAAATCAAACTGGGCATCAGGAAAAGGTAGATTTTCTGCTACGCCCTCAATCACCTCAATCCCTCTTTTGGCGGCTAATTCTCTCATCCTCTTTGCTGGCTCAACCCCGATTTTGATACCTAAGGGGAGAGCGAACCGGCCACTCCCCACCCCAATTTCTAAACCCCTTCCTTTTTTCGGTAATAGTCTCTTTACCGCCGCCAGTTCCGAGAGATAAACAAACCGGTTCTTCTCAAACCACTCATCGTATTCTAAAAAATACACCTCAAAAGGCTCGGTCTTGGCCATTTTATCTAAGGACTCAAACCCCGATAGAAAATTTCTCCTCCATATCTTACCTCAACCAACTTCCCTTCGTCCATCATCTTCTGAATAATTGACCAATCTTTCTTTGCCCTTCGCAAAATCTCACTGAGTGCCTCTTTCCGTAAAGGATGAACCGAAGTTATGTCTAATATCGTCTTTTCAATATTTTCACCGATAGCGAAATTGGTCCCCTCATAATCAATCAGACATTCCACCCGGTCAATCTCTTGACGAAATATCTCGGAGGCCTGTGTGACAACTTCCTCTGGCGATGGTTTGACCCATTTCTCAGTTGGCGGTCTTGTGGGAACTAATAGATAAGACTTAACTGGTTTTAACTCTCTTAAAAAAGAGGCAACCGCTTTAATCTGGTCTGAGCTATCGTTTACCCCTTTCACAAGCATCGTCTCACTCATCAATTCCCCAGAAAAGATTTTAGTAAATTTAATCAATCCGTCTAAAACTTTAGATAATCGGAGGGCGTGGTGGGGACGATTGAGTCGATGATAAACCTCTTCGGAAACTGTATCCACTTTCACCATTACCAAATCGGCTAAGAGAAGGCTCTCGCGCACCTTCTCCTCCCCGAGAAGGGATGAATTGGTAAAGACCGCAATCTTAAATTTCAACGGTTTCAGTAATTTAATCTCCTGACCGAGGTTAAGGTCTAAGGTTGGTTCACCATTAGGCACAAAGGAGAGATAGTTAATCTCCTCTCCTCTTCTTAAAACCTCCTCAACTTTGTCTCTCACCTCCCTGGCTACCTCTTCCGGTGAGTAAAAGGGAGAGCGATTTATTCGTCTTTCTCGTGTCCTACCGACCTGGCAATAGACACAAGAATAGGTGCAGACCTTGGTCGGGAGATTATTAATCCCTAAACTGCGACCGAGGCGCCGCGACGGAATTGGACCGAAGATACGCACTCGGTCAATCACATTTGTGTCCACAACCCAACTCCGGCCGGTGTTCCAGTTTACCCTCTAGGTATAACTGAAGCGCCCTCCTCACATTTGTCTCATCGGTAACAAAGACCTCAACGCCCGCTTCTTTTAAGTCGTTATAAATCCGTCTCCCCATCCCGTGAGAGATGACGACTTGACAATCAGAGAGGGCATTAAGAATTGGACCGTGTCGGTCAATTTCATGACCAAGACCTTCTAATCCTCGGGCATGACCGGTAAAGGTGTTGGGACGATACTCCTCTTTCTTTATCTCCTTACCTTCTACCTCAAATAGAACAAACCCCTTCGTCTGACCGAAGTGGGAAGAAATAACTTTCCCATCATCCGAGGCGATAGCGATTTTCATAATCTACCTCCATCTTTCAAAAAATCTTCCACTCTTTTAACAATCTCACCAAAAGCCTTAGAGGCCGGCAAGTTAGGGCTTTGAAGAATAAAAGAAGCACCCTGGTCAGTCTCCGCACAAATCTTCTGGTCTATTGGGATTGAGCCAAGAAAAGGGATGGACATCTCTTGGGCTATTTTCTTTCCACCACCCGATTGGAAGATATCAATTTCCGCTCCACATTTGGGACAGACAAATCCGCTCATATTCTCTAAAATGCCAATTATCGGCAAATTGAGCCTCTTGGCGAATGTGACCGCTTTTTTGACAACGAATTGGGAAATCTCCGAAGGGATGGTTACGATAATCACGCCGCTCATCTTAGGTAGCAATTGGGCGATACTCAATGGTTCGTCTCCGGTCCCGGGTGGCAGGTCAATAAGTAGAATATCAAGTTCTCCCCAATCAATATCCGCTAAGAATTGGCGAATTGCGGACATCTTTAGTGGTCCCCGCCAGATAACCGGTGAATATTCATCGGGCAATAAGAAATCCATAGAGACGACCTTAATTCCTAATGGACCAGAGACCGGATGAATGCCTTCGGCTCCGCCCTCAAGTTTCTGACCCGCCAATCCTAACATCTTCGGCACGCTCGGACCGTGGATATCAGCATCCAGAATCCCGACCCTATTTCTCCGGGTGGCAAAAGCGACAGCCAGATTAACAGTAACCGTGCTTTTACCCACTCCGCCCTTACCACTCATTATCGCAATTTTATCCTTAATCCGATTCATTCTATCCTTGATTCTTTGCTCCTCTTCGGTAAGCTCTCTTCTCTTTTCCGTATCTTCGTTTGAGTTATGTTCTTTCTTCTATCTTAGAACTGTCTTTAGGTTATTTCTCTTTCTTCCCTTGTTCGTTTTTCCAGTTCGGCAATCCGTCGTTCTAATGCTTCTTTTTCCTCTTTTAGTTCCTCAAGTTCCGCTTTCCGGTCTTCTTCGGTTGGCTCCGGTGGAATTCCCCAATGGTAAAAATGCCAGGCATGGATAATCCGGCCGCTCGGCTCTTGATAATAGGCGTGAGGTCCAAAACCGCACCGACAAGGTCCGATGTAGGTATAGCCAGCTGGAACGGCTGGTGGTTTTCGCCACCAGAATCTGTATCCTCTTCTATAACCAAACATATCAATCACCTCCATGTTTTTTAATTAATTTGTGATGGTAAGAACCTTCTCTTACCATCCTTGTCCCACATTTTGGACATTTTTCCTCACGACAGGGGACACCTGCCTTATGGAGAATCTTCTCCCCACATTTTGGGCAGATGCAAAAACCACCCGGTCCCATACTATATCTATGAATACCTAACATTTTATTATCCCTCCTTTTCTTTATCTCTTACTTCAACAAAAATTTTTCTTGCCATGCCAAACCCCAAACCAATTTGGGTATTGCCCACCTGGATAATTACCGGTCCGCGCAGCAACTGAGCGGAAATCTTTTTTACCTCCCTCCCTTCCCTTATCCCTAAGACCTCCAATCTCCGCAAAAAACCGCATCCCCCCTGGATTTCAACGATTATCCCTTTCTCCCCTTCTCTCATTTGAGTTAGGTCTTTCTTCATTTCCGACACCTTTGGCAGTAGCCATAGATTTCCAACTTGTGCCGCACGACAGAAAAATTCTTCTCCTTTGCCACCGCGCTTTGGAGTTCTTCAATCCGTTGGTTAGTGAACTCTAAGATCCGACCGCATTTTAAGCAGACGAGGTGGTCGTGGTGTTCCTCTTGGTGGATTGGCTCAAATCGGATATACCTCTCTTCAAACTTCCTCTCCTGGGCCTGCCCAATCTTCGCCAGGAGTTTCAATGTCCGATAGACGGTGGAGAGACTAACCTTCGGGTCTAATGCCTTCACCTTCTGGTAGAGCTCCTCAACCGAATAGTGGCGGTCGGATTTTAAGAAGAAGTGAACGATTAAGTTCCGCTTGGCGGAATTCTTCAAACCCTTTTCTTTGAAGAGGTTTCGGGTCTCGTTCTTATTAAAATTGCATTTCATTTTCATAATTAATGATAAAGGATTTTTGGGAAAAGTCAAGACCGAAGCGATAAGTCTTTTTGGAGAGGAACCTTCCTTGACAATTCTCTTCCGCGCCTTAATATTGGAAAATGGTAAACGAGACTAATTTTCGGAAGACCGGTCTCATCAGCGAGAGAGACCTAAAAAGACTCTCCCTCCTGCCTTCAAAGAGGCGTTTGGCGGAAGGTCCTTGTGTGATAATTGAGTGTGTGGAGAGAATCCCTTGTGATCCCTGCGTCTCGGCCTGTCCCCGGAAGGCGATCGAGATTGAGGGAAGTCTAATTGAAATCCCAAGGGTTGACTTCTCCCGTTGTCTCGGTTGTCTCCTCTGTATCCCAAAGTGCCCGGGGCTCTGTATCTTTGTCGTCCATAAGAATTATACCGAAGACTCCTCCCTCGTCTCCCTCCCCTATGAGTTTCTCATCAATTTTTCCGAAGGGGAGGAGGTCTTAGCCCAGGACCGAGGGGGAAGGGTGGTGTGCCGGGGAAAAATTGAGAAGATTATCCAGAGGCCTTCCTTTGACCAGACCGCCATCATTCAAGTAAAAGTCCCGAAGCGATTCTTCATGCGGGTGCGCGGATTTCGCTTATTAAGAAAAAGGAGGTAGTTAAAGATGGCAGAAAAGATAATTATCCTCCTCACCACTCATCTCTTCATCGCTTTCGCTTCCCTTCCCCTCTCAATCACCACGACCGATGACGCCTTGGCTATCCTTCAAAACCCCGCCTTCCTCGCCACCGACCGAAGCCTCAACTTCTATCTCTTCCATAATCACTCCTCCCTCATCACCCAGAGACCGGAGACCATTTCCGAGAGATACCTTTCGCTTGCCCTCCAGCTGAAAAACATTGGCTTCTTCTATCAGGACCGACCAAGGACTTATTATCTCGGCTCGGGTCTTAGGTTCTCAAATCTCTTTTTTGGGCTTCGTTATGAGTATGAGAAGAAATCCTCTTGGGACCTTGGTCTTGCCTATCGTCACAAAAATTTACTCTCCCTCGGTTTAGTTTTGACCGGTTGGAAGAAGGAGAATCCATTTTCCCCGGGGGTTGCCTTAAGACCAATTAAGGGGCTCTCCCTCTTTTATGAGGCCTTAATCTATCGCCAACCTTTAAGTTCCGCTCACTTTTTCGGCTTTGAAATTACCCCCTGCCCGGGGCTGGCGGTGAGATTTAAGTCGGATGAAAACTTAAACTTTTCCGCTGGTCTCTCCCTCACCTTCGGCAATCCGGGTCTCGGCGGCTTTTTTTCCCGCGCCCTGCGCCTGAAAGCTCAGGCAAAGACCGAAGGTTTTTATTTCTCGTATCATCAAGACCTAAGACCTTCCCTCCTCCCCCAACCGAAGCGCTATTTAGAGTTAGAACTGAGAGGCGGGATTGGAGACTTACCTCCTGGTTTCTCGCTCTTTGGTCAGCGTCGGGGTAAGCCATTCTACGAAATCATCGCCACGATTGAGAGGGCAAAGGAGAGTAAGGAGATAAGCGCCCTCCTCATAAAAGTCTCACCCGACTTCTCTCCCTCCTTAGCCCAACTTGAAGAGTTAAAGCGAGTCCTCGCTCAATTCAAAACGGGAAAGAAGGTATATCTCTATACCCCGGAACTGAATCATTCAAATTTCTCCTTGGCGGGTGTGGCGGATAAGGTAATCATCCACCCCTTGGGTAACATCGTCCTGGCGGGAATTTATCTCCGCTCCCTCTTTTTGGCGAACCTGTTAAGGAAGTTGGGGATTGAGGTGGAGGTGGAGAGGGTCGGAAGGTATAAATCCGCACCCGAGGTCTTCACCGAGGAGAAGTTGAGCGAAGAGAATAGAAGACAGTTATCCGACTTATTAGACGATATGTATGAAGTCATCCTCCTCGCTTTTCAGGAGAGGGGGATAAGTCGGACCGAGGCGGAAGAGATTATCAGTCAAGGGATATTTTTGCCCAGAGAGGGAAAGGAGAAGAATCTCTTAGACCTCATCGCCTATGAGGACAAGTTAGATAGCATCATCAAAAAAGAGACGAAGGCAACGGGAAAGATAAAAGAGTCGGTCTTTAAGAAGAGGAAATCCGCTCAAGATTACTGGGGGGAGAAGGATAAGATTGCTATCGTCTATATCAACGGCCCTATCGCCTATGGTGAATCGCAAACCGATCTCTTGACCGGCGAATACACCACGGGCTGTCAGACGATTGCCCGCTTCTTCCAGAAGATAAAGAATAACCCGAGAGTGAAGGCGGTCATCTTGCGGATTGACTCCCCGGGCGGCGATGGGCTTGCCTCGGATATCATCTGGCGGGAGGTTGAGGTCTTAAAAAGGAAGAAACCGGTCTATGCCTCCTTCTCCTCTTTATCCGCCTCTGGTGGTTATTATGTCGCCTGTGGCGCCAATGAAATCTTTGCCCTAAACTCAACTATCACCGGCTCAATCGGTGTCTTTGGGATGAAGATGGTGACGAAAGACCTAAGGGAGAAAGTAGGGATAAAGGAAGAGGTCTTAAAGAGAGGCGAGAAGGCGGACTGCTTCTCCTCGCACCGCCCCTTCACCGAAGAAGAGAGAAGACTATTCCGAAAGGTGATTGAAGAGTTCTATGACCAGTTTCTCACCAAAGTCGCGGAAGGGAGAGATATGAAAAAAGAGGTCGTTGACTCTTTGGCTCAGGGGAGGATCTGGAGCGGCCGGAGGGCAAAAGAGCTTGGACTCTGCGACGCCATCGGCGGGCTGAAAGACTTGCTTGATTACATAAAAGAGAAGCATCGGTTAAGAGAGTGCGAAATTCTCCACTACCCCCCTTTAAGACCAACCGGGTTTTTTAATCTATGGTGAAAAGGGCGCCGAAGATTGTCTGCCGTTGTGAAGATATTACCGAGGAAGAGCTCCTTTACTGGATAAGAAGGGGATATAAAACCCCGGAGGAGTTAAAGCGCATAACCCGTATCGGGATGGGTCACTGCCAGGGAAGGACCTGCCTTCCCCTCCTATTGAAAATCATCAAGGGTGAGACAAAAATTCCGGTTGGCAAGATAAAATTGCCGAAGAGAAGACCGCCCCTTAAACCAATTGCGCTTAAGGTGTTGGCTCAATTCAAAGATGAAAAACCCTGATATTCTAATCATTGGTGGTGGCATCGTTGGCGCCAGTGTCGGTTATTACCTCTCTAAAGAGAAACTTAAGGTCTTTCTCTTTGAGAAGGACTACCCAACCTCTGGCTCAACCGGTAAGGCGATCGGTGGCATCCGCCAACAATTCTCCCACGAATTGACGATTCGGATTATGAAGAAAAGTGTCAAGACCTTCTCTTACCTCGCCGAAGAGTTGGGGATGGATATTGACTGGTTTCCCGGAGGCTATCTCTTCTTGGCCCACGATGAGAAGACAAAGGAGAACTACTTAAAGGCCATCTCGGTCCAGAAGAGATACAACCTACCGGTGAGATTTCTCAACCCAAACGAGGTTAAAGAGATTGTTCCTTCCCTCAATCCCGAAGGTCTCCTTGGGGCCACCTTCTGCCCAACTGATGGTCACGCCAATCCCTTTAAGGTGACCTATGGTTATTTAGAAGGGATAAAGAGAAACGGGGGCAAGGTCTTCCCCTATACCGAGGTGAAAGAGATTAAGTTGGAGGGAAAGGGATTTAAGATAAAGACCGACAAGGGTGAAACCAGTTCCGCCCCAATCGTTGTCAATTGTGCTGGTCCTTGGGCAAGAGAAGTGAGCGCTCTCCTGAAACTAGATGTCCCAATCTATCCCGAGCGGCACGAAGGACTCGTGACCGAAGAGCTGCCCCATTTATTCAGTCCGATGATTGTTGACTACCGAGCGGATGGTTCGTATTTCTTCCAGTTCCGCTCCACTGGGCATATCATCGGGTGTTACACCCCAATCCCTCCGGTCTTGGGCCCGGATACCAGTTCCACCTTTGAATTCCTCACCGAGATGCCCCGGCGGATGCTGAGGTTAATCCCTGCCCTCCAGGATGTCCGCATCCTCCGTCAATGGGCGGGAAGTTATGAGATGACCCCGGATGGCAACCCAATCGTCTCGGAGACCGAAGTCCCAAACTTCTACATCATTGGTGGGATGTGCGGTCATGGCTTTATGCTCGCCCCGGGGATTGCCCAATTGTTCGCCGAAAAAATCGTTAAGGGGAAGAGTTCTCTACCCCTTGATGAGTTTCGTCTCAATCGCGATTTTCAAAAAAGGGAGGTGATGCGATGAGGCAAAAATTCCTCCTCTTTATCTTCTCTCCCCTCTTCGCCACCATCATCACCTTTTCTCCCCCCAAGGGGAAGGGAAGTGTCGGCTCGCTCATCACCTTTCGCTTAGAGGCAAGATTAGAACACCTACCCTGCCTCCTCGGTATTGAAAACCATACCCTCGCCTATGAGAAGGTCGGTCCGGTTTCTTTGAGTGCCTGGGAGTCGCTTGGACCTGGTCGCTACCGCCGAATCATCACCGTCCGATTGCTGGAGAAGGGAAAGGGAAAGATAAAACTCACCTATGCCTGCCCGGTGAAAAGCTCGGCGGAAGAAGCGGAGATCGAGATAACCGAACGCTCCTTAGACGATGCCTATCAAGAGGCAAGGAGATTACTTTCCGAATTGGTGATTGGTAAGGAGGTGAACCTGAGCTACCTGAAAATTACCTTGGCGGAAATTATTCAGCAATCAGCCAAGATTAAAGAAAGAGAAAAGAAATCCTTTCTTGAGAAGGCGAAGTCAATTGTTGAGGCGATAAATAAGATCTCAAATCTCGCCCAAGAGGCGATTGAGGGGAATTAGTCATCCCTGACACCTCGGGCAGAAGTGGGTGGTGCGATTGGAGACCTTTATCTTCTCAATCTTCGCCCCACAGACAAAGCAGGGCTCACCCGCCCGGTCTTTCACCCGCAATCTCCACTGATAACCACCACCCCGACCATTCGGTCGGAAATAATCGGAGAGAGTTGTCCCCTTATATCCTATCGCCTCCTTTAAGACCTTTTTGATTGAGCGAACGAGCCTCTTCACCTCAAATCGGGTTAAAGAAGCCCCCGCCCGCAAGGGATGAATTTTGGCGGAAAAGAGAGCCTCATCCGCATAGATATTCCCTAAACCGCAACCGAGCCTCTGGTCTAAAAGGAGTGGCTTTATCTTCGCCTTTCTCTTCGCCAACCTCTCTTTCAGAAATAAAAAATTAAAATCCTTGGTCAAAGGCTCCGGACCCAACTCCGCAAACCCTTTCAGAACCCTTGGTATCTCCCTTCCCACCAGATAGACCCGACCAAACATCCTCGGCTCAACAAAAACGAGCGCCACTTTGGAATTAGAAAACCGAAAGCGAATTCGCTCGTGCTTTACCTCGGTGCCAGAAGAGACGAGAAGGAGCCGACCGGAGAGTTTTAAGTGGAAGACTAATCTCTTTCCGTCGTCCAATTTTAGAATGAGGTATTTACCCCGCCTTTCCCCACCGGTTATCTTCCTCCCCAAGAGGCTTCTTTTGAAGCGCAAGAGGGTTGGAAAGCCGATGATTTCTCTCCTCCGGACGAGAACCCGGTTTATAACCCTCCCTCTAATCCGAGGGAGAAGTTCCCTCTTTATCGTCTCCACTTCGGGCAATTCCGGCACCCTTTATTATAATAATTGAAAAAAACCGGTCAATCAAGATTGACAAAACAAAATTTTCTCATAAAATTGGCTATGGTCTTAAGTATGCCGGTTATATTATCTTTATTTTTCCAGACCGATTTATCGCTCTTCCCAACCACGACGCCAACGACAAGCCCCCTCTTCGGGGTAGAGACACCAATAATCTCCGAGAGATACAACCTGATGCCCGGGGATAAGGTCTTGGTGACCATCACCGGTCAGATGCCCTACTCTTATGAGGCGGTCGTTACCTATGAAGGCAAATTACCAATCCAGATTCCCCAGCTCCGATTTACCAGTCCGGAGCCCTCTTTCCCCACAAGAGAGGTTGTTGATGTCGTCAGTATTCACCACTTGACCCTTAAAAAAGCGGAAGATTCTTTAACCCGGGTCTTTGCCCGTTATTTCAAAGAAGCCAAAGTTAAATTGACTCTAACCGCTCTCCGTTCCATTGTTGTCTTCGTCACGGGCGAGGTGCAGAACCCCGGGGCTTACAATGCCTCACCGATTGAGCGAGTCTCAACCATAATCACCCGGGCGGGTAATCTCACCCCCCTCGGCTCAAAGCGGAATATAAAACTCATCCGCTCGGATACCATCATCACCGTTGACTTAGAAAAATTTGAAACCGAAGGCGACATCGCCACTAATCCCTTCTTAGAATCCGGGGACCATATCCATATCCCAACCCGAATTGGTTCGGTAATTGTCAAGGGCGCGGTCTTCGGTCGGGGCGAGTACCGAATCCGGTATGCGGTCCTGACCGCGGAGCGGGAGAGGGTGAGCGAGGGGATCTATGAAATCCTCCCCGGAGAGAGGGTTTCCAATTTGATTAAGAGAGCCGGTGGTATCGCCCCTTGGGCGGACTTAGAAGCCGGCTACTTAGAAAGGATAGAAAAGAAGACGAAAGAGAAGGTGAAAATTCCTCTCAAGCTATCGGAAATCTTAGAGGTCAAAAATTCCCCGGAGGATATTGAACTCTGGGATGGCGATGTCATTGTCATCCCCTCAATAAAATCCGAGGTCTATGTCCAAGGGGAGGTGAACAGTCCGGGCAGTTATCTCTTCTTTCCCAATCACCGGGCATTAGACTACATCGGTAAGGCCGGGGGTTTCACCATCTTCGCCAATAGAAAAAGGGCTTACCTCCAAAGAGGGGATAAGAAGATTCCTCTGAGAGATGACCCCTTAATTGAGCCCGGGGATAAGATTTTTGTCCCTCGCATCACCTTTAAGTGGTGGCAAGACTATGCGACCATCTTAGGCGCTATCTCCCCATTCTTTGCCGGGGCGATTGTCTCTCTAATCGCGCGCTAAAGGAATTAGCCAAGACCTTTGAATAGTCTTTGCCGCCACGCCTCCAACAACTCTTCTTTCTCTCCCAAATACTCCGCTGCGCTCAAAATCCGATTACCAACCAATCCCTTTGGGAGATAAGAGCGGTAATTCTCATCCCGGGTGAGGTGGTGGTCAAGGATGAGAATTGTTCTTGCCTTTTCCTCCAAGACCTTTTCTATATTCTCAATCGCTTGCCTTAAATCTTCCTTAGAGTAGCGATAATTTAAGAGATAGGTCATTGGTCCATCAGCGAAGATGAGGTCGGGCTCATTTTCCAAGATGAAATCAACCGCCTCCTTCCGCACCGGACCCTGGACATCCGAGGTGAAGAGAAACTTCTCTCTGCCGTCGTCAATCAGAACCTCAATTACAAACCCTAAGCGGGAGGTCAAACCGTGCGGGACGGGTGGCGAAAATTTTATCTTCACCCGGTTGAGAAAAAACTCTCGCCCATCCGCTACCCGCCACTCTTTGACCAATGGGCTAACCTTCGCCAAGAAATACTGCGCCCGATTCCTCTGGCTCTCATTGATATTCTTCTCGGGGTCTTTAAGAAAAAGGACTTTATCCCGATAAATCTCCGGTTTCTCCGGATTGTGGTGGTCATAGTGATAGTGGGTAACGACCACTACCTCGCACTCTTTGACCCAATTGACAATCTCCTCCCACTTCTCCTCTTTTTTCTTTAACTCTAAGGGGTGGGGTGGTAGATTAAAACGGGAAGGGGAAAGAGCGACCCCCGGGTCAAGGAAGATACTTAATCTTTCGGTCTTCACCACCGTCGCCATACTCCGCACCCCCAGACTCTCCGTGGCGACGGGCACTACCTTCATTATTCTGAACTTGCCTTTAACCCCTCTTTCGCTCGTAATCTTTAATCTTCTCTAACCTCCGTTTGTGTCGCCCACCTTCAAACCTCTCCTGCAGAAAAGTCAATAAAATCTCTCTTGCCTCGTTTTCCGGAGTAAAGTTTGCCGCCAGGACCAAGATATTGGCGTTATTGTGATTTCGGGCCATCTTGGCCATCTCTTTATTGAGACAGAGCGCCGCCCTAATCCCCCTCCCCTTATTGGCGGCGATTGACATACCTAAACCCGAGCCACAGATTAAAACTCCCCGGTTTAACTTTCTCTCTTCAATGGCGGAAACTACGGAAAAGGCATAATCGGGGTAGTCGGTCGGCTCTTCGGTGAATGGACCGAAATCAAGAAATTTCAATTTTGGGAAAGAAGCCTTTAACTTCTCCTTCAACTGAAAACCTCGGTGGTCCGAGGCGATACCAATTCTCATCCTTTAATCACAAGTAGGTGAGCCAGTGATACCGGTCTTCCTTCTCCCCCTCAACGAGGGCAAAAAACTCACTTTGCAACCTCTTAGTAATCTCCCCAACCTTACCGGTGCCGATTTTAATCTTATCAATGGAGCGGATGGGCGTAATCTCGGCGGCGCTGCCGGTAAAGAAGACCTCATCCGCCAAATAGAGAAACTCCCGCAGAATCATCTCTTCGCAAACCTCAATTCCTAAATCCCGAGCGAGTCGGATGACGGTATCCCGGGTAATCCCGGGGAGGATGGTGGCGTGGAGGGGTGGGGTATATAACTTACCGTCTTTCACCAAAAAGATATTCTCGCCCGAGCCCTCGCTGACAAAACCGAAAATATCTAAGGCAATCCCTTCCGCATAGCCATAAACCAAAGCCTCCATCTTGATCAATTGGGAGTTCATATAATTGGCGCAGACCTTCGCCATCGCCGGAAAGGTATTCGGTGCCATCCGATTCCAGGAAGAGACCATCACCTCAACCCCTTCCTCGGTCGCCTCTTTACCGAGATACTTTCCCCAAAAGAAGGTGGCGATGGCAACGCAGACCGGACAGGTAAAGGGATTTACCCCCAACTCATTATAACCCCGATACACGATTGGTCGGATATAGCATTCCTCCAACCCATTGGCTTTAATCGTCGCCAGGCAGGCCTGATTAATCTCCTCCTTAGAGAACGGGATTTCCATCCGGTAAATTTTGGCGGAATTGAATAGTCTCTCGGTATGCTCTTTGAGGCGGAAGACCGCGGAACCCTTCTTTGTCTTATAGCAACGGAGCCCTTCAAAGACTCCGGTGCCATAATGGACGACATGGGAAAGGATGTGAATCTTCGCCTCATCCCAGGGAACCAACTTCCCATCCATCCAAATGTATTTCGCCTTGGCTAACGGCATATCTCTCAGTGGCGGCGAAGGGACTCGAACCCCTGACCAAGAGATTATGATTCTCCTGCTCTACCAACTGAGCTACGCCGCCAACTCTTATCCCGCCCCGCGCAAGTAGGAGGTGTATGAGGTGGGATGGAATGGGAACTTGCGCGGGAGCGGGGAAAAATCTCATCTTCCATTTTAAACAAAAATCAAAAAATGTCAAAGGTCAAGAGAGCAGTCAAAGAGGTTTCCTGTGGTGTTCGGGGACATCGTCCCTACAAATGAGGTCCTTACTAAACAAATCTATTTCATCCAAAATTACCGGCGCCAAACTAAAAAATTGATTATCCTTTATGTGCGTTTTGGTAAAAACCACCTCCCGAGGGGTTAATCCAGTCTCTATTTTACTCGGCTCTAAATTGAAATAAAGATTGAAAGTGAACGCCTTGCTTAAAAAATCTTGCCGATTTTTAAAACACTCCACCTCATAAAATTCCGCTTCTATCCTACCATGAAAATTCTCAACACTTCCATTCCACTCCGGCCTTCCCACTGGAATTGTGGTGTGCCGACTACCAAAACTCGTCACCACCAAAGAAAAACCCGGCTCACCTTTCTTATCCACCGAGCCGATGAATTCCGAACCCTTGTCCGTAGTTATCTCTACCTCCTCCAAAGGAACCCCATACTTCTTAAGCCACCTTAAGAGAAGAAAGATAAATCTCATAGAATTTATCACCGATAACTCGTCGGCATAAGCGATAAATGTCGTTCCGCTCACCACATCCCAAGCGGGATATTGGTATTTTGGAATCTCTCCTTGCCTGATCAAATGATAGATCTCTAATATATCTCTTAAATGTTTCGCATCCACTTGCCAACGCCGCAGAGCCTTTTTTCTTCGTCGGTAAGCAGCTAATTCCCTTCTCTTCTGCCACCTCTTCTTCCTGGGCTTTATTAAATCCGCATCCTTTAATATCCGATAAATAGTAGAGACGGAAAGTTTGATGTTATATCTCTTTATTAACTCTATCTGTATCTTCTTTGGTCCGATTCGGGCGTTTAATTTCTCATTCGGTGAAGGAAGAGAGATGACCAAATCCTTAATCTCCTCCTTTGTTTTTTTGGGAGGTTTTTGGCTTCCGCGGAAGTCCCGCTAATCCTTTTCTTCCTTCTTTTTGAAACCTTCGCCACCATTTCCCTACCGTCTTGGGAGTTGTGCCAAATTCTCTTGCCGTTTTTAGAAGGCTCAGCGGTGCCCATATGAACTACTTTTTAGGAGATGATAGGATTTCAAGAACTTTTTCAAGTTGGGTACCCAAAAGATCTCTCCTGGAGAGATCTTTTTAGAGTAGGTACCATGTCCTGATACTGGACACTGCCTCTTGACTTCTCTTTTCCTTTCGTTATAATTACTTATGAGTTATATGGTTAACGAAAAGATAAGAGAACTTGTCAAAGAGGTCTGCTCTCTCTTTGGGGTAGCGGTTTATGATATTGAGTCTGACCCGCACGCCTTGCGCATCTATATTGATAACCTCTCCCCGAATGACCCAATTACGATTGACACCTGCGCCAAGGTCTCCGAAGCCCTCTCTTTACGCCTTGACCTCTTAAATTTGATTGACCACTCTTATATCTTGGAGGTCTCATCCCCAGGGGTGGAAAGGAAGTTAAAACGCCCCGAGCACTTCCAGAAGGTCTGCGGCAAGAATATCCAGGTCTCCTTTAGCCGGGAAGGCAGATCATTTTCCATTCTGGGGAAGTTAGAAGCCGCTGATGAGAAAGAGATAAGGATAACCGATGAGAAGGGGGAAGAGTTTCGTATCTCTTATGGAGAGATAAAGAGTGCCAACTTAAAGGTTACGACCGAGGAGTTATTCCAGAGGTGATGCGATGACGAATAAAGAGATTGCCACCCTCTTAGCCCAGTTATCGCGCGTGAGGAATGTTGACCTCCTCTATGTCGTCGAGACCCTCCGGCTCAGTCTCATTGAAGGCTTAAAAAGAAAGTTCGGCGAGGAGATTGACCCCGAGGTGATTATCAATCACGAAACCGGGGAGATAAAAATTTTCTTAAACAAACTCGTCTCCGAGGTGGTGAAAGACCCTTACACCGAAATCTCCTTAGAGGAGGCCCAGCGTCTTAATCCAAATGTGACCGTTGGTGATACGGTAAAAGAAGAGATGCCTCTTTCCGAAGTCGGTCGTTCCGCGGTGCTGCGCGCCGGAGAGGAATTGACCCGCCGCCTGCGCGAGGCGGAGAAGTCAAAACTCTATAAAGAATACCAAGAGAAATTGAAGAAGGTTGTGACGGGTAATGTCCATAAGATAACCGATAAAGAGATAATCGTGAACTTAGGAATGGCCGAAGGCATCCTTTTACCCAAGGACCAGTTGAAAGGGGATAGTTATCGCCAAGGTCAACCAATCAAGGCCTATGTTTATAAGGTGGAGAAGACACCGATCGGACCGAGGATTTATCTCTCTCGTAGCCACCCCGAATTTCTCCGTCGCCTCTTAGAGAAAGAGGTGCCGGAGATTAAGTCGGGGATAGTGAAGATTCAGGGGATTGTCCGGGGGGATGGACGGGCAAAGGTGGCGGTTGTCTCCACGGATGATAAAGTTGACCCGGTTGGTGCCTGTGTTGGCTTCCGCCGGCAGCGAATTGAAAATATCGTCAAGGAATTGTCCGGGGAAAAGGTTGATATTATCCAATGGGCAAAAGACCCGAAAGTCTTCATCAGCCGGGCCTTAGGACCGGCGAAGGTAATTGATGTCTTCCCGGAAGAGGATGGTTATACGGTCATCTGTTCGGATAAAGACTTTCCCATCGCGATCGGTAAATCGGGTCAGAATGTCAATTTGGCTAGCCGATTGGTCGGGATGAAGATTACGGTGATCAGGGAGTCGGATTACAAAAATAGGTTGATTATGAAAAAAGCCCAAAATGTCAATCTCGCCAATTTCTCAATTCCGAAGAATATCTTTAACCGCCTCTTGGAAGCCCAAATCCTCACCGCCTTTGACCTCCTCTTTCCCCCGGTTGAAGAGTTAGCCCAAAAGATTGGGCTGGAGAAAGAGAAACTGGAGACAATCAGAAATGAGATCAAAGAGCGACTCAGTGAGGAACTAGTTATTAAGGGTGAATGATGCAAGGGATAAAGGTTAGAGAGGCCGCAAAAAGACTTTCCCTCTCCTGTAAGGCGCTCATCTCAATCCTGAAAGAGATGGGCTTCCCAGACCGAGGTTATAGTGCCTATCTCAATCTTGAGGAGTACCAGAAGGTAAAGGCGAAGATCCGAGAGGAGAAGGAACGGACAAAGGAGTGTTTAAGGTTTAAGGACCGTAAGGAGACTAACCGATCAAATAAGACCTTAGAGGACAAGTTTATCCAAGAGCGGGTGCGTAAGACCTTAACCACTGTTTCTCGGAAAGAAGTTGTCAAAAAGAGACGGAAGGAAAGAAAGGGGGAGGAGACCGGTGTCAAAAAGACGGTAAAGATAACCCCGTATATGACGGTCGCCGAATTAGCCTCTGCCTTTGAAAGGCTCCCCTCCGAGATAATTAAAAAGTGCTTAGAGTTAGGGATGATTGTTACTATTAACCAACGATTAGACTTAGATACCGAACTCTTTTTGGCGGAAGAATTTGGCGCGGAGGTGACCGTTGAAGATATTGCCGAGACAATTTCCGAATCGGTTGGTGAGAAGAAAAGGCGACCACCGGTTGTGACGGTAATCGGTCACGTTAACCACGGTAAGACTACCCTCTTGGACTATATCCGAAAGACAAAGGTGGCGGAGAAGGAGGCGGGTCATATCACGCAAAATGTCGGTGCCTACACGGTCAATTTCCAGGAGGGCAAAATCACCTTCCTTGATACTCCGGGTCATGAGGCATTTACGGAGATGCGCGCCCGAGGAATCCGCCTTACCGACATTGCGGTCTTAGTCATCGCCGCCGATGAAGGGGTTATGCCTCAAACCGAAGAGGCGATTGCCCACGCCCGGGCGGCTCAGGTCCCGCTCATCTGTGCCATCACCAAGATTGATAAATCCTCCGCTAACCCCAATTGGGTAAAGGCACAATTGGCGGAGAAGGGGGTGCGGGTAGAAGGTTATGGTGGTGATACCATCTGTGTTGAGACATCCGCCTATACCGGTCAAGGGATTGACGACCTCTTAACCGCCATCAATCTCGTCGCCTCAGGATTGGATCTCACCGCGGTCTATGAAACGGAAGCCCGAGGGATTGTTCTTGATGCCCGATTGGAAAGGGGGCGCGGTTGGGTAACAACCATCTTTGTCCAAGAGGGGACCCTCAAAAAAGGTGACATCTTTGTCTGTGGCGAACTCTCCGGTCGGGTAAGAGAACTCCTTAATGAGAATTTTGAAAAGGTCTCGGAAGTCACCCCTGGTCTACCAGCTCAGGTCTTAGGCTTCTCGGATGAGCCGAGTGTGGGGGAGCGCTTTTTAGTCGTGAAGGATGAGTGGCGAGCAAGAGAGATTGCCCAGAAAAAGGCGATGGCCAAGCGCGACTCAATTTTGAAACTGAAGAAGAGTCTATCCTTAGAATCCCTCCAGGACAAGATAAAGACCGGCGAAGCTAAGGAGTTGCGCCTCATCTTAAAGGGTATGGCCAGTGGTCCAATTCAAGCCTTGCGCGACGCCTTAGAGAATTTATCCTTAGAAGAAATCCGGACCAAAATCATCTATTCCGGAGTCGGCGAGATCACCAAATCCGATGTCCTTTTAGCCGCCGCTTCCGAAGCGATTATCATCGGCTACGACACCGAACCGCGGCCAGACGCCAAGTTGCTGGCCGAAAGGGAAGGGGTAGAAATCCGGACCTATAAGGTAATTTATGCCGCTATTGACGACATCCGCGCGGCGATGCTCGGTCTCTTAGAGCCGGAGGTAAGAGAGGTGCTTATCGGTAGAGCCCGGGTGAAAAAAACCTTTGTGATCCCCAAGGTGGGCACCGTGGCTGGCTGTTTAGTGACCGAGGGGAAAATAGAAAAGGGGGCAATGGTTCGGGTCTTCCGCGGCGGCAAGGAAATTTTTAAGGGCGAGATAACATCCCTGAAAAGATTCAAGGAAGATGTCCGGGTGGTTGAAGCCGGCTACGAATGCGGTGTGTTAGTAAATGGCTTAGATGATGTTACCCCAGATGATACCTTGGAGGTCTATATCCAGGAGCAAACTTCACCGGCGGGCAACTGATGGGCGATTCTTTCTATGTTTATTGGTCTTCTCTTGATTGATTGCCTCTTAGGTAATGGACACTCTCTCAAAGAGAAGCGCCGTCACCTTTTGAGGTTGTGCCAAAGGATAAAGAGGAACTTTAATGTCGCCATCAACGAAGTCGCTGGGCAAGAGCTATGGCAACGCTCCTCCCTACTCGTCCTTGCCGCCAATACCTCCGCCTCCGTTTTGCGAAGCAACTTAGAGAAGATTGTCCAAATGATGGAGAAGGAGCCCTATTTTCAACTCCTCTCTTATGAGGTGAAAGACTTGAGTCTAAACCACTTCCTCTCTAAGTAATGGTCTACCAATTAGAAATCCGGACCCATCAACGCCAAGAACTCTTAGACATTACCGAGGGAATAAGTGGTCTCATCAAAAAGAGTGGGGTGAAGAGTGGAATCGCGATAATCTTTGTTCCCCACACCACGGCGGCCATCACGATAAATGAGAATTATGACCCGAGTGTCGGGCGGGACATTACCGACAGTTTAGCCAAATTGTTCCCAAAGGGCGCTCTCTATTCTCACACCGAGGGCAACGCCGACGCCCACATCAAGGCAGCCCTGGTTGGCTCTTCCCGGACGGTCTTCTTTGAAGAAGGGAAAATCCTTTTTGGCACCTGGCAAGGGATTTTCTTCTGCGAATTTGATGGTCCGAGGCGTCGGGAGGTGTGGGTTAAGATAATCCCGGACCGATCTCCGTAGTTACAATCCTACTTCCCTTTTCCTGGCACCGAGAGAGGAATTCCGGCCTGACAGAGCGGACAAGATTGGGGCGGGTAATTAAAGATCTCCCGGCGATAGCCGGCGAAGAAGGGGGCGGGTAGTTCTACCCCTTGACTCCGGTCAATGAAGACACCGATCCCAACGAGGTCAACGGCATACTCGTTTAGCGCCTCAATTGTTTGAAAGATTGAGCCACCCGTAGTTAAAACATCGTCAACGACCAAGACCTTCTCCCTATTTCTAATCTCAAACCCCTTTCTTATCTTCCGCTTTTGGGCTGAGCCGCTCTCTTCTCTCTCGGCATAGGCAAAACGACAGGAAAGTTGCCGGGCGACCTCATAGGCGATGACGACACCACCGGTCGTTGGTCCAACGACCAACTGAACCCCGCAAGTTTTGTATCGCTCTTTGATAAGAGAGGAGAACTTTTCCACTAAGGGTGGGTGCTGAAGGATTTTTGCCTTCTCAAAGTAGAATTGGGAATGGAGACCAGAGGTTAAAAGGAAGTGTCCCTCTTGTAAGACACCGTATTCAATAAGAATCTCCTCTATCTCATTCACTTCGTATCCTCCCGAATCATCTCAATCACCTCCACTGGGTCGGGCGCCTGAAGGATGGGGCGGCCGACGACAATAAAATCCGCACCCTTCGCCTTCGCCTCGCCCGGGGTCAAGAAACGTTTCTGGTCGTCCTTCACCACCGAAGAGGTTGGCACCCTAATCCCGGGGCAAATCACCAAGAAGTCCCGCCCGCATTCCCGCTTAATCTCCTCAACTTCAACTGGAGAGGCGACAACCCCATCTAAACCCGCCTTCTTCGCCATCATTGCCAAGTAGAGCACTTTTTCGGATAGATTGAAGTTCCCCTTGATCCCCATTGTCTGGCGTAACGACGCCTCGTCCATACTGGTGAGGATGGTGACACCAAAAACGAGGGGACGCCCACCTTTCCTTTCGCTCTTCTCCAAGGTAACCTCCTTTGCCTGGCGCATCATCTCATAACCACCAAGGGTGTGGAGATTAAATATGTCAACATCCATCTTCACGAAAAACTCGCAGGCGGATTGGACGATGGAGGGAATGTCAAATAGCTTTAGGTCCAAAAAGACCTTCTCGCCTTTTGTCTTGAAGAGTTTCACGATTCGCGGACCACAGCGAAAGAATAACTTATAGCCGATTTTGTAATAGTCAACCCAACCGCCAACCTTTCTTAGGATTTTACTCGCCTGGTTTGGTGTCTCTAAATCTAAGGCTAAGATTAACTTCGGGTTCATTCCCCACCTCCAACTTATTGATTAGACCCTTGACTTCCCAAAATCCCTTCGCCTTTAAGAACCCCTTCATCCCTTCAATCACCTCAATCGGGGTGAAAGGGTTTATGAGATTGGCGCTGCCCACTTGGAAAAGGGAGGCACCGGCTAAGATAAACTCTAAGGCATCAATGTAATTATGAATACCGCCACAACCAATGAGCGGGATATTCACCACCTCCCTCACTCGCCTTAGACAATAGAGGGCGAACGGCTTGAGCGCCGGACCGGAGAAACCTCCACTTCCGCCACCCAGACAAGGTTTGAATGTCTCAGTTGAAATAACCAAGGCGGGGAGAGAATTGATGAGGGTGATGGCCGAACTCCCTTCTCGCTCACAAATCCGGGCTAATTCTAAGAGGTCGCAAAGGGCACCGGAGAGTTTGGGGATAATCAGCTTTTTTGTCGTCCTCCGGGAAATCCTGACCACCTTTTGACAGGTCTTGGGCGACTGGGAGAAAGAGATACCGCCTTCTTTCACATTGGGGCAGGAGAGGTTCAATTCAAAACCACAGACCTCATCTTGGTCAAGGATTTTGATCAAAGTCTCAAACTCCTCACAAGAAAAGCCGGCAAGGTTAACGATTATCTTCGTCTTTAACTTTGCCAGCGCCGGAAGGATCTCGTTGACGAAGTGAATCGCTCCCGGGTTCTCTAAACCAATTGAGTTGACAATCCCACCCCTCGCCTCCCAAATTCTTGGTGGTGGGTTCCCTTCTCGGGGAGAGAGGGTTACCCCCTTCGTGACAAAGCCACCAACCTTATTTAAAACAGAAGAGAACCCTCTCCCCCAACCATAGGTCCCGGAGGCAACAAGACATGGGTTGGAGAAGGTGAGATCGCCAATCCGCACCCTCAAATCAACACTCTTCTCTCCTCCCTCCTCCCTCTTCATAAGACCACCGCCTCTAAATCTAAGACCGGACCATCCTGGCAGATGTGAAAATAGCCACCACCCTTCTTACCAACCACACAGGAAAGGCAAAGTCCGCTACCGCAACCCATTCTCTCTTCAAAAAAGGCATAGATTCTGTTCTTTAGCCTCTTCTTTAACTCCTGATACATCGGGCGTGGTCCGGAGGCGAAGAGAAACGCCCTCTCGGGAATCGGACTCTTGAATAAAACTTCGGTAACCTTTCCCTTTTCCCCAATCTCTCCGCTCTCGGTCGCCAAAGAGGTTCTTTCCGGAAGGAGGCAGAGGAATTCATTCCGCATCACCAAATCCGCCTCCCCTTTGGCGCCGAGAAAGACCCAAACTTGATTCTTTAATATGAGCTTTTTGACCAAGAAGAGAAGTGGCGCCACCCCAGTCCCCCCACCGATTACGAAAATCTCCTTTTCTTCCAGTGATGGGAAGAGAGCGGAATCGGAGCCAAGAATTGGCCTACCCAAAGGACCAAGGACCGAGAGGAAGTCCCCTTCGTGCCTTTCGCTCAAAAGAGAAGTCAAGCGACCTTGCACTCGGAAGACGATCCGCAACCGATTCTCCTCGGCATCCGCACAAGCGAAAGGTCTCCTTAGATATGGGTCATAAAAAGAGGGGAACCGGATTGAGACAAATTGTCCGGGAAGGGCGCTTTTGGCAATCTTCGTCGTATCCAACCAAATGGAGAAGAAACCCGGTCCAATCTTTCTCTTCCTTAAAATCGGACAAGATTCTAAAAATACTAACTGATTAGAACAGGAGCTCATCGCCTCACTCCTCTCTCCTCCCTCCTCCCGCCAAAAGCCTTCTCCCTTCTTCCGCATAGTGAGTATTTGGGTAGAGATTGACCAAACTCTGAAAGACCGTCTCCGCGTCCGCCTCCTTCAAAATGAACTTCTTAATCCAACCAATCGCATACAGCGCCTTTGGTGCCAAAGAGTCTTCCGGATAGAGTCTTGTTATCTTTTCGTATTCCGCAATGGCTCTTATCGGGTCTCTCTGCGAGAGGAGATAAAGTTCCGCTCGGGCGAGGTCCAATTCGCAAGCGGGCAGACTCTCCCCCTGCACAATCTTTGCGATTAGCGGTCTCTTCCGCGCCGCCTCCCGACCAAACTCGCTCTGGGGTGAATACGAGACCGCAGTATCATAATAGGAAAGGGAAGATAAGAAATCGCCCTTCTTCTCATAATATTCTCCGATTAAGAAATAACTCTCCGCTCCGACCTTCCCGCCCTTCACCTTGGCGAGGATGGCCAGTGCCGACTCCTCCTCGCCCAAGTCTAAGAGAATCTTCCCCCGCAAAAGAGACGATTTATCCTTATGAGCTAGAGAAATCTCGTCAAGCCGAGATAACCGACTGAGAAAAGAACGGAGAGTCTCGCTTGGCACCGCTTTATCTCTTCTAAGACACTCCCCAACCAAAAGTAAGGCATCCGCCTTCTTCGTCTTGTCCTTGCCCACCACCAAGTATCTCTCATAATACCGCCGACTCGCTTCGTAAAGACCAAGAGAGAAGTAGGCATCGCCTAAGAGAAAGATCGCTTCCTCCCCTTCCTTCGTCTTTGGGTAATCGGTAATAAAGGAGGCCAGACTATCAATAATCAAGTTTGCCTCTCCGCGGCTCAAAAGGGAAGAATAGATCTCAAAGCGTGCCACTCTCTCCATCCTCCGGTCTTCGCCAGCCAAACCCCGAAGTAGAGAGAGCCCCCTCTCAAAATCACCGCCCTTCATATGCGCCAAGGCATTATAATATTTCGCCTTTGAGGCTAACTTATGCCTCGGATAGAGGGAGAGAAAGAGGGAGAAACGCTCCCGGGCATTCTGGAATTCCCCTAAATAATAGTGGGCCAGAGAAACTAAAAAGAGCGCCTCCGGCGTATACCGACTACGGGGATACTTCTTAATGGTTAAGAGTGACTTCTCTTTTGCCTTGGAAAACTTATTCTTCGCTTGGCTGGGATTTGACTCTAATAATCTCTCTCCCTCCTTAAAATAAGATTTCGCATTGTAAAAGAGATTAAAATAGACACAACCGCCAAGTGAGAGAAAGAGACCTAATCCCAAAATCCTAAGACCAAAGAGAGAAAAAGCGTTTTTCTGACCGCGGTGCCAACAAGACATAAACCAATTATATTGCGGGAAAGGATTTAGTCAACCGCCGAAATCCTAAATTGGAAAAACTCGCCGAAGGTCTTCTTATCTGACCTACATCTTTATTATCTTTCTCACCAAATTAGGTTTTCCGCCCTCCAATTGGAAGAGGTAGACCCCAGAGGGCAAGCTCTTCCCTTCTTTCGTCTGCCAGTTCCAGATAAGTCCCTCCTTGGGGATGGATAGGGTCACAAGGAGCCGACCATCAATGGTAAAGACCTTCACCTTCTCTTTTCCATCTCTAAAACCAGTCGCCTTAATTTTAAGGAAGCGACCACTGGGGTTTGGTGAGAGCTCTAAGAAGGAACTCTTCCTTATCTTCACCACCTCTTCTTCCATAATCCCCTTAGTCAAAAGTTCCTTTGCCAAATCTAAGTAGGCACCATAAGACCAAAATTCCGTCCGATTTCCCCCTTTGAAAAGATAGAGAATACTATCGGAGGCGGTAAGGGCGGCACCAATTTTCACCTTTCGGTTATAAGGACCCTTCGGGACACTATCTCGAATCAACCAAGTATCTAAGAGTATCTCATAGGAGAGGAACTCTAAGGAGTTCCCGCCCAGGGCAAGATACACTTTGTCGGCAAAAGGAGTGAGACAGGCACCAGACCTCACCTTCTTGAAACTTGGGTAACCAACTGGTTTCAAGGTCCGCCAGGTGTTATTGTTGACATCGTAGCCGTAGAACTCCTGAGTATTCCTTCCTTTAACTCCGTAAACAATCCCATCTTTTGCTGCCAGAGCCGAGCCATTGCCGAGCCGTTTCAGATAAGGACCAGTGGGGAAGTCTAATTTTAACTCCCAGCGGTCGGCGATTGGGTCATAGGACCAGAACTCTAAACTATTATCCCCCTTGATGGCAAAGAGCAAACGGGATATTTGGTCATAGACCAAACTCCCGCCTCTTCCTGGTCCTTTGCCGGTCATCCCTTTTGGAATTGTGCAACATTCGCTCCAGGTTGAGTCATTGAGGTCAAAGGCATACATATCCTGACTCCTCCCGCCCTTAAAAGCATAAATCTTTCTTTGGTCTGGGTTATAAGTCAAGGCACAGCCGTATTTCGTTCTTGTCCTTCTCTTTAAGAGCCCAGAGGAATCCGGTAGGGGGGGAAGAGAAATCCAAGAGTCCTTCTCAATCTCGTATCCCCAGAACTCATTCGTATTATGCCCTTTCAAGGCGTAGACTTTTCCATCGGCGTAAGCCAAAGCCCCGGACCGAACCTTCCGCCCACTGATACCTCTTGGGATATCTCTCTCCTGGCGCCACTTCCGCAAAGTGAAATAGAGGCTTGCGGTATCATTCCGGAAGTTATCGTCTTCGGTTGAATAGGTTGAGCATCTCATTAAGTAAAAACCGGGATTAAAGGAAAAACCAGGGAAAGAGAGGGTGGTCGTCTCCGAAGGAGCGAGAGAAGTGGAAAGGCTCTCACTGTAAACCGGGACTGTGTCCGGCAGATAGAATATCTTCGCAAAGACCCTAAAGGTATCCGGGAGAGTGCCAAAGTTACCAATCTTTACCCTTGGGGCTAAAAGCCCTGGATAATCTTCCTTTTTCGGGGAGACGATTTTAGCGATACCAGCATCTTGGAATAGTCGATAGAAGCGAATCGCCCGACCCGAGGCAAGTAGGTTTCCGGGGAGATTGTGCTGACCTTCCCCGAAGAGATACTCTAAGGCAATCCCACCGGTTGTATCCTCAATGCCCACGGTAGCACTTCTTCCGTTATCGTATCTTCTATCCCCGCATTCCACATCTAAGTATTGGCAGGTGATAGTCCCGTTCTCATCCAAAATCACCTCAAAGGTGAGTCCCGCTTCACTTGACCAATAGTTCGTTTCCTTTCTCTTCACATTATCCCAGATGATGACTAATTTTCTCTGGGGCGCCTCACCAATTACCTTATAACCAATCCGACCACCACCAAAGTCCCTTCCCAAAATCAAATCGTCCCAGAAGGGATAGATTGCACCGTTGGGTTGGTTGGCATTAGGAATTGACTTATTCTCCCCAGATAAGACCGGAACCGGTCGGAAAGAGAGCCAACCATCACAGGAGACCCTTAGATAAGTATAACTTGTATCATAGAACCGGAATGGGAAGGGCAAGCCACCGGGAATCTCAACCGATGCCCCATCACCTTCGGAGATTAAAGTGAAAATATCGCTCGTGTCAACCCAAGAGAAGAGAGGTCCGCCAGTTGTATCCGAATCAATCCAATAGTGCCGATAGATTCCGTGGTCTGGACCGCCAGTGAAATAAGCCGGGTAGATGAAGACCATCTGGCTTAATGAATCATTTCTTAAAACTGTATCATCCGAAAGAGATGTCCTCACCGCTATCCGATACCAACCGGGGGAAGGAGGGACAAAAGAGTTAAAGGAGAGCATCTCCCCCGCAAGCATTGGCAGACTCTCGGAAAGTAGAGTCTTTCTGTCACTATAAACCATAACCCCGAGGTTATTATAAACTGTGCAGACGACAACCGGCTCTTCGGTGCTTACGGGATAGAGCGTCTGAGTGCCGAAGTTCTCAATCCGAGCCGAAATCGGAAACTCCCGAGTTAAGGGTCTAAGATAGAGTTCTCCCCTTGGTCTAAAGATAAACGAGACCCGGGCATCATAATCAGATAATTCCGGTGGTCGGAAATCAACTGTCACCCTTATCATCCAATCACCGGAAATTGAATCCTTCCCATAGATTGAGTCGGAGGATAAGAGGTAGTAATAATCCCTCGCGATTGGGTTTCTTGCCTGGTCTCTCCCCAGGAAAGGACCCGAGTTATCTCGGGCGGTGAGATAGAAGAGATAAAAACCGCCTTCCTTAATAAAAATCTCTTTCTCACTCAGATCAATCTCATTCCAGCCGGGCAATGCCCCAAAATCTTTCGATTCAAATAAAATCGTCCCGGGAGAAGAGTCTGGTCCATCATCGGCCAAAAGGCGAATCTTAAAACGATTCGGCAGGGTGTCCGGGGCTCGGAAATAGAAGTGCGCCGAGGATATCTTAAACGGATAATGCTCAGGAATGAAACGGACCCCAATCCCCTCATTCCGAAAATAGAAGAAGGTATCCCCAACGCCGATTGAGTCGTCATAAAGATAGGTCTTTGTCCAATCAACAACAAAATTCCTCGCCACCGAGTCATTTTCTGGGTTCTCATCAATTGTATCTAAGAGAACCGTCCAAAACCTAATCCCGTAACTACCACCGGTTGTATGGAAAGCCGGCAGGTTGACCAAGACCGTCTCCAAGGGTGAAATTGTGACTTGGGTACTCTCCAAATATACTTGACTGCCTAAGGTATCACCTTCGTGAATTGAAGAGAAGACATTAACCGTCTGGGTTGCCAAACCGAAATTCTTCACCAAGACTTGGGGGTAGACGCTATCTGGCAACTCGTGAGCCAAAGGACTCAATATCTGATAAATACCACAGTCATTATTAAAGACCTCATCCCCGTAAACGACCACATTATCCAAACCCCACCAGTAGATTCCCCGAACCTCACCTTCCAAAATCCAAGCCAACCGCACATCGTTTTTCAAATCTGCCCAATCCAAGCGAAATGTCTCAACACCCGGACCAAAGGCAGCCCGGTAATCCTTTATCAAATAGGTATCCAGACCGGCAAAACCGACAATCTTCGCCCGAAAGCGACTTGTATCATCCGGACGGAAATAGGTTGAGCAACGGAGATAGACATTATTCATCTCCGAAAGGTCTAAGGTCCAAGAGAATAGAGAGTCTGGGGTATCATCCGAAGTCAAATAGAGGATAGAGGCATAAGGAGTCAAATTCTGCGTCCAAGGCGAAGAAGATGAGTCTCTTCGGTGCCAGTCCGAAGTTGAGGTATCACCCGTCCAGGTTATCCGCCAACCGGGCGGTGGCGAGACCGTTGACCAAGGGATATTGAAATCCTCCCGCCAGCGCCGATAGACCCCAAACTTCCTTCCCTTCTTGTTGTTTGCCGGATTCAAGTCTAAGTCATAACGAGTTGAGCAAACTCCACGAAACCAACCACGGAAGGGAAGGCTAAAATCGGCAAAAGTCTGCAAAATTGAATCGTTCGGCGCCAGAGTCAAATACTCTGTATCGGAATAGACCACCGTATCAAAAGAAACACTTTTAATCCGAAAGAAGGCGGAAAAACTGGCACTGTCTGTCCCGTAATTCTTAATCCAAACCGAAGGGATGACTACTGAACCGGAATCTAAGACCCCCCGGGGCGAAACGATCGACTTCACCCCAACATCGTAAAGAGAATAATAGATTCGCAAAACCGGACTTCTCTGATGCTCCCGAGGTCGGAAACGAATATAACCGAAAAGTAAAGACTCGCCGAGCCGGATTGAGGCGTGATGGTTCTCGGGTAAAGATGGGGGGACAAGGGAGGTTGGGTCATCTGGGTCTTGCAACTTAAAAGAGGTGAAAGAATTTCTGGCGAGATAATCAACCAAGACGATATCCTTCACATCAACCGATTTTGCCCAAGCGTCTTCAACTGTTCCAAAATCACTTCCTTGGTCAATCCAATTTGAGGTCGGAATTGCCCAGATATGATGGGCGGAATCCGACTCCGACCAGGTTTGGGAATTGACATTCCAAAAATAGACATCACCGTCCCAATTACCAACCGTATCAAAGACATAAACGAAAAGAAAAGCGGAATCAATCAGACAATTCGGGGGTAAGTTTGAGATGTCAAATTTTAAGAAGGCGCTTGAACCGACGCCACCGCCAAAGGTGCGGATATGGACATCAGCGGTTGGCAAACACTCAACCAGGACACTTGCCTCTCCTTTCACCGGCAAAAAGAGAAGGACGAAAAAGAAGAGAGGCAAGACTAGTTTCCCGCGACAAAAGAAAGAAGGCTTCATTTTTCCTCCTCCAAACTAGTTTCTAAACACTAAATAAAATTCTGAAATTAATCACTCTAATTATAAAGGCAAAGAGACCTTTTGTCAAGTTCTCATCCTCTACCTCACCACAATCAACTTCTCCACCTCTTTATCGCCCAGCCACTCAAACTGGATGATGTAGACTCCCACCGGCAACCTCCGAGCGTCAATAAAGAAATCTCCCTTATCGGTCTCATTAGAATAGACAATCTTACCAAGGGTATTATAGATTCTAATTCTTGCCCGCCCTTTTTGGAAGAGGTGGTAATAGACCTTACCAGAAGATATTGGACCTTGGACAATCCTCATTCCGTTTTTCTCTTTCCCCTTTCCGCTCTCCGCCCTCGGCTTTTCCCGTTCCTCATTAAAACCTTCCGTATACTTCCAGATGGAACTTGTATTATTCCCCTTCAATGCCCAAATCTCATCCCCAAAAGATGCTAAACCACTGCCCCCCTTCACCCTTTTTCTCTCATTTCCCTTGGGGAGGGTATCTCGCCCGAACCAGGAGTCTTTCTCTAAATCATAGAACCAAAATTCATTAGTATTCCCACCCTTGAAGGCAAAGACTGAGCCGTCCTTAACCGTCATCACCGCCCCTTCCTTAACCTTTTTCTTTCGGTTCCCCTGTGGATGATAAAGAGGCATCGCGCTTTTTCTCTGCCAGGAGTCAAGTCTCACATTATAGGCATAGAAGTTATTATAATTTCCTTGGAGGACAAATAAAAGGCTCTCATTATTGACAACGAGGCAACTCCCATCCTTAAAGCCATTTTCCGTAGATGGTTGTCTTGGTGTCTCCCAATCCGCGGTAGACAAGTTAAACCGATAGAACTCATTTGTCTTTCCCCCTTTCAGGAGATAAAGATAACCTGAAAGATAGCCAATTCCGGTTCCACCCTTTAGCCCTTTCTCCCCGGGGAATGGTGGTAGAAACTGCCATCCCGACTCCCCTTCGGTATCATAGCGCCAAATCTCCTTGGTATTTGCGCCCTTGGCAATATAGAGAAACCGGCTCCCATCCGAAGTTATCGCACCGCCCTTCTTCACCTTCTTACCCGCACCCAATGGCACCGAATCCAAAAATCTCGCCGAACCTTCGCCGGGAATATATTCATAGAGACTGCGGGTATTATTCCCTTTTAAGATATACAACTTATCACCACATCTCGTTAAACCACCACCCGACTTTATCCTCTTTTTGTCCGGCTCAACCGGCACAGAACCGACCAATATCCAGCCGCTGGTTGGGATTTCAATCCGTACCCAACCAACCGCTTTGTCGTTCAATGGGTTCTGGTCGGTTGGTAAGGCGGTTGAACACTTTGTTGTGTAATTGCCGACTGATGCCTGCCACTCGGGGAAGATAACCTCTCCTTCAGAGCCCGGATAGAGTTCCCTTACCCAGGAAGAGTCAAAATAGACCACCGCCTTTTCCGAAAGGATCGCGAAATAGACCTTAAAGTCCTCAGGATAACGACCGTAATTATAAACCTTTCCCCTGGGGCGAATTGGTCCTGGTGCCATTACCCCTCTCGGACGCAAAATCTCCGTTACCCCAACATCATAAATCCTCGCCTCAACCAAAAATATCCTCCCCTTCGCATCATTCTCTAAGTTGACATCGCCATCTAAGGCGGTTGAGCATTTCGCCAGATAAAGACCGATTGATGCCGACCATTCCCGAAAATCTAAGAGTCTTGAAGAGTCGGGCAAAAGGCTGACCGACTGGGAATCCGAATAGACCAACCCACCGTCATAGAGGTATATCCAGAAATAGACCTTAAAGGTCTCTTCATTACTACCGTAGTTTCTCACCCTTGCCATTGGAACCAATGGTCCGGGAGACTCATAGATTGCCGGTCTCAAAAGCGACTCAACCCCAACATCCCTCACCCCCGGGCGAAGGACCGTCACCTCGCCTAAACTCTTATCGTTTCCGAGATTTAAGTCCGAAGAGAGTTCGGTTGAGCAGGAGACCGAATGTGTCCCAATCTCCCTAACTTCCCAAATCGGGAAGGTGAGATAGAAAAGTTCCCCTGGAGGATGAGAAGAGACAAAGACGGTTTGGTCGTAGAAACTGCCAATCTTCATCCGCACCGAATAAGCGACCGCCTCCGTCCCAAAGTTGCAGACCGAGCAGGCCGGGGTGATAACCTGCCCGGAGTCAATCGTTCCGGTTGGCGAGAGAACATTGGTGCAGCCGACATCTCTCACATAAACTGTGACCGAGCCCGTAGATTTATTATTGAGTCCATTCAAATCAGAACTGAATTGGGTTGAGCACTTTGTGGGGAATGTCCCCCTTCTCGGTTGCCAGGGAGTAAAGACGAGAATTGTCTCTCTATCCGGCTCCAGACTACTTATCTCCTTGGTATCCGTCCAAGTTCCGATTTCCATCTCAACCGAGAAGTTATTGGCGGTCTCGGTGCCAAAATTCTTTATCCGGGCGGATGGCTCAATTGACGCCTGGGAGTCAATTGCGCCACTTGGCGAGAGAATCTCAAGACAGCCAACATCATAAACCCGAACCGTAATTTGCCCTTCCCTCTCATCATTCTCCGGATTAGCATCCGTAGCCAACTCCGTAGAGCAAGATACCGAATGATTCCCCCTTAACCAATCGGCGTTGATCGTTGGGAAGGTCAAATACAACCTCGTCTGCGGACTATGACTGGAAACCGTTCCCGTGGTAGAAAAATCCCCAACCCTTAACCGCACCGAATAATTTTCAGTCGTTGTCCCAAAGTTGTAGACCGAGCAGGCCGGGGTGATAACCTGCCCGGAGTCAATCGTTCCGGTTGGTGCCAAAAGATGTGTGCAACCAACATCCCGCACCCGCACCGCAACCGAAGATGTGCATCGATCATTAGACCGGTCCAGATCCGTAGAGAGTTGGGTAGAGCAAGAGACTAAATAATTCCCCCTTGGCCAAGAGGCATAAGAAGGGAAGGAGAGATAGAGAAGTTGTCCAGGACTATGAAGGGGAGTGGAAACTGTCTGGTCATAGAAATTACCAATCTTCATTCGGACGTTATAACTTACCGTATTTGTCCCAAAGTTGTAGACCGAGCAGGCCGGGGTGATAACCTGCCCGGAGTCAATCGTTCCGGTTGGCGAGAGAACCTTCGTCACCCCAACATCATAGGGGAGGGAATAGTCAACAATCAACTTTGGTGGATAACTTCCGGTATGATGACAAAATCCGATTTCCCAAGTCAAAACCCCAGTGGTTGGACCGGTTCCGGTAAACCCAATCGCAAACCAATTATCCGCTAATCGGCTTTGTAAATCGGTGCGGGCTGATTGAGAGAGGGTGATTGAATTCCAACCCGAAGTTGATGAGAACTCCCCGTATAAATTCCCATCACCGGCATCATTATAGAGAGTGACCGCATCCGCCGGACCACTTGGTCTATTTGTCATCTGATAAAGCCTGACCCCGGGATATGTCCCGGTAATTTCCGTCCGATAGACCCGACAAATGACATTACTAATCTGAGCCGCATCCGGAATTGAAGAGATATCCCATTCCACCCATCCCCGCTCCCAAATCCAAGCCTGGGGATATAATTCGCCCCAATAGCCACAAAAGAAGGCTCCCCGAACCGGTGTCGTATGTTTTATTGCTTGATATAAACTCCCCCATAAATATGCCAACTCGGAAAACCCGCTGAAAATTGGCGGAACGGAATCTCTCCCCTCAATCACCGCCCTGATCGTGCCGTCGCCATTGGAATAGTGCCTTGAATTCTCCGTCCTTAGCTCTAAAATCTCTGTCCCCTTCGGCTGATATCCAAAACTCTGGGCAAAACTCAGCCCAAAAGACCAAACCAATAGCAAAAGAAGATAATGCCTAACCTTCTTCATATCTCCTCCCCAAACATCGGTCTCTCCGGTTCGATTCACTTTTTATTATACCAGAAAAACGAAAAAAGTCAAGGGTGAGGCGATAAGGAAGATTGACCTGACGCACGGATATCTATTTTTTAGCTAACCGCCGGTCTAAATCTCTATTTCAAAAGAATTAACTTTCTCTTCTCAAGGTAACCACCAATCTCAAACTCTAAGATATAGACCCCACTCCCTAACCGACCAATCGCTAATTTCTCTTTTCCCTCTTTCATTCGCAAGTGAAGTAAGAGTCTCCCGAGGGCATTATAAAGAGAAAGCGAACCCGGGCTCTTTAAGTAATAACTGATTTTTAAACTCCCCTTCATTGGGTTGGCATCAAAAGCGAAGACCTCTTTCGCTTCCGCTAGCAAAGCGGGAGGCAAGTCCTTGAGACCAACTTGGGGTTGATAGACAAAAAAACTATCCGAAACCAAATCGTTCTCCCTGTGCATATCACCGCTCAGATTAGTCTTTAGCCAACTCCGATACCAACCGATTTGGGAAAGAGAGGTATCCGGAAATTCAATCAGCGCGGTGCTCTCTGGGGCCAAGGTGACGCTTCTTGTCTTATGATAGAGAGTATCCCCGAACCGAGAGATGGTGAAGGAGGCCGGAAAATTAACTGTCGCATTACCCAAGTTTCTCACTTGCCCTTTTGGGGTGAAGAGTGAGTCTTGGGCGATGCTCTCAATCGGAGCGGAAATCCTCACCGCCGCCACATCTAAGACTCGGATAAAGACAATGCCACTTTTTTTATCATTCGTCCGGTTCGTATCTCCGGCCAATTCGGTTGAACAGGAGACCGGATAAATCCCCCTCGGATTCAGGCATTGCCAAACCGGGAAGGTGAGATAAAGCTTTGTCCCTGGGGGGTGGTTTAATACCCTTATCGTATCGTTGTAGAAATTCCCAATCTTTAACCTCACCCGATAACTCTCGGTTGTCGTTCCGAAGTTATAGACGGTGCAAGAAGGGGTGATTGCCATTCCGGAATCAACCATCGCCGGTGGGGCACTAATCTTAACTACCCCAACATCCCGCCAGAGATTTGGGCGGTTCTTCACCCGAACCGACATACTATCGGTCTTAGAATTGCCGTATTCGTCACTGGCGATGACCTTAATCCAATAAAGACCATCGGGAATTAAACTCGTCCGCCAACACGCCAAGGAGTCAGAACTCTCAATCAAGGAATCACCATCGGTATTGGTGAAGATATAATATAATCGGCGGGCTAATGAGTCATAGTTACAGTTGGTATTACAGACCGCATCATCCTTATAGACCGTTCGGCACTGCCCCGGATAATAAGCCTCAATTGACTCGGAGAATTGGAAGGCGAGTCGCAAAGGGACAACATAGTTACCAAAGGTATCCCGAATTGAGTAAAGGATTTTATAGACCCCCACCTGCCAAACCCGGTGGTTAATCTTATCCGCCAAAGAGCAAATCAAATCAAGATCGCCATAGACACTATCCGGGCTCAAATAGACGCTTTGGTTATTGACGCAGATGGCAAATCTCTGCCCACTCACCGCATCTAAGAAAGAAGGAATCGTGGAGTCGTCATCGGGCACAAACTCGGTCAAGGGATTTTTAAAGAAAGAGCCGTAGGTCGGCCAAATCGTCCCAAAGTTGCGATTCTTAGAGAAGTGGTTGTGGTGGAAGTTCGCCACCGGCCAATAGACGATAGCGGCAATCGTATCCCCGGGATAGACCGTATCCCCCTCCTGAACCCGGATGTAATTCGTATCAATATGGTAATACATATAACCAGAGCAGAAACCGCTACCCGCCGAATCGGCAACCGTTATCCCATTATAGAGTGGATTGCCTGTCTTCCAAATCTTTTTTACATAACCGTAGCGCACTGCAGTCACCGGACAGAGCGGTTGGGTCATTATGTCAACCCCGTTATGGAGATAAGGGGTCCCACCGTAGTCCTGGAATAGACCCCAAGAGTTGCCGATTGGATGGACGCTGTCTTGGGGTGGATGGGGCCAGGGGATTGAGCCAAAGGCCGAGGCAAAGATTAAGAAAAGAAAGAGGTTCTTCTTAATACCGGTATTCATAGACCTCCTCCACCGTCCTTACCCGAAACGAATTTTCCTTCTCAAAACAAACATCTGGGACAGATATCTGCCAGCGGGAGTAGTGAATCTCATCTTGCCACAAGAGGTCTCCTTTAAGGTCAAAGAGGGAGACTATCCCTTTGGTGTGCCTATCCGGAAAGCCACGACCCTTATCCTCTTCTAAACCCAAAATCACCAAGTCAATGGTGGGCGCGATGTCAAAAGAGGTTAGGTTCAATTTCCGGTTCTCTTCGGAATGAGAAAAGATTAAACTATTCTCCTTCACATTATAGATGGAGACCTCTTTTCGGGTGAGATAGCCAAAGAGCGAATTGTCTTTTGAGAATTTCATCTGCCGGATGAAAGGAGAAGAGAGAAAGATGGTATTTAACCTTTTCCCCTCCCCAAAGATGGTAATTTTTTCATCATCGGCTAAGGCGACAAACTTCCCATCCGAAGAGATTGTAAAACGATTTCCTTTACCCAAATTAAATAACTCCTCGCCTTTTAAGTTAAAGACCCTCAATCCATTCCGACCGTCTAAGATGGCATACCGTTCATTATTTGAAGAGATTGCCCGCTCACCTAAAAAGCCAACCTCGGCGGTATTTTTCTTTCTCCCCTCCTTATCGTAAAAGTGGAGTTTCGCCTTTCCGGAGAGTGGTCCGTCAAAGTCAATCCCGATGACTATCCCGTTATCCGCGATGTCAGCCAAAGTGTGATTGAAATCAGCTTTCCGCCAAATCTCCTTCCCCCCTTTATTCTTCAAAACCGCCAAACGGAAAGGGATATATTCGGAATTACCTTCACCGTATTCAAAAAAGAGGAGATATTCACCAGACGGAGAAGGGAAGGTGTTCGCCGGGATCTCAATCTTCTCCCTCCTCACTAAATCGGGTTCTATTCCGAGAATAAGAAACAAAATTAAATTGAAAAGAGACATCTCTATAACCTCTCTTTTAAGAAACCCTCAAGTTCTCTCTTCAATCCATTCCCGAACTCTTGGAGAAAGTATTCAATCTGAACCACCAGCTCTTTTGTCTTAATCCACCGCCTTAAATCAAGCGGCGTAGCGGAAATGATAAAATCGCAACCCGAGCGAAGGAGCGTCTTTTGGAGGTCTCTAATCTGGGACCTCTTATAACCGAGCGCCGGGATGACCTCTTTCAAATGGGGATACTTCTTGTAGACCTCTTTAATCTCACCGACCGCAAACTCCCTCGGGTCCAAAATTTTAAACCCCTTCTCTTTGGCAAAGGAGTAACCCACTCCATAACCCAACTCCCCATGAGTGACTGATGGACCATCTTCCACGACCACGACCTTCTTTCCGGGTGGAATTAAATCCCTGACCTCTCGCTTTAAGACCGCCGAGATTATCTTCGCCTTCGGGTTAAACCTCTTCACATTTTCTCTGATGGAAATAATATCTCTCTCTTTCGCCTCATTCACCTTACTAATTATCACCAGGTCCGCCATCAAGAGTGATGTCATACCCGGATAATAACTAATCTCATCTCCCGGTCTTAAGGCATCACAGAGGACGATTGTATAGTCAGGTTGGAAGAAGGGGAAGTCATTATTCCCACCGTCCCAGATGATTAGGTCATACTTTTCGGCTTCTTTTAAGACCTCTTGGTAATCAACACCGGCTAAGACTGGATTCCCGATTCGGATATGGGGCTCATATTCCTCTCGCTCCTCAAAGGTGACATTCTCTTGGTCCAAGTCCGCCATCGTCTTAAAGACCTGGACCGCCCGGAAACGGGAATAGACCATCGGATGGCGGACGACACAGAAGTTCACCCCCTTCTCCTTTAAAATTTGGCAGACCCTCCTCGTCGTTGGGCTCTTACCGGCTCCGGTCCGAACCGCACAGACCGCCAGGACCGGTTTCTTTGCCTTCAAAGAGACCGATTTCGGTCCGAGGAGCCAGAAGTCGCAACCCGAAGCCAAAACCGCCGATGCTTTCGTCATAACATATTGAAAAGAGACATCAGAGTAGGAGAAGACGACAATATCAACCTTTTCCCTCTTTATTATCTTCAAAAGATCTTTCTCCAAGTAAATTGGGATACCATCGGGGTAGAGTTCGCCCGCCAACTCCTTTGGATAGACCCTCTTCCCAATCCCTGGGATTTGCGTGCCGGTGAAGCCGACCACCTTATAGTGGGAGTTATCTCGAAAGAAGAGGTTGAAGTTGTGGAAGTCCCGACCACCAGCGCCCAGGATTAAGACCCGTCTCATAACGCCTCCGAGATACTCTTCGCCTGGAGATACAACAAGAGGTAATCCCGACCACCCGCCTTAGAGTCGGTTCCCGACATATTGAAACCACCAAAGGGATGGACACCAACCAAGGCTCCGGTGCACTTCCGATTGAAATAGAGATTACCGACGTGAAAGAGCCTCTTCGCCTTCTCAATCTTCTCCCGATCTCTTGAATAGAGAGAGCCGGTGAGACCGTATTTTGTATTATTGGCGATGGAAAGGGCGGTATCAAAGTCCTTCGCCTTGAAAACCGCTAAGACCGGACCGAATATCTCCTCTTGGGCGATCACCGCCTCCGGGGAAACATCGGAAAAGATGGTTGGCTTTATGAAATAGCCATCACCACCCGCCGGTTCACCACCGGTCAAAAGTCTTCCCTCTCTCTTACCAATCTCAATGTAATTCAAAATTGTGTTATATGCCCTTTCGTTAATTACCGGCCCCAACCAGTTCTCATAATCTCGGACATCACCCACCTTTATCTTCTCCACTCGGCTCACCAATTCTTTCAAGAAAGAGTCGTGAATCTTTTCGTCTAAGACCAGGCGGGAACAAGCGGAGCACTTCTGCCCCTGAAAGCCATAAGCGGAGGCTAAAACCCCTTCTTGGGCTTTTTCTAAGTCCGCCTCGGAGTCAACGATGATGCAGTCCTTCCCCCCCATCTCGGCAATCACCCGCTTAATCCAAATCTGCCCTTCTCTTACCTTTGCCGCCAACTCGTTTATTCGCCGACCGACCTCCATTGACCCGGTGAAGGAAATGAACCGGACCTTAGGATGGGAGACCAGATAGTCCCCAATCTCACCCCCTGGTCCGGTGAGATAAGTCAAGGCGCCTTCCGGGAGTCCTGCCTCCTTTAGAATCTCACAGAACTTATAACCAATCAGAGGTGCGTCCGAGGAAGGTTTGATGATGACCGTGTTTCCCGCGACCAAGGCCGCGGAGGCCATTCCACAGAGGATGGCTAATGGGAAGTTCCAAGGGGGAATGATAACCCCGCAACCGAGGGGGATATAGACCAACTCATTGAACTCACCAAAGATGGGGGTTAGAGGCTGTCGCTCGGAATAGCGGAGAGCCTCCCGACCGTAGAACTCTAAGAAGTCGCAAGCCTCCGCCACATCCGCTACCGCCTCCAACCAATTCTTACCAACCTCATAGACCATCGTTGCCGCCAACTCCATCTTCCGCCGCCTCACGATATTTGCCGCCCGAAAGAGGATGACCGCCCGACTCTCCCAAGATAACCTTGAATAGGTCTTAAAGGATTCGTTACCGATTTTTATCGCCTCTTCACAATCCTCTTTTGTCGCCTTCGGAAAGACGGCGACCACCTCAGTCTTCCTTGAAGGATTGAAAGAAGAGAATCTCTCTCTTTTTCCGGCAAAGACCTTTCTGCCCCCGATAATTATCGGGTACTCCCTTCCCAATTCCCTTCGGACCTTCTCTAAAATCCCTTCAAAGGATTTTCTTACTTCTGGGTTGGAAAAATCAAATAGCCCTTCATTCTTAAATTCGGTCATCATAAATTCCTCCGAAATGAAAACTGGTTATGATACCAAATTAAAGGGAAAAGTCAAATCGGGTTCTCGCTTCAATACTTGACTTGTTTCACTAATTGATTATTATACTGATTAGCAAGATGCGTTTTTACTTTGCCCGGGGAGATTATAAGTCTTCTCTCCTTATTCTTTTCGGTCTGCCTCTTGACGCAACCTCCTCTTTTATCCCTGGCTCTCGTTTCGGTCCGGCAAACATCAGGACTGGTGCCGAAAACATTGAATTATATAGCCCCTATTTTCAGAGAAGCCTTTGCGAAGGGGAAATCTATGACGCCGGCGATTTAATCCCCGAAGTTCCCCTCTTTCAATTCCTCTCGTTGGTTGAAGATAAAATCAGTTCCTTTTTAGCCGATGGCAAAAAGGTCCTATCCTTAGGCGGTGAGCATACCATCACCTATCCCTGCCTCAAAGCCTTCAAAAGGTTCTATCCGAATCTCCTCCTCCTCCACCTTGATGCCCATTCCGACATGCGGGAGGAATACTTGGGAGAGAGGCTCTGCCACGCGACGGTCATCCGTCGGGTGCAAGAATTTCTCGGTCCGGAGAATATCTTCTCTTTTGGCATTCGCTCTCTGACCGAAGAGTGTCCCACTAGGCACCCCAACATCACCCTGTTTAGAGTCTTAGAGCCCTTAAAGGCCTTGAAGAAAAATTGGGGCTTGCGTCCGGTCTATCTCACCTTAGACTGCGATGTCCTTGACGGCTCCCTCTTTCCGGCGGTCTCCACCCCAGAGCCGAACGGCATCTTCTTTGATGAACTTCTGGCGGCGATTCGGGAAGTCTCCGACCTAACGCTGGTCGGCGCCGATATTGTCGAATACAACCCCCAAGCCTCCCCTTCCCTGGCTTATGCCTCAGCGGTTGCCCTCCTGGTGCGGGAGGTTCTTTTGGCTCTAACCCCAAATCTAAAACCAAAGATATGTTAACAGAGTTAAGGAGGGAAATAGATAATGTGTTGTAATGTTTGTGTTCTTTATAACTCTTGCGCCGCCAAAAACCTTTTGCGCGACGACTGCTGCCCCCAGTGCCGATACTTTGACTCCTGTATGGAAATCACGAAAGACGAAAAGAGAAAGGACAAATTCGTGGTCACAAAGAAAAGATACAACCCAAAGAGATAAAAATGGGGAGTGGGTATGTGCTGTGAAATCTGCCCTTATTATAAAGACTGCGAAGACTTAGGAAAGATTAGACAAGCCTGTTGCCCCGACTGCCCAGATTACGGCGAATGTCTGGGTAGTGAGGTGGAGAGCGAAGGAGAAGACTCACTGGAGGACGACGACCTTTCCTAAGGCAAAGCGTTTAGGGTTTTCCTCGTCTTTGACAGAAATAAGATAAAGCCCAGAACCGAGACGCTTGTCAAGCTCCACGGTGAGAAAACCCTTTTCGCGCCTGACCTCATTAATCTTCACCTTCTTCCCCCGGATGGTGAAGATTTCCAGAGCACAGGAATCTAAGGTAAGATTTTGGACTCGGATGCGCAGTTGACTCGTCTGGGCGAGAAGAAGGGGATTCGGGTAGACCTCTAATGAGATTGGCATCCCAAAGAGAATCTTTTCGTAGGAGAGCCAAACCAAGCCCTCCCTCGTCCCAATGCCGGCACTCTTTTCGTCAACGAAGAGGGAGATATAAAACTCCAAGATGTTCTTCCAGTTCGGGAGGAGAGGGCTATTCGTCGGAGTGTAGGTGAACCAAGAATTGGCTCTCGGGTCAAAGACCGAGAGCCCGCCGTCGGTCAAGACCCAGACCCAATCGGTTTGGTCAACCACCACCCTCAGACAATTGTTGGCGATAAGCCCGGAGTTCTCCTTCGTCCACAACCGAAACCTTTCCCCAATTAGCTCCCCAAGCCCATCTGGTGTCGCTACCCAAATATGGTCTCTTGAATCACTGGAAAGAGAAAAGATATTTTTTGAGTCAAGACCCTCAGTAAATATCTTCACCTCGTCATCAGAAAAATCGGAAAGGGTTTGATTATGGTCAAGGCGCAAGAGCCCGTTCGGCGTCCCTAAATAGACCCGACCCTTACTGTCAAAGGTAAACTCATACCCCCGCAGACAACCACCCAGACCCGGGATGGTAAATTCATAAAAGTTAAAGAGAGAGTCAAGGGCTAAAATATTTATCCCATTCCAGAGCCACTTCGTCTCATACTGGTCAATCCCTAAGGCCCCAATCACATTCTTCGGCGTTTGAGAACCCCATTGGAAGATAAGCCAGGTATCTTTCGTCTTATCATAACAAGAGAGACCACCGATCTCTGACCAGTGACCAACCCAAACCCGGTCCCTTCGGTCAACCAACAAGACCGAGGGAACCGGGAGGGGGTCGGAGAGGAAGAATATACTATCCTCAGTGATGACCGAGATCCGATTTGCCCCCCAAAAGAGATGGGGGATATAGACCCAACCATCGCTATCCTTCCCAACAGAATAGACACAACTGGCGGAAATGGTGGAAAACCTTATCTCCTTCGTCTCCTCTCCCCTTATCTTGATCAGAGAACCAGACATAAAGTCTGCCCCCCGAATCCCAAGGAGGAGATAATTCTCGCCAAAACTACTTCCCGGATGAATAAAAATGGCTGTGGTGTAAGCGCTCCAGAGGTTTCTAAACTCTCGCCCATCATAAAGGAATGTCCCCTGATTACTGGCGATATAAAACTTACCGCCCTCAAATTTGAAATCGTGGACGCAAAAGCGGGAGGAGAAGAAGAAGTATGGGAAAATTGAGTCCGAAATTGGGTCATAGTAGGCGATCCCGCTCTCCGCCACAAAGAAGATGGTATCTCTTGCCTTTAATATCCCCTTCACCGAATCACCGACACCTGTCCGGTAAGACCTAAATCTCGCCAGATCCCTTTCAATCCGGTATACCCCCCTTCCGACACCCGCCCAGAGAAATGTATCGGCAAATAGGGAATAGACGATATCTCCCGGAATGAGGCTTTTGACTGTATCATCAAGAAAATCGGATGGGGTGGAATTGGTTTTAATCAAATAAAGGCCTTCTGGGCTCCCCAGTAAAATCGTGTCGCCACGCAAAAAGACCTTATTTATCCTGAGCGGCACCTTCTCCGGAGGATAGCGCAAAAAGCCTCCGGAAGAGAAGAGGAGAAGACCCCGCTCACTTGTGCCCAGCCAAAGATTTTCCCCTTCCCAAGCCAAAGACTGGAGATAGTGGGAAGAGAGACCATCTTTATAAGTATAGCCTTTTACCAGAGATTCCTTTTCCGGCAAAAAGAGCAAAAGACCACCACTCGTCGCCAAATAGAGCGTATCTCCCCTCCTTTCCATCTGGTTAATATATTGGTAGGTTGGATATATCCGCCAATCGCTAATTGCCAACTCATTACCCAAAATGAGTTTTCCCGTTAGGGAAAAGAAGAGAAGGAATTTCCGCTTTAAGAGCACCGCTTCTCCTTTTAAGGACGGGCAAAGATGACCTTCTTTTCCTGGTCAAAGACCTCCACCCGAAGGGGTCTTTCATAAAAGATATGGGAGGCACAGGCAAAGCATGGGTCATAGCAACGGAAAAACATCTCCACCGAATTCAAAATTCCTTCGGAGACGACCCCATTCTTGATGAACCCTTTTGCCCCCTGGGCGATGGAGAGGTTTATCGCCCCCTTATTATTGGTCGTGGCTACGATTAAATTAACCTCCCGAACCAGACCCTCCTCATCCAATTTATAGTGATGAATCAGAGTTCCCCGTGCCGCCTCAACAATCCCAACCCCTTCCTTTGGCTTGCCCAGGTTCAAATTCCGAATCTCACTTCCCGTTATCTCCTTATCCTTAATCAACTCACAAGCCCGCTCCGCGGCATAGAGCAATTCAATGAGCCGGGCCCAGTGATAGGCAAAGACATTCCTAAATGGTTTTTTACCAAAGAAGGAAATCATCTTCTCATACTCCTTCTCCGCCTCTGGGGTCGCCATCCCTTCCGAGACATTCAGCCTGGCCAATGGTCCAACCCGATAGAGACCGCTATCCTTACCCGAGGCGAGTCCTTTAAACCCAATCTCTCTTAGATAAGGAATCTTCACATAAGACCATTCAACAACCGCCTCTTGGATGTGCTCTAAATAATCGCTTGCGGAAAACTTTAGAAACTCTTCCCCATCGGGTGAGGTGACCCGAACCTTACCGTCATAGAAATTTAGTCTATTATCCTCATCCACCAACCCCATATTGAATAAGTCAAGCGAGAAGTTCTCATTTCGGAAGAGGCCGGTATATTCAGAATTTTTTAAGACCAAGGTATGGAAGAGAGAAAGGGTCCTTTGGGCAAAATCCCGGCAGGAGAAAGACATCTTTTCGATCTCTTCTCTCTCATCCTCATTAAGCCCTTTTGTCGTCCCCCCGGGAATACCCGAGACCGGATGGGTCGCCTTTCCCCCGAGGATTTCCGTTATCTTCTGCCCGTAGGCCCGATGCTTGATCACCTCTAAGGCAAATTCCTGACCAACCCGCTCAATCACCCCGAAGATATTCCTCTTCTCCTTTGGCGCCTCCGGACCGACAATCAAATCTGGTCCGCCAAGGAAATAGAAATGGAGGATATGGTCATAGATGATATAACCACAATAAGTTAACTCCCGCAACTTCTTCGCCAGGGGTGTCGGCTCAACCCCGAAACAAGCGTCCAGCGCCTTGGTTGCCGCCATATGATGAGCCACCGGGCAGACCCCACAAATCCTGGAAGTCAATTGGGGCATATCCTCCGCCTTCCGCCCTTCGCAGAACTTCTCAAAACCACGCAACTCCGGAACCTGTAAGAAAGCCTCCTTCACCTCGCCCTTCTCATCTAAGAATATCTCAATCTTACCGTGCCCCTCTAAACGGGTGATTGGGTCAATCTCAATCCTTCGCATAGCGCCTCCGGCCGCCTAAGAGCGAACCAGGTAGGGAATACATATAAAATGTCCCAATCGGGTCTTTAATCTTATCCAAGATCCTCTCCATCTCCTCCTCCCGCATCTCCTTCTCTTTATCAAAAGAGAGGATAGAGGCAATTGCGGAAACCGCCTTCGCCCCTTGGTCAATCACCTCCGGCGTCTCCCCCATACAGCCAGTGCAAGGCCAGTTCCCTTTGAGGCAGAGAGCTCCACAGCCACTCCGCGTTACCGGTCCCAAACAGATAATCCCCTGCTCTAAGAAACACTTCTTTGGGTCCGGGATGAGCTCCAGCATCCTCTTCACATCCGGCATCTTCTTCGCCTCATTCAAATTCCGCTCACACTCTTCACAGAGCGACTTGATTGGGGCTAAGACCTCCCCCTTTTGGGGTAGCCGATCTTCTTTAATCCTCTCAATCGCCGAGATGATTATCTTTGTTGGTGGGGGACAACCCGGGATGTAATAGTCAACCGAAACCACCTTATTCAAAGGGTAGACCAAATCGTAAAACTCCGGAAGGGTTAGACTCTCGTGATCAAAAGGGGAGGAAGGAGAAGGCATAACCCCTTTTGGGTTATGGGTAGAGTCGGTTGTGAGGTATGCCCGTTTTAAGATATCGTCCCGCAAAAAGAGATTTGCCAATCCCGGGATACAACCCTTGTGGGCGCAACTGCCAAAGGCGACTAAATTCTTGGACTTTCTCCTTAAAAGGTGAGCGAGATGCTCTTGCTCGGAATTTCGGACGGAGCCGTTGAAGAAACAGAAGTCAATGTAATTGTCCGGAAAATTCTCTAGGTCCGAATACTTCACATCCATCGCCACCGGCCAGAACACGATATCGGCAACCTCTAAAAGATCAAGAATCTTCTCATTGATATCCAAGACCGCAATCTCGCAACCCCCGCAAGAAGCGGCCCAATAGAAAGCAAATTTAGCCTTAGCCATCCCAAATCTTAACTCAACCTGGGGAAAAGTCAAGAGGGAGTAAAATTTCTCCACCTCCCTCTTGACCGAAATAAACCAATCCGGCAAAAGAGATTGACCTCAATTTCGCAACCAAAATCCTACCAAAACTCTTTTCCGATTCCGCATCAAGGTCTATCTTTGGCAGTTCGGATTATTGGGAAGGCATCAGGAAGGCGAATCTCTAAGGCAGTGGGTAGGAGACTGAGAAAGGAACTATCTAAAGGAGGGAAAGAGCAAATGAATCTCTCTTTAAGAAAGAGACAAGGAGAGGCAAAAGGAAAAAGATTGGGAAAGGCAAAGAGAGAAAATAAATGGCTGATTCTGGAGTTTGGCAAGGCATTAGATAAGCCGTAGGGGTAACTATCCCCGATAATTAGGAAAAATCTTATAAGTTATGTAAAATCAAATTCTTAATAGCAATTTACCTATTAAAAAGGTTTCTCCGCAGGAAACCTCATCGGTTAGAATCAGATTTGAAATTAGGGTTTAGACCAAAGGTCTATATCAATAATTTTACACTTAAATTTTCTATTTATTTTTAAGCCTTTGGTTATTAATGACTTATTTTATTAAGCCTTTAGCAAACTGGCTAAGAAATCTTTTTATTCCCATTCAATCGTTGCTGGTGGCTTTGTGCTTAGGTCGTAGACGACCCGATTTACTCCCCTCACCTCATTCACAATCCGTCGGGAAATCCGAGAGAGGAGAGAATAGGGTAGTTTTGCCCAATCCGCGGTCATCCCATCCCGAGAGGTGACGACCCTTAGGGCAATCACCTTCTCGTAAGTCCGCGCATCGCCCATCACCCCAACCGTCCTCACCGGTAAAAGGATTGAGAACGCCTGCCAGACCTTATCTCTAAGATGAGCCTTCTCTAACTCTTCAAGTAGAATCTCATCCGCCTCCCGAACAATCCTCACCTTATCCCTCGTCACCTCACCGATAATCCGAACCGCCAGACCCGGACCGGGGAATGGGTGCTGGCAGAGAATCTCTCTCTTTATCCCCAAAACCCGACCCAAACTTCTCACCTCATCCTTAAATAACTCTTTTAGGGGTTCAATCAAATTAAAACTCATCTCTTTTGGTAAACCACCGACATTATGGTGGGTCTTAATCCGACAAGAAGGACCACCATAATAAGAACGACTCTCAATCACATCCGGATAGAGTGTCCCTTGGGCGAGGTATCTTATCCCTTTTCCGACCTCTTCAAAGATCCGGATAAATTCCTCACCGATGACCTTCCTTTTCTCCTCTGGCTCTTCTATCCCTTTTAGCCTTTTGAAAAATCTTTTCGCAGCGGAGATGAATCTAATCGGCAAATATTTGCCCAACTCTCTTTCCACCCTCTCTTTCTCCCCTTTTCGCAAAAGACCGGTATCAATGAAGAGGCAGAAGAGGTTTTCGCCAACCGCTTGCTTTAAGAGAAAGGCTAAGACGGTTGAGTCAACGCCACCGGAGAGGGCACAGAGGACCTTCTCATTTCCGACTTCGTTTTTGATTTCTCTCATCTTCTCTTTTAGGAAGTTTCGCATCGTCCATTCCTTCGGGCATTGGCAAATCTTAAAGAGGAAGTTGGCAAAGATTTTCCTGCCGTTTTGGGTGTGAAAGACCTCGGGATGGAACTGAACCCCATAAATCCTTCTCTCTTCATCACCGAAGGCGGCGATGGGCACACTTTCGGTATGCGCCAAGAGGGAAAACCCTTTGGGTAGACTCGCCACGGTATCACCATGACTCATCCAGACCCGAAAACGAAAGGGAAGACCAGAGAACAGTTTCTCTCTCCGGTCAAGAGATAAATTGGCGGGTCCGTATTCCCGCACCTCTTCTCTTTCCGAGGCGAATCTCAATTTCCCACCAAGGAGATGAGCGATTAGTTGCATCCCATAGCAGATGCCAAGGATTGGGATTTTCAAATTAAATACCTCTCTCTCTAATTTTGGGGAATTTCTTTCCTTTAACGAAGCCGGACTACCGGAAAGGATTATCCCTTTGGGCGCAATCTCCTTAATCTTTTGGAAGGAAATTGAGAAGGGATAGACCTCACAATAGACCTTTAACTCCCTCACCCTTCTCGCAATTAGTTGGGTATATTGGGAGCCAAAGTCTAAAATTAGAATCTTCTCCACTATAGATAGATATCCCTCTCCCCTCTTTCAATTCTTCTTAAAGACTCTTCGGTCTTCTCTCTAAAGCCCGAATCAATTTGGTTGAGGTAGTAGCTTAAAACCTCTTCCCCCAATTCTCTAACCTCCTTTGAGGCATAGTCTAAGAGATACTCCTTAAAGGTGAGAAGTCCATTCAATCCGCAAAGGGAGGAGACCTTACCTGGTTTAGCAATCTTCATAAACTTCTCACCCGTCCGACCCGAGCGATAGCAGGCGGTGCAGAAACTGGGGATGAGTTTTAACTTCAAGAGTCCTAAGATGACCTCATCCAATCGCCTCCGGTCGGAGATTTCAAATTGGGGTGCCTCTTCAGTTGCGGAATAGCCACCAGGGGTTGTCCGAGAACCGGCGCTCGTCTGCGAGATGCCAATTAAGAACGCTTCTTCCCTCACCTCTCTCCTCTCCCGAGTGGAGAGAATCATCCCGGTATAAGGGACCGCCAGGCGCATAACTGAGATTATCTTTAATAGCTCCTCTTCCGAGACCGGATAAGGTGGTAAGAAGTCAACCGTTGGTGCAGGTCGGAAACGGGGGAAAGAGATGGTATGGGGTCCAACCCCAAATCTTTTTTCTAAGTATTGGGCGTGGGAGAGTAAAGCCAAGACCTCAAACCGATAATCGGCAAGACCGAAGAGGACACCAATCCCTAAGTCATCAAGCCCAGCGGCAAAAGCCCGATCGTGGGCAAAGAGTTGCCGGATGTAGTCTTTCTTTGGTCCTCGGTGTAACCGCTCATAGGTTGGGCGGTGGTAAGTCTCCTGAAATAGTTGATAGGTGCCAATCCCAACTTCCTTCAATCTCCGGTAATTTTCGGTGGTGGTGGCGGAGATATTCACATTCACCCGGCGAATCTCACCCCGCCCCTTTTTTGTCTCGTAGACTGTCTTAATTGCCGAGACGAGATAATCAATCGGGTTATTTTCCGGGTCCTCCCCGCACTCAATCAAAACCCTTTTGTGCCCCATATCCTCTAAGAGATAGACCTCATCTCTAATCTCTTCTTGGGTTAACTTCCGCCGCGGGTGGGGATTTCGCCGGTGGAAACCGCAATACGCGCAGTCATTGACGCAGAAGTTGGAGAGATAAAGAGGGGCGAAGAGGACAATCCGCTCCCCATATATCTCCCGCTTAATCTTTCCGGCGGTCTTCTTTATCTCTTGGACCAAGTCTTCATCTTCAACATTTAATAAGGTGGCGGTCTCGGATAGAGAGAGCCCTTTCTTCTCCTTTGCCTTGGCTAAAACCTCTTCAACCTCTTTAGGTGATGGGTTTTCTTTCTCTTTGAGGAGGTTAGTAAACTTCTCCTCATCAACAATCTCCTTTATCGCCTTCTCTTCGTTTCTCATCTCATCTCTTTCGCCATCCGCTCTTCTAACATATCATAACCCTTCTCATACTTAAAGAGTCCATACTTCTCCCAAATCTCATTCTCGCCATCAGAAAATTCTCTTTGGTAGAGAGAGTAGAGTCGCCGGTATCTCTTTGGGGTGAGAATGAACATCAAGGCGTTTGCCCCAGATTGGAGAGCCAATTTTCTTCCGTCTGGGTGGAGGGTCTCGGTGGCGGTTGAGACTGGAATCCGAACCTTTCTCATTAAAAGGCGAGTGATGGCGATAACCTTTAAGACCAGGTCTAAATTCGGTGGTTTCTCACCGCGCAGAGGGGTATGAGGCGAAGGGAGGAATGGACCGACTGAGACCATCTCCGGTTGAATCCGATAGAGGGTCAAGATATCGTTTGCGATATCTTCCTCGGTCTGACCGGGGAGACCGATTAAAAAGCCAGTAGCGATAAAATAACCCATCTCTTTTAAAAATTTCAGATGCTCAAACCTTCGGGTCAAGGACTTGCCCTTCGGATGGAGCGAAGAGAAGAGTTTTGGGTTTTGGGTCTCAAAGCGCAAGAGAACTCCTGAGGCACCGGCTCTTCTTGCCTTTTCATAGAAATCCCTTCCCCGCTCCCCACAACTCAAAAAGATGAAGATCCTGACCCGCTCCTTAATCGCCTTAATTATCTCCGCCATATCTTCCGCAGAAAAATCTGGGTCTTCGCCGGATTGAAGGAGGATTAGTTTGTAACCCTTATTCTCAACGACCTCCACCACCCTTTCCCCAATCTCCTCCTTACTCATCCGGTAGCGCAAAATTTCACTTTGGGAACGGAGACCGCAATAGAGGCAATCATTTAGGCAGTAATTGGAAAACTCAATCACCCCGTGGATGCAGAAGAAGTCTTTGATATTCAACTTTCTTGTCATATTCCCTTCGGATAAGAGCGCCTCCTTCTCATAACCTTCGCTCTTTAAGAGATAGATTATCTCCTCCTTCGTTAAGGGTCGGATTTTAGAATCTCTAATTATCTCGCTAAATCGGTTAGAGACCTTCCTTGGGTCGGTGAGGAAGGAGTATTGGAGGAAGTCTAAAATCTCTTTTGCCTCCCCCTCCTCAATCCTTTTTAGCGCCAAACCGGAGATGACCAAGAGCCAGTCGGATGGTTTTGTATCCGGGAGGAATGAGAGGTCAACCGTAAACTCCTCTTCTCCCCTCTTAACCAGCGCCTTCTTTCCGAAGACCTCTTTCACCTGAACTGGAATCGTGAGACACATCTTATTCTTCCCTCAGGTATCGGCAGATGCCCGAAGTCGTCCGATAAATCTCAACGCACATCCGATAGAGACTCTCTCGCTTCTCCCCTTCCTTCTCTTCCCCCCATCTTTTAATTACCTCCCTCATCTCTTTAATCTTGGAATCTAACTCAATTAACTTCTCTTTATTCTCGCCCCTTTTTGAAATTTTTTGATACTCCACTTCTAAATCGGCTAACTTCTTTTCATAAAGGGAGAGAATTTCCTTCTCCCTTTCTACCATCTCTCTTTCGTTCTTCTTAATGAGTGAGAAGAGACCTCGGTAAGTAAAAAAGCCGTAGCCCAAAAGACCGATGAGAAGCAAAATAAGAAAGGTTACTAAAACTCTCATTTTTTATCTTAACCTATGCCTCCTCTTTTGTCAATCTCTTTAACCGCCTCTTTGCCTCGTTTTCCCAACCGACTTCTTTCGGCTCGTAATATCTCCTCCCTTTTAACTTTTTTGGCAAATACTCTTGCTCAACCTCCCCTTCCGGATACTTATGGGGGTATTTATAGCCTTCGCCGTAACCAAGTCTTCGCATCAAAGGGGTCACTGGATTTCGGAGGTGAAGGGGAACCGGCTCGTTTTCGGTCTTTAAGACATCATCCCTTGCCCGCTGGTAGGCTAAATAGACCGAATTGCTCTTTGGGGCTAATGCCAAATAGATTGTCGCCTGGGCTAATGCCAGTGAGCATTCGGGCAGACCAACAAATTCCACCGCCTCCTTTGCGGAATTGGCGACAACCAAGGCGTTCGGGTCCGCATTCCCGATATCCTCTGAGGCTAAGATGACTAACCTTCGGGCAATAAAGAGTGGGTCCTCACCCCCTTCCAACATCCTTGCCAACCAGTATAAGCCAGCATCCGGATCACTCCCCCGAATTGATTTGATAAAGGCGGAGATTAGGTTGTAGTGCTCCTCACCGGATTTATCGTATAACAAACACTTCCTCTCCGCAATCTCGCCAATCAACTTTTCGGTCACCCGCCGCTTGCCATCTCTCCCAATCTCCGCCCCAATCACTGCCATCTCCAACAGGTTTAGGGCTTGCCGGGCATCACCATTAGCCAAAAGGGCGATATATTTTAAGACCCTTTTTGACACCACCGGTTTGAAGTTCAAGAGCCCATCCTCCCGGTTGAGTGCCCGCTTTAAGATTAAGCGAATATCTTTTTCAGTCAGTTGTTTCAGGAGAAATACCTTACACCGGGAAAGGAGAGGGGAGATGACCTCAAAGGTTGGGTTTTCGGTTGTTGCCCCAATTAAAATAATCTTACCCCTTTCCACATAAGGCAAGAAGGCGTCCTGCTGGGCTTTATTGAAGCGATGGATCTCATCCACGAAGAGAATCGTCTTTCGCTTGTGGAACCTTTCCTCAAAACCCGCCTCTTTAATTACCTTTCTGATATCCGCTACCCCGGAGGTGACCGCACTGAAAGAGAGGAAGTGGGCATTGGTATACTTAGCGATTAACTTCGCCAAGGTCGTCTTTCCCGAACCCGGTGGACCCCAAAAGATAAGAGAAAATAGTTCCCCTTTTTCAATCAGTCTCCTTAATGGCTTACCTTTACCCAAAAGGTGTTCTTGCCCAACAATCTCGTCTAAACTCTTTGGTCTAACCCTTTCCGCTAAGGGGGGAAGGAAAGGCTTTTCTTTGAAGAGTTCCACAATTTAATTATAGGCTCAACCATAAATTAGTCAATAAAAAAGCGGGGTGGAAAGAATCTCCACCCCGCAAGTCTCCGATTTCTCTCTAGCGCAAAATGACCAGCCGCTCCTCTTTCGCCCCTTTCTCGGTCTTTATCTTTAAGAAGTAGACACCAGAAGGAAGTCCTTTTGTCTCCATCTCTAAGAGACCGGATTTATTGAGATTGGCTTCTAAACTAATCCTCTTTCCGAGGCAGTCGTAGAGTTCAAAGGAGAATTTCTCTCCTCTTCCCAAAGAGAGATAGACCTTTCCGGTAGTTGGGTTCGGATAGACCTGGAAGCAGTCGCAGACCTTTGGTCTCTCTGGTTCGGAAAGACCCAAATACCGGTCGTAAAAACTCTGGGCGCTATCGCTGTGCGCCAAGAAGGAGATGGAGTCGCTACCACCAACCAAGGCATAGGCGACCCTTTGCCGACCGCCAACCGGTAAATCAAATGGACCATAAGAGACGCAGACCGACCAGTCATAAGCCCGGTTGGAACTGGGGAAGGAGTATGTCCCATCTAAGAAGCGGAGTTTCATTCCCTCACTCATCGCCGAATCCGGATAGACAAAGCGGGCGTGGTCAATGACCGTCAAATTTCGGGCGGTCGTCGGGTAGAGGAGTCTTATCCCAACTGAAGGATTAGCGGTGTTTGCAGCCCTCATAAAGGCCGCCCGCTTGGAAGAGTTCGTTCTTGCGTAGTTGGTGGTTGGGTCGCTGCCGAGGTCAAAGTCGCAGATGATCCCGGAGTATAAGCCATTAATCGCCTGACTCCCGGTATTCTCATAGTCAAAGACCAAGATGACGAAGTCGTCATAACCAGAAAGGACCGACATATAACTATTCTGATAGGTCTTAAGCCCCTTTGGGCTTGAATGGGCGGCATCGTTATAGACCGCTCGGTATTGCTCATCCGCAAAGAGTGGGGGTAGGATAAGTCTAACCGAATCAACGATTCGCCAATCGGTATTTAGGGTCGACGCCGGACGACCGTAGAACCGGTCAACGATATAACTCTCACTATTCCCGGCCAAATGACCACCAAAATAGAGGGCACTGGCGGCTGTCTTCGGATAGCAGAAACCACTCCCTAAGTCAAAGGCTGGGGCATCGTAACCGATTGAGCCGAGACAGGTGACCGTCAACTTACAATAGCCGGTATCGTGGTCGGCAACAACCGAACCCGGCATCTGGGGTGTGCCGACGGTAATTGAAAAACTCGGCTCCCAAGTCCCCTGGTCAGCCGAAACGAGCGCCGTAAAGTTAATAACTGTTCCTGGTGGTGTGGTAGAAGAGGCACTTATCCGATAGTTATCTCCCCGAGCGGTATCATTTGGGTTAATTGTCCCATAAGAAGAGGTGGAATCAATTCGGGTGATATAGGTTGAATTGGTCCTTAATTTACCATTCACATTGGTGGCGGAGAGATTTCCGATATTCTTCAATGTTACCCAGAGGTTCACTGTCTCACCCGGATCAAGCCGATTGTTCGGTTGGGACTGCCCAGCATCGTCAATATAGAGGCTATGATAGACAAGGAGGGGAGCCGGAGCGCCCGAGACAACCGTCATCGTCTTCTCCACAGGTAGTCGGTTTTTAGCGGTCGCGGTTAGATAGAGGCTTCCTGGAGTCTGGGCGTTGATAATTAAGTCAACCCAACCGGAGGCATTCGTCTTCCCCTTGGCGTGGACTTCACCCGCCTTATAGAGACAGACCAAGACATTGGCCAAAGGAGAGCCACCGGAAGTTACCGTCACCCGCACTGTCCTTGGACCGGTATAGACCGTATCCGGATTTGAGACGGACATCGTCTGGGGTATATCACTCCAGATATCCATCTCTGGGTCACCGAAGAGGTTCAACTCAAATACACACCAACGCCAAACCGGTTGGGAGCCAGCCGGTCCAGCGTAGTAGTCCTTTGAGCGGGTATGGGCAATTCCAATCTCAAAGGAGTCGTAGTTGAAGAAGAAGTCATAAAAACGGACATCTAATTTCTCCGAAGGACCCATAGAAGGGGGTGTTCCCCATCCGTATCTTGAATTCATAATCACCGCGCAACAACCACCATTGCTATTCTTCATCAACTCCTCCGCTAAGCAGTCGGAGTATTCAAAGTTTCCCGGATAGCAAGCGATAGAATTCATAATCGTTAACCTCTGACCATTTGTCTGCTGACTCGCCTGGGTCCGGGTGTAGATGGGGGAGCCGTTATCGTGATATAAGCCAATATCATCACCATGGGCGGAGGCGTGGCAAAAGGCATAACCGGTATCTAAGGCATTCTTCATTGGCGTTGTGCCGGATGGGTCAATCAGGTGGAGATCGGTCCAGCCAGAAGGTGTGATATTGGCGATTGTATCATTCACAATCCGACCGTGATAGCCGGTGAATAGGTTGACCGAAGGCAGTAAAATCCTCTTTAGATAAGCGGTCTGGACTGGGGTCTTCTCATAAGTCAAGACCTTGTTGATGAAGGTATTGACTTCGGTTGAGCTCTCAACCGATGCCCGACCGACATAGATATCCGCATAGAAGTCAACCGTATCCTCTCCAGCTTCGCCAAAGATATTGTCCCGATCTCCATCCCAAGACCACTGCAAGTCCGCAAAGTATAAGTCACAGGGGATATTTCCGGTATTATTGCCAACTACCGCCCTCGCCCGCCGACCGGGCACGACCGAATTGTCACCGGCCAATAAGACATATTTCAAACCATGATTTTGGAAGTAGTCAATGATGAAGTTCCGAATCTTCTCTTGGAGGTCTCTTCCCGGATAGGTGGAGTTTATCCACTCGGTCGTCTTCACCTCGGTGGAGAAACCCTTTTTCGTCTTCCAGTCAATGAAATTTGACCAATAGGTTGAGAGGGCGTTGCTGGTTACTATACAATAGTCAATGTCGGGATTATCCGAGACCCTAATTGGTGGGGCGAACTTCTCACAATCCTGAGGGTTGATAACGATTGACTTCACATCTTTAATGAAGAGGTCTTTCTGACTTTCACTTATTGAGATTGGAGAATAGCTCTCTCCCCTTCTATATTTGACCCGCAACTGGAAACGGTGATAGAAGACCAGCTTATTCTCACTGGGAAGATAACGAACTGGGTTTAGGATAAAAGAGGCAATTCGCCAACCGCTCTTCGTTCCCGTGCTAAGCCCACCAATGAGAGAGGAAGGGTATTCAGTCGCGAAAGAATAGAAAATTGGGTCGGGTGGGGTAAAAGGAATTTCTCCCTTAAATGAGAAAGGTCTTGGTGGTTGCGCCGGATAAACTTTCTGAGAAAGGGAAATCTCTCTCTTCTCAAAACTGACAACTGAGACCTCATAAGCCTCGGCATCGGAAGGGATTAAGAGATTCACCGGAACTTGGGGCAAGAGTGGTTCACCCGGTGGGGAGAGGAAGATTTCATCTGGGAGATGAGGGATGATATAGCCATCTCTCTCCTCTAAGGAGAGGTTCCGGAAATTAAGATTTACCTCAACCCAAGAACTTCCAAAAAGGAAGGAGAGCAAAAATAAGAAAGCCACTGCTTCTCTTAACATAAATCCTCCGTCTTTCTTTTTATTGTGAAGTATAGCCTTTTTTCAACCATTGTCAATAGTTCTAAAACATCTCTTTCTATTGCCTTTTCCTCTTCTTAATCTTATAATATCTTATGCCGACCAAAAAAATAATTAATAACCCTTTTCTCCCCATTTTCATCCTCTTTACCGCCTGTCTTTTGCGAACGGGTATCCTAAGAGATGCGGAAAAGAAGACAGATAAGGGTTGGTATGAAAATTTTTTCCTTGTCACCGATGATGGCGGGGAGGCAGCAAAAGAGGTGAGGAAGTGGCGAAGAGAGATTGAGAAGGAGAAAGACTTCATTAAGCGGCTCGCCCAAAAATATTTCCCGATTCCCGAGGATAGCGAATTTGAGTTTAAGTTTGTCGGCCGGGATACTACCAAAGGTTATCTCTTCATTCGCTACTTCACTCCTCTCCCCGACCCAAAAGGGACAATCGCTGGGTGGCAAGTCCTCTTCCTCTTCAAAGAGAAAGAAAAGACCTTAGAAAAGATTTTGGTCTCCGAGGTCCCACTGGAAGAATAACGACAAGAGATGCCAAACCAAAAGATTAAAATTAACTCCACCGCCAGTTGGCAACACTTTATATATCCTTCTTATCATCTTTTCGGAGGGATTCCTTTATCTCCGGCGATGGGGAAATACCCGAAAATCTTTCCCGAATTTTAGACCCGAAGTGTTTGGACAAAGGAGACGACCGGCAATTTAGAGGACGATGGGCAAGCCGGGTATTACCCTTTATCTTATGCCAGTGCCTGGGGGTGGTGCGGACAACATTCTTCCGCAAATGTAACCGAAATGCTTGCCATCGCGGAAGAGAGTTGAAGGTTAGAGAATAAGGCTATTGGGCAACCAAGTTCTAATATTATCAAAAGAGAAGAAGGCGATAAATAATCTGGGAAGATACACCCAAACAATTACCTTAATAAGGCTTATCATAATTGATTGCCTGGTTATCATTCTCATCTTTTGATAAAAGGAGGTGATAGCCTGGCGCCCCCACTGGTCATCTTGACTTATCAAAAGATATTGCTAAAATACCAGTTTCCGGAAGGATGCGGGAGTAACTCAGGGGTAGAGTCCCTGCTTCCCAAGCAGGTAGCCGCGGGTTCGAATCCCGTCTCCCGCTTTAAGTGTATGCGAACACTTTTGCTATTGGCCTTAGGTCTTGCCCTAATCTCTGGGGCTAACTTTGTTGACTTTGAGAGATGGGAGATCGTCGTCTCCGGGGAGCTTCACCTTGAGGCTCTCTCCGCAAAAGAAATCTCTTTTTCCGCCAAGGAAGCCCTTAAAGACTGTTTCTATAACTCAGAGATGACCTTGCGTGATTTCCTTATGTCTAATCCCCGGATTGAGCGAAAATTCAACCAGCTCAAGCTTAACTCTTTCCCAAAAGAGAGGGGGTTGCTCTCCGATGGCACAACCCTTATGGAATTCCGAACCCCAATTACCGGCGAACTCCTTAATTTATTGGCTCCCCCAACCGGCGGCGGAGTCCCTCTTGGTCGGATCGCCTGCCCCCTCTGTGGTCAACCCTGGCCCGAAGGAAAGGAGTTTCCGGAAGGGATTGTGCCAATCCCGTTAGAATCTGAGGAATTACCTAAATACTCCGGAGTAATTATTGACGCGCGAAGGATTGACCTAAAACCCTCTCTATTCCCCCGGGTCTTGGATGAGGAAGGAAGGGAAGTCTACGGACCAAGTTTTGTTGACCAAGAAGAAATGGTTAAGTCCGGGATTGTCCAATACACACTCTCCTTAAACTCCCCAGAACTTAGAGACCGGGTGGGAGATTCTTTTATCCTGATCTCGCCGCTCCGGACCGAAGGCAAATATAAATGTGATGTGGTTATCTCTTCCCAAGACGCAAGACGCATCCATTCCTCACCCCAGGGATTTAAGGTCCTCCGACGTTGTCGGGTAGCAATCCTGTTGCCCAGTAAATAAGTTTGATGAACTCCCTCCCTTTAAGAAATGATGTCATCTATGGTCCGATTAAATCCAAAAGATTAGGACTCTCCTTAGGGATAAATCTATTGCCGACAAACCAAAAGGTCTGCTCTTTTGATTGTATCTACTGCCATTACGGAAGGACAAGTGTGAAGACGATTGACCCAAAAAGTATCCTCTTCCCAGAGACGAGGCGGGTATTAAAGAGATTGGAGGAGTCCTTGAGGTCTCTTGTCCCGTTCCAGTATATCACGTTCTCGGGTAATGGAGAACCAACCCTCCACCCCGAGTTTGACCAGATTGTCAAAGAAGTGAAAGGGTTAAGGGATAAGCTCCGACCAAGAATACCAATTGCCCTCCTCACCAACTCCAGCCTAATTAGAAAAGATAGGGTTGAGACCTTAAAGTTAATTGATTTACCAGTCTTTAAGTTGGATTGTGGTGATGAAGAAAGTTTCCAAATGATAAATCGACCCCAGGAAGGTCTGAAATTAGAAGCTATCGCCAAAGAACTTAAAGAGATTTCCCGGGAGATAAAAATTACCATCCAGACGGTATTCCTTGAGGGAAAGGTAAAGAATTTCTTGGGTGAGGCATTTGATAACTGGCTCTCTTTAATAGAAGAGATAAAACCAAATTTTATCCAAATCTACTCGGTTGACCGCCCGGTCGCCGAAGAGGGGATAAGAATGCTCACCGACTCTCGCCTCTTAGAATTAGCGGAAAAAATAGAAGAAAGGACTAAGGTCAAAACCAAAGCCTACCTACCCGATTAACCCAACAAGTAAATTAGTTACCCCAATTTAAATTCCCCAATCCAATATCTCGTTAATTAAATTTTACTAAGTTAATTTTTAAACCGATTTGTTAACGAGCGAGAAATCAAGTTCGTCAGAAAAACTGTGAGAGAGATAAGATAAACAATGACCATCTCCCAATATTCCCTAACGAGAAAACTAATATCTATCCCAATCTCGGCGCTAATTTCTTTGCTTAAACCTTATTTTATAATTCTTATCAAGATATTGAGAATTAATAATCCTAACTTAATTAAACGGGAAATTAAAACCGGCTTTATTGAATTTTGGCTAAGAAAATAAAAAGGGGCGGAAAGATTCCGCCCCTTCTCCTTTTAAGTCGGATTAGTTATGAAGAACGAAGAAGACCCAGTAAGTTTCGTCGGTTGGGTCATCAGCATTTGGAGCTAAGTCGTACATCGGTGGTCCTTCGTACATCCTTCCCCAGCCAACGATTGAGTATTGCTCAACCATTTCTGTCCCGGAATTCACCCATGTGCCAAAGGCAACTGTCCCCGCAACTTCACCATCAGCCATTACATCAATATAGGGACAATCGGAGTGGGCACCGAAATTGAGTGAAAGGATGTTTCTCTCCGTTGGGTCATCAAAATAGAGGTCGTCATGAGGGTAGTATAAGTCCTCAAAATCGTTCACATCCTCGCTCCAGTATGGTTGACCGGTGTATGGATTCGTTGGGCAGTTACCAATGATCACATCGTCGCTACCGGTGAATATTTCACCACCGGGGAAGTAAGGTCCCATATACTCTCCGAATGCGTCCTCGTCTCCACCGATCTCATCAGCGGAAGGATAATTTCCGAAATGGTCAGTAGCGAATGCCTCAAGGGAAGTCTGGAAGACATGCATGTTGTTCTTGACCGAAGACCTCCGCGCTCTCTCCTGAAATAAGACGAAGTTCGGGATGATAAGGGCTAAGAGGATACCGATGATTAAAATTACGACTAAGAGCTCAATTAATGTAAAGCCCTTGCGTCTTAACATAGCGCACCTCCTTGTGCGTTATTAACCCTATTCTGGCAAATTCTTGCGGGATAGGGTCTCTCATATATCCAACTATAAATAATAGTAAAAGATTTGCGGTTTGTCAAGTAAATTTTTTTCAAATTTTCAAAACTTTAAGTCCCTAATTTTGAAAAGCTTATAAAAAAATAATACAAATTTTATTTAAGCCGGTGGCGACCTACTCTCCCGTGCCGTCGCCAGCACAGTACCATTGGCCCTGGAGGGCTTAACTTCTCTATTCGGAATGGGAAGAGGTGTTTCCCCTCCGGTATAGCCACCGGCAAAACTTATGGGAAAGGCGGATAATTTAAGTCGCCCAGCCGATTAGTACCGCTCGGCTCAAAGCGTTACCGCTCTTACACCTGCGGCCTATCAACTCCGTAGTCTACGGAGGGCTTTCAGGTATTACCAGTTACCCGGTAATACTAGGGAGACCTTATCTTGGGATGGGCTTCCCGCTTAGATGCTTTCAGCGGTTATCCCTGCCGGACATGGCTACCCAGCGGTGCGGCTGGCGCCACAGCTGGCACACCAGAGGTCCGTCCAACCCGGTCCTCTCGTACTAGGGTCAGCTTCCCTCAAGTCTCCTACGCCCGCGATGGATAGAGTCCGAACTGTCTCACGACGTTCTGAACCCAGCTCACGTACCGCTTTAATGGGCGAACAGACCAACCCTTGGGACCGACTTCAGCCCCAGGATGCGATGAGCCGACATCGAGGTGCCAAACCGGGCCGTCGATAGGAACTCTCGGGCCCGATCAGCCTGTTATCCCCGGAGTACCTTTTATCCGTTGAGCGATAGCCCTTCCACACAGAGCCACCGGATCATTAGGCCCCACTTTCGTGTCTGCTTGACCCGTCGGTCTCGCAGTCAGGCTGGCTTATGCCCTTACACTCCCCGCACGGTTACCGTCCGTGCTGAGCCAACCTTTGGGCACCTCCGTTACTCTTTAGGAGGCGACCGCCCCAGTCAAACTACCCACCTGCCACTGTTCCTCAGTTGGATAACAACTGAGGTTAGAGCCCCAACAAGTCCAGGGTGGTATTTCACCGTTGGCTCTGCCCTGACTGGCGTCAAGGCTTCACAGCCTCCCACCTATCCTACACAGAACCTGCCAAGACCCAATGGCAAGTTGCAGTAAAGGTTCACGGGGTCTTTTTGTCCGATCGCGGGTAGGCGGCATCTTCACCGCCACTACAATTTCGCCGGGCTCCCCGTTGAGACACTGGCCCGCTCGTTACGCCATTCATGCAGGTCGGAACTTACCCGACAAGGAATTTCGCTACCTTAGGACCGTTAGAGTTACGGCCGCCGTTTACCGGGGCTTTGGTCGGAAGCTTCTCCTAACTTTCGTTAGGATAACCTCCTCCCTTAACCTTCCGGCACCGGGCAGGCGTCAGGCCCTATACTTTGCCTTGCGGCTTAGCAGAGCCCTGTGTTTTTGTTAAACAGTCGGCAGGCCCACTTCACTGCGACCTCTTCCGGTTTTTGACCAGAAGAGGCACCCCTTCTTCCGAAGTTACGGGGTCAAGTTGCCGAGTTCCTTAACGGGGGCTCACCCGAGCGCCTTTGGATACTCTCCTCGCCCACCAGTGTCGGTTTCCGGTACGGTCACCCCAATATCTGGTATAGAGGTTTTTCTCGCCAGTTGGTCGGGCCGAGTTCGTCCCGGTTAAGGGACTCCCCATCTTAGCGAAGAATTTTGGATACGGATTTGCCTATATCCCATCCTCGCTAATTAGACCGCGTAAGCCAACACGCGGCTCAGCCGTTCCTCCTGGGTCACCCCATAACTCGGAACGATATTGAGGTGGCAGCCGAATGTTGACGGCTTTCCCATCACCTACGCCTTTCGGCCTCAGCTTAGGCACCGGCTAACTCTGGGCGGATTAACCTTCCCCAGAAACCCTTGGGCTTTCGGCGACCAGGTTTTTCACCCGGTTTAACGCTACTCATGCCGGCATGATCACTTCCGCCTCGTCCAGCAGACCTTGCGGTCTCCCTTCAACCTAATGCGGAACGCTCCCCTACCGAAAAGGTATTTCTACCTTTTCCTACGGCTTCGGTTTCAGGCTTGAGCCCCGGTATATCTTCGGCGCGAAATCACTCGATTGGTGAGCTTTTACGCACTCATTATAGGATGGCTGCTTCTAAGCCAACCTCCCAACTGTCTTAGTGATTTCACATCCTTTCCCACTTAGCCTGAAATTTGGGACCTTAGCCAGTAGTCTGGGTTATTCCCCTCTCGGCGATGGAGCTTATCCCCCACCGCCTCTCTCCCAAGATTGATGTTGTGGCATTCGGAGTTTGATTAGTTTCCCCCGGATAAGATCCGGAGTAGACTATTCAGTGCTCTACCTCCACAACAAAACTCTTGAGGTTGCCCCTAAAGGCATTTCGGGGAGAACCAGCTATCACCTGGTTTGGTTAGCCTTTCACTCCTACCCACAGCTCATCCGAGGATATTGCAACATCCACCAGTTCGGGCCTCCATCTGGTGTTACCCAGACTTCACCCTGGCCATGGGTAGCTCACCAGGTTTCGGGTCTATTCCCGGAAACTTAGCGCCCTATTCGGACTCGCTTTCGCTACAGCTCCTCCCTATGCTTTTACATAGGGATTAACTTTAGTTCCTAGAATAACTCGCCGGCTCATTATGCAAAAGGCACGCGGTCACCCGATTTTTGAACCTTAAGGAACAAAAACCAGGCTCCCACTGATTGTAGGCATAAGATTTCAGGTTCTATTTCACTCCCCGCCAGGGGTTCTTTTCACATTTCCCTCACGGTACTTCTTCACTATCAGTCAGCCAGGAGTGTTTAGCCTTAGGAGGTGGTCCTCCCGGATTCCCACAGGATTCCTCGTGTCCCGTGGTACTTGGGAACCTTGCCTGAGAAGATGTCTTGGATTTCGCTTACAGGACTCTCACCTTCTATGGTTTGCCTTTCCAGGACAATTCAGCTATCCAAGACATTTTTTCACTTCTCAGCCTTACAGCAGTCAGCACGGCAAGGTCCCGCTACCCGGTTTGGGCAACGGCTGCTGCCTTTGGCACCCAAACCGTTTGGGCTCTTCCCTTTTCGCTCGCCGCTACTAAGGGAATCACTATTGTTTTCTTTTCCTCCGGGTACTGAGATGTTTCACTTCCCCGGGTTCGCCTCCACCTTGCGGTGGATTCGGGATATTACTCCCAGACGGTTTCCCGATTCGGGGATCGCCGGGTCAAAGGTTGTGTGCACCTCACCGACGCTTATCGCAGCTTACCACGCCCTTCATCGCCTCTGGCTGCTGATGCATCCATCTTATGCCCTTAGTAACTTAAACTACCCGCCTTTCCCAAGTTGTCCAATGAACACTTAATTTAATTCGCTAATCTTAGGAATAGTTCTATATATAAAATAATAATAAAAACTCCCAATTTGTCAAGAGCTAATTTTTAAACTTATGGATGAGGGATATGACTCATTACTATTTTGGAAAAGTCAATAAATCCTTACTCTATACTTTCTTGAGAGCAATTTCTCTACTATTCACAAGTTAAATCTTATTTTTAGATGTTCCCAAATGAGAGAGCAAAAATTAGACCGGTGATTAGAAAGGAAAATTGAGAGTCAAGTAGACTATTAATTACTCGTTTTCTTAAACCATTTCTTGAACAATAGCCGGGCATAAGCCCTTGAGGCTAATTTGGGTCATTCTTTTGGGAAATAATTTAGAAGCCTGATTGGGTTAAAAAGTTAAAAAGTAAAGATAAAATCGGGGTTTTGTATGAGTCCAAAATTATATAAATAAAATATAGATTAAAAAGGCGATAGGGGATAAGATAGATTGAATTGAAAAACGATATAAGTCATTTAAAATCAAAATTTAAAAGTAAGAATTAGCTGTAAGAAAGGTAGCAGATTTACTAAATTAAATAGCCTTGACGGGAAGGCACACTGGGTCTAGGCGAGAAACCATTTTTTATGCCTTCAAAAATGCAAAATAGCCAAAATAGATTGCTAAAACTCATAACCTTCCTAAGATTTCAACCTTAATTTGTTTCACATGAAACATTTTAAAACTCTTTACTGGTTTTAAGAATCCGAGCAAACTAAATATCAAGAAAGGTTATCAATGCCTCGGTCTAACAACAGAATTAGTCAAAATTTTGCTAAATAAAATTTAAAAGCCTAAGATAACTTGATTTAAGTAAATTGGCATATTGCGCTAGTCGTCAATTCAATACCCCTCTCTTTGAAAAAATCATCAGAATTGAAAACCACGCCAATAGAGAAAATTCCCTCTTGACAATTCAGGTTTTTTTATTATTATATTATATATAGCTCGCTCTTTAAAAATTCGGATGCGTGTCCAGGAAGAAAATTTTTCGCTTGAAGGGTTTGATCCTGGCCCAGGACTAACGCTGGCGGCGTGTCTTAGACATGCAAGTCGAGCGAATTGTTAGCGGTAGCAATACCTCTAACAATTAGCGGCGAACGGGTGAGTAATTATAAGGATAATCTACCCCTAAGAGGGGGATAAAATCCCCCATACGCTTATTAGGATACAATGTCCTGATAAGGAAAGGTGGCCTCTGCTTGCACGCTACCGCTTAGGGAGGAGTCCTTATCCCATCAGGTAGTTGGTGAGGTAAAGGCTCACCAAGCCAATGACGGGTAGCCGGCGTGAGAGCGTGACCGGCCACACGGGGACTGAGACACGGCCCCGACTCCTTCGGGAGGCAGCAGTCTAGAAATTTGGGCAATGGGCGAAAGCCTGACCCAGCGACGCCGCGTGGGGGATTAAGGCCTTCGGGTTGTAAACCCCTGTCAGGAGGGACGATGTCCCAAAAGACTAATAATCTTTTGGGATGACGGTACCTTCAGAGGAAGCCCCGGCTAACTACGTGCCAGCAGCCGCGGTAAAACGTAGGGGGCAAGCGTTGTCCGGAATCACTGGGCGTAAAGGGTGTGTAGGCGGACCGGCAAGTCCATCGTGAAATCTCCCAGCCTAACTGGGAAACCGCGGTGGATACTACCGGTCTAGAGGACAGGAGAGGAGGGTGGAACTCCCGGTGTAGCGGTAAAATGCGTGGATATCGGGAGGAACGCCGATGGCGAAGGCAGCCCTCTGGAATGTCCCTGACGCTGAAACACGAAAGCTGGGGGAGCAAACGGGATTAGATACCCCGGTAGTCCCAGCCCTAAACGATGTGGACTAGATATTGGGGAGACCCAGTGTCGCAGCTAACGCATTAAGTCCACCGCCTGGGGACTACGGCCGCAAGGCTAAAACTCAAAGGAATTGACGGGGGCCCGCACAAGCGGTGGAGGATGTGGTTTAATTCGATGCTACGCGAAAAACCTTACCTGGGCTTGACATGTCGGTAGTAGCCATCCGAAAGGATGGCGACCGGATTTTTTCCGGAGCCGACACAGGTGCTGCATGGCTGTCGTCAGCTCGTGCCGTGAGGTGTATGGTTAAGTCCTGCAACGAGCGCAACCCCTGCCCTTAGTTGCAATCCTAAATTTTAAGGAGCACTCTAAGGGGACTGCCCGGGCAACTGGGAGGAAGGTGGGGATGACGTCAAGTCATCATGGCCTTTATGCCCAGGGCTACACACGTCCTACAGTGCCCACTACAATGAGCTGCGACCTCGCGAGAGGAAGCAAATCTCAGAAAAGTGGGCATGGTTCGGATCGTAGGCTGCAATTCGCCTGCGTGAAGATGGAATCGCTAGTAATCGCGGATCAGCATGCCGCGGTGAATACGTTCCCGGGCCTTGTACACACCGCCTGTCAATCCATGGGAATTCGCAATGCCCGAAGTTCCACTTTTGTGGACCCAAGGCAGGGCGAATGACTGGGGATAAGTCATAACAAGGTAGCCGTACGGGAACGTGCGGCTGGATCACCTCCTTTTAAAAGATTATAACCCCATTTGGCAAAACTGGACACGCATCCTTTCTCTTTTTATCGCAAAAAAATCCTTTAATAAAAAAAATGTCTCACAAGAAACAAAACTCATTTTTGAAATCATTTAGGGCAATTTTAAAAGATAAATGGAAAATAGAATCCCAACCTAACTTCAATCTCTAAGGTAAAATTAGTAAAAATTTAAGAGCAAAATAATGGATATCTAAAAAATTCTTATTGACATCTACCAATAAATTTATTTTAATTAAGGTCAATAATAGAAACCGAGAAAGATGGTTCTAATGTGGATGAAATTAAAAGAATATTAAGTTTTTGATTAATAATAGCTTATCTCATTGGAAATGTGGATAAATTTGTGGATAATAGGTTGAAATCTCTATGTCAGAACTTAATCGGGTGTGGCAAGAAATACTTGAATATATAAAGGCGCGTATCCGGGATGATAATGCCTTTAACACTTGGATTGCCCCGATTAATCTAAAAACGATATCTGATGGAAAAATAATTTTAGAGGTCCCAAATTTATTCTTTGCGGACTGGATTGAGGAATACTATTCTAAGATTATAAAAGAAGCCCTAAAATCTTTTGGGTTTTCCGAGATTGAACTGACTTACGAAACGAAAAAGCCGGACATTTTGGAGAGTAATGGCGCCAAGGCTGGCTTAAAAATAAGAGAACCGAAGTTTCTCAAACAAAACTCATCTTTTCTAAATCCAAAATACATATTTGAAAACTTTGTCATCGGTGAATCTAACCGACTCGCTTGTGCGGCCGCAAGACGGGTTGCGGAAGAGTTAGGTTCATTTAATCCTTTATTCATCTATGGGGGGGTTGGATTGGGAAAGACCCATCTTCTCCACGCCATTGGTAATTATCGCCGGAATAGATACCCAAAAGAAAAAGTCTTTATTTCCTCCTGCGAGAACTTCTTTTTAGATTTTATCCAGTCCATTCAAGAGGGCACAACTATGGCCTTTAAGGCTAAATACCGAAGTGTTCAACTCCTCTTACTTGACGACATCCACTACCTAATTGGGAAGGAGAGGCTCCAAGAGGAACTATTCCATACATTCAACCACCTCCAGGGTTTAGGTAAACAGATTGTCTTCACCTCGGATAGACCACCAAAAGAGATTCCGACCTTAGAGGAGAGATTAGCCTCCCGGCTCGGTTCTGGTCTCGTCTGCGACATTGGGCAACCGGACTTAGAGACAAGGATTGCCATCTTAAAAAAGAAGGCGGAGCAAGAGAACAGTCCTTTTCCCCAGGAAATATATCACCTTATTGCGGAAAGGATAAAGACAAACATAAGAGAGTTGGAGTCAGCGCTGATAAGACTAATTGCCTACCGTTCAATCATTGGGGTGGAGATAAACTTAGAGACCGCACAGGGGATCTTAGAAAACCTTTTCCCCCTAAGACAGGAATGTCGGAGCGAAGACATAATTCAAGAAATCCTAAACGAATTCTCCATTTCAAAGCAAGAGCTATTCTCCAATACCAGGACAAAAAGAGTAGTCTTGGCGAGGCAGGTGGCGATGTATCTATTCCGGAGGGTTTTATCCCTCCCATTAAAAGAGATTGGCTCCCTATTCGGTGGCAAAGACCATACAACCGTCATCCACGCCTGTGAGAAGATAGAACAATTGATAAAAGATAATTCCGGAATCGGGTATAAGATTGAAAGGATAATCACTCGAATTAAAAGCAAGTAAGTTATTGATTTTAAATAACTTATATTTTAAATAATCTTCACAATACCCAATATCTTTCACATTAAATCTAAGTAAAGTAAATTCTTGTTTATAAAGCAAATCTTGTTTTTCCAGGAATTAAAAAGTTTAGGAAAGCAAGGAGGGAATAAGACGAGTGGGCGATTGATGGCGAGATCTCTACCAAACGGTATATAATCGAAAGCAGAATAATGCTTTCGTCACCCAAAAGTGATAAAACGAGTCTGGTCATTGAAGGCGATACCTTAAAGTAGGGAAAAGAAAGGTTAGAATTTTTGGTTTCAATGCCCCAGAGTTTGGAGAAGATGTTTTATTCAGCGAAGTGCTAACTCGCCGGTATTATTTTCATGAGTTGTGACTATTGAACAAGTTGCTAAAAACAAATATAAAAGAACCATCGCCAAAGTGAAGGTTAATAAAACAGATCCGGATTTTAAACATCTTAAATACATCTTCTAAATTAGAAGGGAAACAGGAGAAAAAAATTTGCACCGTCTTTTATCAAAATAAGATCTCCCCAAATAGGTCTAGAGATCTGGTTTGTTTTCTTTAGTTAGCCCACTATATTTCTTCCGATTGAGGCGGTCAAACCTCTTCGGCAGAAGATTAATCTCTTTCCCAATCTCAAGATAAGGAAAGTCTTTCTTCCTATACGCCCGGAAACAAGTATATCCAATCCCCTTACTTCTAACGAAATTTAAAACACAAGCGTTGAGGAAGCCAGAATCTTTTTAAAGAAAGACTCAACCGGAATCTCTCTCTCTTCGAAAAGATTGTTTTTGACGAAAACCGTGGTCTTGACAAATTGGGATTTTTTTTCTATAATTAGAGTTTACAGGAGGAAAAATGGCTTGCATGAAGCGTAGTGCGAAGAAACCGGCGAAGAAGTCGCCGAAAAAGAAGTAGAAGTAAAGGGCAGGCACTCGCCTGCCCTCCTCTTATTCATTTCTCGGTTCAATGTCCCTCTTAAGTCGTCTATTTTTTTCTTCTTTTGAGTTTCAAGACTTCCTCCGGCAATTTTCCAAAAAGAATTTTTTTAAGATTTTTAATCTACCAAACTCCGCCTTAGCCACCTTCCTTATTTCCCTCCATAAGTATCTCTCTTCATCCTTAGTCTTTATTTGCGAAAAAGATTGCGAGGGTCTCAATTCCGATTTGACCGAAATAGGAAAAGAAGATGTTATCCTCTTCCGACCGGTCCCTTCTGTCCTGAATAAAATCCTAAACCGCCCAAAGACCTTCATTCTCCTTTTAAGACCAGAAGATTTAGAGTTCCAATTACCAAAAGAGGGCAAAGAGATTTTCTTAAAATTGAAGAGAGGCCATTTTTCCTACGAACGATTGCTCAATTATTTAGTTGATGCTGGTTACCGGTTGAGTGAGTTTGTCACCGAAGAGGGGGAATTTGCCCGGCGCGGGCAGGTGATTGACCTCTTCCCACCGGATAGTCAATTCCCTTTGCGGGTTGAGTTCTTTGGTGATGAAATAGTCTCGCTCCGCCATTTTGACCCCTTAACCCAGCGTTCCGTCAAAGAACTTAAGGAGTTTGACCTATTCTCTTTGAAAACTCCAATTAAAGAAGGCATCTCCCTCTTGGAGTTAATAAAAGATGATGCCTTTTTCTTAGTTGACAATGGGGAAGGTATCTTCCTCAGTCAAACCTTTCCATTGCCGGAGAAAGAGCCAACTCTTTATCACTTCCCCATCACCTCCCCCAATATCTATCTCGGCAACTTTAAGTTATTAAAATCGGAGATGGAAAGTGGGGAAGGGGAATACTATCTCGTCTGCCCGGAATATCTCCAAACGAGATTAGAAAGGGTTTTGGGGAATTTACCAATCTTTCTCTCCGGCACTTTGACGGGCGGTTTCGTTTTACCGAACACGAAGGTCACAGTTTTGACCGAGAAGGAGATTTATGGAACTCCGAAGGTCCGCTTCAAGAGGTGGCGGTTTAAGGGGTTGGTGGTTGACGAATTGGTCTCTTTAAGGAAAGGGGATTATGTGGTCCACTTAGAATATGGGGTTGGGGTATTTGCCGGAAGCGAGCGCCTCAATTACGATGGGGTGGAGAAGGATTACTTAGTGATAAATTATTCGGGTGGGGACAAACTCTATCTCCCGGTGGAGAGCCTCGGTCTAATTGAACGGTATGTTGGTGACCCGGACAACCCGCCAAAGATTGACCGTCTCGGAAGGAGAAACTGGCAAGAGGCGAAGGAGGCGGCAAAAAAATTTTGTCAAAAATTTGCGGAAGAACTCCTCAACCTCTACGCCCAAAGGGAGATAAAGAGAGGGTTTTCCTTCTCCCCGGATACCGATTGGCAGATGGAGTTGGAATCCTCATTTCCTTATGAAGAGACGCCCGATCAGCTGAAGGTATTGGGAGAGATAAAGAGGGATATGGAAAAAAAGCGACCGATGGATAGGTTGGTCTGTGGCGATGTTGGGTACGGGAAGACCGAGTTGGCGCTCCGCGCCGCCTTTAAGGCGGTTAATGACTTTAAGCAGGTCGCCTTCTTAGTCCCAACCACCCTCCTCTGCCTCCAGCATTACCGAACCTTTAAGGAGCGTCTCGCCAAATTTCCGGTGCGGGTGGAGATGCTCTCTCGCCTTACGGGAAAAGAGGAGAAAGAGAAGATAATTAAAGAGATAAACGAAGGGAAGATTGACATCGTGATCGGCACCCACCTCCTCCTCTCTAACAAAGCAGAGTTTAAGGATTTGGGTCTCTTAATCATTGATGAGGAGCAGAAGTTTGGGGTTCGCCAGAAGGAGAAGATTAAAAGATTAAAGAGTGAGATTGATGTCTTAACTCTCACCGCCACCCCAATCCCTCGCACCTTATATATGAGCCTTTCCGGGATAAAGGATATATCCCTCATCAATACCCCGCCATTGGGTCGGAAAGAGATAATAACCGAGTTAATAAATTGGGACGAGGGGAAGATAAGGGAGGCGGTATTGAGAGAGGTTGCCCGGGGGGGACAGGTATTCTTCATCCACAATCGGGTGGCAACGATTGAGAAGAAGAGAGAGGTTTTAGAAAAGATTTTGCCGGAGATTAAAATTGCGGTCGCCCACGCCCAGATGAGCGAAAGAAAACTCGCCCGCATCTATTTAGACTTTTTAAATAAGCGATATGACCTCCTCCTCTCTACCGCCATCTTAGAGTCGGGAATTGATATGCCAAATGTGAATACAATAATCGTTGATGAGGCAGAGAGATTTGGTCTCGCAGACCTCCACCAACTACGGGGGCGGGTGGGAAGGAGTGAGCGACAAGGTTACTGCCTCTTCATTGTTGACGAGGAGAAGAAGTTGACCAAAGAGGCGAAGGAGCGGATTAAAGCAATCGTCGCCTACTCCAAGTTGGGAAGCGGGTTTAAGTTGGCTTTAAGAGATATGGAGATAAGGGGGGTTGGCAACATTTTGGGAACGGAACAACACGGTCATATCTCCCGAATCGGCTTTAATCTCTACTGCCAACTCTTAAAGGAGGCGATAAAGAAACTGAAGGGAGAAGAAGTGAAACCAGAACCCGAACTCTCAATCAGCCTTCCCGCTTATATCCCAGAAGATTTTATACCTGATGCCTGTGTTCGGGTAGCGCTCTATAAGAGAATCCTCAATGCGGAAAAGGAAGAAGAAATTTATGAACTGAAGGAAGAGGTTAAAGACCGGTTTGGCAAATACCCCGAGATTTTAGAGAATCTATTCAAAATCGGCTTAATTAGAATCTACGCGAAGAGGAAAGGCATTAAAAAAATCATCCTGAGGGATGGGGAGATAAAAATTGTGAGAGAGGAGAAAGAGGAGAGGTGTTTTGGGGATATAGAAAGGCTCATAAAAATCTTATCACCCGATCTCCCTCAGCGATAGAAATGCTGGAAGACCAATAACTTATGGTCTAATCTAAGGTCTAAGAAAGGGTCTAAAAGATGGTTCAACTAAATGTTTAAGGCTTAGTTTAATCCTTATCTCATTTTCAGCAAAAGCCTAAAAGGTCTTTTGTGGTAATTGGTATAAGGTCTTATTTTCCGAAAGCGAAAACTTTTATTCCCCTTTGAAAACCCAAAAGACTTCTTGAAGAGAGACCTTTTTAAGATAGATACCATCTCCTGACTCCTGGACGAAAATGACCCTTGACAGGACTCAATTTTCTTTCTATTATTATTTCTTATGAATATCATAGTTTTTGCCTCTTTAGTATTTACCGCTGGGCAATGGATAAGTTATTGTAACGAATCCCTAGAAGTCTTCCTCTTTTCTGGTCGGGAAAAGGCGATGGTTATTAATCCCCGAGACTTCGGCATTCCCTATCCCCTCTGGATTGAGTCTTTAAGGACGAGGTTTTACAGCGCGATGGGTGGTTTCACCGACTCCGCCTTCGTCTATAAGATTTATGCCGGTGATGGTCAGAGCCTCCTGTTTGAGTCGGAGACGCTCTTGGCAATCCGCCCGCCAAACCAATTTGTCTATGGTCTGAGGAACCCGGTTGCGATTGAGAGTGGAAACTTTTATATCTCCTGTGCCTCCCGGACCTACAACTCACCTTTCGGCTATCCATTTATCGCTACTGATGATAACCCATCGCCAACGAAAAGTTTCTATGGGTCGGCTGGCTCCTGGACCCTTTCCGAATATGGTGAACTCTTCATCTTTGTCTTTGTCACCTACAACCCAACCGGCGAATCGGAGAAACTAGAACTTAGAGGTGAGAAATTGAGAGTCCGAACCCTTCCCTCAATAACAAAGGAGAGATTTATTCTTAAAAACCATTCTTTTATCCCGCTTTCGGTTAAACTCTACGATGGAAAAGGGAAACTCCTCTCTTCTTTTCTCTTAGAAGGTGAGAGGTATTTTGGCGAAGACTTGCCGAGTGGTATCTATTTCGTAGAATTGAAGGGTGAAGGGGTTTTGGTGAGGGAGAAGGTCTTGAAATTGCAATGAGTTTAAGGAAGGCGATATTTCCCATCTTCTTTATCTCCTTCCTCACTTGGGGGGAGAATATCTTGCCCAATCCCAGTTTTGAGATTTGGCTTGATACCTTAGGGGTCAATAATGCCTCTCGGCTGGCTGACGAGCGAATACCTTCATCCGGGAAGCACCATCAAGTCAACATCTTCCCATACCGGCAACTTCTCGGTCAATCTCATTGGTGGTGATACCGTCGCCTTCATTTTGACGACGACTCTCGTCCGCCCGGGTTCTAGTTATCTCTTCTCCGGTTGGGTAAAGACCGAGAACCTTTTGCCGGGTTCTTTCAACTTACAGTTTCTTAACATCTTGGCTAGTCCAATTGGCGCCTCAATCCTGATCCCGGTCTATCGCTCTACAAACTATCGCCAATACTCCCGTTGGCTAACCGCACCCGAGAGCGCCTTCTTCATTGTCGTCGGTCTAACCACCCTCCCCGATAATAGCCTCTTCGTTGATGATGTTACCCTTGAAGACACATCACTCAATAAAATTGAAGAGAGGAAAGCCCCTTTCCTTTCTTCAAACCATTCCGATCTTTTCCAATTCTTTCTCCCTTATCCCCAAAGAGTAGAGATGAGGGTCTACAACCTCTTGGGCGAAGAGATAAGGAGGGTGGATTTTGGAATTTTGCCATCCGGCTTTTACCGGTTTTCTTGGAATGGAAGAGATGGTTATGGTCGAGAAGTGAGACCGGGTCTTTACTTCATCCAAATTCTTACCGAAGAGAAAGGTTGGGTGAGAAAGGTTGTGAAGATAGGACAGCGGATAAATTTCCCCGATTTCTAAAAGGCTCTACCTCATAAAATCCCGCCTCTCTCCAAAAGCCCCCTGAAGGCAAGTTAAGGAGTAATCTCTAACCAATCCCTTAGCCACCGGCCCAGGCCCTAAAGGTCTTATTCTTTGGCGGTAGCCAGTTAATTCTCGCTTCTTACGGACGCTGGGCTCTTGACAGGTAGGGTGTTCTAGTTTATAATTAAAAGGATGGTAAGAAAGGATACTTTAATCGCCCAAATTTTAGGGGTAGCCCTTAATCTTGACCGAACCATCCCCCATAGAAGTCTCCGGCTCTTCTCCCGCCTTCTCTATTACTGGCTCTCTTGCGAGATTAAGAAACTCTCGCAAAACCCAGACCACACCGAGTCCTTAAAGGTGGCGGAGGATTTGTATTATATGATGAGGGCGATGCTCCAATCCGCCCTCCGTATCCGTTGGACACACTCTTCGCTTAACGCCTTTGTCCGAGCCATATTTCTGAACCCAGATATAAAGAAGATAAAAGAGGAGTGGCGAAGGAAGTATGGGGAAGGACCACCAGGGTTTTTGGTCATTAGCCCAACGAAGTTCTGCAATCTCCGTTGCCCAAATTGTTATGCCAATGCCGCGACCGAGCGCGATACCTTAGAATATCCAATTGTCCAAAGAATTGTGAGGGAGGCGCGGAAACTCTGGGGGGTAAGATTTTTCGTCCTCTCCGGGGGCGAGCCATTCGCCTACTCTTTTCAAGAAAAAGGAATTCTTGATTTGGCTTCCGAGTTTAACGACTCGATCTTTATGGCCTATACCAATGGCACCCTGATAACTGAAAAAGTGGCAAAGACCCTTTCCGAGTTAGGCAATTTGACCCCAGCCATCTCGGTTGAGGGTTTTGAGGAGACGACCGAGAAGAGACGGGGAAAGGGAGTATTTAATAAAATTATCAAGACAATGGAGACCCTCCGGCGCCATAAAGTTCTCTTTGGCATCTCCCTCACCGCCACTCGGGATAATTGCGAGGAGATTCTCTCCGAAGATTTCATTCAATTCTTCTTCAATAAGTTAGGAGCTTCCTATGGCTGGATATTCCATTATATGCCCATCGGGCGGGATGTTGATATCTCCTTGATGCCAACTCCCCAACAGAGGCTTTGGATGTGGCAGAGGAGTTGGGAAATAGTTAAGAAAAAGGGGATAATGCTGGCGGATTTTTGGAATCACGGGACAGTGAGCCACGGTTGTATCGCCGGCGCCCGGGAGGGTGGTTATCTCCATATCAACTGGCACGGCGATGTCGCCCCCTGCGTCTTCTTCCCCTTTGCGGTAACTAATATCAAGGATGTTTACGCCACCGGGGGGACAATTAACGATCTCATCAAAACCCCCTTCTTTGAGGCGATTAGAAATTGGCAGAAGAGATACGGCTTCCTCTCTCGGGGAAAGGTCAAGACCGGTGACTGGCTCCGTCCCTGTCCGATAAGAGACCATTTCTTAGAAGCCCGGGAGATTATCAAAAAGTATAACGCCCGACCAATTGACTATGCTCCCCACGAGATCCTGAATACGGAAGATTACATTAAAAAGATGGCGAAATACGATAAGGAATTAGAATCTCTAACCCAACCCATCTGGTGTCATTTGTATCTAAATCAAACTTCTTCGCTGAAAACCAAAATCTAAGGTTTGAGGATTTTCTTCAATCGCTCAATCCTCTCAATCTTCTCAATATCCTTCTTATATGAGAGACCAAGGTAAAAACTGGTCAAGTCCCCAACCAAGATGAGGGAGAATATCCTCTGGATATCATTCTCCCCAAAAGGCTCTATCTTTTGGAAAGAATAGAATTCTCTCCTTAAAATTTTCGGCAAGACTTCCGCCCGAAGGTGAATCCGGGGGTGGGCGGTTGGGTCGGAGAGCAAGACGAAGGCGAGGAGGTCTTTAAAAAAACGAGGGCGACCAATCCCTTCAATCTCGTTGTGATTTTGCTCGGGTAGGGTATTAAAGAAGGCCAGGGTCTTAGAATTTTCATTCAATTGACACCGCCAACGGTAGGCGATTGCCGAGTAAAGAGGAGAACCAGCCAAGATATATGGAATCTTCTGATAAAAAGATTTAGCCAAATCCTTTGCCAAATCCTCGCATCTCGTTTGAAAAGAAGAAATTCTCTCTCCCGCCTCTTTAATCTCCGCCAAAGAGAAGGGAAGAATTTTCTTCTTCCCCGCAATTGCTAAGAGGGGAGTGAAGAGATAACCAACCGCCTGCCGGGGAGGTAATCCTTTGGGAATTTCAATTAAAGGGTCTTTATATTTCTCTGCCAATCTCTTCAGTCTTCCCCCACTGGTGATAACGAAAATTGCCGCGCGCCTCTCTTTGGCTCTTAAGTAACTCTCAATCGTCTCTTCGGTATTTCCAGAATAACTGACCGCAAAGAAGAGGGTCTCTTTTGAGACCAGAAGGGGAACGGTGTAATCCTTAACCACAAAGATTGGCACTCGGGCATACTTATAACCCAAGTTGTGCAAAATCTCACCGCCGATTCCTGAGCCGCCCATACCGGAGACGACGACATTTTCTATTTCTCTTTTCAACCACTTCTCGCCAATCTGGTCAGAAATTTCTGTCGCCTCTTTTATCTGCTTAGGTAAACCGATTATTAACTGGTAAATCCGGTGATTGGTCATAGATTAACCTTATACCTCTGTGCCTCTTTCGTCAAGAAGCGTTTCACCCCTTTGGCGGTGGAGAACGCCAAGACCTTCTCCATCCCCTCCTGCAGTTTGCCGTATTCCAAGTGCCGGATTATCTCTTTTGCCTCTGGCACCCTGGCGGGCACCATTGAGAGTTCATCAACCCCTAAGCCAACCAAAAGGATTATCCCTAATGGTTCCGAGGCGATCTCCCCGCAAACCCCGACCCAAATCCCACACCGCCGAGCGGCGTCAATCGTCTCTTTATAGAGCCGAACCACCGTTGGATGGAATGGATCATAGAGATGAGAGACCCGCTCGTTATCCCGGGCGCAGGCTAAGGTGTATTGGGTTAGGTCATTAGAGCCAATAGAGAAGAAAGAACAAATCCGACCGAACCTCTCCGCCAGAAGGGCACAGGATGGGGTCTCAACCATTATCCCAAATTCAATCTTCTCGTCAAAAGGATTTCCTTCCCTCTTTAACTCTTCTTTCACCATCCGAAGAATTGTCCTCGCCTCTTGGATTTCTTCAATCGTCGTAATCATGGGAAACATTATCTTTAAGTTCCTATTCTCCGCCGATGCCCGAAGGATAGCCCTCAGTTGCTCTTTGAGAATTCTCTTCTCCACTAAGCCAACTCTTATTCCCCGCCAACCCAAAAATGGGTTAGTCTCAGAATAACCCGGGAGAACCTTATCTCCACCCAAATCAAAGGTGCGGATAATCACCGGATACGGTTTCATCTTCTCCGAGACCTCCTTATAGAAAAAAATTTGCTCCTCCTCTGTCGGCAGTCGTCTCCGGGATAAGAAGATATACTCGGTTCGGAATAGACCAATCCCTTTGGCACCATATTCTTTGGCTCTTGTCGCCTCTCCGATAAACTCAATATTCGCCGAGATATCAATATACTTGCCATCTAAGGTCACCGGCTCTTCACTCCGGCGGAGGGAGTAATAACTTCTCTTTTTCCTTTCCGCCTCAATCTCACCTTTGTATTGAGAAATCCGCCGCTCACTCGGCGCAAGGATTACTAACCCCCGAGCGCCATCCACAATCCCCGCCCGGGAAGAAACCTTTTCCGCAATTGATAAAAGACCGCTCACGCCGTTGACAGCCGGAATCTCCTTTGCCCTGGTCATTATCGCGATGTGACCTAACTTTCCTCCAATCTCTAAGGCAATCCCCTTGATAAGTCTCTTATCTAAGATTGCCACCTCGGTTGGCGAAAGAGTTTGGGCGAAAAGGACAATCTCTCTCCGGGGGGATTTGTCTTGTGCCAAAGTAAATGGACCAGAGAGATCTCCGTTCTTTCTCTCTTCCCGGTTGAGTGCCCATAAGACCCGATGGGCGCAATCCGCTACATCTACCCCCCTCTCCTGAACAAAGGGGTAGGGGGAATTGGCTAAGATTTGTAAATAATTCTGGATCACATTGAAATAGGCATAAGCGGCGGACCAACGATTTTTCCTGATTAAGTCCGTGACGGCGGTCCTAATCTCACTGTCTTTAAGGAGAAGGATTTGAAAAAAGACAAAATCGGCGACATCTCGTCCCATCTCCTCCCTAACCATTTGATAAACTCGATCCAACTCGTTCTCCACCTCTTCCAAAGTCATCTGGAAGTGGCGAACCTCTTTATCTATCTCTTCTTCGCTTATTATCTTCTCTTCCACCTTCGGCAACTCCCGCCGGTGGAGATAAATCTCACCAATCCCGACACCGCCGGATATTGGGATCCCGCGGAGAATCCTCTCCCTCATAACTTCTCCATCTCCAAAATCGCTTTCAAGACCTTAAAGCAAGCCTTCTCATCTTCCCCTTCCACCTCCAAGGTCACCCGGTCCTTATTACCAATGCCTAAGGTCAAAACCGAGATTATGCTCTTCCCATTCACCCAAATGCCATCCTTAAATAACCTCACCTCGGAAGAGAAGCGGTTTGCCTGGCGGGTGAATTCAATCGCCGCCCGGACATGCATCCCAATCTCATTCTTCACCACAATCTTCTTTCTTATCATCTTTTATGAGAAAAAATCAACGCCACCGCCTCTTCGGGGCTCTTCGCTTGATAAACCCCTTCCAGATCAAATGTCTCAATCCCAATTATCTCCTTCCCCATCTTTAAGGCGAAAGCGATCTCTGAGAGCGTCCCAAAACTCTTCCCGATTGCCACCAAGATATCCGCGGTGCGGATAATAACTAAGTTTCTCGCCTCCCCGAAACCGGTCGGGATGGGAAAGTCAACGAAAGGGTTGGCATCACGCTTTTCGGTACCGGGTAGGATACCGATTGTTATCCCCCCTCCAGCCTTTGCTCCCTCACAACTCGCCTCCATCACTCCACCCAAACCACCAGAAATGAGAACCCCACCCCTTTGGGCGACTTGATAGCCGACCCGCCTCGCCATTTCCAAAATCCTTTGCTTTGCTGAGGAAGGTCCTAAGACCCCAACAAAAATCCTTTTCATCTCAATAGATTAGAATTGGACAGGTTAACCGATTTAAGAAATCGTCATTCTCTTCCGGACCCAAAAGCAAAAACTTCTCCTTAGGCATCGCCAGTAAAGTCGGATGTAGTCTATCTGCGATCTCAAGGAGATGGAAAGGAGTTCCTCTCTCCGTTGCTACCGCCACTGAGAAACCAGCGTTTTTATATCTTTCCGCTAAGGTAAAGAGCGAGTGCCAACACCGGTGCTCTTCTGGGCTATTCTCGGTAGAGGTTTCGGGGAGGAGATTAACCAACACGATTTTCCCTTTTATCCCTTTTAAAAGATGCGCGAGCGTGGCCCCAACACTCGGTAATCCTTCCCTCTCCTCACAATCTTCCCCAATGACTAAAATTACTGTCTCCATCGCTTAAAAAGAGAACCTCATCTTTAAGAGTAGCAAGAGATTGGCAAAGGTCAAGGAAAGGATAGTGACCAAAAGACCGATCTTCAGCCAACTGCGAAAGATAAACCGTCTCCGATAATTTCGCTCGTAGACCCCAATGGCAACTAAATTGGCGGTTGAGCCGATCATCGTCAAATTCCCCCCAAAACAACCACCGAAGAGAAGTGCCCACCAGAAGAGGGATGATTCTGGCATCCCGGCACCAATTAAACTCTTTACCACCGGCACCAATGCCGCGACAATCGGTAGATTATCAACAAAACCGGAAAAGAGACCCGAACCCCAAAGGAGTAAGGTCAAAACCCCGGCGCTCTCCCTTAACTCGCCCATAAAGCTTAAGGGAAGAAAATTAGCCAATTTGGACAAAAGATAGGCAATTTTCACCGTCACCCCGGTATATTCCAAACAGGCGGCGCAAGCAAATAGAAACATAAAATAGAGAATTGTCCACCAATCCGGTCCCCGCTCCACCAGATACCTTCCGTGCTCTTTTTCGGTAAAGATGATAAAACCAACAATCAAGAGAGGAGCCGCCAAAAGGACCGTCCTCTCCTCAACCCCGAAGAGGTTTTCTAAGAAACTATGAGAGACGACCGCCCCGATGAAGAAAAGAAATAGGAAAAGACTTAAACGGAGTGGATGATTATTAAGGGAGAGGACCCTTTCCAATTCTTTCGCCTCCACCCTTTGGGCGGATTTGATTTCCTTTCGGTAAAAGAGAGTGACAATTAAGATAATCCCCACCACCGTGCCGATCGCGATTGGTGTGGCATTCTTTAAGAAGTCTAGGAAGGTGAGTTTGCCGGCAAATCCCAAGTAGATGCCAATTGGATTGCCAATCATCGTCAAGGCGCTGCCGATATTCGTTGCCATCACCAGACCCAAGAGATAGGGCATAATCCCAACCCTTGTCCTTTTACTAATCTCAATTGCCAGGCCAAAGGTGATAAGAATGGCGGAGACCTCATCAACCAAACCGGCCAAAAGCGCCGAAAAGAAAAGGAGGGCAAAAAAGAAGAAGAGGGGTGAGTGGCCAAAATACCTCAGACCATAAAAGACCAAAGACTTAAAGACCCCCTTCTCCTCCAACCATCTCACAATCACCATCACCGCCACGATAAAGAGAATCGTTGGTATGGACATAAACCGAACAACCATCTCAATATCCGCCACTCCAAATAAAAGGATGAGGGAGAGCGCCAAACTACTAATCGCCACCCGATATTGAAAGAAGAGGAGAGTTCCCAAAACCATACTGAAAAAGAGAGTTGTCACAAGAATCTCTCTATTTATCCAAAAGTCCTCGTTAAAATGAGAGAACTCTTGGTAAGGTGGGAGGAGGGGGAGGCGAATATGAGAGAAGAGGAGTTTGGCTAAGATGAAGAAGAGAACGAGGGCAAAGCCAAAGGCAACCAACCGGAAATAGCGGGTCAAGAGACCCTTCTTCGGCAGACCGGTGAAAAGGCGATAGACTTCATTTGGGTCTCTTTCTTGTAAGAGGAGTTTTAACCGATTGGGTAAGGATAAGACCCGGGCCACCTCGGCTAATGAGTGGAGATACTCTTCCTTCCTCGCCTCCGGCGCCAAGAGGAAGAGAATCAATCGGACTGGCTTGCCATCAATTGAGCCCCAATCAATCCCTTTGTCGCACCTCACCAAACAGCCGACAATCTCTTTTAGGGATTCTCCGTAACAATGAGGAATCGCCACCCCATCGCCGATACCGGTTGAACCCATCTCCTCCCTCATCTTCAAACGGCTAACCAAATCTGAGACCTCGGATTGGTTAATAAGACCTTTGCTTGCCAACCTCTCCGCCACAAAATTAAACACCTCCTCTTTTGATTTTAAATCCGGACAGAAAAAGACCAAATCGGGAAAGAAGAGGTCTTTTAGGCTAATTTCTTCGCTCATCCCCTTCCTTCTTGCTTCTTACCACTTGAAGAAGACGCCAAACTAAAGATATTATCCGCCAATTCCCTAATCTCTTTCCCCATCTCCCTATCTTCTCTTAAAAAGGGGAAAAATTGCCGAATAAACCTAAACACCTTTAAAAGACGCCCTTTAAGAGAGAGCCTACTCATCTCAATCGCCTGACTGGCACAAATCGCCTCAATTGAGAGAATCGTCTGGAGGTTTTTTATAATCCGCTCAACTTTACTGAGAGAGGTAATGCTCATACTGACGAAATCCTCCTGATTCCCTGATGTCGGAAGAGAGGTGACCGAAGCCGGATAAGACAATGTCTTATTCTCACTGGCTAAGGCACTGGCTAAGACCTGCGCCATCATCAAACCGGAATTCTTTCCGGGCTCTTTGACCAAAAATGGGGGCAAAGAGGGATGGGTGAGGAGATGAAATATCCTCCTCTCGGAGATTAGAGAGAGGGTAGTTAAGGAGATGGCGAGGATATCACCCGCCAAGGAGAGGGGTTGGGCGTGGAAATTGCCCCCGGTAAAAATTTTATCCTTTGTGATGATTGGATTATCCGTCACCGAGTTTATCTCCTTCTCTAAGATCTCGGAAGCGAACCTTATCCCCAAAAGAGAAGCTCCGTGGACCTGAGGCAGACAACGAAAGGAATACGGGTCTTGGACTCTCCGCATTCCGGATTCTCCATTCCCCATTCCTTTGAGCAAGTCTCTCACCAGCTTGGCGCATCTCTCCTGTTCGGGATAGGGCTTTAACCTCATCAGAATCGGGTCTAAGACCTTTGGATTTGCCTTCCCCGCCAAGAAGGAGAGACCGGCAATAAGACCGGCGATTTTAAGAAGCCTCTCCGCCCGAGAGAGGTTAGAGAAGAGATAGGCGGAGGAGATTTCTGTCCCGTTAATTAAGGAGAGCCCCTCTTTCGCTTCTAATCGCAAAGGGGAGAGATTTTCCCTCTTTAAAGCCTGTCCGCCTTTTAATCTCTTCCCTTTATATAAGACCTCCCCTTTCCCCAAGACGACTAAGCCAATCTCGGCCAGAGGTAAGAGGTCCCCGGAGGCACCAACCGAGCCCTTCTTATGAACTAAAGGGATTACATCCCGATTGAGCAACTCTAAGAGGAAGGAGATTAAGTCTAACCGGACGCCAGAGAAACCCTTGGCTAAGGCATTCGCCCTTAAAAAGAGAGCGACCCGAATAATTTCCTTCTCAAAGTAGTCGCCGGTGCCGAGGGCGTGGGAGAGGATGAGGTTCTTTTGCAGGTGGCAGAGGTCTTTTTCCAAAACCAGCTTCTCCGCCAAGGCGCCGAAACCGGTATTTACCCCATAGATCAAAAGGCCCTTTTTTTGGTGATTTATCAAATCCTTTTGGCTCTCCTTTATCCTCCTCACCCCAACCAAAGAGAGGTAGACCTTCTCCCCATCCGCCACCCGCCTCAAATCGGAAGGTCTTAGGTTAAACTTTGGGATTTTCATCGTCTATCCTCAAGGACCTCAAAGAACTTTGTCGCTCCCAAAATCCCAGCGTCTGGACCCAGTTTTGAAATTTTAATTTCCAGTCTCCTCTTCTCCAACCTCATCAACCTCTTTTTAACTACCCTCCTTGTTGCATTTAATAAAACCCTTCCCATCTTAGATATCCCGCCACCGATGACAATCAACTCCGGGTCTAAGAGGTGGGCGATATTCACCAAGCCAAGACCTAAATAATAGCCAAGCCTCTCCACAACCATCAATGCCTTCTCTTCCCCGCTCCTTGCCCGCTCGCCAACTTCCTTTGGGTCCAAACTCTCTTTAAGAAACCTCTTCGCCATCATCCTGATATTCTCCTGTCCGATATATCTCTCCAAACACCCCCGATTGCCACAAGGGCATCTTTTCCCTTCCGGGATGATAATCGTGTGCCCGAATTCACCAGCGGCAAAGTTACCACCCAAGACCAAACGCCCATCCGCTATTATCCCCCCACCGACACCGGTGCCAATCGTCAAAACGAAGATATCTCTCTTCCCTCTACCCCAACCGTAATAGAACTCCCCTAAGGCGTATGAGTTGGCGTCATTCCCGAGAACAACCGGCAGACCCAACCTCTCCTCCAGTATCTTTTTTAATGGCAAATTGTGCCATTTCGGGAGATTCGGCGGCCTTCGCACAACCCCTTCTTTGTGGTCAATTAGACCACAACAACCGACCCCAACTCCCTCACCTCCCCTCATCTCTTCAATCGCCTGGCAAAGCCGAAGAATTGCCAATTCCGGCTCCTTCTCCGTTGGGATAACCTTCTTCTCCCTAACCTTTTTATCCTTCACCAAACCAATCTTTATATTCGTCCCACCGATATCAACCCCAATCCTTCCTCTCTCCCTTCTTATTCCTTGCTTTTCAGACCCCACGCTTAATGAGATACACCCTCTTTATCAGAGCGGTTTCCCTTTCGGTCAAAGTCTTTCCCCGCCTCGCCATCATCACCCCGGCGCTCTTTAACGCCTTCTCAATTTCCCATCGCTTCCCCTTACTCCAATAGAAGTTCGGGATATGCCTCGGGATAAATCCATCACCGACCACATTGGCGAAGACCCCGATAATTCCTCCGGTGGGAATCTTTGTCCCAATTCCAATCTTGGCATAATCACCGATGAAGCAACCCAACTTCATAAGTCCGGTATCAATCAACTCTTTCCCGAGCTTTATTTTAACCGTTGAGTAGTTATTCTTCAAGTCCGAGTTATTTGTCCCGGCACCGATATTCACCCACTCCCCAACATAAGAGTGTCCTAAGAACCCCTCGTGATACTTATTGCTATTGCCCTGAAAGATTGTCGCCTCAACCTCACCACCAATCCGGCAGTTTTCACCGATATTGGAGAAAGGTCTAATCTTTCCCTGATTAATAATCGTCCTTTTCCCGATATAGACCGGACCTTCTAAGTAAGAGAGCGGTTTAATCTCCGCCTTTTCGTCAATATAGATATTCCCACCTTCCAAATTCAAAACGCTACCCGCAAAGACCCTTGCTTCTTTCCCTAAAAAGAGCCGGGATTTTGGACCAATAATCAGGACATTTTTATCTAAATCCCCTTCCATCCCCCCTTTTTTCAGGTCAAAGGGCAAGACCTTCTCATTTAACGTGATTAAATCCCATAGATCCTTTAGGAGAAAACCTTTAACCCTTTTTCCTTCGCTCTTTACGATTTGCGTTTTGACTTCTCCCTTGCCGTTAAGGTTTAAGCGAAAGCCCAGAAGGTCTCCTTCTTCGGAGAGGAAGACCTGATCTTCCCCTTCCTCGGGAATCTTCTCTAAGAGAATCGATCTCCCGGAGATGAAGAGAAATCTCTTATCTTTGGGCATTGGTTGATTGATGCTGAAAACCCGGAGCCCTGTCCTCTCCTCAATCAAATCCTTCAATTCGGGTCGGACGAAGAGGGCAATTTTCTCTCTCTTATAAAACCGCAATATCCTCTCCAAGGGCGAGAAGACCCCACAGCGGAGTTCAAAGACCGCTCGGAGATGAGTTAAGGGGAAAAAATTCAAGGACTGGCGTCCCGCTTTTCCATCCGTCAGTTCATCCTCATAAAGAACTACCACCCCTCATCATAACCGAAAGAATCCCGTTGTCAAGGAGTCCTCGGGTGTGAGCCGGAAAACGAAACGCGTTTTTAAAACCGAATCCTTTGGAATATCCCCCTCATCACCTGCGCATTCTCTAACATTGCCTGGTCGTTGTTAAAGAAGATAAAGACCCGTTTGGGTTTAACCAAAATAATCCTTTCCGCAATCTCCTCCAACTCCCTCTTAGAATAGTCGTGGGAATACCAACCGCTCCTTCCGTGGAGCCTCAGATAGACCGCCTCGCTCGTCTTAATTATATCCCTCGGGAACTCGGGCGAGTCAATCGCCACCCAAGTCACTCCCATCTCCTTCGCCCAGCGGTAGTTCTCTTCAGAGAACCATTCGGAATGCCTCACTTCCAAGGCGCAACGAGACCCGAGGTTTGCCGGCAAAATAAACCTTTCTAACCTATTTCGCTCCTTGGGTGAGAAGTTCGGCGGGAGTTGGCAGAGATAAAAGTCAATCAAATCATCCATTGGGGTGAAGAGTTGGAAGAAGCGTTGCCAAAGCCTTTGTGCCCTTTCGTTAAATTTGAATTGGTGGGTGATTAGGCGATTCACCTTCACCGCCCAGCGCAAGTTTTTCCCCTTCTCCTTCCAGCTCTTCACCTGATTGGGAAAAGGGAAGCGATAGAAGGAAAAGTTCAATTCCACCGCATTGAGACCGGAGTTTTTGAGATACCAATCCAAACTCCCCCCTTCATTCCAAGAGTAGAGCCAGCCCGATGTCCCGACAAAAACCTTCACCTATCGCCAGAAAATGACCTGCTCTCTAAAAGATGACCAACTTCTTCACCTTCTCTTTCTCCTTAATGAAGTAGACCCCCTTTTTTAAGCGGTTGGGAGATTGGACGATTCGCCCATCCGGGGTGTAGAAGGGAAAAGGGGGTGGGAAGTTAAATCCCCTTCTCTTCTCCTCTTCTAGTCCAATCCTTGAGAGGCGAATCTCAATCTCAGTTGGTCTCCCCAAGACTACCTCACAGGTCTCAACCTTTACCTGATAACCTTCCGCCGATACCCAAAGGGTATACCTTCCGGGTTTTAAGAGTCGGCGGAATCGACCAAAGAGGGAATCGGAATATCTCGGAAGGGTTGTCTCCGGTGGGGCATAGGCTTCTAAGACCCTAATTTCCGCCACTAATCGCTCTCCGGTTTGGGCATCCAATACCCTTCCGGTGATTTGGGAGGAGAGCGCCCTTCTCATTAAATAGTAGGCACCCCGGAGTTGCTTCCGACAGATGGAGTCAACCCGAAATTCTGGCGGTCGGTAACCTTTGCTCACCTCAATTGTGAAGGAGAAGACCCCTAAGGCATAATATAACCAGTTTCTTGCCAATCCACCATCTTCTGCCCGACCGTAGATATAAGAGTATGTCCCGGTATTCTGGTCATTAATCAAGTTGGCTGCCAAACTGCAGGCGATAGTTTGGAGATGGAAATAGTCCGGGGAGCGGTTATTCCCCCAAAGCCAAGGGAAATAGACATATTCTCCCCTCCTCGGGTCAATATCCGAATGGTAACAGACATCAATCAGAAATCTCTCTCTTATGGCTAAATCCCGAATCACCCGAATCTCATTCTCTGAAAACGGGAAAGGTCCCCGATACTCCCGAGAAGAAGGGTCTGGATTCCCATTATCAAAGAGGAAGTCATAATTCCGGTTCAGGTCAACGCCATCATAATCAAGATTAATAATCCGATTGGAGTCATTATCCCTTAAATCCTTCCGCCAGAGGGTATCAATATCCTCTTCAATTATCCAGTGCCCATCCGGATTGACCATCGGCAGAATCCAAATCTCTAAGGAGTCAACATACCTTTTAATCTCGGGATTTTGCTCGTATTGTCCCAAGAGGCTCTCCGCCAAAAAGAGGCATATCTCCGGACCGATTATCTCCGCGGCGTGGTGGTTACCATTAAAGAGTAATCTCGGCTCATCCTCCCTCTCGCTCACATTGTCTGATATCTTTAAAGCCAAAAGGGGGAGAGCTAACCTCGTTGAATAATTGAGTGTCTCCAACTTCGCCAAATCCGGATAAAAGGAGGCCAAACGGCTTAAGTCCTCGGCCATCTCCGAATAGGTGTGATAACGAGGGGGAAAAGAGTAGAGAAGAGAAAAGATGGTAAATGCCAAAAGAAAGAATCTCACTTCAACCAGATTAACTTCTTCACCTCTTTGGATTGGGAAGAGAGTTGAATATTGAGGAAGTAGATACCGATTGGTAGCTCTAAATCTTTCAAAGGGAAACTCGCCTCGCCCGGTCTCACCCTTCCCGAGAAGATAGTCCTAACCTTCCGGCCAGTCGGGTCAAAGAGGTTAAGGACCAACTCGGTAGAGTGAGAGAAGGAGAGGCGGAGGAAATCATCGGTCCGAATTAGGGTCGGCAAGGAGAGAGAAGGAGAGAGGGGAAGACGATCCGTTGAGACCGCGGTCGGAAAGGTGACCCGAACCTCAAAGGGCAAGAAAGAAGAATACCCCTCACCAGAAATTCTTATGTAGAAGTAAAGGAGAGAATCGGATATGGTCTCTGGGATTTCAAAGAGAAACGGATGGGAGAGATTACTCCTCACCTCCCCAACTCGGATCTCACCAAAGGAGGAGAGAGAATCTATGATAAGCACCGGGCTCTGACTCTTCAAAACCCCAATGATCGATAGGGCGGTCGTATCCCCATCATTTCTGAGATAGATAATTACCTTAATCCTCTCCCCGGGCTCGGGCTCACCATTGCCATTGCCCAAGGAGTCATTGAGGAGGAGAGAATTTAACGTGATAAATGGTCTATTAAAACCTCTCGGTCTTCTCGTTGAGAATTTAATCGCCCTTCCGGAGGAAAGGGGTGCGGAATTTGGGTGGTAGAGATTATTATACAGGTATTGTAAACCTCGGGTCTCGGTATGGTCTTCAATCCCCACGGTATTTGATAAGAGATCCGCAATAACTGCATACTGATAGAGAATCTCGCCGTCGCCGGTTGGGGTTGGGTAGTATTCCGGGTCAAGGAGGATAGTTTGGAAGGTCTCCCGGGCAGACGGTCTTTGATGGTGGGCGACCAAATTGAACTCAACGAAATAGCGGTGATTTACCGTATCGTAATACTCATAGACATCTCCCCAACCCTGAGAGTTCTCATTCGTATTCAAATCGTCCCAGAAAGGAGCAAGCATCGCCGGTGGTCCAGTCGTATCCGGAATTGAAGAATTATTTCCCAGGCGGTAGTCGGTGCGACCCAAGGCAAGAAAGCCATTGGAAGAGATTGAGATTGAATCGTAATTGATCCCATAATACTTAAACCGAAAAGGCAGGGGTAAGGTGACCGTTGCCGCATCGTGGGTTGAAATCTCTGGGATTAACCTCCCTGGACCAGGCGGGGCAATCTCAAACCAAGCATAGACCGGCGCCTCACCGGAGAGCGTGTCGGTATTGTCATAGGCGAAATAGCCATAGGGGCAAGGACCTTGCGGATTGGTCTGTGCCTCGCCCTCACTCCGAAAAGTAAGAATTGTGGAGTCAAGGAATAAGTAGGTCCTCCCAAAACCAGAGAACTTAACAAGAAAGTTTAAATCAATCCCCGGAGGAAGGGATGGGGAGGTGATGAAGGTCAAGTGGTCATAATTATTAGAAAGGCTCTCCCCTCCTTGAATCGCCCCGAAAAGGGAGGAGGAGTCAGTTAAACTCAAATACCCCTCTTGAGTCTTCAATTGGGCAAAACAACCGCTTAAATTAGAATTTCCGGTATTCTTTAATAAGAGGCGAACCTTACAAGCCTCATTTGGACCAATCCGTCCGTTCCCATTACCAAAGGGGAGAGAGTCAACAATCCTTGCCGAGATGAGTTTAAGTCTTCCGGCATAGACCGGGATTTGGAGGTTTTGGGAGAATGAGTCCTCATCACAATAGACCTTTAGCCGGAAGTTCATTCGGTGGTAAGCGGTGCAGGCGGGTGAGATTAAAAAGAGATACTCCCCACCTTCTAAAGTCTCATTCGGGGGAATCGTCCCAAAATTTTTTATGCTATCCAAAAGGGTCACGAATCGGTCTGAGCTTGAAATCTTCGCCCAGACATTATTGGCCGGCGAGCCACCGATATTCGCGAGTCTAAGAAAGACCCCAACACTCTCTCCTGGGTTTGCCCGACCATCATAATTCCCCCGGTCAAGAATTCTCTGAGCGGTCATTAAGAGATAAGGTCTAGTTCCCGGAGAGACCCTTCCCCGAACCTCAAATGGCAAATAGTTTGGGCAGGTGACGGTTAGGTCAAAAGAGCCGATTGAGCCCGGCTGGATATAAAACTCACAGACCCCATCTCGGGTATAACCGTAGTGGTAAAGGGTTGAATCCATTTTAAGACAGACCAGGGCGCTCTCCATCTCGGTTAAGTTCCTCACCAAAACCCGATAGGTCTGGGGCTGTAAAAAGATGAGTGAGTCCCAAACCACTTCTAAGACCCGAGGCTTCTTAGTGTAGAGGGGAAGGAGGGGATCACCAAGTAGGTTCCACTCTTGGTAGCGGGTCTGATTCGGCACGATTGAATCCATATAAAACTTCCCCCGTTTTAAGGCATCACCAAGGAAATAGAGCCGACGATTAAAGAAGGCATCAAAGAGACCCCGACTCACCAATCCCCGATAAAGAGAGACACCACTCCCGGTATTTGTGCAACCGAAGACCGCCAACGCCCCGGTCAAGCTGTCCGGCTTTCCTTTTCGAAACCAACCTTCACAGACCATTGACTCATTCACGGCAAAGGTCATCGTCTGGCAAGTGGCGGAGACGATAATGGGCAACTTATCCAAATTGGTGCAAAGGTTTGGGTTACAGGCAAAAGGCGACCACCAATTAGAGACCCCTTGCCCCCGGTAGACGAGAAAGGAGCGACCATTATTGACCGCATTCATAACATCGTTTGCGTTGTGACCGGAGAGGCTGAGGAAACTGTCGGTGTGAATAAAACCTTGACTTAGGACCAAATTCCTGATGTAGCGGGCATCCGCCTGATAATAAGGGTCGGGTGGATTATCCTCCCGGACAACCGTTGTCCCCCTTAAAATCCAAAGCGAATCTCCACTCCTATAAGGATTCTTCTCATAATTGATACTCTTTAAGACCATAACTGAGCACTGCCTTGGTGTATTGCAGGAGAAGCGACCGACCGCCAACTCCTGTTGATAATTGCCGCTCATATTTCCGTAATAGTCATCGTAGCGGTTATTATAACTCCGTAGGTAATTCCCGCTTCCGACCAAGAGGATATACTCGGGTCTCGTAGGCCAAGTATTGTAGGCGTTTAAGATATAGTTCCGAATTGCTTCCGGCGTGGTCCCGGTCTCATTTAGGGTGACAACCTTAGTTGGAATCCCCTTTTTTATCTTCCACTCCGCTAAGGGTTGAAGAGCGGACTCAAAATTGGGATGGGTGATAATTAGAAACCTTGCCCCTTCCTGGGCAAAAAGAGAAGAGAAGAGAAATAACCAGATAAACCAGTTTTTCTTTTCCATATCTAATCTTAACAGAAAAACCCTTATTAGTCAAGGGAAAAGTTTCGTCAAAACTAATCTTCAAGAAAAGTTAGTCAAAAACGATAAGTGAAAAAACCTTGAAAAATATGACTGGCGTAATCCCAGAATGGGTCTTCTCCTCTTTGAAAAGATCTCATTTTGATATTGGTAAGGCATTAAGGAGGCATTGGGTAGGTCACTGAAAGATAGACGATCTAAGGGATCGGTGAAGCGGTTGAGAAAGGGAGAAGGGAAGGCATCGGAAAAGAGATAAGGAGAGGCAAAAATGAATTGAGATAATAAATGACTTATTAAGAGGCTTGATAAGAGATTGAATAAGCAGTAGGGGGGACTACCCCCAACAATTTGAAAAAAATCCGATAAGTCTTGTAAAATCAAATTGTTAAAAGTAGAGAGTCTGATTAAAGAGGTTTCTCCGCAGGAAACCTTCCAATTAAAGTCTTTCAATCTTTTCCCCGCGGTCTTTAGAAGACGGCTGGGTTATTACCTCGCCGGAATCAATTCCTTATTTGGCAACCAGCTGGTATCGCCACCTTAAAGTCCCATCTCGGTCAATTTGGGTTGGGCAAGCCGGGGTGGAGTCCGTTGGACGGCTAAAAAGGAGAGCCAATTTACCTCAATAATGAACCGGACTTGATTATTCCCTGATTAGTTTTTCTCTCTATCTCTTCTCCCAATAAAGGCATCTTACCCACGGTCCAAGTTTTTATTTAATCACAATTATCTTGTCTAATCCCTTCCCCTTCTTTAAGAAGTAGACCCCAGAAGAGACCTTTTCTACTCTCTTTCCCAAAAAGTCGTAAATCTCAAACCCATCCTTCACCAAAGAAGCCAAATCCCTTTGGAGAAGAACTGAGAAGAATCTTTCCCCTTCCGCCTTCTTTTCTTCTAAGACCCCTGTTTGGGTCACGCAGACAATTCTCCCTTCAAAGGGGATAGAATTCCGGGCGGTGACGGTTAAGAGCATATCGCCTTCGCTTATCGGATTAACATTGAAAAGGATCTCACCGTTAACATTCGTATAACCATATTTATAAACTTCGCCCCCCTTCCAGAGACAGACCAATGCGTTCGGAATTGGCAAGGAGAGCCTCTTTACCAGAATTCCTACCTCCCGACTTCCTAATTCAATCGTCTCTGGATAAAAGACACTTAGTGGTTTTGGGATTCCGGTCAGGACATTCAACTCCGGGTCGCCAAGAAGGTTAAAGCCATAATATTCCAATTGGTTATTAAACCGGACGAAGATGCTCTCCTTTGCGGAGAGGAGCGCCTTTCCCAACTGGTAGTCATTGGAAAAGAGGGTTCTAAAGAATCCTCGGGTGCAGACACTTCTCACTGGCGCGATATTAGTGGCGGAATGGGTATTACCGAAGAAGGCGACCGCACCCTTGGGCTGGCTTGGTGTCCCAACCTTCATCCAGGCATCACCAACCATTGACTCGGTTGGGGCGAGGGTCAGGGTCTGGCAGGTGATTGAGGCGGCAATCGGGAGTTTGTAAGGGTTGTTGCATAAAGAGACATTCACATTGAAAGGGTTATACCAATTCCCGACACCACTCCCCCGGTACAGGATAATTCCCCGACCGTTATTCACCGCATTAATCACATCATTGGCGCTATTCCCTCGGAAACGGGAGAAGGTATCAACCTGGATAAAGCCCGCCTCACCCATCCTTTGGCAGGCGAACCGGACATTTCCCCAATAGATTGTATCATCCGAGGAACCGTCCTCATTAACAATTCCCACTCCTTTCACTATCCAGAGGGAATCTAAAAGATTTGGCTTTTGCTCGTAGAACAAAATCTTTGCTACCATCACCGAACACTGGAAGGCATTCTTACAGGGAAGGCGACCATAAGGAATCTCTGCCCGGTAGTCACCAGTCACATTCGCGTAGTAATTGTCGGTATAGACCCGATTCTGGTGTCCAGCGCTGTAATAATAACTGGTCAAGAGGGATGGCGAGCCGACCAAGAGGAGATATTCCGGTCTTATAGGCCAGGAGTTATAGGCATTGACCACATAGTCTCTTATCGCATTCGGGGTATTGCCAACCTCGGAGAGGCGAACGACCTTGCACATCATCCCCTTTTTATGCTTCCATTGTGCAAGTGGTTGCACAATATTGTAAAAGTTGTCATGGGTTATTATGAGATAGCGAGCCCCTTCCTGGGCAAATAAGAGAGAAAAGGTAAGACCGAAAAGTAAAGAAGACCTCTTCATATCTCCTCCTAATCCAAAATTATTCTCTTCTCTATCCTCCCTTGATTTTCAATGAAATAAATGCCCTTCTTCAACAAATTGCACCTCCTCCCGGTTGCATCATAGATAAATTCCATCCCTTTAACGCTTGGCAAGTTAAATCTTTTGTCTCGTTCATCTTCCTTAGTTCCAACCTGAGCGGTTCGCCAATTTCTACCGCCATCTATTGTATAAAGAGCAACATCTGTGCCAGAGGCGATTCCTTTCTCCTCGTCTCGGAATTCAATATCAAAGAGGGTCCTGGTGGCTGGAGTTGTCTGGGTCGTCCAATTTCGCCCATCGCTTGTGTATAAAATTGTGCCAAACATCCCACTTGCCCAACCCTTCCGACCGATGAAATGACAAGCCCGGAGATAGAAAGCGTTTGTTGGGGTAAATTGTCTTTCCCAGGTCTCACCGCCATCGGTCGTGTGTAAGATACAAGCTTCAAAGGTCTGGTCATTACCGCCAACGACCCAGCCTTCGTTTTCGTCTATGAAAAAGCAGTCAAAGAAGTCAAATATCGTGTCCCTTAATAAGAGTCGCCAACTAGTCCCACCATCGGATGACTTGGCAATGTAACCCTGGCCGTTAATGAAGGTATCGCCAACCGGATACCTCCCGGCTACCGCCCAACCGGTTAGAGAGTCAATGAAGAAGACTCCATAAAAGTCAACCGTATCTGCTGGAAATGGAGGGTTGGGGAGGATTATCTGCTCCCACTCCTCACCACCATTGGTCGTCTTGAGGATTATCGCCTCACCCGAGGCAATCCAACCCAACCTTTCGTTAAGCATAAATATCCTCTGGGCGAACTTTGTCCCACCTTGATTTTGGGTCCGCCAGGATTCGCCTCCGTCATTAGTATAGAAGATATATCCCCCCTCCGCGGAGATCCAACCCAAGGTATCGTCTAAGAAGAAGATGTCATAGAGCAAACGCTCAGTCAAATTCGGTCTTCCCAAATCAGACCAGGTCCGACCGAGGTCAAGGGAGCGAAAGCAATGGGAAGACTCTTGCTCGCAAACCCACATATAAAAACTCGGGGAGATGGCACAACCGTGATAAATTGGAAATCCGGAAAGGGAGAGCACGAGTGATAAAATAAGGAAGAGAACACCCTTCATATTTCCTCCTACTTCAAAATGATAACCTTTCTTATCCCTTTTTCTAATTCTAAGAAATAGATTCCCGTTGTCAAGCTTCCCACCCAATCTAAACCAATTCTCCGACCGGTCGCATCATAAAGGAAGACCTTCCCCCCTCCATTCTCTTTCCTCTCTTGAATAAAGGAAGAAAGTCTCACAATCGTTGGCTTTCGCCATCTCCTCCCTCCTTCCTTCTCTCTCTCTCTTATCCCGATATAAGAATCGGGTGGGATAGGAGTAAACTTGATCGCCCTTTCCGGACCAAGGAGCGAGGCGCCGGGAGGGTATTGATTAGCGAAGGTAATTAAGAGCCCATCCTCACCATCCGGACCCAATATCCCGGTTGTGGCGTAGTTGTGACAATCCCCAGTAATTGAGTCATCATTCTGAACGGCAAGATATTGGAAGAGAATCTCACCGTCCCCGGTTGGGGTCGGATAATGGTTTTGGTCAAAAAAGAGAATTTGGAAGGTTGATAACTCACCCAGGCGTCGGTTTCTAAAGCCGTGGATGTGGTAAACCCTTGACCACTCAACGATAAACCGGTGGTTGGTCTGGTCGTAGAGATAATAGACTCCAGACGCGTCTCCGGTATCGGGGCGGAGGTCATCCCAGAAGATGGCAAGCATGTTCGGGGGCGAGAGGGGAGAGGGTAAGTTCCAATTGTATAGGCTCTTAAAAGAGGAAGAACCTAAGATGGCATAACCATTTGCGGAGATTGAGATTTCATTAAACCTTTGCCCGAAATACTGGAAAGTAAAAGGCAGGGGGATTGTCCTTATCCCATCGTCCGATAATTCTAACCTCTCGCCACTCCCACCGAAGTTTGGGTCAATCTCAACCCAATTGTATTGGGGAGAAGGCGGGAATGGGTCGCGCTCATCATAGGCATAATAGCCATAGAAGGATGGACCAACCGGTCTTTGGGAATTATTCGGTCCGGTTTGGATGGTGAAGTTGAGGCTCTTTAAGACCACCCCGTTTCTCTTTAGGGTCAATTGAAAGGCTATCTTCCGGTTGCCACCGAAATCAGGCAAGAGAGAGCAGAGAAATGAGTCGGAATTCTCCTTCTCCTCATTTGGCGAAAACTGGCCATAATAACCGAGGGAATCGGGGAGAAGGCAGGCATTTGAGAGAGACCTTAAACTCCCAACTACCTCATCAACTCCTTCTCTTCCGCTATTTCTAATCTTAATAAAGAGATTCGCCACCTCCCCTGGTTCTAATATACCGTTATTATTGTCCGAAACCCGATAAGAGACGAAAGATAAGTTCCACCCCTCAACCCGTAACTTAAAGCCGGAGTTAAAACCCCTTCTCGGATTTTCCGAGGTTAAGAGTAGGGAGAAGTTTAAACTCTCACCATCAAAAACCGACGGCGAAATCAGGACCCGTAACGGTCCAACCGACCTCACCTCATTTGGGAGGAGCGTTCCACAAGAAAAGGTTGAATCTAAGAGATAGACCTTCTCCGAAAGACTCCGCAGGATACCAAAGACCCCTTCTGCAGTCTGGTATCCCCAATTCTTTATCTGGAGGAATAGAGACTCCTCACCCGGAGAAGATGAGGAGATTGAGAAAGAGGCGAGGCCACAGAGGATATCCTTTCGCTCAATCGGGATATTGGTTTGGAATGGAAGGTAGTCGGACTTTGTGATGGTTAAGGTAATCTCCCCTTCATTAGGGCAGGAGAGGTCTATATAGGCATTCCCTTCTCGGTCGGTATAAGAAGAGGATGAGATTTCCCCATCCTTAAACAAGGAGACAAGGGCAGACTCAATCCCTGGGCAAGAGACCAAAACCCTCTGGTTGCCAATCCCTAAACTTGTCGGAAAAGATGGGGAGAGAATTTTTGGCACACCCCGCCAAAGAGAGAGTGTCGGGTCCCCTAAGATATTATAGGTCTGGATATGAATCCTCTTCTCAAGCGAATCGCCCTCTAAGGGGAAGTTTGATAAGACCTCCTTCTTCGCCAGGGTGAAGAGCTCCCCGGCGGTTGTTATCCCCTTTTCAAAAATTGCCGAATAGACCGCGCCATCCAAGAAGTTATTCCACCTCGTTGAGGTTGTCGTATAAGAAGGTCCAAAGAATAAGACCCCGCCCTTCGGTAGAGAAGGTGTCCCGGCCCTTAACCAGACCTCACCAAAGCATGGGTTACGATTGAAATTCCCGGTTGCACAATAGAAACTCGTCACCACCGGCAAGAAAAAGCCGTTATTTAAGTTTGAGACATCGTTTCGGTCAAACCTCGGGTATTCCCAGCCATCCGAGTTTCCCCAACCCCGACCATTCACATATAAGACCCCACGATTTATTGAGGCGGAGATTGACTCGCCAGTGAGATAAGGTGGGTGGAAGAGAGTGTCAATCCTAATAAATCCCTTCCCACTCAACAATCGGGAGAGGTGTCGCTTCGTCTCAAGGGCGGTGACCGCTGGTGTCCCACTCCCACCAACATAACTTGTCGCCGCAAAACACCCCCTCTTAAACCAAAGGGTATCATCCATCGGTGGCGACTTCTCATAAGAGAGAATCTTTACCACCATCGTTTGTAATTCGGAAGTTGAGGATGCGGGTAGGCGTCCGACGATGACCTCCGGAATTAAGTCTTCATCAAAAGAACCGTAGAGATAATCCGTGACCCCCGAGGGTGGACCGGGGAGGTCAAAAGAGGGGACCTTATTTATTGAACCAACCAGAAGGCAATACTTTATCCCCTTCTCTTGATACCGGGAGTTGATGTAGGACTTTATCTGGGGAGCGGTTGAGCCGACCTCCGAGAGCCGAGCCACCTCAAGATAAAACCCCTTCTCTCTCTTCCACTGGATAAGTGGGGCGAGTGTTGACTCAAACTCATCCGGAGTGATAATCAAGAGCGAGTGGCTAAAGAGATTAAAAATGGTAAAAACCAAAAAACCAAAAATCCTATTTAACTTCATAGATCAATAACCCCCTATCCCTCTCCCCAACCAATAAGAGATTATTAGAGAGATAAGAACAGCGGACATAAGGGAGAGAGAAGGCACCCTTCAACCTCGGTGGAAGGGAAGAGAGATCATAAAGATAAAGCCCACCATCACCAGAGGATAGAGAAAGGAGTTTTCTCTCCTTATCCCCGGTAATCTTTTGGGCATACCCCTTCACTGGGATTTCCGTTAAAATCTTTGGATTTCTCTTATCCGCCACCGAAACAAGAATCAAAGCCCTCCCATCCGCCACAAACAGAATGGTATCCAAACACCAAACATCCCGGGCATTATAAGGAGTATCTAAATGTGAGAGCCTTATGGGAAAAGAATCGGTCGCCTGATAAACAAAGACCCCCAACTGCTCACAAGCCAAATAGAGAAAATCACCGCTCTTTTCAATTCCCCGGACACTGGGGAAGTTCTCTTTCTTGTAATCAAATGGATTCTGGGGGTCGGAGATGTCAAAGGTGATGAACTGCTCCCGAGCCGCACAATAGACCATTTCCCTCTCTTCATCCACGACTAGGTCATAACCATAAGCGACCGAATACTCATTTGAACCGACAAGAACGACTGAATCCGGGAGAAGAGAAAGGGAGAGGATGACCAACTCCTTTTTGCCGTAGGCTAAATATGCGTTCTCTTCTCCAACCCCGACTCCGCAGAGATTATTTTCATTATCCGAATATCCCGTCACCCTTCTCGGCTCTCTTGGGTTAGTTATCTCAACCACCGCTAAACCCGCTTGTCCCTCAGCAACGAGGGCAAAACTTCTATCCCGACTTTTAAAAATCCCAAGTGAATTTGGGTAACCAATAAGAGAGAACTCACTCACCAACTCAATAGTGCCAACGCAAAAAGAGCGACTCTCCGACCATTCACCCCAAATCTCCTCTGTCTTTCCCCGAACCCGATAATAATAGAGACCATCCGGAAGATATTGGGTAGCAGAGGAATCCGAGAGGGAAGAGTCAGAAAAAAGGCAATCCGCAAACTTTCTATCCTGACTAATCTCTAAGTGGAAGAGAGAGAACTCCCCTTTTCGCCAGACGAAAGAAACCCAATTATCGCCAATTGAGTCTGCATCCTTTGGCTCAACCAAGATAACCGGTTCGGGAAGTTTCTTTGGATAACCACAAGAGAGAAGAGCGAAAAGCCAAAAACCGAAAAGAGAGAAGATAAGAAACCGGAAAGCGGAATGCGGAAAACCGAAAATCTGAGGCAAGGGTTTTGAACCTTGAGCCTTAAGCCTTAAGCCTTTACTCATACCTCACCCCAAGGTATATCTTATTCCTCTCGTAGTCTTTTATCTCGGAGAGGTCAATCTCCGCGGTCGTTCGCCGGATTTTGCATTCGTAACCGAGATAGAGGGAAGTCTTCTCTTTAACCGGGAAGGAAAAGGAAACCTCCCCTTTTCCAATTAAATCCCTTCTTCCCTTATGCTTAATGTCGGTGGTCGTGGTAAAACTTCTTCTCTCCCCAGAGAAGGTAAAGGAAGTTAGAGACCGACCGATGAGAAACTTTACCCCTAAATCCAACTTCAAATTCCAATAGGAGATGTCTAATTCCCCTTCATCCTTTCTCCCCCGGGCCAAAGCCCTTCCTCCCTCTATTTCGCCTGATATTTTACCCAATTGCTTTCTCAGACCAACCGAATAAATATCCAAATCATAAAAGTCATAATCTTTCGGATAGTTCTGAAAACGAATTGAGAAAAAGGCGGATTTCCCTTCATAAGAGAAACCAACCTCCCCGCTTCTCTCCGAATAAGATAGATAATCTATTTTGCCCCCTTCTTTCCTCAAGGGCCGGATGAGATAATAGGGCATAAAATCACCCCGAAGATAACCGGATCTTCTTAGGCTGCCAAAAAACCTCTTAATTGTCAAGGTGAGAGAAGGAAAACTCTTCACTGGGTTTTGGCAATAGACTTGGGAGGTGAAACTTGGGAGGATTCGCCACTCCCTGATGGCGAAATTGAATGGTTGAAGAGAGAAGCGGAGCGCCAAGTCATCATAAGTCTTAAAACCCATCTCCTTCCCTTTGAGGAAGGTGATAATCTGGGAATCCGACAAAAGAAAGGGGTTAGAATCATAGATTAACCGGAAGTCAAGTTTCTCCCCATAGATAAAAGGGAAAAGGCAAAAGAGAAAAAAAAGTTCGCTACTTGACCTTCTCATAAACCTTTATTAAACCCTTCCTTTTCCCTTTCACCTCGATCTTCCTCTCTCCTGCGGGTAAATCAAGATAGAATGCCTTCACGATTGAGACCTTCTTTCCCAAATCGGTCTTTACGCCCGGGCTCTCTTCCACCAAAAATCCCTTCTCTAATCCATCTATTACCACCCACAAGCTCTCCTTACCCTCTTCCCCTTCATAAAGTGAGCGGACCGATACCTTATAACTCCCTCCCTTTACCTTCACTATCGCCGGCGTCATAAAATATCTTATCCTTTCTCCCCTCTTTAGGATAAAGACCTCCCCTTGACAAAGGGTTGGGATTACTTCACTCCATCTCGCCTTCTCAACCGAAAATCTCACACCGACCGTCTCCTTCTGGGCAGAGAAGAGATGGAGGCGGAAGTGATGGGTTCCGGGAGGGACATCTGTCCGAATACTCCTTGCCCGACCAAACCTCCTTCCCTTAGTATCCCGAATCCGTGATAACCGGGTCTCAAAGTTATAAAACTTCTCTCCTTCCTCAGACTCTAAGACCAGACTGTATTTCTCAACCTTCTTGCCTGTATCCGCAAATAAAAGATAAGTAGTAATCTTCAAATCCGCCGGTCCTTCCACAGTGATAGCAATCGGTCTCGTTTTCGTCAAAATCCGTGCGGAAACCTCTTCGACCCTCGGGATACGAAGGATAAGTGCGGATTCATTCATCTTTTGAGCCAAAAGACCGGGCCTCACACCCGAAAAAAAACTCAAAACGCAAACCAGAGGCAAGAGTTTTGAGCTTTCCAATTTCCGGTTTAATCTTTTATCCCCTTGCTTCATATCGCCTCCTCCTCTTTTATCTTCTCCCTTTCCCTCTTCGGCAAAAGGTAGAACTCAATATCATAAGTAATGACAAAGAAGAGGGCAACTAAAATAATCCCAGAAAAGACCACCGCCCAAAAGACCGAATAGCGCTCCTCTTCAAAAAGGAGACCCTTACCAATCGGTGAGAATAGATCTTTCGTTGTAACCCCAACATCGGAGAAGACCTTGCGGGGTGAAGAAAAGTCAAAGACCTGTTTCTTTCTCCTTTTTGCCTCCGCCAATAAAAAGGAGGCACTTTGGCAATTGCCGATATTAACCAAAATCCTTGCCCTTGGTGGGTAAAGAGAGAGTTTCCTTTGAGAGAGAGACTCTCCCTCAATCAAGGCGATTCCATTCCTCAACGAATTTTTCGCCAGGATCTCTCGGGCAAATTCGGAAAGCCCTCTTCCACCATCGTCCTCGCCGCCCAAAGAGGCAAAAAGCGTCCGATAAGGCAAAAGAGCACGCTCGCTTAAAATCCGCTCCATATCAAAATAAGAAAAAGCTGGGTTATTGGCACCCCAAGAAGAAGATGTGAGAGAGCCGATAGGGAATAGGGAAAGACCCAAAACCTTTGCCGCGCAGAAAAAAGAGATATTCGCCCCGGGAAAAGAGCCGTCAAGGGAAACCGCAATCGTCTCCCCTTCTTGTGCCCTCGTCTTCTCTAAAACCGCAACGAAAAAAGAAGCCAAATTGGGTGCGGTGGTGAGGAGAACCTCCTCCAAATCTCTCCGACCGACTGTAATTAGAGAATTGGCACTGCCGATGAGACCGGAATAGTTCGGGTCATTTATTGAGTCGATCCCGAGTCCAAGAGAAACCCTCTCTTCCCTTACCACCTCAAAACACTTTTGAGCCAAATTGCCCGCCTCTACCTTCTTCTCATAAGAGGAAGACCTCTCCTTCCTTTTCGTTTGCGTTTCTAAGAGAAAGAGAATGAGGGCACTGAGGGCGAAGAGAATAAGAGTCGTCCGGCCAACCTTACCTTTTCTTCTTTTCATCGTAAGGCACCACCACTAATCACAATTAAAAGTAACCGAACCAAAACCGCCACCACCGTCAAAGTAGAGAGGGTCTCCACCACCCCCTGGCGGTTGAGCCAATAACCCAAAAGACCGGGGATAACATAACCAATCGTCTCAGTGCTTATCTCATTCCTTTGAAAAGGAAAGGCGGGAAAGACCTTAGTCAAATAACCCAACAGATAACCTAAGACGACACAGAACAAAAATAGGCGGCGACCATAAAGAATGATATATCCGCTTATAAGGCGGGCGATTAGATAGACCGCAATTCCCAAAAGGATGGTTGAGATGACCCGGAAGGGCTGGTTGAGGGTGAGGGCAAAATAACCCGGGACAACAATTCCGCCCGCGGCCAGACCGAGCGTTTCTGAGAAGAAATAACTGAAAAACATCCCTAAACCAATACCTTCAATCAGCATAACTCCATAAAAGCAAAAATTGTGCCAAAATCAAACTTTTTTCGCACTTTTTTGGGCAAAGTAATTTATCAGCTCACCGCCGAAACCAACGATATTACCAACCGCTACCACCACCCCTCTCTTCTCAACAAGGGAAAAAATCTTCTCGTAAATAAAAGAGAAATCTTTATTTTCCCAATTGGCTATCTTCTCTTCTCTAATAATCCCTTTTCTCCTTGCCGCTTTAAGAAAAGGAAGCGCCTTCTTTCCGGTAAGGACGATATAGTCAACCGGAAAGTTATGGGCTATCTCTCCAAGTTGCCGACTCCGGTCCTGCCTATCCGCTCGCAGATTGACCAAAAGGATTTTCGTTACTCCCGCTTCCACCCTTCTCAAGATTGACTCCCCAATCATCTTGCTTGAATCCGGGTCGTTGGCCGCTAAGGCGTTATAAAGCAAAATCTCTTTCTCCCCTTCTCTTAGCTCATAAGACCTCAAGACCCCAGGGTCGGGTCTCCCCTTCTTCATTCCCGAGAGGGCATCTTCCCTCTTCACCCCTAAATGCTGGCAGACCGCTAACGCCAAGGCGACATTCTCCTTATGCTCCAAATAGGAGAAACCCTCCATCTCCTCATCCCGAACCGTCTCCGGTTCAACCAGAATAACCTTGCTTTTCATCTTTTTAGCCTTCTCCTCAAAGATAGAGAGAAATTTCCTCTCCGCAGTAAAGAGATAACCACCCTTCGGCACCGTATTTGACAAGGCGCGCGCGACATCAACCAATCTTGGTCCCATCACATCTAAATGGTCCGCCCGCACATTCGTAATCACCCCAATCGTTGGCGAAATCAACTTCTCCTGCTCAATCTTTTGATATTCCGGAACTAAGGCCATACACTCAATCACTAAGGCGGAAACCCTCCTCTTTGCCGCCTCCC